>Ga0299912_10002408_pt1 | contig 15287 bp, 13 predicted proteins | sample RVTome_2_FD_207667 | JGI IMG/M metagenome (GOLD analysis project Ga0299912, IMG submission 207667) | Soil microbial communities from uranium-contaminated site in the Upper Colorado River Basin, Wyoming, United States - RVT95D214 (version 2) ... | reverse complement strand
GACTTTACAAAGGCTGTAAAATACTTTTTCGATAAAACTGTTCATGAAATTAAAGATGTTATTCAGAGTCGCGTGACTGATAACTTCGAACGTCTTAACACCCAATTTTCATTTTGATTGGGTATAAATTAACCCCGTTGGCATAAACTGCAGAAAACAGGGTATTCTGTATGTGAGTGGAAAGCTGAGCTTTTTCTAAAAGAGAAGATTTAATTATTACATTATTCATGTTGCTTTTTGTAAAATTCGCCCCGATTAAACTACAGGATAAAAATTGTGTACCTTCAAGGTCTGCGCCTTCTAAGTCAAAGCCATCTAAACCCATTTTATCAAAGACATGATTTCGAAGGAAGCGATATCTCGCATTCCCTTCTTGTTCCATTTTCTGCTGGTTTAAGAACAGTGAAGCACCTATGACCTGGGGTAATTCCAAGAGATTTTTAAAAAAGAGATTGATCCTCATCACCCGAGCTCTTTCTCTTACGTCCCCTATATCAACAAAGTTCAAAAGAATATATTGGAGCAATTCGGGAGGGAGCCCTAATAACTTTGGTTCTACGAAAGTTAATAGAGTATCAAGACCTTTCCTCTTTAGCCATGCCATTTCCTTGGATGTGAACTGTACTGTCTTTGCGAAAATATTGAGATAATCCTTAAAATAACCAGCGTGAATGTTAATGTCATCTAAGACAACCTTGACTAAACTTATTTTTTTGCTTGCCAAGACACCATCTAAATTTCTGATGCGTTCCACTAAGAATTGTATAAGTTGAGGGGATGAGTGGTCTTTTAATGCTTTTACAAGGAGCGAAAGGGAAATATTGTTCAGGCTAGCATTTTTAACTTGGGAGATCAGGTCAGGGAAAAATTCCAAGGCCGTTTCTAATATTTTTATAACGAAATTAAACTCTCTAGAAAATTCTCCCCTACCCCTGTTGTCAGGCCAATGCTAGTATGTTACTAACAATATAAAAGACTGAACACTCGATGGGACTATTTTTGTGTCAGGTATAGAGGTAAGACGAGACAAGATTGCAAAGCGCTATGGCAGCGTTCTTTTTGATTTAGCCCAAGAAAAAAAAGACTTAAAAACAGTTTTAAAAGACGCGAACCGTCTTCGCAAAGCCCTTCAAGCCGATCCTCATGGGTGGGCTCAGGTGGTAAGCCCTGCAATTCTTCCTCAAACGCAACGTCGCATTGTTGAACAATTAGCTACCTCTTTAAAGCTTGGAAGTCTTATGAGTCGGTTCTTGGTGGTTCTGTGTCAAAACTATCGCCTTCAACATTTAAATCCTATGCTCGAAGAATTTCTTGCCAAAACGCAAAGTGCGGAAGGCATTGTCGAAGGGGTTCTTGAAACGGCTACCGAACTTTCTAAAAAAGAAGTTGAAGCCCTTCAAAAATCTTTAAAGCTGCAACTAAAGAAAGAGGTTTCTTTGCACCAAGAAATCAACCCAAATCTTTTGGCAGGAGTTGTTTTACGCATAGGGTCTATGATGATCGATGCCTCCATCGGAACGCGCTTAAATAAACTTCGACAAGCAATGGAAGGGTAGAGGATGGAACTGCGGGCGGCCGAAATTTCATCAATTTTAAAAGAACAAATTGCCAACTTCGATGAAGGTGCTGAAGTTGCAGAGGTGGGACAAGTCCTCTCGGTTGGAGATGGAATTGCCCGCGCTTGGGGGCTCGATAATGTCCAAGCTGGAGAAATGGTTGAATTTTCCTGCGGCATTCGCGGTATGGCTCTTAACCTGGAATCCGACAATGTCGGGATTGTCATCTTTGGTGAAGACCGAAACATTCGCGAAGGCGACACGGTTAAACGAACGGGCCACATTGTCGAAGTCCCAACAGGACCTAGCCTCCTAGGGAGAGTTGTTGATGCCCTCGGTAATCCCATTGATGGGAAAGGTCCCCTCAAAGACATAAAAATGTCCCGTGTTGATATTAAAGCTCCTGGTATTATTGCGCGTCGTTCGGTTCATGAGCCTATGCAAACGGGCCTTAAAGCCATTGACTCGCTCGTCCCCATTGGGCGTGGCCAGCGCGAACTCATTATTGGCGATCGACAAACAGGAAAAACAGCTCTGGCCATTGATGCCATTCTCAACCAACGCGAAGTCAATAGTGGCTCAGATGAGTCCCAAAAACTTTATTGTGTTTACGTTGCCATTGGACAAAAGCGCTCAACCGTTGCACAAATCGTGAAAACCCTCGAAGAACGTGGAGCGCTGGATTACACCATTGTGGTGGCTGCCACGGCTTCTGATCCGGCTCCGATGCAATTTCTTGCTCCTTATACGGGCTGTACCATGGGTGAATATTTCCGGGATCATTCACGCCATGCTCTTATCGTTTATGACGACCTTTCAAAACATGCGGTTGCTTATCGCCAGATGTCCCTTCTATTAAGGCGCCCTCCTGGACGTGAAGCTTATCCTGGGGATGTTTTTTACCTCCATTCTCGCCTTTTGGAACGAGCAGCTAAGCTCAATGATGAGCATGGAGGGGGCTCCTTAACAGCCCTTCCCATTATTGAAACCCAAGCTGGGGACGTTTCAGCCTATATCCCCACCAATGTGATTTCGATTACGGATGGTCAAATCTTCCTCGAAACAGACCTTTTTTATAAGGGCATTCGACCTGCCATTAACGTGGGCCTTTCCGTAAGTCGCGTAGGATCGGCCGCTCAAATCAAAGCCATGAAGCAAGTGGCCGGAACCATTAAACTTGAATTAGCTCAATACCGAGAGATGGCTGCCTTTGCTCAATTTGCTTCCGATCTTGATGTAGCCACTCAAAAGCTCCTCAATCGAGGAAGTCGTTTGACAGAACTTCTCAAGCAACCCCAATACGATCCCATACCCGTTGAAGAACAAATCATCGCTATTTTTGCAGGGGTAAAAGGCTATTTGGATGAATTGCCCGTGAATGAGGTAAACCGTTTTGAGCAAGCAGCCCTCAAAGCCGTGCGTCAGGATCATCCGAATATTTTAGAATCCATCCGTACTGAAAAGGCGATTACGGAGAAAGTCGACGAACAACTCCATACCTTCTTCAGGAATTTTGTAAAAATCTTTGTCTGATGACAACACTCAAAGCACTGCGCGACCGCAGAAAATCAGTTTTATCAACCCAAAAGATTACCCTCGCTATGAAAATGGTGGCGGGCGCCAAACTACGTCGGGCTCAAGAACATGTTGAAGCAGGACGCCCTTATGCTCGCCTGATGAGGCAAATGTTGCAAGACTTGGCTGCAAATGCCCAAGCCTTAGAATTCCCCCAACCCTTATTAATAGGATCTGGTAAAATAGATACGCACCTTATTCTGGTGGCCACTTCTGATCGTGGGCTCTGCGGTCCCTTTAATTCTTCCATCGTTCGTTATGCGCGAAAAATGATTGCCGTAGACCAAGGACAGGGCAAAATCATAAAGCTTTTTTGTGTGGGCCGTAAGGGGAAGGATATGCTTACCAGGGATTATGGAGAGCTTATCGTTGAATCTTTCACCGAAATTGGCCATCCAAGACTCCGTTTTTCTGACGCCCAACGCATTGCTGATAGCTTATTGAAAATGTATGAAGATGGACTCTTTGACATTTGTACTGTCATTTATAATCACTTTAAGTCGGCCATGACTCAAGAAGTCACTGCGCAACAAATTATTCCTGTACAGATGGAATCAGCAGAAACCAAAGCTCCCAAAACATCCGTCTTAAAAGCCATTTACGAATATGAACCTGATGAGGAAACCATTCTTGGCAAACTTCTTCCCCAAAATGTGGCTGTTCAAGTTTATAATGCCCTTTTAGAAAATGCAGCAAGTGAACAAGGGGCCCGTATGACCGCTATGGACAGTGCGAGTCAAAATGCAGAAGAAATGATTCGCAAGCTCACATTGACATACAACCGAACACGACAAGCACTTATTACACGTGAATTGATTGAAATTATTTCAGGGGCCGAAGCCCTTTAAGGAGACAAATATGGCAACGCAAACATCCAAGGGACACATTACCAAAGTTATTGGCGCCGTCGTCGATGTTCAATTTGAAGGAGCCCTCCCCGAAATTCTCAATGCTCTTGAAACAGAAAATCACGGCAACCGTCTTATTTTAGAAGTTGCCCAACACATTGGCGAGCAAACGGTTCGCACAATAGCGATGGATGCCACCGAAGGCCTTGTTCGAGGCCAAGAGGTCATTGATACCGGTCAGCCTATTTGTGTTCCCGTTGGGTTCGGCACACTCGGACGCATTATGAACGTCATCGGTGAACCCATTGATGAGCTTGGGCCTATCAAAACGAAAGAATTCCTTCCCATCCACCGAGAAGCTCCAAAATTTGTCGATCAGTCCACAGAAACAGAGGTGCTCGTAACAGGCATTAAAGTTGTCGATCTTTTGGCCCCTTATATGCGCGGTGGGAAAATTGGCCTTTTTGGCGGCGCAGGGGTTGGAAAAACCGTTATTATCATGGAGCTTATCAACAACATCGCAAAGGCTCACGGTGGCTATTCTGTTTTTGCAGGCGTTGGGGAACGCACTCGGGAAGGCAATGATCTTTATCATGAGATGATTGAATCCGGGGTTATTGATCTTGAAAAGGGCAATTCAAAGGCCGCCCTTGTTTACGGGCAAATGAATGAACCTCCTGGAGCCCGGGTGCGCGTCGCCCTTTCGGGATTGACAGTTGCTGAATATTTTCGCGATCAGGAAGGCCAAGATGTTCTTTTCTTCATCGATAATATCTTCCGTTTTACCCAGGCAGGAGCAGAAGTCTCTGCCCTTTTAGGCCGTATCCCTTCAGCCGTGGGCTATCAGCCCACCTTGTTTACAGAAATGGGTGAACTGCAAGAAAGAATTACCTCAACAAACAAAGGTTCGATTACCAGCGTCCAAGCTATTTACGTGCCTGCAGATGACTTGACGGACCCTGCCCCTGCGACCGCTTTTTCCCACTTAGATGCCACCACCGTTTTAAGTCGTCAGATTGCTGAAATCGGGATTTACCCTGCTGTTGATCCATTGGATTCCACCTCGCGTATTTTGGATCCTCGCGTGGTGGGGGAAGAGCACTACTCTGTCGCACGAAACGTTCAAAAAATTCTTCAAACCTATAAATCTTTGCAGGATATCATTGCCATCTTAGGAATGGACGAGCTTTCTGAAGATGATAAATTAACCGTCACACGCGCTCGTAAAATTCAACGTTTCCTTTCTCAACCCTTCCATGTGGCAGAAGTCTTTACAGGAACCCCTGGTGTCTTTGTGCGCCTTGAAGATACGATTGCGGGCTTTAAAGGCATCACTGACGGGACCTATGACCATCTGCCAGAGACGGCCTTTTATATGGTGGGTACCATTGAGGAGGCGATCCAAAAAGCCCAACGTTTAGCAAAAGAGGCTGCATAAGCGTATGGCAACTCTCCCATTCCGTTTAGTCTCCCCTGAAAAAATTCTTTTCGATCAAGACGTAAGTATGGTTGTCATTCCAGGCCTTAAGGGAGATATTGGTGTTTTGCCCCATCATGCTCCCTTTCTCACCCTCTTGCGTCCGGGGGTCATAACCGTATATGAAGAAGCGAAAGTTCTTGTGAGAATTTTTGTCGATGGCGGATTTTCCGAAGTGACACCTGAACGATGTGTAGCTCTGGTAACAGAGGGCACACTTCTTGAAGCGCTCGATAAATCCTCTCTCGAAATTGAAATTAAAAACTTGCTAGAAGATTTGACGGATAGCAGAACTGCAGAAGAGCGCAAAGCAGCTGATCAAAACTTAGAAATTGCACGAGCAAAACTTATGGAAGTCTTAACCTACCAAAAATCGATATGAGAGCTAAAAAAATGTCTGAAAAATGGAAATTTGAAGATATAAAATGGTCTTTATTTGACCTTCAAAAAGTAAAGCCTGAAATTTTACGCATCATCAAAGCAGGAAGTGTTATTGAACATAATGGCTCTGACTATGGAATTTATCTCAATAACGTTTTTCAAGGCGATGCCCCTTTGCAAAAGGAAATTGAGGCTTGGTCAAAAGATGAAATCAAGCATGGAAAAGTTCTCGCCAAATGGGTTGAAATGGCTGATCCCACCTTTAATTTTGATGAGCGGTTTAAAGCCTATGTTGAAGGATTTCCCATTGACACGAAAGCCAAAGAATCCATCCGAGGATCCCGCGGGTCTGAGCTTTTAACCCGCTGTATGGTTGAAATCGGTACAAGCTCTTTTTACACCGCTCTCAAGGATGCCACAAATGAGCCCCTTTTAAAACATATCTGCGGTAAAATTGCGGCCGATGAATTGCGCCATTATAAGCTCTTTTATAAGCACCTCCAACGCTATCAGGCTGAAGAACGAATGAACTTCTTTAGACGGTTTAAAGTTGCAGTGAGCCGTCTTCTTGAAAATGAAGAGGATGAGCTCGCCTTTGCTTACTATACGGCCAACGCAGAAACCGTACCTTATAACCGCTCCCATTTCACCAAAGTTTATGGTAAGTCTGTTTATAGTTTTTATCAGAAAATCCATGTTGACCGTGGGATGGCGCTTTTTTGTAAGGCCCTTGGCCTAAACCCGCAAGGGTTGTTTCACAAGTTTATGTCTTTTCTGGCCTTTCGGATACTTTCTTCAAAAGCTGTTAAGTATGCCAAGGCGACACAGGGTTAATTTTTAAACCCGCATGAGCGCAGGCCCGTTCAGCTTCAACCACTTTCGATGCGTCTTATAACTGGGACAAAGCACACTGACGGCCTTCCAAAAAGCCTTACTATGGTTCATGTGGATAAGATGGGCGGCTTCATGAACACAAACATACTCGGCCACCTCAGGAGGTGCTAAAATAAGTCGCCAGCTTAGGGAGATTGTTTTTTGGGTTGAGCAACTTCCCCACCGCGACTTGGTGTCCCGAAATGTTACCTTTTCAATATCTTGCCCCAAAGCACATGCTGCCATTTCCACATAAGGAATCAGCTTCTCTCCCGCCATCTTTTTAAAGAAATCATAAAGATCATTCTGGCCATACCGTGGCGGCAAACGAAGGGTTTGGGTGGTTTGACACAGTGCGGGCTTCCTCCGTAAAGGATCGGTCACGCATTGAAAAACCGTTCCATGAAGGGATATTCCTTCTCCAGGCCTAACCGAAATTGTTTCCGACTGCCTTTGCAATTGTTTTTCAACCCAAGAAGTACATTGTTTTAAAAAAGAAGCTATTTGTGAAGCAGTAGCCCGCGGAGGAATGGTCAACACGAGCGAAGCATCCTTCGAGGACATCCTTAAAGAAAGCCGCTTTGCCCGTGCGCTTGGCCTGTATTTTAGGGGAACATCCTGTCCCTTACATGTGAAAACAGTCGAATTCATTGTCTTTATATATTCTCTTCTCATCCATAAAACTACCCCGATGTCAGCGTATGAATCACCTTCTCCTGCCCAAAAAGGTAGAGAAGAAGGCGCGCGGCCTGTCCTTGAGGAGATAAAAGTTTTGGGTCCTCTTTTAAGAGGGATTGGGCGGCTTGATAGGCCTTTTCAAGAAGAGGGCCGCAGGTTAGGGGATCGGCCAATCGATAAGACGGGAGCCCGCTTTGCTTTGTACCCAGGATATCCCCTCCCCCACGCAAGGCTAAATCTTCCTCAGCAATACGAAAACCGTCTTCCGTCTCGCGTATCACCTGAAGGCGGCGTTTTGCAATTTCTGAGAGAGGATAACCGTAAAGAAGAAGACACCGCGCTTCTTGATCTCCTCTTCCCACTCTGCCGCGCAGCTGATGAAGCTGGGAAAGCCCAAACCGTTCCGCGTGCTCAATGACCATCACATTAGCTTCCCTCACATCAATCCCGACCTCAATAACGGTGGTTGCAACCAGAATCTGACAAGGGCCGTCTTTAAAGGCCGTCATCGCGGCTTCTTTTTCTTCGCCCTTTTGTTTTCCATAAACGAGCCCAACTTTTTCCTGTCCAAAAAGAGATTTCAGGTGTACATACCGATCCTTCGCCGCTGCTAGGTCAAGGACCTCCGATTCTTCCACAAGAGGACACACCCAATAAATTTTATGGCCTTCAGCTATTAAACGCCCAAGGCCAGCACACACTTCTTCCAGACGATTCAGGCCTAAGACGCGAGTTTGAATGGGTTTTCTCCCCTGGGGTTTATCAGGGATACGGGAAACATCCAAATCCCCATAAGCCGTTAGGCACAAGGTACGAGGGATGGGCGTTGCGGTCATGACCAACACATCAACGGCCTCTCCCTTCGCCGTTAAATTGACGCGTTGGTCCACCCCAAACCGGTGCTGCTCATCAATCACAACAAAACCCAGGTTTGAAAATTGGACCGCCTCTTGAAGGAGCGCATGGGTTCCCACCACAAGATGAATCTTTCCATTGGCAAGATTTTCATAAAGGGAGTCTTTCTTTTTTTGTCGGCTGGTAAGCAAGGCAACTTTGATTCCTACTTGAGCTCCCAAGGCCATCAATGTTTGGGCGTGTTGCTGGGCCAGAATTTCAGTAGGTGCCAAAAGTGCCGTTTGGAATCCAGCCTCAATCGCATGGGCCATGGCCAAAAAGGCAACAATCGTTTTACCTGACCCTACATCACCTTGGAGAAGACGAACCATACGCAGGGGTGCGGCCAAATCGGCCTCAATCTCGCTTAATGCTTGCGCCTGGCCTGGTGTTAAGGCATGACCAAAAACTTTGAGAATTTTCTCCTTTAACAATCCCTGGAAAACAATCGATTTGCCCTTGGGCTGGCGGGCACGCACAAGACCCAATGCCAACTGATCGGCAAAAAGCTCATCAAAAGCAAGCCGCTCCCGGGCAGGGTGAAAAGGCTGCAACTCCCCTTCATGTTGGGGTGCGTGAACCTTTTCAAGCGCTTTTCGCCAGGATGGCCACCCAGCTCCATAGGAAGGCGGAATCCATTCGGGCAAATCCGGAGCGCGCTTGAGAGCCATTTGAACCAGCTTTTGCGCCTGGCCCTGGAAAAAGCCAGCTGTGAGAGGATACAAAGGGCTTTTCTCTTGCCAATAAGCGGCAACCTCAGCGGGGACAATGCGTTCAGGGTGAGCCATTTGCCATTGCCCGAGAAACTGATCAAGCGTTCCACAGACCAAGCGCTCTTCACCCACAGGTAAACGCGTTTCAATGGTTTTAGGATAGGCTTTAAAAAATGTAAGATCAATCCATTCGCCACCGACGTCGCACACCACGCGATAGGGTTTTCGGTGGCCTTTAAAAGGGACTTCATGCTCAAGGATCTTAACGACTAATGCTACGGGATCACCTGGCTTACATCCTTTTAGCGAATGTTTTAAAGGAAAATAGGCAACCCCAACAGGTAAATGCCAGATCATATCCACAACCCGATCCATTTTAAGCCGCTTGAGCGTTTTGGCAAGACTCGGCCCCACGCTTTTCAAATTTTCAAGAGGTGCATAGAGAGGAAAGAGAATTTCTGGACGCATAGGAGAATCACTCATGTACAATTTCTTCCTTCCTATTATGCCAAAAATGGAGAAATAAACCCAAGAAATTTATGAAGATGGCTAAATAAAGTATTTTCATAAGCTCTCTTTTCGCTTAAAAGAATGACATGAGTATTACAGAAGATCAGTTTCGGAAGACAATGGGCCTTTTCCCAACAGGGGTTACGGTCGTCACTGCGCCCCAAGAACAAGGAGGAGATATCGGGATTACGATCAGCTCGTTCACCTCTGTTTCTTTAAATCCTCCACAAATTTTATTTTGTCTTTCGAAATATTCCAAAACGATCCCTGCTTTTAAAGCTTCCCGTTATTTTGCGGTTAATATCTTAAATGCTAACCAATCTCACCTTTCCGATGGCTTTGCAAGGCGCGCTCCCATCGACTGGAAGGATATCAAAAGCCATCGACACACCCCCACCGGCTGCCTTTTGTTCTCAGATGCCCTGGGCCATATCATTTGTGAAAAAGGGTCGGTTTATGAGGAAGGGGATCATGAGATTATTATTGGCAAAGTTATTGATGTCATTGCTGTCCCCCATAACCTTCCTCTAGTGCGGCAAAGAGGACAGTATTTAACTATCGAGCCCCTCTCCATAGAGATTCCCTTGGCCACGTCATGTCAAAAGATTTAAAAGAACGTTTACAAGCCCTCCATCATAAAGCTGATTGGATTGGGTTGAGGAAGGTCAAGGAAACGCAAAGAAGTTATCTCGCCCGCAATGGTAAATATGAACACAGTGAAACAAACAAAGACCAGGGCTTGATGGTTGAAGCCTTAGTTGACGGCCAATTTGCTTATTGCGGAACCGCGAATATGGATGAGCAAGCTTTACAGGAAGCTTGTGATCGAGCAACCCATCTCGCAAAATGTATGGCCTCACAAAAAATATTTTCTTTTACCACCGACCATCGCCCAGCCAATTCTGGACACTATCATTCATCCACGAACCTTCCCCTAGATAAAGCTATGGGGAGTGAAGTGATGGAAGTATTGATAGATGCAACCCAAAAAATGAAAGTTTCAGATAAAATCATCAACTGTCTCGCGCGAGCTTTGTTGGTCGAGCAGGAAATCACTTTGGTGAGTAGTTCTGGCTCTCATATCCAGCAATTCATTTCCTTAGTTGCTTCCAACTTATCTGCAACAGCCCAAGAAGGAACAGAAACCCAAACCCGCACCACAGGATTTCCCTGCCGTCAGGGCGGATTTGAGCTCTTAAATCGGGCCACCTTCCAAACTGACGCTGAACGTGTGGGCAAAGAGGCCTTAGAATTATTACAAGCCGAAGAATGCCCAATAGGTACGTATGACTTGGTGTTGGCACCGGATCAGCTCTACCTTCAAGTCCATGAGTCAATCGGCCATCCTTTAGAACTTGATCGTATCTTAGGGGATGAACGTAATTACGCGGGATGGAGCTTTGTTCAGCCCTCCGACTTTGGGCAGCTCCAATATGGCTCGCCCCTGTTGAATGCTGTCTTCGATCCTACGCTGGTTGGTGAATATGCTTCTTATGCCTTCGACGATACGGGGCTTCCGGCCACACACCAATATCTTATTAAGGATGGTATCCTTTTGCGGGGGCTTGGCGGCATTGATAGTCAAAAACGCTCAGGCATCCCTGGGGTGGCATCCACGCGGGCAAGTTCTTGGAACAGGCCTCCCATTGATCGCATGGCCAACATTAACATTGAGCCAGGAGATACTTCTTTTGAAGACATGATTGCAGGGATCGATCGCGGCATTTATATGGCCACAAATTCGTCCTGGTCCATTGATGATTATCGCAATAAATTCCAGTTTGGATGTGAATACGCAAGACTCATTGAAAATGGCAAACTCACAAAAATACTCAAAAATCCCAACTATCGAGGAGCAACTTCAACCTTTTGGAAAAATTTAAAAAGGGTTGGCGATTCTTCGACGTTCGAAACCTGGGGGTCTTCTTTTTGTGGCAAAGGCGAACCCAACCAAGTGATTCGCGTTGGCCATGCAGTACCTGTTTGTTTGTTTGAAAACGTTGATGTTTTTGGTGGGTCCTCATGAAAAACAATAAAAGGCAACAACAAAAGCAAAACTTAAAAACCCTTGCTGAGGCTCTTTTTCAAGAACTCAAAGCGAACGAGCATATGACCTTGTCCTATGTAGGAGAAGAATCCTTATTCATAAGGATTAACCAAGCCAAAGTCCGCCAAGCTTCTGACATAAGCCAAGGGCATGTATCCATTGATTTTTTCGCAGGCCACCGCCACACAGCAATCACTTTTTCCATCACCGGCATACTTGAAGAAGACCTTAAGCAGGCCCTCAATATCTTAGAGGAGTGTCGTAAGGAATGCGAAGCCCTCCCTGAAGATCCTTATGCCATCTTCCCAGAAACGGGAGAAAATAGTGAAGAAGATCATGAGGGGTCACTTCCTCCCTTAGAAACATTGGCAGATACGTTGTTGAGCCCCGCAAAGTCAGAGGATCTTGTCGGTTTATTTGCTTCAGGCACCCTCATGCGGGGTTATATGAACTCAAAGGGCCAACGTCATTGGTTCTCAACGGAAAATTTTTGTTTTGATTATTCTTTGTATACCCCCTCCCAAAGTGCCATCAAAGCGACTTACGCAGGAAACGATTGGCACGAAGCTATGTATTTATCCACGCTTCGTCAAGCAAAAGACCAATTAAAAATTCTTGAAAGAGAACCCCGGAAACTTAATCCAGGAAAGTATCGCATTTACTTTGCACCGGCAGCCGTAGCTGAACTAGTGCTCGTTTTTTCCTGGCATGGTCTCAGTGGAAGTGCATTAATGCAAGGTCATTCTCCTCTCAAGAAGCTTTCAACGGGTGAGAGCAGCTTATCTCCACTCTTTTCCTTAGAGGAAGATTTCCACCAAGGACTTGTTCCCCGTTTTAATGAGTTTGGGGATGTTTCTCCCTTAAAGGTTCCTTTGATTACAAAGGGAAAGCTGACCTCTCCTTTAATTAACCGCCGCACAGCTCAAGAATATGGCCTTCAATCAAATGGAGCCAATATGGGTGAAATGCCTCGCTCCCCCAGGATACATCCAGGCACGTTGAAAGAGGAAAAGATCCTGACTACCCTGGGTACAGGACTCTATATCTCAAATCTCCATTATTTAAATTGGAGCGACCTGCAACATGGTCGCCTCACAGGAATGACAAGGTATGGGTGCTTCTGGGTTGAAAACGGAGAGATTGTGAGCCCTATTCAAAATATGCGATTTGACGAGACGCTGTATCATTTTTGGGGCTCTTCCCTTGAAGATTTAAGTGACCAAACCGTGCTGGTCCCCAAAACCTCTACGTATGGTGAACGAACTTTAGGCGGCCTCTCTGTCCCAGGCATGATGGTCAATGATTTTTCTCTTACTTTTTAAGACCAGGCCTAGAGCTTATCCTTGATAGCTCTTACATAATTCATCTACACCAGTTTAACTTGAAAGTGTTGGATAAATAAAAAGTACGTATTTTCATTTTGAATGAGTATATATTCATCACACCTGATGAGAACCTAATACTGGATTGCTTTGCTTACAGTTGTAATTTGCAAATAAATTAGTATCATATTTAATTATATTGACAAAAGTAGAAACTCTCTTAATATATTAAATTAAGTATATTAAGATGTGGGTAGTTATGATGTTTCGTCGGTTTTTCCATTTAAAAAACATCGTTTTTGTATGTGTAATGGTGTTGAGTGTTCTTCTTGCAACAGAAGGATTTTCAGCTCCAGGGTCTAAGTCTACTTCTGGAAAAACCCAATCAAAAGAACATTCTAAAAAAGGTAAGGAAGAGAAAGCCTCCAAGAAAACCAAGAGAGAAGAGGACGATGGAAGCGAAGAGGCGCCTCTCTCTAAAAAACAAGTCGTGGAACAAACTTCTGCTGAATTAAAGGATATTTTTTCTGAACAACTACTTATAGAGGCTCTTACAGCAGATAATGATGAAAAGCTACAAGCCCTACGCGACACCTTTAAACAATCTAAAAAGCAGAAATTACAAAAGTCTACACTGGAGTTTCTACAAAAAGAGGCCCTAAAGAACCCACATGCTAAATGGTTTCTTGGAGTGGTTTGTTTTTATGGCTACGTGTCTGAAGATGGATCTCAGGTTAGTCCTCTGTTCCAAGAAGCCGTCGAGTGTATTCGAGAGGCGGCTAACCAAGGCTCTCATCATGCACAAGCTGCTCTTGGTTTCATGTATAATTTTGGCATTACTGATGCACACAACAAAAAAATCATCGACGTAAACATACCGGAGGCCGTCAAATGGTATGAATTGGCAGTTAAAGCGGACCATGACGAGGCAATGCACAACCTTGGTAGACTTCTACATCGAGGAGTTAAGAATGGTGACGGACAGACATGGAGCGTAGAGCCAAATCCTATACGAGCCAAAGAATTATGGGAACAGGCAGTTGCGAATGGGTCCTCACAAGCCGAACTTGGTCTCCTATTTCATCAGGGGGCTACTGATGCTCAGAATCGGAAAATCATCGACGTAAACATACCGAAGGCTGTCAAGTGGTATGAATTGGCAGTTAAAGAGGGCAATATCTTGGCAACGCGCAACCTGGGTATAATTCTACATCAAGGAGTTAAGAATGGTGACGGACAGACATGGATCGTAAAGCCAGATCCTCTACGCGCTAAAGAGTTATACGAACAGATGGCTGAGAAAGGGGATACCAATGGACAATTCCTGCTTGGTCTCCTATTTCATAAGGGTGTTACTGATGCTCAGAATCGGAAAATCCTCGACGTAAACATACCGAATGCTGTCAAGTGGTATGAATTGGCAGTTAAAGCGGGCCATGTCACGGCAACGCACAACCTGGGTATAATTCTATATCGAGGAGCTAAGAATGGTAACGGACAGACATGGATCGTAGAGCCAAACCCTATACGAGCCAAAGAATTATGGGAACAGGCAGTTGCGAAAGGGTGCATCGAATCACAAGCCGAACTTGGTCGCCTATTTCATCGGGGGGCTACTGATGCTCACAATCAAAAAATTATCCAGCCTGATTTTAGAAAGGCGTTTAACTATTTTTATAAGTCTCGCGAATGTAGTTTAAGTAGGAATGAGCTCCCAATTTATTTTTATTTAAATTCAAAAACAACTCCTGCTTCCACATCACCTGCTTCTACTCTTCAAAAAGTAGATTCCCCAATAGTTCAGGACATTATTAATTTTATTACTGCAGAAGAACGTTGGAAGGTAAATACGCGCAGGATGTCAGAAAAAGCCAAAGATGCATTTGATTCTTCATCAGAACCTCGAGAAACAATCCTTGGGCATTTCAACCGCAAACTCGCAACTCTGAGGAATGTTTCTACCATGGAGACCGCCTACAAAGGAAGGGAAGAAAACCTTAAGAACAAGCAGCTCCTCTATGAAAAGGGAGAAAAGACCCTTACGACGCTTACTGAACTTCTTAAGGATGTGTTGGTAAATAGTCTGTTTACCAATATTCGTTCCTATGAGGTCATCTATCATCTAAAGGAACAAAAGAAGCTTCCCATTTTTACCAGCCCCCAACGGCTTGAAGAGGCAATACAAGAAGATGAAATCCTTCTTTATGAAGAACCCGCCTCGCATGAGCTATTTTTAACTTTAAGGAATGCAAATATAAAAAAGGTCGCTCGCTTTTTACAAGCGATGTGAGCCTGATCACATTATTTGAGGGTTTAACCCCTCATTTTAATCACATTATCTAATGGTTAAATAAAAAACCCATCAAAGAATTTGATTAAAAATTCTCGATGGGTTTCTCTTTTTGTATCGCAA
>Ga0299912_10002407_pt1 | contig 15289 bp, 17 predicted proteins | sample RVTome_2_FD_207667 | JGI IMG/M metagenome (GOLD analysis project Ga0299912, IMG submission 207667) | Soil microbial communities from uranium-contaminated site in the Upper Colorado River Basin, Wyoming, United States - RVT95D214 (version 2) ... | reverse complement strand
TCAATTGGTCAGAAAAGAGCTAGATGTTGTTGTGCTCCGCAAAGGGATCAAGCTGCCCTACGTACCAACGGAAGAAGAAATAAAACGCTTCTACACAAGCGTGTGGCAGTCTCGGAACATGCAACACGTCCTTATTGTCAAAACACTGGTATATACAGGTGTTCGTGTGAGTGAATTTATTAAGATTAAAATTAGCGATGTTGATTTTGAAGCTTGTCAAATCCGCATTATCCAAGGAAAGGGGAAAAAAGATAGAATAGTTCCGTTTTCATCTAATTTTAAGGAAGTCTTGGCCGTTCACGCCGAGGCTATGACCAAAAAAGGGGCCATTTATCTTTTTGAGTCGATTCAAAAGAAACCCTACTCAGATAGAAGCATCCGAAAAATCATGGAACATTATGCTAAAGAAGCATAACTTCCAAAACCAATCTCTCCCCACAAGCTACGTCACTTCCTCTTTACGTGGCTCAAGAAACAAGGCGTCGACGATGCTCTCATTCAGCCATACTCTGGTCATGAAAGCCGCCAATCTCTTGAGATTTATTCAAAATTATCTATCACTGATGCTCAATCCGAATACGAACGCGTTATTAATAAATTCCCAATTTAAATGTGAGTTTTATGCATGTGGCCCCAAATCGTTGGGCGCTTAACACCGGGCCATTTAGCAGGTCTGGAGCAATTAAATCAAAGACTTTCTGAAGAGAATAAGATCATTAGGCTTTGTTGCGTAAATCATGTTGAGAGGAAAGATTTAGTCAAGGAGTTTTCCTTTTCAAACCATTTTCACAGATTGGGGCATTCCCAATTTTGTCATTTTATTAAGAAGATAGCAGATAAGATGAGTTTCTACATTTTGATTACTAATACTAATCCTCCAGAACGCAAACTTTTAACCCTAATTCTACAGGAACGCCAGCTTTTCCTTTTGAAATCTGTTCCGTATGAGGTTAAAAAATTGAAAATATTATAAGTTTAAGTACAAAAATTTCGCACGCAATCTCTAACAGACTATTTATATGCATACACTTGTACCAAAGGTGCTAAACCTAAAATGGTACTTTCATCGCCAACTATACGGAATAGCTCTTTGATCATCTGATTTATTTCACTTTCATCAATTAGTTTCTCTTTTATATAATTATCTTTGCTTTCAATTATTGAAAGTGCCAATAGCTCCTTTTCTTCACCACGGCTAAATACAGGGTTAGAAATATTGATTTGGATATTTTTGAGTGTTTGCTTATAAAACAAGGAGTAGAGTTTCAGTCCAAAATCATAATCCACATTTCTTTTATCTCCGATTGAATTAATGAGCTTCACAGCACGATTCAGTTCTGGATTATCAGGATAAGAAAAAGTCCAAGAGTTAATCATCTCTTCACAGAGAATAACCCCTCCAGGTTTAAGAGCCTTGCACATCTGTTTTACAGCTTGTTGAGGTAAAGGCAAATGCACAAGCATGAAGCGTGTATAGACTAGATCAAATTGATTTTCATAATTGATTTTGCTGGCATCTCCCTGCAAAAATTTTATATTTTCTATACCGTTTTCTTTTGCTCTTTCTTTTGCAATATTCAACTGATCTTGACTAATATCAATCGCTGTAATGTCGCCTTCAGGCCCAACCTGTTCTGCGAGCCAGACCTCCATATTTCCATTTCCACAGCCCAGCGAAAGCACCTTCATACTTTTTAATAGCTTTATTCGTTTTATTAAATTTTGACTAAAGGAGCCATAAACTTTATTTAAGGTGTTGAGTCTGTGGTTTCCTTTTTCACCAACAGCTAATACATAGGAGTTAGAATTTTGTAATTGGGATTTTTGGCTTGTATCTACTTGAGCAACACAATTATTTTCCTCTCCAAAAAGTTTGAGAAATAATACACTTCCTAACAAAGTTTTTATTGATTGCCGGAATTTTTCATAATAGTTTTTCTTACCATAAAAGTTTTTGTCTTTAATCATCTTTTTTCCTTTCACTGTTTTTATAAAATACACGTTGTGATATTAATAAGTTCTAATGATACAATAGTTTCAAATATCTTTTTAAGATTTACGTCTCTTCTCTTTACAAAAGTTATTCACAGAGTTTTTTAGATATTTCCAATTAGGCTATATTGATATGTAAGGACATTAAATTGTGAGATTCCAACTCCTCTCACCCTATTCAGTCTTCTATAATGAAGAATTCTCTTAGGGTTCTGCTCTCTATATTTTATAAGTTCTTTTACAAAAGCCCCATTCATATTAAGCCGCTGGTTTTGTCGCAAATTTTAAAAAAGTAATAAAGGAGTGTTTTGTGGAGGTAACTATGCAGCGAGAGCATAGAACTGCCGCCATGCAGGAGAGTCCCCTTGAGGGCATTTTGACCCTTTCGAATCATATGATATAGTTCAATCCCAGTTAATGTGGCTATAGCACAAACAAAGCTTTTAAACCCAAGCATAGTATGCCAATTGGGATAACTTTTTTAATGACGGGCCATGCCATGCTGGTTATTTTGTTTTCACCTACTGAGGCCTTGCTAAGGTTACTGCTTAAAACTATAAACTGCTTGGTAGGATAATTGGGGAAACTAAATATGATACTATTTTCCGCCCCAACAATGCTATATTTTTCATGAGGAATATTTCCTAAAAACTCTTCGACCTCAGATAGATTTTCAGGAATGTAAATTTTACTCGCTTTTGCATCAATTTGGTAAGAATTAAAATTCTTAAGAGTATAATCTTTATATACTTTCAATTATGCATCCTAGCTTTGCCAGATTATCTATTAAATTGGTGTAACCTCGGTATATTTGATCCTCATTTTTTATGAGAGACTTACCTTTGCAAATAAGAGCTGCCAGAACACATGCCATCCCTCCTCGAATATCTTTACATAACATTGCAGTTTCTTTCATATTATCAACTGAATAGTCTATGAAAATAGTTTCTTGATTGTACTGTGTTATTCTCGCTCCTGCTTTTTTGAGTTCAATAATATACAAGTATCTGTTTTGAAAGACCTTTTCCCTTATTTGAGAAGTCCCCTTCGCCTTCAAGCAAAGCGTGGCTATCAAAGCTTGTAGATCTGTAGGAAATCCAGGGTATGGAGAGGTCTCTATTTCGATAGGCTTAAGTTCTTTCACCTGTCTACCCAACACTGTTAAGGTATTTTTCTCGTAAAAATATGGTACTCCCATTCTTTCTAAATACTCAATAGGGAGTTGTATATGGGCCCAATTCACAGGGTGTAAGGTTATATTACACTCGAGAAGGGCAGCCACTATTGCATAGCTAATTGTTTCTATCCTATCTGGAATTAAATGCCATGTGAAAGACGTAAGTTCTTCAACTGATTGAATGATTAGCTCCCCTGTTCCTTGACCAGCAATACGAGCTCCGCACTTATTCAAAAAATTTATTAAGTCGGAAATTTCAGGTTCTTTTGCACAATTTTGAATGATAAATGTCCCCCTTCCAAGAACACAAAACAAAATACATTGCAACGTCGCCCCAACGGAAGGAAATCTCAATTTGTATGGTGTTTCAGACTTTTCTACTGATGTAATTGAGACAAAGTCTTTACTTTCAGAGATAGTTGCACCAAAATTCTTTAATGCATCTAAGTGAATGTCAATAGGTCTTTTGCCTCCGAATCTACACCCTCCGGGAAAAGCAACTTTAGCAGTACCAAAAAGGTGCCCCAATGTTCCTAGAAGTAATGTTGAATATCGTGTTTTATTCGTAAAGATCTCACCAATTTCTTTGTTTCTAATGCCAGAATTCCTTAAATGCAGTTCGTCATTTTCTAGAGAAGACTCAATCCCAAGAAAGTCGAGTATATCAAGGGAACCATATAGGTCTTTGATCAAAGGAACATTTTTTATGACTGTCTTTTCTTTAATCAAGAGTGTGGAAAACATAATAGGAAGCAAGGAATTTTTTGCTCCAGAAATATGAATACTGCAATCATGAACACTCGAAGGATCTGGTGGCGTTAGGTAAAATGCCATATCAACTTGCCTCCGTCACAAGACCGTTTTCGTCAACTAGAGGAACTTTAAAATCAATATCATGCTGAAACTCATCTGGATGAATCGCAAAGTATTCTATAAATTTTTTACAAAAGTATTCGATTCCTTTTGCCGAAAAATGCCTCTCATCTAGCTGAAACCATTTAGCGCGATCAGCTGAATCCATAAAAATGTCAAAAGATGGAAAGTAAATAATCGTCTCTTTACATTCATCCATATACTCCGACAACGCCGTTAAAAGTGTCATTTTTGATCTTAAATTAGATATTTTAATGTTCATATCACAAAACGAGGTTTTAAGAGGAATCGGAGAGACACTAAAAACAACATCTGCATTTTTATTATAACGTCTTATAAGCCTGATTATATTTTGAAGATGCTCTTTGCTTTCTTTTACGGTAAGATTTCGGCATTTATGACGTTCTTTATTATAGATTTTCTCTGGAGGAGTTCTGTTAATTGTAACCCACTCATCTCCCACTTTTTCCTCCCACACTTCAGAAAGACCAAGGGTTATTAGGATCACATCTGCTGTTCTAAGCGCTTTATGTGAGTCTTTTACAATTTTTAAGTGAGTTTCTTTAAGTTTTTCAAGGGTGGAAGCGTGTATTGGATGTCGGTTACCATCGATATAATACGCGCCTCTCTTCCCTTCTATATTCCAAATAATATTTTTTATTTTTTTACCGGAGGCATGTTGAAATTCTCTATAGATCGTTGGTAAATTATAATGCATTCCCCATTCGGGATTTAATACAGTAACACCTTGTAATCTTATCCAACGAGAAAAATTAACCGCAAAACAACTACCTATTGAAAGCAATTTGGTACGTTTGCTAAAAAACTTCCTCCAAGAATAGTGGTGCCATTCCTGCTGATTTCTCTTTTGCCAACTATGTTGTTTTACTTCTTGATATAGCATCATACTTGCTCCTTAAGCTTTAAATAGGAACTCTTACTTAAAAATTTAGGTAATATTTTGTATTTTTAAGTAAAACGTGATTTATCCAACAACACTCTTTCTGATACATTCTAAAATTGTAGGCTAATATAATTTTATTATAAACTCACACTGCTATTTCTAGTTCCACAGTCTATTTCGTTGTATACAGTTGTTTGAAAATTCATTTATTCTGTTCTTAGAACCTGGGGTGATGTCTAGAGGCAGTTTATTTATAGGGCACCACATAATCTCTTCAATTTCTGGATCGTTTATCTTAGTGACTTTAAATTTTTTAACAATAAAAGTAATAGGATAATCATTAACACCCATAAATACGTGAAAATATATGTCATATAGGATAGGTTCTTCTAAAAGAATGATGCCTGTTTCTTCATATAGCTCTCTTTTTATTGCATCATATGCTGTTTCACCATTTTTAACACCGCCACCAGGCAAAAACCAACCCGGCCTATAAGTATGTTTTACGATCAAAACTTCCTGATTGGTATTTATAACAATTGCTCTAACACCTACAGTAGATGCACCTAGTAAATGCAGTATATATCGATGTATTCTTGTGAATATTTTATGCAGGATGAGCAATATTGAGTCTCTCATAAGGCAAAAAATCCTATTAGTAGTAGCCAATTTACAGAAATTCTATTATGTAACTTATGGAGTTGTAAAGAGCGTTGATATGGGTCTTTGTTGCGTAAATCATGTTGAGAGCAAAGATTTAGTCAAGGAGTTTTCCTTTTCAAACCATTTTCACAGATTGGGGCATTCCCAATTTTGTCATTTTATTAAGAAGATAGCAGATAAGATGAGTTTCTACATTTTGATTACGCCAGCTTCTTGATAAAAGCTTTCTCCCAAAAATAGTTTTGAGAAGGTAAAAAGTATTCTCTGCTTTTTCTCTCCGGCCAAAATCATTTTTATTGTACCAAACCCAATAGCCTTTCTTTTGAATATAATCGATTGTTTGGTCTCTTAAGGTAGGAGCCGTTTCTGAGGAGACGACCGCATGAGCAGGGGGACGAATAAGAGGCCTAATTTCTTTGTCTTCAAGATAATGGTAGACCTCATAACTATCATAGCCTCCGTCCATTAATGCCTCTTCTGTATATTCTGCTTCTTCTTGATCTAAGAGTGAGAAAACACAAGCCCGGTCATCTGTACGATGGTCTGTCATTTCTCTGGCCACGATCAACCCTTCCCCTTCAATTCCAATATGAAGTTTCCTCCATACCTTGCGTTGATACTGTCGACCATGCTTTGTTTCCAACCATTCTTTCTCCCCAAAGACTTTTAAGCCTGTCGAATCAATAACTATATGAGTCCTCTTCTCTAATGCACCCAGCGAAAGACGAGATAAAGATTTACTCATACGCCTCGATAAACGACTAAATTCAGGTATAGGTAAGGTTCTTCCTATAAGGGAAAATAGGGATTTAAAAAATCCTGTGAGCTGTCTTAACCCTAGTTTGAAGATCTGCCTCAGAGTTAACATTAAATCCATACTTGTATCGGAATAAAGAAAAGGATGTCCTCGTTTTTGCTTCTCCTTACTTACAGCAAACCAGCTTTTTTCAAAGTCCTCACTCAGCCATACGGTAAGAGATCCTCGTTGCTTCAAGGCAGCATTATATCTCGCCAATTAGTTCCTCGATATTTCTTCTAGCTTTTTCTTATACCATTTAAATAAATTAAGCTGGCATTGAAGCCCATTGCCTTGAGCAAAGACTACTAATTCTGCCTGTTTTAGAGATGAACTGATTCCATGCATTACAGCAAGCTGAAACAATATCCTCCATATCTTCAAAGCACCTATTTGCAAGATAGTGCTGTCGTAGGAATAGGACTTCTGCGCCCAAACCGCCGGAATTTCCGAGATAATAATAATATAGTAGTAAATTAATTAATTGTATTTATAATCATAATTAATTATTAGTTTTATACGAATTTTTTCTAATTTTTCTTATATATTTTCAATGATTTTATCAATGTCAATATTATACTGGTTGTTATAAAAGGTAAAATGCCCAGTAAAATGGAGATGTTGCCAGGCTACTGGAGACATTTTCTTTTTGATGACTTTCAGTCGTTTTTTGTTATTCTCCTCAGTTTTTTCAAGTAGGCGTGATTGAAGGGAAGCATTATAATAGGTTTTGTCTAGGATAACGACTTCTTTAATCTCTCTTCTCATCTTTTCTTTGACCCCCTAATGGGAACATGATATGAATTGTTTGTCAATAGAAAAAGGTTATTTTTTGATATGAGGGTGCTTTCCAGGAAAACTCTTAAGGAATTTTGGCTCAAACATCCTCAGGCTGGGGCACCTTTGAAAGCTTGGTTTGCTGAAGCTAAAAAAGCTTTATGGAATACGCCTCAAGATATTAAAAACCATTACAGAAGCTCTGATTTTCTAAAAAATAATAGAGTTATATTTAATATATCTGGCAATAATTATAGGCTGATTGTTCAAGTTAATTACCATTTTAAAATAATATACGTAAGATTTATAGGAACCCACAAAGAGTATGACAAAATAGATCCGGAGACAATATAATGGATATAAAGCCAATCAAAACAAAACGGGACTACGAAGCAGCTTTAAATCAAATTTCGAGCTTAATGTCTGCTCTCCCTAATTCCCCTGAGGGTGATTTATTGGATATTCTAACAACACTTGTTGAATCCTATGAAGCACAGCATTATAAAATCGATCTACCCGACCCTATTGAAGCTATTAAGTTTAGGCTTGAGCAAGAGCACTTATCACGTAAAGATTTGGAGTCCATCTTGAAAGTAAGGAGAGGGAGGGTTTCTGAACTCCTTACAAAAAGGCGCCCTTTGACCCTGAGGATGATACGTACGCTTCACGATAAATTGGGCGTTCCTGCCGAATCCCTTCTCAAAGAATATACCTTACGTAAGGTACATCATCACTACTGAATCTTTGACTATCCTTCTTAAAAAATTCATGTTTAGTCTAGGTTGCACCTCTTGGCCCGTCAACTTGCCATGTGTGATTGATTATATAATATATTGTTGACATAATCGTATAAAATGTACATAATGTATTATATATTGGTGATTTTAGAGGGGAATGGAAAATGCGTACATTGAGTGTAACCATAAGCGACGACTTATATGATAGTTTGAAACATACGATAGCTTCTCAAAAAATTAGCAAATTCGTGAGTGAAGCCGTGACAGAAAAGCTAAATAAAAAAAGGGAAGAACTTTATCAAGCTTATCTTGAAGCAAGCCAAGATACTGACCGAGAAGAGGATCTTAAGGAGTGGGATACGATTAGCGTTGAATCTTGGGAAAAAGAAGGTCTAAGCTAAACTCATCATAACTAGAAATTGAAAAATGGCTATAAGGGCAAAGCTGAGAAGAGGAGCAATATATTGGGTAAATTTAGACCCAACTATTGGGTCTGAGGTAAAAAAAACAAGACCAGGGGTTATTGTTTCAAATGACGCACAAAATATGGTAGGTAGACGCGTTGTTATTGCCCCTGTAACTTCTGTCTTAAAAAAAGTTTATCCTTTTGAAGTTTTAGTTGATATTGCGGGAAAAAAATCAAAAATCATGTTGGATCAAATCAGAACAGTAGATTGCCAGAGACTGGGAGAGAAAATTGGAAAACTTAGTATGGAAGAAATTGACGAATTGGATAAAGCTCTAAAACTTGTCCTGAGTTTGGGGTAGACCCATTACAATAGATAAAAACAGGATAAGAAAGTTGAAGAATAGCCTCTTAAAAAAGGAGAAAACATGCAACAGCCTGCATCTAACTTTGATGCTTTAGAAAAGCAATTAGCCAAAGACGCTCTTGAAAAGGCCCTCAAAGACCTTCATAGCGAGATCACCCGGGAAATCGAACGCAACAAAACGATCTTCTCTGATGAGATTAAAAAATCCCTTTCTAACCTGAATGAGACCCTTGAAAAACACATCTCTGATGAAATCGACCACAAACTCCCCCTGCTCCTTGCCAAAAACTTCTCCAATGTCAGTGAACAAGTGAAGTCGAGCTTTAATGAGATGCTTGTGCCTGTGGTAGAAAAAGCAGAACAGAATATGGAACAACTCAAAAGCCAAGGGGATAAAACCCTTCAATCTTGGGCAACAATGATGAAAAAATACGAAAGTCTTTGGACCACCCCTTTTTTCCTCGTACTTGCGGCCTCTGTTCTTACCGGAACAGCCATTTTCCTTATCCTTTTCTTTATGAAAACTTCTGTTGCTTCTTATATATTTATGGACGTAAGAGCCAGAAAAGCTTATGAGAGCGACTTGAGATGGGTAGAATTAAGAGAAAAAGCCAGAGCAGAACAAGAAAAGGCTTCCCCATCCCCTAAAACTCAAAACAAGAAGAAACAAAAGTAACTCTTACGTTTTACAATTTACAGACGCTTCTTACAAAGAAAGGCCTCCCCTTCCCAGACTAAGTTGCTTTTCCTTCATTTGAGCCATTTTTTGAATTTCCTTGCCTATATCTGGATCAATTTTTTCGATGTGAGCAAAGGCTACTTTGTTTTTAAAGGCAATTTTCCCCATCTCCCACATTTCTTTTTTCAAATCGCGATCATAAGGGGAATCCTCAAGCTCACGCTTTATATCCTTAAACTTATGATAAGCTGCAAATGCCTCATGGAATGTTTTTGTGCGGACTTCATCTTCTATGGATGAAGATTCTTTATAAGACGAATGAAGAGAATACTCTCTTTCCTTTAAGGAACGTTGTGATTCTTGAGTCAACCTTGTTTTTTCGTCTTGTTCAGCTTGTTTTGAAGCGTGTATTTGGGATAAGAATTTTAAGGTTTTATCTGGGTCTTCAAAAGCAGACTTTCTGGCTAAGTCTCTGGCTTCATCAGATAAGTAGCCTAAAAGCGGCGACTTAAGCTCATGCTCAACGGCTTCAAGCTTTTGCTCGTAAATCTTAAGGAAAGGCTCACGCTTGGATTGCCAATACTGAAGTGCCCCCTCCTCTCCATAAATCTTTAAACCCTCCTCAAAAACCTTTTTATAATGAGCTGCTGCATTAAAGGCAGGGTGTTTCATATCCTCATACACATCCTGGAGCGTGACATTCTCCTTTTTCTGTTCTAAGCTCGTCAACAAGCCAGGGTGCGCCTCAGCAGCACGTCTGTCTTCCTTGTACTCTGGCTGCATTTCTATTTGAGTTGAGGATTTTTGAAGAAGATCATGCGCACGATCTTCTTCACGGATTGTTTCTGGCTTGATGAGAATATCTCGCTCGTGAGAGTGTTCTCGGCCCAAGAAATGATCGGCAACCGCATTGAACGCGCGTTTGGAAACCGCACCCATGGCGTGCAGCTCATCAGAAAGTCGCGTAAAGATCCGATCAATAAAACGATCCTCATCGCGCATAAGAGCTGCAAGAGAATGGGCATCTAAATAATCCGCAGCTCCAAGCTTTTCACCAGATTTAGAAAGAACGTCTGCAACCTTTTCTTCCCTCCAGAAGTCACAGGAGCTTCCATAGACCTGAACATCATCCCTATGACGCGTCATCGCAACATAGGTCAGATTCTGGTTCATCTCATGGGACGCCAAAAGAAATCCCTTATCAATCGTTGTTCCTTGAGATTTGTGAATTGTAACAGCCCACCCTTGATCAAAAAATGAATTGAGATTAGGCGAAAAGCTAAATGTATTCCCTTTATCAAGCTTTACCTCTATTGAATTCTTATCCAAAGCCAGAATTTGTCCGATGGAGCCGTTTTTAACCCCTAACCCATGATTGTTACGCGTAAAGACAATGCGGTCTCCTTTTGAGAAAGAGCGCTCTTCTTTTAATTTGGTCTTTCGTCCAAAATCATCCTCAACTTCTCTGGTGATCGTATACGTGACCTCTTTCTTTTCAATGGCACCTGTGTCCTTAAGGTAAGTTCTTGCCTGTGTATTGAGATCCCTTACATCACGATTACTGTAGGCCATCATGAGAAGATGCGTTTGAGGATCCTCCTTATAAGCCATTTGCCAATCTTCAATGAGGGCGGATTTAGCCCCACTTCTCACTTCAACCGTTTGTCCAGGGGCACGTTCTACTCCTATCAAATGGTCAAGCTTCTTCGCTTTAAGAAGATTACGGACTTCACTATATTGAGCGGCCTTAGATTGTCCTTTGCCCACAAAGAGCCTTGCCATCTCAGTGGGATCAAGACGTCGCTCTTCCAGAAAAGGCCTGTAAACATCAGCCTTTCCTAATATCTCTTTCCCCGCTTCTTTTTGAACATTTCTCCACTTCAAAAACAGAGGATAATCTTCATGACCTTTAGCGCGTCCATAGATGTTTTCTCCTTTAAGAGCTTGACCTTGACCAATTTGATCGGGACCAAATTTGTCTGGACCAGATTGGTCCGAGCCTTGAATGTCTTTCACAATTTCTCTGAAGATAAGACCTGACGTACGCGCAGCCATTTCATACCGCATCACAACGTCTTCGGCCTTGTTCTCCCACTCCCCATCCCCGCGAAGGCGTGGACCAGGAAGTTTTTCTTTAACAAGGTGGATATGGCCCCGAATCTGATAAGCCTGAATGGCCCGTTGAGACTCTTGTTTACCAAAGAGTACCGTCGCCTCTTTTTGCCACTCTTCCTTTTGCCTCACCACCTCCTCAAGACGAGATGTCCCTACCCGTGTCGTTACAAGTCGAAAGGCGGGTCCTGCTTCAACAGGCTGGAGCTGAGCCGCATCCCCCACAACAACTGCTTTCACACCTAACGTTTTAACAGCGCCTAAAAACGCCTCAAACCGCTCAACATCCACCATTCCGGCTTCATCAAGGATAAGTATGCTTTTGTCAGAATATTGCGCCCTGCCCTCTTCAAAGGACTTTAAAAACTTATGTAGCGTTTGAGAAGAAATGCCACTGCCCTCAAGATTTTGAGCGGCTCTTCCAGTAGGAGCTAGTCCATACACGGAATACCCTTCAACCTCCCAAATCTCTCGACAAGCGTCCAGTGCCGTTGTTTTTCCAGCCCCTGCATACCCCACGATGCACTTGAGTTGCCCGCCGTCCACTAAATGACGAATAGCGCTCATCTGTCCTTCACTGAGGCTAACTCCCTCTTTTTGCAGCTTGGCTTGCATGCGACCAAGACCTTGTTCCAGGGAAGAGGAAGAAACCGCATGCGTCTTATGATCAGTAAGGCTTTCTGCTGTTTCCACAAGCGCCCTTTCTGCTTTAAGCATGCTACGAGTGGTATAGATGGCGTGCTCCTCAATATGACCCATCTGGTCACGCATCCCCTCCGTTCTCAAAAGCAGAAGCTCTTTAGAGCTCTTCAAACGTGCATCCAGTCGTTGAAAAAGCTCCGCCTCATCTACATATCGACACAATACCTTTTGTACGTCCCCCCACATAAAGGTCGCATGATGACGCGTTACGATATCAAACACCGTCTCTGGCCGCCGCAGTATCCGGTAGAGATTCCGGAGCTGAACCTCACGAAACGCACCCACACGATCCGTAACTGGCTTTGCATCAATGAATTTATCCTGGAGAGTAAAATTAGATGGCCCGCTCCCCTCAAGAGACAGGGATTTTTCTTGATTGATGCGAATTTCCGTCTCACCCCCCTCCCCGTCCCTCCCTCTTTCCAAGGCATCTCCAACTTCCGCCCTTTCAACACCTTGTCTGCTCTGCGCTCTTTTTTCTTGCTCTTTAACGCCTTTACCAAGTTTAACCTGAGGCTCAATATCAAGCCCCTGATCATGATAAGACCGATGATCAAGGGTGATATCATGACCATGCATTTTCAAATGAAAGGTCGCATATTGGGCCCACTGCTCCCGCCAACCCGCATGAAGCTCACGCTTATTCCAGTCTCGATTCTTAATCTCACTCAACCCATCGTCCGTGAGATCTCGGGTTAGAAAAAAAGTATGACAATGCGGATTTGGCTCACCTGTTTTTTCACACGTCTCAGTATGAAAATTTTGAATTGCTAGCATTCCCAAACTACAAAACTGGTCTTGAACATATTCTTCTGCCAGCTTCTTATTTTGCTCATAGCTCAACTCACGCGGCAGAGAAAACTCAATTTCGCGATAGACTTGAGCGTCCCCTCTTTTTTCCGCCGCATTCGCAATATTCGAAAGCAACTGGATTCCTTTCTCCCGATCTGTCGCAACCAGCATTTGAATATTTTTTGCCCATAAAGGTGCATTTCCGGGAAGAATAATTTGCACATCTTGAACGGACTTATCCTTAAAATCAAAAACTTCTCCTGTTCTTTGATCAGTAAGTGAAATTCCTGAAACATAGGCAAGCGCTTTAACGGGGCTTCCCCCGTTACTTCGTCCGATCATGCGTGTAGTGTGGTGGTAAATGGCCATTCTTTTTTCTTCTTCTTTTTACGCTTTTCGTTTTTTTACTTTTTCCATGTTATTTTTTTCTTTTTTTATATTTTATTTCTTTTTTTTCTTTAAATCTTTTACTATAAAAAGTGGATTATCAACAAAACAAATTAAAAATTTCCATGATTCCCCGTTTAAGATAAAAATAATTCTCAAATTCATATTTTTAAACTTTGACACCTAAAAAATCGCAGAACATGAAAATTCGATATTTTCTCATTGATTTCATTGACAAAAGAGTCTTAGTTGCTTGCAACGAAGCGCCATTGTAGAATACAATGTATCAGCGCGCCTTACAAGAGCTAAAATCCGCTCTTGTCCGGACTGACTTATTTATATTGTTTTATTTTCTTGTGTTCCTTTGGCTTGTTTTAAATATGAGTTTTCATTAAATTATCTCAAATACCTATTGACAGATATAAGATTATAGAATAAATTGATCTCAAAGTCAGGGAAAATAAAATTTCTAAAAAAGACAAACCATGTTTTTCTAAGACAATTCCACAATAAGAATGAGTTCGTATGAAAGACCAAGTTTCAAAAATTGATGAAAAAATCCTTCAGCTCAAACAAAAGAAGGAAAAACTTCAAACACAACAAGCCCTTCTCTTCCTTAAAGAATCTCAAAAAATATTAGGAGAAAAATTCTCATCAGACCTAGCCATCACTATTCTCTCTCACGCTTGGAAATCATCATCAGACCATCAAAAAAAAGAATGGGAAACCGCATGTCCTCAAGGGGGTGAGGAAGAGTCTAAGTCCTTTCGAAAGCCCACTCAAAACTCTCGAAATAAAACTCCTCCAACTGCAACAGAAAATCCTCAAAGCTGAACGGTATAAGATCAAGAAAATGGATCTACTCTCCCTCTCCTCCCCTGCAAAAAGACGCGCAAGAACTCGCTCTCTCATTCAGCTTGGGGGGATAATTGAGAAGGCAGGACTCCTTGATGTTTTTGGAGTTCCGCTGGGCTTGGATTTACAAAAAGATCCATCTATCAGAGATAACATAGCCTCTCTCTTTAAAGGACTCTTGGTGTTAAAGGAAATTGCAGCTTCTGAAGACACAAACCTTCAACTCTGGGCGCTTCAAGGTCTTGAAGAACTCAAGTCTATGAATCTTTCAAGCAAAAATAAGGCTGACGCAGAATAATAAAATTCACTGGTCTTATTTTTTAAAAGTATTATATATTATTATTGTAATAATTAATATTAGGACAGAAGATGATTAAGAAATCAATATTATTTTTTTTAGGAATGTTTTTTCTAGTGACGATAGACGTTAAAGCAATGATGGAATTAGATGAAGATATAAAAGAAAATAAAACAACATACTCCTTGAGTAAGAACCCTTTTGAAACTCTACCAAGTGAAAAAATTGTTGATATAGCGGAATATCTTTATGGAGATGATTTTCATAATTTTGCCTTAACCTGTTTGTCTATTAGGAACATTTTATTGGAAAATAAGAAATTTTTTATCCCTGAAGAAGAAAGTAAAATTAGGGATGTCATTATAAAAACACCTTTAGAAAACATTCCAAACTTAATTTTAAAATGGGGAAGAACATCTAAGAAAGAAGCTATTCCTCGACTGCGTATAATCACGAATAAATTAGAAGGTTATCCAAAAACAGAAGATCTGAGCGAAACAGCTCTTAAATCTTTACGAAAACAATTTAAAGAATATATTAAACTTCTAAATATACTTTATGGCCTTGGAGATAAAGAAGCATTACTCCTCTGCAAAAAAATTAATGTTCAAGCTGAAGTTGAGTTGGAGTCAACCATGCAATATACAGATATGGTTAACTTTTCCGAGAGTGTTTACATAAAGATAGATAAAAAAGTTGATTGATAATCTTTAAAGACAGAAGGGTCAGTAAGGGCGCACCAGAGTTTGAGGGACACATGAATCATTTCTTC
>Ga0299912_10002405_pt1 | contig 15293 bp, 18 predicted proteins | sample RVTome_2_FD_207667 | JGI IMG/M metagenome (GOLD analysis project Ga0299912, IMG submission 207667) | Soil microbial communities from uranium-contaminated site in the Upper Colorado River Basin, Wyoming, United States - RVT95D214 (version 2) ... | reverse complement strand
GCCGAGCGGCGAGGAGAAACGCGCGGTGCGCGAGGTGGGCAGCACGTGGTTGGGGCCGGCGCAATAATCGCCCAGCGCCTCGGCGGTGTAACGGCCCATGAAGATGGCGCCGGCGTGGCGGATACGCGGGGCCAGCGCCTGCGGATCGGCCACCGACAGCTCCAGATGTTCCGGGGCGATGTGGTTGGCGACCGCGACGGCCTCGTCCAGATCTCTAACGTGAATCAGCGCGCCGCGCGCGGTGATCGAGGCGCGGACGATGTCGGCACGCTCCATCGTCGGCAGCAGCCGGGCGATGCTCATTGCCACCTTGTCCAGGAAAGCGGCGTCCGGCGATACCAGGATGGCCTGGGCGTCCTCGTCGTGCTCGGCTTGCGAAAACAGGTCCATGGCGATCCAGTCGGGGTCGGTCTGGCCGTCGCACACCACCAGGATTTCCGACGGCCCGGCGATCATGTCGATGCCCACGGCGCCGAACACGTGGCGCTTGGCGGTGGCCACGTAGATGTTGCCGGGGCCGACGATCTTGTCCACCGCGGGCACGGTCTCAGTGCCGTAGGCCAGGGCCGCGACGGCCTGGGCGCCGCCCACGGAGAACACGCGATCCACGCCGCACACGCTTGCTGCCGCCAGCACCAGTTCGTTGACCTCGCCGCCCGGCGTCGGCACCACCATGATCAACTCCGGCACCCCGGCCACCTTGGCGGGGATGGCGTTCATGAGCACCGACGAGGGATAGGCCGCCTTGCCGCCGGGCACGTAGAGGCCGACGCGGTCGAGGGCCGTCACCTGTTGGCCAAGCACGGTGCCGTCGGCCTCGGTGTAGGTCCAGGAACTCTGCTTCTGATGTTGGTGATAGGCGCGCACGCGCTCGGCGGCCTTTTCCAGGGCCGCGCGCTGCACGGCGGGCAAATTGGCCAGGGCCTGGTGCAGGCGCGGCTTGGAGATTTCCAGTTCGGCCATGGTTTTCACGGCCATACGATCGAAGCGGTTGGTGTACTCCACCAGCGAGCTATCGCCGCGGGCGCGGATGGCCGAGATGATCTCCTTGACCACGGCGTTGACCTTGTCGTCGGAGACGCTGTCCCAGGCCAGTAACGCATCGAGTTTTTTCCAAAAATCGGGAGCGCTGCTGTCGAGTCTGGCAATCATGGTCATAGGATGAGTTCCTAGTGGCGAGTGGCTCTAGTGACGATGACTAGGGCCGGTTACCAATGGCTTCGGCAACAGAGTCGATGAAGGCCTTCACGCGTGCGTGTTTCATCTTCATCGACGCGCGGTTGACCACCAGCCGCGAGCTGATGTCGGCGATGTGTTCCAGCGGCGCGAGGCCGTTGGCGCGCAGGGTGTTGCCGGTGTCCACCACGTCGACGATGCGGTCGGCGAGGCCCACCAGCGGCGCCAGCTCCATGGAACCGTAGAGCTTGATGATCTCCACCTGCTCGCCCTTGGCGGCGTAGAAGCGGCGGGTGCTGTTAACGTATTTGGTGGCCACGCGCAGGCGGCGGTCCGGCGGCGTTTCGCTCTCGCCCACGCGGCCGGCGGTCATCAGCTTGCAGCGGGCGATCTTCAGGTCTAACGGCTCGTAGAGGTTCTCGCCGCCGTGCTCCATGAGCACGTCCTTACCCGCGACGCCCAGGTCCGCGGCGCCGTATTGCACGTAGGTGGGCACATCGGTGGCGCGCAGGATGAGCAGCTTCACGTCGGGCCGGTTGGTGTCGAGGATGAGCTTGCGGCTGGTCTCGGGGTCCTCGGCCGGAATGATGCCGGCATGGGCCAGCAGGGGCAGAGTCTCCTTGAAGATACGGCCCTTGGAGAGGGCGATGGTGAGACGGTCGGCTGCGAGGACGGCGGGCTGGGTCATGACGCTATTCTGGACTCTGGGTCTGGACTGATGGGGGTCTGGACTAATTGGGCACGCGGCGGATGGTGGCGCCCAGTTGCTGAAGTTTCTCTTCGATGCGCTCATAGCCACGATCGATATGATAGATGCGGTTGACCTCGGTGTCGCCCTTGGCGACCAGGCCGGCCAGCACCAGACTGGCCGAGGCGCGCAGGTCCGTGGCCATCACCGGTGCGCCGGTGAAACCATCGACGCCGTTGATGATGGCGGTATTGCCTTCGAGGCGGATGTTGGCGCCCATGCGCTCCAATTCCTGCACGTGCATGAAGCGGTTCTCGAACACCGTCTCGGTGATGATACTGGTGCCCGAAGCGACGGCGTTGAGCGCCGTGAACTGGGCCTGCATGTCGGTGGGAAATGCCGGGTAGGGCGCGGTGTGCACGTCCACCGCCTTAGGGCGGCGGCCCTGCATGTCGAGGCTGATCCAGTCCGCGCCGGTCTCGATGACGGCGCCCGCCTCGCGCAATTTGGCCAGCACCGCGTCCAGCATTCCGGGCTGCGTGTCCTTGACCTTGATACGCCCGCCGGTGATGGCGGCGGCCACCAGATAAGTGCCGGTCTCGATGCGGTCCGGCAACACGTCGTAACGAGTCCCTTTGAGTGTATCCACGCCCTCGATGGTGATGGTGGGCGTGCCCGCGCCGCTGATTTTGGCGCCCATCTTGTTCAGACAATTGGCCAGGTCCACCACCTCCGGCTCGCGCGCCGCGTTTTCCAGCACGGTGGTGCCGTCAGCCAGGGCGGCGGCCATCATGAGGTTCTCGGTGCCGGTCACGGTGACCAGGTCCAGCACGATCTTGGCGCCCTTGAGGCGTTTCGCCTTGGCCTTGATGTAACCGTTCTCCACCTTGATCTGCGCGCCCATGGCCTGAAGCCCCTGAATGTGCAGATTCACCGGCCGCGTGCCGATGGCGCAGCCGCCGGGCAGGGACACCTCCGCCTGGCCAAAGCGCGAGAGCATGGGTCCGAGCACCAGGATAGAGGCGCGCATGGTCTTCACCAGCTCATAAGGGGCGACGAAATGCGTGATGGTCGAGGCGTCGGTCTCGATGGCCAGCTTCTCGTCGATGACCAGATGCACACCCATGTCGCCCAGCAATTCGATGGTGGTGGTGACGTCCTGGAGATGGGGCACATTGCCCACCGTCATGCGGCCGTCTGCCAACAGGGTGGCGGCGAGGATGGGCAGGGCGGCGTTCTTGGCGCCGGAGATGCGGATTTCGCCGTCGAGACGGGCGCCGCCGGTGATGATGAGTTTGTCCATGAGACCGAATCGAACCTCAAATAAAAAAAGCCACCCGGATGGTGGCCGACTGAGCCGTACTGCAAGGCCTGCTAGGCCGGCCCCACTTTCAGCTTGCTGGCCTGCGCCCATTTCTCGGGCGTGTAGGCCTTGATGCTCAGGGCGTGCAGCGCGCCGCTGGTGATGTGTCCGGCAACGGTGGCTAAAACCATTTTTTGCTGTGCCAGCAAGGATTTGCCTTCGAAGGCCGGGGAAATCACCACGGCGTCGAAGTGACTGCCGTCGCCGGTGACGGTGACCTTGGCGCCGGGCAGGCCGGCTTCGATGAGACGTTGAACTTCGCTGGTTTCCACTGGCTGACTAACCCGTTGATTCACTATGGTGAAAGGGGCAATAGGATACCGCTCAACTGCGGATTTTGTAACCCTTTCGCAATAAAACCAAGGCGATGAAGCTCATGGCCAGCAGCGACGCCACCGACACCCCCAGACTCACGAGCACATCGGCGTCACCGACCCCGAAAAAGCCGTAGCGGAAACCGTCGATGAGGTAGAAAAAGGGATTGAAGCGGGTCACCGTCTGCCACATTCCCGGCAGGGCGTCGATGGAATAAAACACCCCGGACAGAAACGACAGGGGCAGGATGATGAAATTCTGAAACGCCGCCAATTGGTCGAACTTGTCGGCCCAGATGCCCGCCACCAGCCCCATCACCCCCAACGTGGCGCTGCCCACCACGCCGAACGCCACGATGGCCCACGGCGCGGCGAGCGGCAGGTCCAGAAACAGCATGGCCACGAGATACACCGCCAGCGCCACCAACATGCCGCGCACCACCGCCGCCAGGGTGTGGGCGAGGAAGAATTCCAGATTGGAAATGGGCGAGAGCAGCACGAACACCAGGTTGCCCGTCATCTTGGACTGGATGATGCTCGATGAACTATTGGCGAAGGCGTTTTGGATCACGGACATCATCATCAGGCCGGGGATCAGAAAGGCCGAGTAGGTGACGCCCGCGTAGACCTCCACGTGCGCCTCCAGCGCCTGGCCGAACACCAGCAGATACAGCAGCGCGGTGACCACCGGCGTCAGCACGGTCTGCACCGTCACCTTGAGGAAACGCCATACCTCCTTGGCGAACAGCGTATAAAACCCGCGCCAGGCGATCACGTCGGCGCCCCGCCGGTGATGCTCAAAAACACCTCTTCCAGCCCCGTCTCTTCTGTGTCGAGGTCGATGATCTTGAGCCCGGCGGACTGCAAGGCGCCCAGGACCTCGCCCATGTTGTCCACGTCGCGGCGCAGGCGGAAGGTGAGGCGATTTTCGTTGGCCTCCACCAGGATGGGCCGCAGCGCCTCGGGCACGACAGCGTTCGCCCGGTCCACGCATACATGCAGGGTGCGGAATGGCGCCCGCTCCAACAAGGCGCGCTTGCTGTCCAGGGCCACCAACTTGCCGCGGTTGAGGATGGCGATGTTGTCGCACAGGGCCTCGGCCTCCTCCAGATAGTGGGTGGTGAGCAAGATGGTGCGGCCGTCGCGGTGCAGGCGCTGGGTGAACTGCCACAGGGCCTGGCGCAGCTCCACGTCCACCCCGGCGGTGGGCTCGTCGAGCACCACCACCTCGGGCTTGTGCACCAGAGCCTGGGCGATGAGCACGCGGCGCTTCATGCCGCCGGAGAGATCGTGCAGGTTGGTGTCGGCCTTGTCGGTGAGGGAGAGTATCTCCAGCAGCTCCTCGATCCAGGGTTCATTCTCGCGCCCGAAACCGAAATAGCCGGATTGCAGCCGCAGCATTTCGCGCACGCTGAAGAAGGGATCGTAGACCAGTTCCTGCGGCACCACCCCGAGCATCTGCCGCGACTGCCGGTAGGCGCGGACGACATCGTGGCCCATGATACTCACGTGGCCTTGGTCGGCGCGCACCAGACCCGCCATGATGCCGATGAGGGTGGATTTGCCGGCGCCGTTCGGCCCCAGCAGGCCGAAGAAGCTGCCGCGCTCCACCGCGAACGTCACGTCATTGAGGGCATGCAGGGCGCCGTAGTGCTTGTGCACCCCCTGGATGGAAACCGCGGTGGTCATTTTTTATAAAGCGGCGAGCAGTTGATCGACGTGGCTCAGGCGGGCGATGGCCTGCATCTGCGGGGGAATGTTCTCGAAACGGATATTGCGGCCCCGGCGCTGTGCCTCGCGCCGCCATTCGATGAGCAGGGCCACGCCGGCGCTGTCGGCGCGCGCCACTTGGGCCAGGTCGAGACTCACCTCGCCGCCAGCCGCGAACAAGTCTCCACCGCGGGGCACCAGGGCGGGCACGGTCTCGAAGCTCAATTCGCCTTCGAGCCGGAAGCGGCCCGCGGCTACGGCTTCCAGGCGCGTCTCATTCATTCCGTCTGCGCCTGCTTGTTGCGGTCGGCGAGGCGGTCGATGAGCTTGGGCAGGCCGTCCTGGCGGATCTCCTTGGCGAAGGTGGTGCGGTAATTGGCCACCAGGCTCAGGCCGTCCACGCTCACGTCATACACCTTCCAGGCACCGCCCTGGAGACGCATCTTGTAGTCGATGGGGATGGGAAAGCCCGCCTCCTGCTGCACCTCGGTGCGCACGGTGACATCGTCGCTGCCCGCCTTCTCGCGCATGGGCAGCAGGGCGATCTTACGGTCGTAATTGTCGTTCAGGGCCTTGGCGTAGGTGCGCACCAGCAGCGTACGGAATTCCGCGGTGAAGCGCGTCTTCTCGCCTTCGTTGGCCGTCCGCCAATGCTTGCCCAGCACCCAGCTCGACATGGCGCTGAAATCGAAATGGGGCAGCACGATCTCGTCCACGATCGCGTACAGCCGGTTGGGATCGACCTTGATCTTGTCCTGTTCGGCGCGCAGCGCGCTGGTGATCTTGTCGGTGGTCTCGGACACCAGATCCTGCGGCGCCTGGATGGCCCACACCGTCGCACTCATCCCCGCCAGCAACAGGCCCAGCAACCAATTCCTCATTATTGAATTTCTCCTGTAACCACCCGTAACCGGGCGACGTGCAGATTATAGTCATTGACGATTTTCAGATAATCACCGTAGGCCTGGAGATAGCCGAGGAAGGCGGTGATCACCTTGTCGGACTGCTCCACCCCGGCCTCGAAATCGGCATAGGCCGAGATCATCCAACGACGCCCGCTGCGGCTGGCCTCGTACAACTTCTCCACCATCTGGTGATGCGCTTGAACAGTGTGATATTGCTCGGCCACCTGAAAGGGGATGCCCTGCTGGGCAAAAGATTTCAGCGCCAGGGTGGATTCCAGCTCGGCGCGCGCCTGCGCCACTTGCGCCGGCTGGCGGCCGCTGGCCCAGTCCCACTTGATACCGATGACCGGCGTGGCGCCCGAGGAATTGAACGGGTCGTAGGTGCTGATGTCGGTGGATTCGCGCAACGGTGCATAGGATACGCCGCCGACGATGCCGGTATAGATATTGGGTTTGGCCTCGCTCTTCTTGGCCAGCATCCACTCGCGCCGCGCGTCCAGGCCGGCCTCCAGCTGGCGCACCTCGGGGCGCTGCACCAGCGCCTGGGATTGGAGCGCGGGCAGGGTAGCGTCGGGCAGCGGGACAGGGGCGAGGCGCTGGTCGGCTAACTGCAACTCGTCGCCCGGCTCCACCCCGGCGAGCATCCTCAAGCCCGCCATGGCGATAGCCTCGTAGCTCGCGGCCTCGGCCTGGTAGCGCTGGACCATCGCCACGCCGGTTTGCAGGGCAAACAGGTCGGACTGCTTGGCCGCGCCCTCGCCGTCGTCCAGCCAGCCCTGCACCAGGGTCAGCGCCGATTCCAGCTTTTTCAGCGTGTCTTCCAGCATGTAGCGGGTATCGCGCGCGGCGAGAAAGCCGTTATAGGCGCGGGTCACGTCGAGCAAGACCTCGGCGCGCTTCAGGCGCACGTCGCCCTCTTTGACCTGCACGTTGCTCGCGGCGGCGCGGGAATAGTGCTCCACCTTGCCGAAGGTGTAGAGGGGTTTGATGATGGAGAATTCCGCGTAATACCAGGGCGAGACCGAATCGGTACTGAAGAAGTCCTCGGGTACGGCCAGCGTCTGTTTGTTGTTCTGATTGTCGGTGGTCTCGAAAAACCCGCTGCGCACGGTGGGCGCAAGACCGAGGAAGGCGTTGACGTCGAAAATCAAATTCGAGGCCCCGCGCGCCTCGCCGAGCAGCCCACGCGCCGCCTCCACCAATTGCTCTTTCTCGACGATGCGCTGGTCGCGGTTCATGGCACGCTCGACAGCCTGGGGCAGATCCAACGTAACCACCGCGGCCTGGGCGCTGCCCATGCCGATGGCGAGACCGATCCCTGTCAGCAACTTCTTCATGTTACTTTCTTCATGCTACTTGTCGGCCTGGCTCACCAGAAACTGGCCGATCAACTGCTCCAGCACCACCGCCGACTGGGTAAGCTTGATCTCGCCGCCCGTGGTGAGGAATTCCTCGGCGCCGCCGGGTTCCAGACCGATGTACTGCTCGCCCAGCAGACCGGCGGTAAAAATCGAGGCCGAAGTGTCCTCGGGGATATTGTTGAACTGGTCCTGGATGGTGAGTGTCACGACCGCCTCGTAGGTCTCTTTGTCGAAGCCGATATCGGACACCCGCCCCACCACCACGCCCGCCATGGTCACCGGCGAGCGCACCTTGAGGCCGCCGATGTTCTCGAAATGGGCCTTGACCTCGTAACCCGTGTTCTCGGTGAAGACGCTGATGTTGCTCACCTTCATGGAGAGCATGAGCAGCGAGGCCATACCCGCCACCACAAAGAGCCCCACCCAAATCTGCACCGTTCTTGAATTCATCATCTTAATTTTCTCCGGCCAGCAACGCGGTCATTCCACACAAACAGTCCGTCCATTCCAAATCTGTACTGCCCTTGAATTCATCATCTCATTCGTCTCCGAACATCAACGCCGTCAACACGAAATCCAGCCCCAGCACCGCCAGCGAACCCTGCACTACCGTCTTGGTAGTGGCGCGGCTCACACCCTCCGAGGTGGGCACCGAATCGTAGCCCTCGAACACCGCGATCCAGGTCACCACGAACCCGAACACCACGCTCTTGATGACGCCGTTGGCCACGTCGTCGTAGAGATCGACATTGGCCTGCATCTGCGACCAGAACGCGCCCTCGTCCACGCCGAGCAAGCCCACGCCGACGAAGTAACCGCCCAGCACGCCGACCGCGCTGAAGATGGCCGCCAGCAACGGCATGGCCAGAATGCCGCCCAACAAGCGCGGCGCCGCCACGCGGTGCAGCGGATCGACGGCCATCATCTCCATGGCGGAGAGCTGCTCGGTGGCCTTCATCAAGCCGATCTCGGCGGTGAGCGCCGAACCGGCGCGGCCGGCGAACAATAGCGCCGCCACCACCGGACCCAACTCGCGCACCAGGGATAGCGACACCACCACACCGAGCGATTCGGTGGCGCCGAAATCCACCAGCGTGTTGTAGCCCTGCAAGGCCAGCACCATGCCCACGAACAGGCCTGACACGGCGATGATCAACAGCGACAACACGCCCGAGGCGTAAAGCTGTTTGATCACCAAGCCGAAGCGCGGCAGCAGGGCCGGAAAACCGCCCAGTACGTGCAGTAAAAACAAATGGCCGCGGCCCAGGCGTTCGGCCACAGCGAGAGTAGTCGCGCCCAGGCGCTGCAACGGGTCCGTCATCATCGCCCCGCCCCCGCCATGAGGTCGTCGATATAGTCCGGCGCGGGATAGTGAAACGGCACCGGCCCGTCGCGTTGGCCTTGCAGGAATTGCTGCACCCACGGCGATGACGACTCGTTCAAGTGGTCGGGCGTGCCGTGCTCCACCACCTTGCCCTCGGAGATGACGTACACGTAATCGGCGATGGACAGGCTCTCGGCCACGTCGTGCGACACCATCACCGAGGTCAGGCCCAGCACGTCGGTGAGGGTGCGCAGCAGCGACACCAGCACGCCCATGGAGATGGGGTCCTGGCCGGTGAAGGGCTCGTCGTACATGATCATCATCGGGTCGAGGGCGATGGCCCGCGCCAGCGCCACGCGCCGCGACATGCCGCCGGACAATTCGCTCGGCATCAAATCGCGCGCGCCGCGCAGGCCCACGGCCTCCAGCTTCATCAACACCAGGTCGCGGATCATGGATTCGGGCAGTTTAGTGTGCTCGCGCAAGGGGAAGGCCACGTTGTCGTAGACGTTGATATCGGTGAGCAGGGCTCCGTTCTGGAACAACATGCCCATGCGCTTGCGCAGTTGATACAGCCCGCGGTAGCCGAGGTCGGGCACGCTCTGGCCGTCCACCACCACGGTGCCGGCGTCGGGCCGCAACTGGCCGCCGATGAGGCGCAGCAAGGTGGTCTTGCCGGTGCCGCTCGGGCCCATGATGGCAGTGAGCTTGCCGCGCTGGATGTCGATATCGACCCCGTCGAAGATGGTGCGGCTGCCGCGTTTGAAGACCAGGTCGCGGATGCTGACCAGGGGCTTTTGTGAGTCGTCCGTCATGGCTCTCGATTTGTTGTTATGGTTCGTTGGTGCCGGCGGGGGCCAGCAAATCGCCGATCATTCCCGCCGCCCGCAGGGCTTCCACATCCGGCGGCGCGCCTTCCAGCACCACCAGCAGAGTCCGTCCCTCCGCGGCCCGCAGGCAGCGTTCGATGATCTCACGCCACTCTCTTGGGGTATAGACGCTTGGGGTATAGACGCTTGGGGTATAGCTCGGGGCATAGGCTAAATTACCCGCCGCCCGCGCCACGACCAAGGGGCCGTGATGCCACGAGGGCTCGCCCTGCCCGATGGTCCAGCACAGGTCCGCCCGCCACTCCGCCAGCAAGTCGTTGCCGGCGTCGCTCGGCTCCACGCCCTCGGGCAGGACGAGGCTCACCGGCCAGCGGCCGGCGATGCCCTCCAACGCCGGCAGCAGCAGATGGAGATCGGCATCCACCGCCGGCGGACGCAGCAACACGCCCTTGATACGCGGGAAGAGCGGCGTCAGCAGGCGCTCGAAGCGATCCCAGTCCGTGGCCAGATCCACCACTTCCAGATAGAAGCCGAAGCGCTCGGGAGTGTCTTCGAGCCAGCGTTCCACCTCCACGCTGTCCACGGTCTCCCAATGCGCGGCAGGGACCACCACGGCGCGGAACTCGTTGCCGTAATACGCCAGCCGCCAGTCCTCCGGCAGATCATCGGGGTAAAAGCCGCCGCGCCAACCCTCGTGACACCAGCCGCGCGCCGCAATCTGAAACTGTGTGTGTTCGTCCGTCATCCTGGAAAATCTGGGTTCATGGGTACCCGAAAAAAATTCGCGCTACTATAGCGTAAATCCAACGTAAATCCTGATCGTCACTGAAACGCCATGGCCGACATCCTCCCCTTCAAGCGCCCGCGCCCGAGCGAAAAACACAAGGGCAAGACCCTCTGCAAAAGCGGCTTTCACAAATGGACGATCAACAAGGAAAAGCAGTTCGACACGAAGCAAGGCAAGCTGGTCACCCTTTACCGCTGCACGCGCTGCGGCGCGACCAAGAGTGAGGCGCTCTAGCGGCTCCAGCGAATCTCCCGCGCCGTGGCCTCACCGATCACTGCCTGATCCAGCCCCGCGGGATCGACCATCTCCGTCTCGCTCACCGGGATGCGCCCGGCCATGATCTCGGCATACTCCTGCGGTAACAACGGCGAGCGCTGCGGCTCGGCATAGCCTTGGGGAAACAGCGGCCGGTTATCGCGCGGATCGTATTTATCGGAGGCCCCCACCGTGTGCAGGATCTCGTGGGCGATCACAACATTGTTGGACTCCCGCTGACGAGCGCCGGTGAACACGTTCACCACGCCCAGCAGCCCTTTTTGCAGCCCCAGCGAATGCGCCAAGCGCGTCTGCGCCGCGGGATCGTGATAGAGCAGGAACATGCGGACATCGGCGGCGGGCGCAGCACCATTGGTCACCCGCCACGCCCAGTAGCGCATCTTCAGGCTCCACCACATCACCGCCGGCACGTTGCGGTCGCGCGGCGGTGGCGGCGGCTGCTCGTTCAGCACCGCGCCAAGGACGATCTCCATCGGCTGCTTGAGCGGCAGGCCCCAGTGTTCGGCCTCTTCGGCGAAGAAGGTCTCGATGGAACGAAACTGCTCTGCGGCGAGCGTCGTCACGGCCTCGCGCGCCGCGTCGCTGCCGTCACCATCGATGGGATACAGCGCCACCACCAGCGGCCGGTCCCAATCGGTGGTGCGCATTCGATCGAGCAACGCGCTCATGGCGACCATGAACAGGATCAACAACAAAATCAGGATGCGCAGCAGGCGGAAGTGCGCCCGGCCTTTGCTCATTTACGAAACAGCCAAAACAGCAGCGAGAGGAAGATGCTGACGATGATGGAAGTGGTGAGCGGAAAATAGAACCGCGAGTTCTCGCGCTCGATGACGATATCGCCCGGCAGGCGGCCCAGCCCCAGCTTTTGCAGCCAGGGCCACAACAGGCCCATCGCCACCAGAACAATGCCGATGACGATGAGCAGCCGGGGCAAACTCATACTCAGGTGAGCGTCTTCACACCGCTTGGCGTGCCGAGCAGCAACACGTCCGCCGGACGCATGGCGAACAGGCCGTTGGTGACCACACCGACGAGGTTGTTGAGCGTCTGCTCCATCTCCACCGGATTCATGATTTGCAGATTGTGCACGTCGAGGATCACGTTGCCGTTGTCGGTGACGAAGCCCTCGCGGTACACGGGCTGGCCGCCGAGTTTCACCAGCTCGCGCGCCACGTAGGAACGCGCCATGGGAATGACCTCGATCGGCAGCGGGAACTTGCCGAGGATGTCCACCAGCTTGGACTCGTCGGCGATGCAGACGAACTTGCGGGCCACCGCGGCGACGATCTTCTCGCGGGTCAGCGCCCCGCCGCCGCCCTTCACCAGGTGCAGGTGTTTGGTGGACTCGTCGGCGCCGTCCACGTACACGGAGATCTCGCTCACCATGTTGAGGTCTTCCACCGGAATGCCGTGGCCCTTGAGGCGATTGGCCGAGGCCACGGAGCTGGCGACGGTGGTCTCAATCTTGTGCTTGATCTTGGCCAGCTCATCGATGAAATAGTTGGCCGTGCTGCCGGTGCCCACGCCCACGATGGCCCCCGCCTCGATGTAGTCGATGGCGGCGCGGGCCACGGCCTTTTTCATGTCGTCTTGGTTCATTGCGTTTTCCTGAATGAAAAGTCCTGTAAAAAGTCCTGAATAAAAAGTCCTGTTAAAAAAATCCCGGTCATTATAACCGCGCCGGGACTGACAGCACCGGCGCGAGCTGTTACTTTACAACCATGCTCGACGAATACACCAAAAAAATCCTCAACGCCCGCGTCTACGACGTGGCCAAAGAAACGCCGCTCGACAAGGCGACGACGCTCTCCGCGCGTCTGCGCAACAGCGTGTGGCTCAAGCGCGAAGACCTGCAACCCGTGTTCTCGTTCAAGCTGCGCGGCGCGTATAACAAGATCTATCACCTCAACGCCGAGCAGCGCGCCAAGGGCATCATCACCGCCTCCGCCGGCAATCACGCCCAGGGCGTGGCCCTCGCCGCCCAGCGCCTCGGCCTCAAGGCGCTCATCGTCATGCCCAAGACCACGCCGGAAATCAAAGTGCGCGCCGTGGAGCGGCTGGGCGCGGAGGTGGTGCTGCGCGGCAACGCCTACGACGACGCCTATCAGCATGCCTGCGAACTGGTCGCCGAGCGCGGCATGACCTACATCCCGCCGTATGACGATCCCGAAGTGATCGCCGGCCAGGGCACCGTGGCCATGGAAATCCTGCGCCAACACAGCGATCCCATCCACGCCATCTTCGTGCCCGTCGGCGGCGGCGGCCTCATCGCCGGCGTGGCGGCCTACGTGAAGGCGCTGCGGCCCGAGATCAAAATCATCGGCGTGGAGCCGGACGACGCGGCCTGTTTGTATCGCGCCCTCGAAGCGGGCGAGCGCGTCATCCTCGACCAGGTGGGCATCTTCGCCGACGGCGTAGCCGTGCGTCAGGTGGGCGCGGAGACCTTCCGCGTGGCGCGCGAGACCGTGGACGAAGTCATCCTCGTCAGCACCGACGAAATCTGCGCGGCCATCAAGGACATCTTCGACGACACCCGCTCCATCGCCGAACCGGCGGGCGCACTTTCCATCGCGGGCCTGAAAAAATACATCGCGCGCGAAAAAATCCAAGGCCAAAACCTGGTGGCCATCGACTCCGGCGCCAACATGAACTTCGACCGCCTGCGCCACGTGGCCGAACGCGCCGAACTGGGCGAGCGCCGCGAGGCGTTGTTGAGCGTCACCATCGACGAGCGCCCCGGCGCCTTCCGCCAATTCTGCGAGGCCCTCAGCCTGCGCGGCATCACCGAATTTAATTACCGTTACGCCGATCCGACGAAGGCCCACATCTTCGTCGGCGTGCAACTGCAAGGCGGCGATACGGAGAAGGACGCCCTCATCCGCGAACTCAGTGAAATGAGCTACCCGGTGCAAGACCTCACCGACAACGAAATGGCCAAGCTGCACATCCGCTACATGGTGGGCGGCCGCACCCAAGGCGCCGACCACGAACGCCTGTTCCGTTTCCAATTCCCCGAACGCCCCGGCGCGCTGCTGCGCTTCCTCAAACACATGGGCGGCCGCTGGAACATTTCACTCTTCCACTACCGCAACCACGGCGCCGCCTACGGCCGCATCCTCACCGGCATCCAAGTGCCGCCGCAAGACAACGCAGACTTCCAGAAATTTTTGGATGAGCTGGGTTATGAGGCGTGTGAGGAAACGGAGAATCCGGCGTACAAGCTGTTTTTGCGTTGACCGCTACTCCGCCCCTGCAAACTAACGCAAAGAACGCAGAGGCGAAGAGGGCGCAAAGTTTTTATTTGTTTTTCTTGGCGTCCTCTGCGCCTTTGCGTTTATATGGGTACAGCTATTCCAGCCCGAGAATAAACTCCCACTGCGCCGCGCTCACTGGCATCACCGATAAACGATTCCCCCGCCGCACCAGGACCATTCCCTCTAACTCCGGACGGTCTTTCAGTTCCTCCAGCGAAATAGTGCGCGTGAGCTTGCGCTGAAACTTCACGTCCACCATGTACCAAGTCGGCTTTTCGGGCTTGGACTTGGGGTCGTAGTGGATATCCTCGGGATCGAAGGCGGTGTGATCGGGGTAGCTCTCTTTCACGATCTCGGCGATGCCGACGATGCCCGGCTGTTTGCAGTTGGAGTGGTAGAAAAAAACCAGGTCGCCCTTTTTCATCTGGTCGCGCATCATGTTGCGGGCCTGATAGTTACGCACGCCGTCCCAGTGTTCGGTCTTTTTCGGCATGGCGGCGAGGTCGTCGATGGAAAAGGCGTCCGGTTCGGACTTCATCAACCAGTAATTCATTCTGTCTCCCATATATTGATTTGTATTACGATGAGCTGGAACCGACCCTTGGCGTGGGTCGTTCAACATAGAGGCCCGTGAGTTGTGTGGACTGTGAGCCCAATCACACTGTTTCCCCCGGCTATTTGAGACTATCCCGCTAGGCTTTGGGTTAAAGGTCTTTCGTTCCCGAGCCGAGCTCACCAGACACGCGGCGCGCGATATGGATATAATGCCGAGATTGTCCGCCACCGGCCAATGATGGCCACTCTATACGGTGAATAGTGATATGCGACAAAAACAGCAACAACAACGCCTCACACCGACTCTGGTTGCGCCGACTCTGGTTGCACCAATAACGGTTGCCGCACGACCTTCCGCGCGGCCGGGTTCTGTATTTTTCCCCGAACGCTTCCCTGACACCCGCATCACAAGGATGCCCGCTATGAGAATCGCCGACACCTCCCGCAACCATTTACGTCCGACCACCGCCCTCAGTGGCGCCTTGGCCCTGTGTCTCGTCATGGGCGCCGTTACCGACGCCGCTGCCGGCAGCCGTGAACAGGCCAAGCGCATGCATGATCGCCTGGCCGGCGTGCCCCCGACGGAAAGCGTGTTGAGCAGCATGGCAGCCGATATCACAGCGGGCAATCCCCAGAACGCCGCCGCTACAGCCATGCAAAACAAAAATTTCTACAACGTCACCCTGAAGAATTTCATCACCCCGTGGACCAACGAAGAGCAAACGGTGTTCGCGCCGCTCAACGACT
>Ga0299912_10002404_pt1 | contig 15294 bp, 16 predicted proteins | sample RVTome_2_FD_207667 | JGI IMG/M metagenome (GOLD analysis project Ga0299912, IMG submission 207667) | Soil microbial communities from uranium-contaminated site in the Upper Colorado River Basin, Wyoming, United States - RVT95D214 (version 2) ... | reverse complement strand
GTAGTCGGTTCTGCATTCTTCCAGTATATCCATCTTTAGTCGTGAATGACGAGTCGTTTTGAATCGATCCGGACATTCTCTCTCCAAAATGGCACACCGCGATCGCTTTGCGTCAACATCCCTTGCAATCGAGTGGGGGCTGCCGGAGGCGCGTCTCGAAAGCCCGCCCTCGCGCCTACGCGCCGTGCTGCATTGCCTGCACCAACGTGGTCAGCAGCGTGATGCCTGCGGCTTCCACGCTTGCTCCCCAGGTCAATACCCCGTCTTCGTGCCCTTCCATGGCAACGATTCGACGAGTCGGCGCAGCGTGCACGACCCGTTCGACTTCCCTGGCCATGGCCGGCGTGCCATACGTCGCGGCTGCTGATGTGGTCGGAATGCCTAGCTCGTGGGCTTGGCCCCAGATATCCGGGGAGTGCGCGTGCATCACACACCGGATGCCTTCGTCCGCGCCGTAGATCGCAGCGTGCGTCATCGTCTCGGATGACGGCTGGATCGGGCCTCTCGCCACGACCAGGTTCTCACCGATATCCCAGGCCACGACCACGGCGAAGTGTTCCGGCCCCAGGTCTGCGTAACGGCCGGTCTGTGAACCGGTGATGACAAACCTCGGTTGGCCTTCGGGTCGCGTCTCAGCGGGCAGACGCAGGCTGAGGTTGCCGTAGCCCAGCCCACCGTAGCGGGCGGCGTCTTGACCAACCAACCCGACCATGCGAAGCACCTTTCGCCAGGCGTTGAGCTCGAAGAGCGTGTCGGCGGCCTGGGGACGAGCCTCGGTGAACTCCAATCGAAAGCGGATGACGCCTTCACGATCGCTCAATGAAAGTCCCGCCCTTTGCTGCGACGACAGCCTCTCGGTATTCGGCAGGAGGCGGAGTTGATTTGAGCCGAGATGTGCTGATGGGGCGCCCATTTCCGCCGGATCGAGATGGACTGGGGCCAGCGCCCGAGCTCAACATCTCACTCACGGAACGCCCACGATGAATTTGACCTGCCACATGCCAAGCGGTCCGATCAGCAACCAGGCGGTCGCGATGGCGGAGAGCGTGACAGTCACGTTGTCGACATCGGCGAACGGAAGCGACTCAACCACGGTGGCGACCATGGCTATCAGAGCAACGGCCAGAGTTGTCTGGCTTGCTTCCAGCGCAGGTGAGAAGCGGCCGATCCGGTTGAACACAAGTAGGGCCAAACCTGCGAAGACGAAGCTGCCGGCAAACATGGTCGCCGACCCGGCCCAGGACTTGCGTTTTGACCAGGGCAGCCTGGCGTGGCCCCAGCGCCGACCGACGATGTCTGCCAGGCCATCTCCGCCGCACATCATCATCAGCGCCAGGATGCCCACCGGGGAATCTCGCCAGAAGACGATCGTCGTCGCAACGAACACCAATCCGTAATAGAGCGGGCCGCGCAGGATCTCAGCCCGATCCCCCGTCCTGCTCATGGCGTGGACCACTCCCGGGTCCTGGACCACGCCGCGAGCCACCATGACAAGGTGCAGGGTGATCATCAACGGCACGAGGGCGGCCAGCCAGCGCGAGATCTCTATCGCCGGAAAGATGTTCCAGCACAGGACGAAGAGCGGGCCGGTCCCGATGTGGACGAGCTTTCGGCTGAGGTTCTGGTGGATCACCCCCCGGATGGCCAGTGCGTCCAACAACCGGAGCCACACCAGAGCGACCACGAGGGTGACGCCCACTGCGAGGGCTTCGTGCAACCAGACCGGGAGGTGCATACGTGCTCCTCAAGCAGGGAAGCGAGCCGGCGCTCTTGCGAGGGTCCGACCCGATCCGCGTCAGCTTCCTTTCCCGGCCTCGATCTCTTTCAAAATCTCCATATCGCGATTCAAGTTCCGGAATCGGACGATCAGGCTGAGGATGAGCACTCCTAGGGCCAGGAAGATCACCCCGAAGCCGAGGAGCATGTACGACAGAGTGTCGGCGGGAGCTTGTAAGGTCAGCATTGATTAAGCCTCAAGCGGGGATGGGAGGCAGACGATGGACGATAGACGGTGGACGACACAAGACGGGAGACGGCAGGCCGAAGACGGGTGCTGAAATAGGTCACGGATGCCGGTCCTCTGTCTCCAGTCATCGGTCTCCCGTCCTCCGTCCGCCGTCCGCCGTCTACTGCGCCAGCAGCCTCATCTTCAATCGCTCTACATGATCGGTGAGCGACTGCAGGCGCACGCGGTGCCAGAGTAAGGTTACATAGACCACGGTGAAGGTCAGCAGGCTGAACATGAAAGCCTGCAGCATTCTAGGCGTCATGTCGAATGCACCTTCTGCCGTCGGATCGCCACTCCCGATGACTACCGGGTGGATGGTACGGAACAGGCGGATCGACAGAAAGGTCACCGGCACACTCAAAAAGCCGATAATCCCGTAGACCGATCCAAACCGAGCCCGACGATCGGGGTCTTCAATACCCTGGCGCAGCATGACATAGGCGATGTAGATAAGCTCCATGACCGTGGCCGTCACCAGGCGTGGATCCCAGGTCCACCAAGTGTTCCACGCTGGGCGGGCCCAAATCGACCCGGTCACGATGTTCACCAATGTGAATACCACGCCCAGCTCGACCGAAGCCAGGGCGACGCTGTCCCACCTGCGGTCGCCTCTGGCAAGGTAGATCCCGCCACAGACGGCGGTGGTGAGGAAGGCCAATGCGCCGACCCACCCGGCAGACACGTGAAAGTAGAAAACGCGTTGCACCTCTCCCATGACCGCTTCGCGGGGGGCGTAGAACAAAACCAGATAGCAAGCCACGAGGAACATGGCCCCGGTGATCCAGTTCAGGGCCCTCAACAGCTTCGGCGCAGGTGTCATTCTCCAACTCCTTCCTTGAAAGCATACACGGTCGCGCAGTATTCACCCGTGGATTGGCGGTCATCCCGCAGCTCCGCCCCTTCCACCCTCAGGAGGGGTAGAGGCCCAGTCACTTGCTACTCCTCCACAACATATTCGAACACCATGAACGCGGCTGCGGTGAAAATGACATCGAATACGATAAGCAGATTCAGCCAAGGTAGAATGTCGGCTACCTCGAGGCCTTGCAGGTAGCCGTTGCTGGCCTTGACCGCGGCGATCAGGACCGGCAAGATGACCGGGAAGAGCAGGATCGGGAGCAGCACGTCCCTTGTCCGAGCCTGCACCGCCATCGCCGAAAGAAGTGTCCCGACGACGACATACCCAATCGAGCCCAACAAGATGACAAGCACCAGCCCGGGGTTAAACAGGTTCGTGTTATATAGCACACTGTATGTAGGTAGAACAATCGCCTCGACGATCAACATGAACGTCAAATTCCCAAGCATCTTGCCAAAGTAGAGCGCACTCCGGTCGACCGGTGCCAGGAGCAATCCGTCCAGGCAGCCCCGGTCCTTCTCGATAGCCATCGAACGATTGAGGCCGAGCGTCCCGGCGAAGGCGAAGGTCGCCCACAAGACGCCCGAGGTCACGGTCTGGCGCGTCCGAACATCGAGCTCGAGAGCAAAGTTGAAGATCAGGATGACCAGCAGGGCGAAGACGAGCATCCCACCCAGCAACTCACGGCTGCGCAGCTCCGCCGCAAGGTCTTTCCACACCACGGCTCCGATGGCGCGGAGATATCCCCGCAAGCGGCTTCCGAAGGACAGGCTCGGCGAGACGCCCAGGGCCCCTGGCAGCGACGCTACCTCAGGCATGGGTCACTTCCCGGTAGATCTCCGGCAACTCCCCCGGTCCGAGCTCCCCTCGCTTGTATGTGCCCGCGATCACGCCTTTGCTCAGGATGTCAATGCGGTCCGCCAGATCGGAGGCCCGCGACAGATCGTGTGAGGTCATCAGAACCGTCCGGCCGCGCGCCGCCACCTGGCGAAGCAACTCGTCCAACATGGCCGAGGCCTCTTGATCGAGGCCGGTATGCGGCTCATCGAAAAGCATCACTTGCGGATCGTGAAGGATGGCCCGTCCTATCGAGAGCCTCTGCTGCATGCCGCGCGAAAATTCCCGCACGAGATCCCGCCGTCTCGGCCAAAGACCTACCGTTTTCAGGACCTGGGCGAGGCGCTGGTCCAGACCCGGAATGCCATACATCCGGCCGTAGAATCTCAAGTTCTCTTCGGCGGTCAGATCGCCATAAAGGAGAGGCTGGTGCGAGACCACGCCGAGGATCATGCGGGCCTCAGACGCTCGAGCCGGAAGGCGATGCCCTCCGACCTTCACCTCCCCGGCCGTCGGTCTGGATAGCGAGGCCAAAATGCGAAGCAGGGTGGTCTTGCCGGCGCCGTTCGGTCCAACCAACGCCACGAACTCGCCTTCCGCTACACTTAGATCCACACCACGCAAGATCGGCTTGAGGCCGAATGCCTTCACCAGGCCGTGGACTTCAATCATCCTGGCCGGGCCTCAAGTCCAGTGCCTTGCGCTTAAGTGCTGCCCGCCTTCGCCGATACTCCTTCTCCTGGATCACCCCGGCTTCGAAGTCGTCGTCGAGATCAGCGATCTGGCGGATGACCGTATCGATCTCCTCCCCACCAGGAGGCGGTAGGGGTTCCTCCACGGGTCTCACGCGTTCGACGGTGGGCCGTCGCCAGGGCCGGTACCACCACAGGCCAACCGCAACCAGAGTGAGGCCGAGCACCCCAAGGCCGACGGCGATATTGGATGTCGAGAACCCTCCGCCCGTGGATCCGGTCGTTCCCAACCGCCCACTGAGCGTCAGATCCAACGTCTGCCCCGGGAACAATGCACCCAACGCGTGGTTCTGATAGGCAATCCCGCCGACATCGCGCACGCCCAGGTCTTGCCAACCTGACCCGCTGAGCTCGGGTCCGCCTGCGGGCAGCAATGCCACGACCGCTCCGACCGGATAGGCGATTTCCTGGGAGAAGTCCAGTCGGCGATCATAAGGGAGATCGAAGTTGAAGACGACTTCGCCAGTTCCTGAGCCCGGTAAGAGCGGGGCCGATACAACCACACCCTCGTCCGTGAATTGCATATCCTGGCTGGAAGCGTCGCCGGGGAATCCGAGGTTGGTTGCCCCGGCCACCAGAGGGAGCCGGATCACTCCTTGGCCATCGGCGGCGGCAAGCGTCCGATCACCGTCATTCGAAAGGACCCAGAGTTCCAGGACTCGCAGGGTATCCGCTCCGACGGAGTCGAAGATCAGGTGCAATCGATCCACCCGGATCTGGCCGGCTTCGGTGGTGGTCTCATAGACTACGAGCGGCAGATCGATGTCCGGTGAAGTTTGGCTGAGGTGGGCCGCCTCGGAATAGTAGACAACGCCCTTGTAGAGCAACGTCACGCCGAAGATCCGCCCGTCGACGATGTCCAGGCTATCGAAGGCGAAGCTGCCATCCGGGCCGACCGGGGCCGTAGCGCTCACCACCTGAGCGTCGGCATCGAAGCCGAGCAAATTGACTTCGAGCTTGCCTTCCAGGCTGGCACCGGCCGTCCCGTTCGTGGCTCGGCCACGGATGCTCCCGAATGACGCCGGCGTCGCCGAGGCAGCGGGAACGCTCCCGATTTCCGTCTCGGCTGCGAACGCCAGGCTGCGCACAAAGTAGGCGACCGCCCACCGCTGGTCTTCAGTCAGGCTATCGGCGAACCCCGGCATTTCCTCACCGACGCCATCGCTTGCCGCCGCGAATACATCCATGATCGAATGATCGGCCATGAAACTCAGGGCATTCAGAGCCGGCCCTCTGGCTGTCCCTTCTCCGGAGGTGCCATGGCAACTGGCGCAGGTCTCGCGGTACACCTGTGCGCCATCATTCAGCGTCACATCCGTGGTGCTTAGCGTCAGCGCGAAGGCGACGACGTCCCAGCGTTCTAAATCGGATAGGCTGGCGAAACCGGGCATGAAACGATCGAGCCGGCCAAGCGAAACGATCGAATACCAATCGGCCGGCTTGACCGTCCGTGAAAATTCAGGATCACCCAGTGGGGCAGGGGGATTCGGTAGGTTAGCGGCCTGCTCGCCGTCGCCCTGACCTTGCGGACCGTGACAAGGAGAACATCGAGTCTGATAGATCTCCATGCCTGCAGCCGGATTTGGTGGAGTCGCGGGCGGTGAAACTTGAGCTGGCGCCGTCGGGGCTGCTACTAGAGGCTCGGAAGCCTGGGCGGTGGCCAGGCTCGGTGGGGGCGTCACATCACCGGCGAGGGAGCATCCGACCAGCAGCGCCGCCGTCGCCAGAACGAACAAGAACGACCGGTTCACGCGTTGATCTGCTCCGTGACAAGAGTCGCGCCGCAGTGGGTGCAAAACCGATCGCCTACCCGGACCGGCTCGCCGCATTGTCCGCAGAAGCCCTCACTTGTGCTTGCCCCGGCGCGCCGCAAGCGCATCACCTCTGCCTCAAGCTCTCGCTCGGCCCCGGCCACCACATCGCCAGAACCGTCAACGCCGGTAGCCGATGGAGCCGGGCCGCGGTCTTCCAATCCGGCCAACTCCTTGAGGAGTGCTGCGCCTCTGCCAACCATGAGCCCGCGCTGAGCCTGGAAATCCTCGGGGGAGAGTTTCCCCATCGCCTGATCCATTTCAATCTCGAGGATTGAGTCGAGCACCTGATCTCGCTCGGCCTTGAGAGCCGAGATGCGCCGCTCTTCAGGGCCAATCTCCGAGCCATGGCCTTCGACTAAAGGACGGGCGATGAAAGCCGCGGCAACTACGAAGACGGCCAGTATGACCAATAGCGAACCAAGGTCCATCTCACTCTTCCATGGAGGCGTTCACGGCCGTCTGGATCTCGGAAAGTGACTCATAGGGGCCGATCTTCACGTGCGCCAGACGTCCGTCCCGGCCAACGATATACGTCTCCGGAACGCCTCGTATCCGAAACGCCTGCGAAATCCTGGTGCCCAGGTCAGGACCATTGTCGTAGGTGATGCCGAACCGATCCAGGTATGCCAGGGCTTCGGGTTCGGTATCGACGTAATTTACACCGAGGAAGACCACTCCTTGATCCTTGAACAGCTGGTGGGCCGTCTCCAGTTCCACCGCCTCTTGCTCACACGGGATGCACCACGACGCCCAGAAGTTTATGACGACAACCTGGCCCTGCACATCCGCCATCTCCACGGTCGACCCGTTGAAGGTCGTGAGCTGGAAGTCGGGAGCACGGGCGCCGACACCGATATTTCCCTGTTGAGCGCGAATCAGGCCCAGCCCGACCACGGCCAGCAACCCCAACACAAAGACCCATACGAGAATCACCCCCCATTGCGAGGGTCTGGGGGGCACAACCGCGTCGAGCGTACTCTTATCCGTCATAAGCCCGTGACTCTCACCCGATACTACTCCCACGAAGGTCGAACCCGACCGCTGGGTGCCGCGATTCACGACCTTCGGCGCAACTCCTCTTCCAGACGGGCGACATACGGATCACCGTCCGCATCGGGTGCTGTCGGAACCAGAGGTTCCGGGGTCTGTCCCCAGCTCCGAAAAGCCCGGTAAAGCACGAAGGCGCCGGCCAGAAAAGCCACCGGCGGAAGGACGTAGACCAGCCAGTTCAAACCTCGCGCCGGAGGCGTCGCCAAAACGCGCGCCCCGTACTGCTCCACAAAGTAGTCTTTGATCTGCACCTCGGACCAGCCCTGCGCCAGCTTCTCGCGGATGGTGGCCCGCCACTGGGCGCAAGCTTGTGTCGGACAGACATCGAGCGGCACGTTTTCGCACACCGGACAGTAAAGCTGGTGGGCGATGGCATTCACCTCGTCGTCCGAAGGCGGCGGCGGCTGGACCGCAGCCGAGGCGATCAAGACCGGAGCGGCGATCGCCAGCAGAACGAGGTAACCCTTCAAAGACCGCAGCATCAAGCCAGGCTACCTCAGGCGCGGGCGACGACGGCCCGCGCCGTGGCCGCCTCACGCAGCGCATCAAACTCGCGTGTCGGCCAGGCGGCAAGCAGCGTCGCGGCGATGAAGATCAATCCGCCCATCCAGACGAAATTCACCGCAGGGTTGTGGTAGATCTTGAACGTCGCCCCCTCCTGGGCGATGGGCTCCCAGCCCACCAGGAGCACGTAGAAATCATCCTGCAGGCTCGAGCGCACCCCGGGGATCGTCATCGGTTGTTGGGAAGCATAGTAGAAGTCGCGCCGCGGATACAAGTCGCCCAGGTATCGGCCGTCCCGCGAGACCTGCACCACGGCCCGGGCCACGTTCCGCCCATCGGCAGTGTCGAATTGGGCCAGCGATTCATACGTCAGCGTGTAGCGCCCCAGGCTCAGAGATTCCCCGCGCGCGAGAGTCCCCTGGGTTTCCGTCTGGAACATCTCGATCCCGATGATGCCTATCGCCATCAGCACGACGCCCAAATGGATGATGTATCCGCCGTAGCGGCGCCGGTTCCGGATCGCCATCCGCCAGAAGGCGAGAGGAAGGTTCTCCGCGTGACGCCGGTGCCGCGCCAACGCCCCACGCCAGAACTCGACCAGAGTCACGATGGCCACAAACCCGATGAGCCAGTATCCGACTAACGCACCGGCCAGTGTCACTCCCGAGAAGTACAACGCCGCCGGGACGATCAAGGACAGCAGTAGGAGCTTCCACAGGCCGCGGCCCAAACTGCGCCACGAGGTCGCGCCGTAGGCTGACAGGGGCGCGACACCCATCAAGAACAACAGCCCGACCCACAGCGGGCCGGTTGCCCGTTCATAGAACGGAGGTCCGACGGTGACCTTTTGCCCGGTGAAAAGCTCGGAGATCAGGGGAAACAAGACCCCCCAGAAGCACACGACCAGGATGCCCATGAAAAGGAGGTTATTCAGCAGGAAGAGCGACTCGCGCGCAAACACCGAACCCAGATAGTTTTCCCCTCGCAACTCGCCCCATCGGTTCATCAGGAGTGAAACCGAGACCACGAATGTCAACCCGATGAAGCCGAAGAACATCGGACCGATCGCCGACTGAGCGAAGGCGTGAACCGAGGACAGAACACCGGATCGGGTGAGGAAGGTCCCGAAGATCACCAGCGAATAGGTGAGGATGATCAGGAGCATGTTCCAATGTTTCAACATGCCCCGCTTCTCCTGGATCATGACCGAGTGTAAGAATGCCGTCCCGGTTAGCCAGGGCATGAAGGCCGCGATCTCCACCGGATCCCACCCCCAATACCCGCCCCAACCCAGGACGTCGTAGGCCCAGCGTCCACCCAGGATCAAGCCCAAGGAGAGGAAGAGCCAGGCCACGAGCGTCCAGCGGCGGGTGATCCGGATCCACCGATCGTCCGTTCGACGCGTCACCAGCGCGGCGATGGCGAAAGCGTAGGGGATCACAAAAGACACGAACCCGAGGTAGAGCATCGGCGGGTGGATGACCATGCCTGGGTGGCGTAGAAGCGGGTTCAACCCCTGCCCGTCGGTTGGGAAGAGGGGGATCGCGCCATTGGGCTGAAATAACGCCGAGACCTGTCTTCCATCTAATGTCTGCCACAAGCGCTGGAACGGGTTCTCGAAGAAGATCACCAGGCTGATGAAGAATGCCAGGGTGATCATGGTGACCACAATAACCCAGGGGAGGAACTCGCGATCCCGCTCCCAGCGGCGCAGGCTGGCCGCCGTGGCGAATGCCGACAATAGCCACGACCAGAAGACCAACGAACCCGCCTGGCCGCCCCACAGCGCCGTCACTTTGAGGTAGGTCGGCATGGCATTGCTGGTCACGGCTGCCACGTACTTGACCTCGTAATGGCGGCCGACCAGCAGGGCGATGATGGACAGCGCTCCTAGGGTCACCAGCGGCCAGGTCAGGAGCATAGCGTGCCGGGCGCTCTCGACCAGCGCCGGTTTGCGCCTGACGGCGCCGTAGGCGGCAGCCCCCGCGCCATACAGGGCGGCGACGAATGTCAGTACCAGCGAGAAATACCCCAGATTGGCGAGCATCTATACCGTCTCCTGATGTGGATGCGCGATCCACAAGGCAGACGATGGACGATCGGCTCTCGTCCGTCGTCCATCGTCCATCGTCTGCTGGCGATCCATCAGCTTCCTGGTTTCCCCTAGCCGCCTTGCACCTGGGCTGGGACTTCTGCTTCGTAGCGCGTGGGACACTTGAGCAGGAGCTCGTCGGCCTGGAACACACCGTCGGCGCCCAGTCGGCCGGTTACGATCGCCTGGGCTTCATCCCTCAGGAGGTCCGGGCGTGGCCCGATGTACACAACCTGAAGGCGGGTGGCCGACTTGTCACTCACCGCCTTGTGCAAGACCTCGGCCAGGCCCCCCCCTTGCTCGATCTCGCTGAGATCTGCCGGCACGTTGGCGATCGTAAATTTGAGTGTGAGAGTCTGTGAGTCGTACTGGATCGAGTCGCCATCCACCGCACCCGAGATCTTCAGATCGCGACCGGCCACAACGTCCCCCTTGGCCTTCAGCTCGTCGATAGTCAGGTAGTATTGGGCGGCAGCCTGCGTGGATGATGCAATGAGATAGACAATCGCGGCCACGATCAGAAGTGCACCGATGATGAACTTCGTTCGACCGGCGGAAGTCGGCTCGGCCCTCGACAACGTCTTCTCAGCCATCTATTTTCCTCCGGGGCCTCGCCGCGAGCCGCCCCTGGATCTGGTAAACTGCACCGATTCTATCATCATTCGGAGAGGGCCCCTGTCGGATGAATGTCACCTTCCCTCCCGACAAGTGGCGCAGCTCCCTGCGCTTCGTTGCAGCGGATGACGCATCTCATTCCCCTCCGCCTTCCTGCGTTGCCGCGCCTCCGGCCGCGTTCGGCAGGCAGTGACATGGATGCCGGATGGCCGTCCGTGAGGCTTCCGGGCAAGATAGGACCCTTCTCCTGGAATCAGACATCCCTTTGAATTCTCCCGTGGTGGGGTTAACATACGATGAACCGGCACCCATGAGACGGTGAGAACCACCTCTGATCCTGAGGCCTCTCCAATGGCACGCGCTGGATGTGCCTGTGCCCTGCCCCGGGGATTCGGCGTCACCACGTCAGGACTTCACCCCTGAGCCGCCACAGGAAACACTCAGGCCGGTGGCCGGTGTCAACCGCCTGGGGTCCTGAGCCCCATCGCCGTGACCGCCCGCCTGGCCAGCCCCCGGACCCCGGGAGAGGTTGATCGAGATCGTTCACTCGAGCCTGGCCGGGCCACGCGCACGCGAGCCATTCAGCGCGCCCCGGGTGTCGGATTGCTGCCTCCTGTGCCAGGATGACCGCCCACCCGCCGAGATGGGGAAAGGCCTTTAAGCGCGCAAAGTGTTCACACACAATCCGCGTGCCGCGAAAACACCGGCGGGAGGGTGACAACCCAGGATGACCATCGGTCACGACGAGAGCACCCCAGAAACCGACCTCGCGAGTGCTCCTTCGTTCAGCCATGAGCTCTTGCCCAGAAAGCTGCGCGCCGTCAGCCTGCGGGTCAAAGTCACGCTGGTGATGATGCTGGTGATGATGGTGAGCCTGGGACTTTCCACTGCTATCGAGTATTTCCATTACCGCGATCGATCCCTCAGTACCATGTCCATGATGGCCTCGCAAACCGGCCAAGTGATCGAGAACGCCCTGCAGAGGGACATGCTCCTCTCCGACTTTGGACGAATCCAATCCACCTTCGATTCGATTGCCGAGGACAAGCGCATCCGAACCCTTTATCTCCTCGATACGACCGGCAGGGTTGTATTCGCTCCGGAGCTGAACGGCGTCGGGCAAAAGCTCGACAACCGCGATGTGAGCTGCCAACCTTGCCATCACCTGCCGCCGTCCGAGCGACCCTCAGGCGTGGTTGTTACGAACGCCGACGGTGTGACCGTCTTCCGGAGTATGCATCCCATCGAGAATAGGCCACAATGCATGGGATGTCACGGAGCAGATCAGCGTCTCATAGGCCTTCTCCTGACCGACCTGTCTGTGCAGCCAGTCCAGGCCGCCCTTGCCGCTGATCTCCGAGACAACTTGATTTGGTGGATCGGGACGACTTTGGTGGTGGTGGTGTTGGTCAACTTTGCGACCAATCAGATGGTGTTGAATCGCCTTCACAGCATGGCTCAAGCTCTCTCGGGGTTTGGGGGCGAGCCCACACTACCCCATTTGTCTGAGCACCCCAACGATGAGATCGGCCGCCTGAGCAAGGCTTTCAACGCCATGGTTGAGCGAGTCGGACAACGGGAGAGTGAGAACCGCGCCCTCTGGCGGAGTGTTAAGGATCGAATGCAGGAGCGGGAAAGGCTCCTGCGAAGCTTGATTACCGCGCAGGAGGAGGAGCGGCGCCGTGTCGCACGTGAGTTGCACGACGAGCTGGGTCAGGACTTGAGCGGCACTGCCATTAGAATTGAGAATGCCCGGCGCGCCATCGCTCGCGATCCGCAGGCTGCATTCGACCTCCTCGAACAGGCGCAGTCGACCATCGCCGAAGCCACCGAGAGGATGTACGACATGATCCTGGGGCTGCGCCCCTCCGTCCTGGACGATCTGGGCCTGGCTGCCGCGCTGAGGACACAGTGCCAACGCACCCTTGAGCCCGCCGGTATCGCCTTCGAACTTGAGACATTGGGCCTGTCAGACCGACTGCCGCCTGAGATCGAGACCGTCCTCTTCAGGATATCCCAGGAAGCGCTGACAAATGTTCTTCGCCATGCCAAGGCGGGCAACGTGAGACTCCGCTTGTCGCGGAACGAAAACACCGTCGAGGCGGAGATTCAGGACGACGGTATCGGATTTGACCCCTCCGACTTCGCCGCTTTCGGGGATGAGCACGGACTCGGCCTGCTGGGCATGCGTGAGCGCGTCGAGCAGTTTGGGGGCACGATAGAGATCCAATCCCGCCCTGGCGCCGGTTCCCGTATCCGCGTAATCCTTACTATGAGTAGGGACGTCCATGTCTGACAAGATCAGGGTCTTGATCGCCGATGACCATACCATCTTTCGCTCCGGCCTCAATCTGCTTCTTTCATCCGAAGTGGACCTGGAAGTCGTAGGCGAAGCGAAGGATGGAACTGCGGCCGTCGAGATGGCTGCCAGCCTACACCCGAACGTGGTCCTGATGGACGTCGGCATGCCCGGCTTGAATGGCCTGGATGCGACGCGCCAGATCAGGGCACGCCTGCCGGAGGTGAACGTCCTCGTGCTCACCATGCACCGGTCGGATGAGTACTTCTTTCAGATGCTGGAAGCGGGCGCCGCAGGCTATATCCTCAAGGGCGCCGAGACGGATGAACTGATCAACGCCGTTCGAGCTGTCGCACGCGGGGATGTCTTCCTTTACCCAAGCATGGCCAGGCGCCTGGTCCAAGAGTACTTGAGCCAGTCGCAGAGCCAGGGATCTGGCGCCGCGCATCTCACCGAACGCGAGAGAGAGATCCTCAAGCTCATCGCCGAAGGGTTCTCAAACGGCGAAATCGCCGACCGCCTTGTGATCAGCCCCAGCACGGTCCATTCCCATCGCGCCAACCTCATGCGAAAACTTGAACTTGGCAGCCGCCATGAGCTGGTGCAATACGCACGCCAGAAGGGTCTCATCGGCGGCGGCTAGCTCGGTTCGGCCTCTTCCACAACCTGCCAGCTCGAACTCCTCAGAAATCGCCAGAAGGATTGGCGTTCCCTGCGCCCAGTTTGGCTGTCTGACCGATTCCTTTTTGTGAAACAAGACTCTAGGATGGCCCTGGATGAGGAGGCGCGATGGCCACCCGCCGGGTGTTTGTAATCTGGACCCACCCCCTCTTTCGCGAAACCGTAAGCTTGCTGCTGCGCCACCCATTGGTGGAACTGGTCGGGACGACCAACGACCACTCTGCCGCCCGCAGCCAGATCATCAAGGCACAGCCAGACGTGGTGATCATCGAGCAGAACAACGACGATGAGCACGCTGGGGAGGAGACTGTAGCTATTCTCCAGCATGGCCCCAAAGTCGTTCGACTTAGCCTGGCCGACAACGAGCTGAGTATCTACCTCCGGGAACTGCGGACCGTCGAGAAGGTTGCCGACCTGGTCTGGTTGATCATAGGCGACCCAGGCTCGGAGCAGTCTGCGGAGGCCGCCCCGTGAGAGACGTGGGACGTCGGCGAGTCTTTATCCGCCTTGCGCTACCGCTGGCGCTGGTTGGGATCGCGGTTCTGGTCGTCGCAGCCATCCTCCTCAGCCACCGCAGCGCCCAGGCAGCACCCGCCCAGCCGATCGCATTCAGCCATGGCACCCACGCGGAAGCAGGGATCGAATGCCTGTTCTGCCACCCGAACGCCATGCGATCTGATGTGGCCGGAATGCCCTCAGTCCAGCGTTGCGTCGGATGCCATCAGACGATCGCCACAACCCGCAAGCGGATCCAAACGGTGATGGGCTACTGGGAGCGGGGCGAGGCGATCCCATGGCAACCAATCAACGAAATGGCCGACTTCGTCTTCTTCAGTCATCAGCCCCATCTCTTGGCGGGTGTGAACTGCGAGACCTGTCATGGGGATGTGGGCAAGATGACCGCTGCGCGCCCAGTGATCAACATGGATATGGGTTGGTGCCTGAATTGCCATCTCAACCAGCCTCAAACGGAGGTCGCTCGTCTGACCGACTGCATGGCCTGCCATAAGTGAAGAAAAAGCGTTCTTTGGCTCACAGACTTTCACGTCGAGAGTTCTTCAAGATCGCCGCCGGGGCCAGCGTTGTCGCCGGCCTCAGCCCGACCGTTCGTCGCGTGGCGCTGGAACCCTTTGTCCGCCCGCCCGAAGAGGAGTTACCAGGCCGGGCGACATGGTATGCCAGCACGTGCCGGCAATGTCCTGCGGGCTGCGGCATCATCGTGCGGGTGATCAACGGCCGGGCGCGCAAGATCGAGGGCAACCCATCCCATCCGCTCAACCGGGGGAAGCTGTGTGCGCGCGGCCAGGCCGGTCTTCAGGTTCTCTATAACCCTGACCGCCTGCGGAACGCGGTGAGACAGACGGGGGGTCGCGGCTCCCACCGCTTCGAGCCTGTCCAATGGGCCGAGGCCACGGACCAGCTGGCTTCGGCCCTAAAGGGCATCGGAGGTGGGGGACGGGTCGCCTTCCTCGGTGGTTTGATGCCAACTCACCTCCGCCTGTTGGCCACGCGCTTTCTGGAGGCCATGGAGAGTCCGGGTCCGGTCCTATTCGATCTCCACTCGGTTCTCGAAGGCGGGGCCGAGGCGCATTCCCTGGCCGATCGCTGGTTCGGTTCAGCCGATATGCCCATATACGACATCGGTCGCGCTGAGGTCATCTTCTCATTCGGAGCGAATTTCCTTGAAACATGGTTGTCACCCGTCTCGCAGAGCTACGACTACGGGACAATGCGGCAAGGGCAGTCGGGCGGGCGCGGCTTCCTGGTGCAGTTCGAACCGCGC
>Ga0299912_10002403_pt1 | contig 15298 bp, 10 predicted proteins | sample RVTome_2_FD_207667 | JGI IMG/M metagenome (GOLD analysis project Ga0299912, IMG submission 207667) | Soil microbial communities from uranium-contaminated site in the Upper Colorado River Basin, Wyoming, United States - RVT95D214 (version 2) ... | reverse complement strand
TGTCGGAAGCGTTTCGGTTCACGGGATGGAGACAGTCTGGACAGGGAATCGTTCAGCGCACGCAGCGCCGGCCCTATTCATATCACACCCCGCAAACCCCGGACAGTGCCACCTTGCGATGGCACGGCCCAAGCCTGACGTTCAGTGATGCTGCATCCGCGGCTGGCTGAAGTGGCAATGCGGGGAGTCGCCGAAAACTTCGCGCAGGTAGCGGGTTTCGATGTGCAGCAGGCGTTCGTGGTCGCCGGCTTCAAGGTAGACATCCGGCTGCGCCATCAGATCGTCGTCCCACACCATTTCCACCCCCCAGGCGTTCGGCAGGCCCGGCACCACGCCCGGCGCGCATTCGCTGAACAGGCGACTCACGCTGGCCTCGTCGGCCAGGCTGAATTCGACGCCGTGATCCAGCCCCAGCTTGCCTAGATGGACTTCCTGATCGGCGGGAATCATCGCCACCATCTGGCAGCCGACGCCATCCAGCAACACGCCCTTGGCCACGCGGCTGGGCGGCACCCCGGCCGCGCGAGCCGTTTCGACGCTGGTCTGGCTGTGCGGATGCGCCACGAGGTCGAACGGGATCATGTGCTCATCGAGAAAACGTTCCATGCGATGCAATGCGTTCATGACAGGCTCCTTGCAAAACGGTTGGACGATTTTCAATATAGCCCACCAGCATGAAGTCGCCCCGGCAAAAGCCGGGGCCCAGCTATAAAAACTGGACCCCGGCTTTCGCCGGGGTGACGAATGCGCGGCGTTAGCGCCGCTTGGGATGAAGATCGCTGGCGCGAAAATGCCGGCGCGACGGCCTGGGGTGCTCCTGCTGCAGGACGGCGCGACGGAACGCCAGCAGCGCGTCCTGCGCGTGCCCCAGCACGCTGTCGTGGGGATAGTGCCCGGCCGTGTTGAGTTCGCCCGCCGCCATGCCGGTCAAGCGTTCGATGCCCTCGGTCACGTGGTCCACGGCATGGATGTGGAAAAGCCCCTGCGCGACCGCCTTCACCACGTGTGGCGCCAGCATCAGGTGGCGGCGGTTGCGCGCGGGGATCAGCACACCCTGGCTGCCGTCGAGGCCCGCCGCCTCGCACACGCGGAACCAGCCTTCGATCTTTTCGTTGATGCCGCCCACCGGCAGCACTTCGCCGTGCTGGTTGACTGCACCGGTGACGGCGATGCCCTGCTTCAGCGGCAGGCCCGACAGCGCCGACAGCAATGCATAAAGTTCGGCGCAGGAGGCGGAATCCCCTTCCACCTCGTGGTATTGCTGTTCGAACACGATCGAGGCGTTGAGCGAGAGCGGCGCCAGATGGGCGAACAACCCGGCCAGGTAGTTCTGCAGGATGAACACCCCCTTGTCATGGATGGGGCCCGACAGCTCCACCTCGCGTTCGATGTTGAGCAGGCCGTCCTCGCCTGCGTAGGTGCGTGCCGACAGCCTCACCGGCAGGCCGAAGCGGTAGTCGCCGAGGTCGATCTGGGTGAGGCCGTTCAACTGGCCCACCCGCGCGCCGGTGAACTCGATCAGCACGTCGCCCTCGGCGATTTCCTCGCGCAGGCGCTGCTCGGGGTAATCGTGCCGCGCGGTGTGCGCCGCGATCGCCGCCTCGACGTCGGCTGCCGTCACCAGGCCCGGCCCGCGCGCGCGGCAGATCGCCGCGCTTTCCATCACCGTCGCCTCGGTACGCCCGAAAATCGCGCTCTCGCGCGCCTGATCTTCGGCCTCGCGGTGCGATTCCTCGAGCAGGCGCGCCACCGCCGCCGCCGAAAAATGCGGCAGTCCGAACTCGCGGCAGGCATGGGCGACAAAAATTGCCGAGGCGCGGCGGGTGTCGGCGCTGGCAACGAAGCTGTCGGAGAAGTCCACCTTGGCGCGGAAATGGCGGGCGAATTCCGGCGCCGCCTCCTGCAGTTCGTAGTACTGCTCGCGCGAGCCGACCAGCACCAGCTTGACCTCGACATCAACCGCCTCCGGCACCAGCGACACCGCCGCGATCGGCGAGTACGACACGCCCGGCTCCTCGATCTGCAGCCGGCCGCTGCGCAGAAAGCGCCGCAGCTTCTCCCACACCAGCGGATCGGCCAGCACGTCGGGCAGGTGCAGCATCAAAAATCCGCCGTGCGCCTGCAGCAGGCTGCCGGCGCGGATGCGCGAAAAGTCGGTCATCAGGACGTCGTTTTCGGACTGGTATTCGATGCTGCCGAACAGTGCGCGGAACAGCGGGTTGTCCTCGACGATCACCGGCGCGCCGGCGAGCCCCCCGTTGTCCACCACCAGGTTGACGCGATAGCGCGCCAGCACGGAATTCAGTGCGTCCAGCCGATCCGCGTCAGCGTCGCCGCTGAACAGCTCCAGGTTGTCGAACACGTCCTGTTCCACTGCATCGAGCCAGGCGTTGAGCTTGGCGGCGTCCTTGATCTGTTTCTTCAGCCCGGCGCGGATCGCCTGCAGTTCGCGCTCGACCAGCGGCTTCACCACCTGGCGCCGCAGCGCCGCCAGCGCCTCGACCATCGCGCGCTCCAGCGGCTGGGTCTTTTCGATGTAGCGGGTGATCTCGGCGCGCAGTTCCTGATCGGCCTGCTCCACTTCGGCCCGACGCGCCTTCGGCAGCGCCAGCACCTCGTCCTCGGTCAGCGCCTGCCCCTTCTTGCCGATGAGGGTGAACACCATGCGCCCTTCCTCGCGGTGCAGCGAAAAGCTGCGCGCCTCGGCAAACGCCGTCAGCTCGGCATAGTGCCGCGCCACGTCGTCCTTCCAGTCCTTTTCGATACGCTCGCTCTCGACCTTGTAATCCTGACCTTCAAGACGCTGCGGGATTTCGCTTTGCAGCGTCTTCACCGCCTGCGCCAGCGACTGGCGCAGCAGCCGCCCCTCCCCGGCCGGCAGACGCAACGCCTGCGGCCGTTCGGGTGCGTCGAAGTTGTGCAGATAACAAAGATCGGGCGGTACCCGCTTGCTCGCCGCCACCTCGTGCATCGCCTGCTTGAGCAGCGAGGAGCGGCCGCTACCGACATCGCCCAGCACGAACAGGTTGTAGTTGGGCTGATCCATGCCGAGGCCGAAGCGCGCGGCCGCCTCGGCGCGCGCCTGGCCGATCCACGGCAGCGGCTCCCCGATCAATTCGGAGGTGTCCGTGAAGCCCAACGACGCGGGATCGAGGGTCAGGCGAAGGTCGGCGGGGGGCAGGGTGTCAATCGGCATGGTGGGGTGGCGGGCTTTTTGCGATTTTTAGATTATTGCGCAAGACCGGCTGGCCGGACGGATTCATGGCGTCAGCAGGCCGGCCCACTGCGCCTGGCTTTGCAGGTAGCGCGCGCATAGTTGCGCGGCATTGTCCCGCAACACGTCGGCGGGCACGGCCAGCGCCTGCATCAGCGCGGGCTCGATGCGGTCGACTGCAACGCTGCGCGGAACCGCATCCGGCTCCCAGGTTTCGGCAAAAGCGGCCCGCTTGTCCGGGCGCGGCCCCTGTTGTGGCGGAATCAGGCTCACCCGCGGCAGGCCGTAGGCCAGCGCGACGATGCGGCCGTGCAGGCTGCTGCCGACCGTGCCGCGGCTGGCAGCGATCAGCGCGCAGATATCCCACAGGTACAGCGACGAAAACAGCTGCGCCGTACCGGGCAGCAGGCGGCGTTGCAGGCTTTCGTACAGGGCGGGATCGTCGTGCCACGGCGCCGCGCCGGCGCGGAACAGCGCCAAGCCGAGGCCGGTCGCCGCAGCCACCTTCGACAGGCTCTGCGCCAGCGCATCCAGGCTGGCGTCGTCGGCGAAATCGGCGCTGAACTGACACGCCAGATAGCCCTGCGGAAAGGCGTCGCGGATCGCCTTCACCGCGCCCTGCTGCCGGTGCCGGCGTATCACCTCGCCGAAGCACCGTTCCACCATCACCGCCGGATCGGGGCACAGCGGCGCGTCGATGCCCTCAGCCCGCAATGCAGCCTGCGTGACGTGATCGCGTACGCTGAGCCAGTCCGCCTGCCGCAGCGCCATCGTCACCTCGTCCCGCTGCGCGGCCGGCAGACCATCCCACTCCACGCCGCCGACGGCGTTGAAAATCAGATTGCCCGCCGGCGCCAGCGCATCGTGCCCGACGACGTAAGGCATGCTGCGCGCCGTGCCGAGCTGTCGCGCAGCCCACGCGGCGGCCGCAGCCGGTTCATTGTCGTAGCGCGCGACGGCTTCAGCGGCCGCGGCCGGATCGAGCAGCATGACCGCAGCCTGCCAGGCGCTGCAGGTCAGCAGTTCGCCGCCAGCGTGGATCAGGTGCGCCGGGCGCGCAGGAAGCGGCGTCACCCGATGACCGCCGAAGGCCCGCAGATCGCGTTCAGCCAGTCCGCAGCATTCGAACGCCCGCCCCGGCAGCAGCGCTTCCAGCAGATGCGGAAACAGCAGGTCGCCGAAGTTGTGGCGGTCGAAGGCGCCGAACAGGACCGGCGGGGGATGAATGTTCATTTTCTGCGTACCGAATACGTTCGAAGGACCGGGCGAGTTTGCATTCGTCATTCCGGCGGAAGCCGGAATCCAGTTAATTGAAGCTGGACCCCGGCGTCCGCCGGGGTGACGGCATATCATCGATTCTTTCGCATGCCATGCGATTTCGCACTACATTCTCGAAAAACCGCCCCGCACGCCACCCGATGAAACCCGCCCATCCCTCGTTCTTCGTCCTCATCGCGCTCATCGGCGGGCTGGCCATCTTCAGCTCCACGCTGTCGAAGACACCGGTGCTGCCGCTGTTCGCGCTGTCGCTCAACGCCACCCCCGCCGAAATCGGCTGGATCGTCATGGCGTCGACGATTCCCGGCATCCTCATCAGCTACCCCGCCGGCGCGCTGTCCGACCATCTGGGCAAGCGGCGCGTGCTGCTGGCCTCGCTGGTCGTGTTCGCCACCGCGCCCTTCCTCTATCTGGTGATCGAAACCGCCTGGCAGCTGATGGCGGTGCGCTTCTATCACGGCTTCGCCACCGCGATCTTCGGCACCGTGGCGAGCGCGGCCATTGCCGAGCGCTACAGCGCCGACCGCGCGGCGCGGCTGTCGACCTATTCGTCGGTCACCATCGTCGGGCGCTCGATCGCGCCCTTCCTCGGCGGCACGCTGATTTCGCTGGCGAGCTTCGGCGCGGTGTACGTCGCCTGCGCGATCGCCGGCGTACTGGCGCTGGGCGCCGGCCTGCTGCTGCGCGACCACGAACCGCGCCCGACGACCAAGCTGGAGCTGCCGCATTTCTGGGCGAGCCTGAGAACGGTGCTGCGCGATCGCGGCATCATGCTGGTGAGCCTGGTCGAGGCGGCGCAATACCTGGTGTTCGGCGCGATCGAGGCCTTCCTCGCCCTGTTCGCCGCCTCGCTCGGCATTCCGGCCTGGCAGATCGGCATCATCCTCGGCGCGCAGCTTCTCAGCATCGTGTTCGCCAAGCCGCTGATGGGCCGCGTGTCCGACCGCGTCGGCCGCCGCCGCGTCATCCTGCCGGGCCTGCTGATCGGCGCGGCGAGCGTCGTGCTGCTGCCCTATTTTCCGAACTTCATCGGCCTGTCGGTGCTGAGCCTGGTGTTCGGCCTCGGCTTCGCCACCGTCACCTCGTCCACCGCCGCGCTCGTCGCCGACCTCACAAAAGACGGCCGCTACGGCTCGTCGATGGGCGTGCTGCGCACCGTGATGGACGTCGGGCAGTCGATCGGCCCCGTGCTCACCGGCTTCATGGTCGGCGTCGCCGGCTACGCCAGTGCCTTCACCCTACTGGCGGCGATCCTGGTGGCGGCCGCGCTGATGCTGGGGCTGCTGCTGCGCGACGGGTAGTACTTCGTCATTGCGAGCAAAGCGAAGCAATCCAGAGCTGCAAGCGTATCCACAGGCACACCAAGCCGTCCTGGTCGGCTATAGTGAGGCAGCCACTTCTCCCAAGGAGACTCCCATGCGCATCCGTTCCCTGCTCGCCCTGCTGGCCTTTGTCCCGGCCTGCTTCATGCTCCCGGCCTCTGCCGATTCAACTGTAGGCAGCACGCCTGCTGCCGCGCTGCAGAAACCGATTTCAACCGAGGCCTGCCTCGCGAATGCCAAGGGCATGCATCTCGCCCAGATCCAGACAGCATGCTGCAAGGACCACAAAGGCATCTGCGGCTGCCGTGCCGGCAAGATCGTGTGCTGCGACAACTCCACCAGCAAGGAGCCGGGGTGTACGTGTCATGGAGATGAGGGTTTTGTTGAATAACCAACCGTAATGGATGCAATGGACCGCAGTGCTGCTGTCGCCCAGCTTCAGGCGGTGTGGAGCATCCTAAGTCGCGACGTTGAGGCGGCCACCGCCTATGGTCGGATTGAGAATACAACGTACGCGCAAAGAGCACTTGTTCGGGCACACTTTGCGCTTATCGAGGGTCTGTCGTATTCGCTTCGGCAAGTGACACTCGCATCACTTCACGGAACAGAATTCATAACCGAAGCAGAGGCTGCGCTACTGCGCGAGGAGCGCTACTCAATTGATGAAAAAGGTCGTCCAAAAACAGCACAGCAGTTTTTGAAATTTCCAGATAGCCTCCTGTTCTCGATCCGCTGCTATATCAAGAATCACGGGGCGACATTTGATCCCGATACACAGCATCCAGGTTGGTCGGCAATGCGGAGGGCAGTCAAAGTCAGAGACCGAGTGACACACCCGAAGACAGCCGAATCGCTGGACTTGTCTAACGAGGATCTACAGTCATTTGTAGACGCTGCAGCTTGGTGGAAGATGACTATGCTCGCTATGTTCGCAGCCTGCCAGGAAGCTGATGCCTACTGGCAAAAGCAACTTGAGGAAGGAACCCCTCGCTGACCAAACAGCGCTTCAAGTGTTAGGCAATACAACCTCGCGCAACTCACTTACTCAGCGCCACCCAAACCCCATCCCACCCCGCCTCAGGCGGCGCCTTCCGGAACGCCGCAATCCGCGCCAGCATGACCTGGCTGGGCTGGTCCTTCGGTTCGATGGCAAGGCATTCACGGAACGCCGCTTCCGCCGCATCCCAATCCTGCGCGCGATAGCGTGCCAGTCCGGCTTCGTAAGTCTGTACCCGCTGCCGGTCGCTCTCGCTCAATTCGACTGCAAGCCCCAGCAACTCGTACACCCTCACCGTTTCCAGCTTGCCGGCGACGCGCAGGCTGTCGATTTCGCGGAAGGCCAGCGTGTCGCCCGCCAGGTTGCGCGTCGCCTCGTTGACCAGGATGCGCGTGCCGTAGAACTTGTTGGCCTGTTCCAGCCTTGAGGCGAGGTTCACGGTGTCGCCGATGACGGTGTAGCCGCGCGAGGTTTCGGAGCCGATGTTGCCCACCGTCACCTCGCCGCTGGCGATGCCCATGCGGACGTTGACAACGGGCAGGCCGTGGGCGACGCCGAACATCTCGGGCAGCCAGGCACGGAAGGCTTCCATGCGGTCCATCTGTTCCAGGGCGGCGAGGCAGCACAGGGTGGCGTGGTCGGCGGGATCGGTAAAAGGCGGGCCCCAGAAGGCCATGACCGAATCGCCGATGTACTTGTCGACGATGCCCTGCCGGGTCCGAATCACCTCCGACATCAGCGAAAAATAACGATTGAGGAAACGTACCGCGGCGTCCGGCGTCAAGCCCTCGCACAGGCGAGTGAAATCCTGCAGGTCGGAGAAGAACACCGTCATCACCTGGCGCTCACCCTTGTCCGCCGGGATGCGGTTTTCCAGCAGGCTCTTCACGATGCGCGGATCGACGTACTGGCCGAAGGTATCTCGGATGCGTTCCTTCTCGCGTAGCCCGACCACCATGTGGTTGAAGGAGGTGGCCAGCGTGGCCAGTTCGTCACGCGTGTGAACCAGGATTTCCACATCGAGGTCGCCCGCCTCGACCGCACGTGTGCCGCCCAGCAGGCGCTTGACCGGATCGACCAGCGAGCGCGTGACGAAGGTGGCGAAGAGCAACCCGAGCGCGGTGGCGATACCCGTGACGATCCAGTTGAGGGTGGTGGCGCGTTTCTCCTCCGCCTTGGCCTGGATCGCAGTGTCTTGGGTCAGCTTGTTGAGGATATCGATGGTCTTGCCGATTTCGATATCGACGGTGTCCTTCTCGCGCAGCAGGGCGTCTCGCACGATCTTTTCCGATCGCGGGTTGCCTTCCTCCGCCTCGATCTGGAACTGGCGGAAGGTTCCGTGGAAATGCTGGCGCGCGGTCTGGATCGCGGGCAGCTGCTTGCCCAGCACGGCGAGGGTGACGCGGTCGAGCTCGATTCCCTTTTCGGCTTCGGCTTCATTCAGCATGCGCAGCGAGGAATCGACGATCTGGTCGGCGTTGATGCCGCGCATGTCGAAGCCGTTCGATTCACCGGCGAGGAATTCCGGGTCGGGGTGCGCCGCCTCCATGCCCGCCATCACCCGTTCCATGTGCACGATCTGCTGGCGGATGAGGATTTCGACGCTGGCCACCTGCTGCTGCAGCGGCAGGTACCAGTCGGACAGCGCGCGCACCTGGTTGTTGAGCTGGCGGAAGTTGAGCACCGACAGCCAGGTGACGACCACCATCAGCACCAGCAGGGCCGTGGTGATGGTGAAGATTTTCAGGCTGATGGGCAGTCGCATGGCGTTACCTGATGAATCGACAGATTAAACCCTAGCGTATGCCTGCGTTTCGTCAAACCCTTGTTTGTCATTCCGGCGGACGCCGGAATCCAGTCAAGTAAAAACACTGGACCCCGGCTTCTGCCGGGGTGACAACCCAAGGGCCTACAGCAGAGGCTTCAGCGGCAGCAGCTGCCACAGCCGCACATGGCCGCGCTTGGTCAGCGGAACGTACTGGTCGGGCTTGTCGGCCGCGCTCCAGCTGTTTTCCGGGCGCATGTCGGCTTCCATGATCGCCTGCAGCCGCTGCGCCAGGCCGGGGTGATGGATGATCGCGCCGACTTCGGTGTTGAGGTTTTCCGAGCGCGGGTCGAAGTTGAAGGTGCCGATATAGGCGATCCGGCTATCCACCACCATGCTCTTGGCGTGCAGCGCAAACAGCGGCGGCTCGGCGGGCGGGTTCACGCGCGACATCAATATGGAACGATTGCCCGGGTCGGGTTTGTATTCGCGGATGTCGATGCCCATTTTCAGCAGCTGTCTGCGCTGGCTGCGGTAGCCGGAGAAGGCCTGCATGTTGTCGGTGGAGGCGAGCGAATTGGTGAGGATGCGCACCTTGACCCCGCGCGCGACGGCTGCCTTGAACAGCGCCTTCGCCTTGTCCGACATCACCAGATAGGGCGACTGGATCACGATGGATTCGCGCGCGCCGGCCACCAGCTGCGCCAGCGCCGCCGAACTCTTGCCGCCGCCGCCCAGGCTCCAGCGGCGGCCGTTCTTGCCGGGCTCATCATGGATGAAGTCGACCCGCCCCCACGCCATGTCGCGCGCCAGGCGGTCGAATGCGGCCGGCGTGGCGGCGATCGCGGCGCGCACCTCCGGCGCGAGGTTCTCCGGCCTGTCGGCGTAGGCATGCAACTCGCGGTAGACCTGCTGCACCTCGTCCGCGCCGACCTTGACGTTCTTCTGCATCAGGCCCCAGCCGTCGTAGAGCGACTCCACCGGCACGGCGAGCGGGCTCGCCCAGAAGGCGTCAAAATTTGCCCGCATCGCCTGTGCCGCCTCGCCCACCAGCAGCGCATCGCGGTCACGGAAGGTGTATTCGCGGTCGTAGTCGAAATACTCGTCGGCCATGTTGCGGCCGCCGGTGATCGCGACCTTGCCGTCGACGATGAAGGTCTTGTCGTGCATGCGCTGGTTGACGCCGCGGAAGTCGGTGACGACGTTGAGCGCGCGCTTGTAGAAAGGCGTGCCGACCCGGTGCTTGGGATTGTAGATGCGGATGTCGACGTTGGGATGCTTGGCCAGCGCCAGCAGCGTCTTGTCGGGCGCGTCGATCAGCAGGTCGTCGACGATGACGCGCACCTGGACGCCGCGTTCGGCCGCGCGCAGCAGCGCTTCGGTGGCAAGGATGCCGATGTTGTCGCTGCTCCAGATGAAGTACTGCACCTCGATTGAATGCTGCGCATGGTCGGCCAGCCAGGCGCGCGCCAAGAGCGCCGCCTCACCGGTGTCCAGCACGATCACGCCGGTCTCTTCCGGATGCGCGGCGATCTGGGTGTCGATGGCAGCCATCGCCGACGCCATGGCCAGCGCCGGTCCTGACAGCCACACCAGCGTCGCCAGCAGGCCGGCCGCGATGAAATGTCTTGCCCCTTCCATGTCTTCTCCCTGGGTGTCGCGGCCAAGCGAGCCGGCACGCGTGCATCCGATTGTATCGGCACTCGCCTGGTACAAAACGACGCGCGAAATAGTACGCCCGAACCGAGCGGCAATATGCCGCACGGCCGGTCCCGCCGGACTCCCTACAATCTGCTGCACCAATAACAGGGAGAGAGACAACATGAAAACATTACGTACGCTGATCATTGCCGGATGCCTCGTGAGCGGAAGCGCACACGCCAGCTGCGGGGCCGCATTCTGCGGCGCATCGAACGACTGGCTGTCGCTGACCCAGGGGGTGACGCAGGGCTGGCGCGTCTGGGGGCAGGTGGAATATCTCAAGCAGGACCAGCTGCGTGCTGGCACCAAAAAACTCTCGCCGGGCGCAGTCACCGCGCATCACGAAGAGACCAAGACGCTCAACCGCAACGCGCTGCTCGGGCTCGAATACGGGTTTGCGCCCGAGTGGAGCGCAGGCCTGGTGCTGCCCTACTCGAACCGCGACCACCTGCACATCCACCACCATCACGGCACGCCCATCCCGGAAGCCTGGCAGTTCGACGAGATCGGCGATGCGCGCCTGACGCTGCGCCATCAGCCCGCCGCCCACCATGCAAAGGATATGTCGTGGAGCCTGCAGGGCGGGCTGAAGCTGCCCACGGGAAAAATCGATGTGCGCAATGCGGATGGCGACGAGGCGGAGCGCAGCGTGCAGCCCGGCAGCGGGACCACCGATCTGCTGCTGGGCGGCGGGGTGGCCTACGCCCCGCTGTCCCTGACCGGCAGCCTGTTTTCCAATCTGATGCTGCAGGCGCCGCTCAACGAAAAGGACGGCTACCGGCCGGGCTGGCGCGCCAGCGTGCAGGCGGGCTGGCTGATCCCCGTCACCGGAAAACTGGATCTGATCCTGCAGGGCACCCTGCTCCATGTGGGACGCGACCGAGGGGTCAATGCGGAGCCGGACGACAGCGGACGGACGGAAGCGGCGTTGGTGCCGGCCCTGGCGTACGCCTTGTCCAGGAAGCTATCCGTCTATGGCCAGCTTGAACTGCCGATCTACCAGAACGTGAACGGGGTCCAGCTCACCCACGACTACGCGGTGTCGGCGGGCCTGAGCCTGACGCTGGATTAAGAGGCCTTAGCCCAGAACCCGCACCGTGCCGGGCGTCACGTCGCCGCACTGCGCGCGGTGGCGCAGCGCGTGGTCCATCAGCACGATGGCCATCAGCGCCTCGGCGATGGGGGTGGCGCGGATGCCGACGCAGGGATCGTGGCGGCCGTGGGTGACGACCTCGATCGGCTGGCCGTTGAGGTCGATCGAGCGGCCGGGCAACCGCATCGACGAGGTGGGCTTGATGGCGATGTGGGCGACGACGGCCTGGCCGCTTGAGATGCCGCCGAGCACGCCGCCGGCATGGTTGGAGAGGAATCCGTCCGGCGTAATCTCGTCGCGGTGCTCGGTGCCCTTCTGCCGCGCGGCGGCCATGCCGTCGCCGATTTCCACGCCCTTCACCGCATTCAGCCCCATCAGCGCGTGGGCGAGGTCGGCGTCGAGCTTGTCGTACAGCGGCTCGCCCCAGCCGGGCGGCACGTTCTCGGCCACCACGCTGATTTTGGCGCCGACCGAATCGCCGGATTTCCGCAGCGCGTCCATGTAGGTCTCAAGCTCGGGTACGATGGCGGCATTGGGCGAGAAGAAGGCGTTGTTGTTCACTTCGTCCCACGACTCGAAGGGAATGTCGATCGGGCCCAACGCGCTCATGTAGCCGCGGATGACGATGCCGTATTTTTCGGCCAGCCACTTCTTCGCGATGGCGCCGGCGCCGACGATGGGCGCGGTCAGCCGCGCCGACGAACGTCCGCCGCCGCGGGGATCGCGGAAGCCATATTTCTGCGTGTAGGTATAGTCGGCATGGCCGGGGCGGAAGGTTTCGCCGATGTTGCCGTAGTCCTTGCTGCGCGGATCTTCGTTGCGGATCAGCAGCGCGATCGGGGTGCCGGTGGTCTTGCCTTCATACAGGCCGGAGAGAATTTCCGCGGTGTCGGATTCGCGGCGCTGCGTCACATGGCGCGAAGTGCCCGGCTTGCGGCGGTCGAGGTCATGCTGGATGTCGGACTCGGCGAGCGCCATCCCGGGCGGGCAGCCGTCGACCACGCAGCCGATGGCGGGGCCGTGCGATTCGCCGAAGACGGTGACACAGAAGAGTTTGCCGAGTGTGCTGCCAGACATGGGAATAAGCCGCGAAAGTGCCGTGGGAATGCGCCGAAGTCTAGCACAGGGGCGGCTTCCATCGCCGGCCGCAGCGGCCCGCTGAACTTGCCGTCACCGGTGTGTTCTATCCTGAACAACATACAAGCATGAGGATCGCCCATGAATGCCACGCAGCACATCGCCGCCCTCGGTCAAAGCCTCTGGCTGGACAACCTGTCGCGCAGTCACCTCCGCGACGGCACGCTGGCCAGACTGATCGCCGAGGACGGGGTGTCGGGCGTGACCTCGAATCCGTCGATCTTCCAGAACGCGCTGGCCACCAGTCCGCATTACGCCGACGATCTGGCGCGGCTGAAAGCCAATGAGCCGGATGCCGAGCGCCGCTACGAGGCGCTGGTGATTCCCGACATCCAGGATGCCTGCGACCTGCTGCTGCCCGTGCATGAAGCCAGCGGCGGCACCGACGGCTACGTCAGCCTGGAAGTCGCGCCGCGCTGGGCCTACGACGCCGCGCACACGGTGGAGGAAGCGCAGCGCCTGTCTGCTGCGGTCGACCGCCGCAATCTGCTGATCAAGGTGCCGGGCACGCCCGAGGGCCTGAGCGCGTTCGAGGCGCTGACCACGCTCGGCATCAACGTCAACGTGACCCTGCTGTTCTCGGTCGCGCAAACGCAGGCGGCGTTCGATGCCTACCTCAGCGGCCTCACCGCGCGTGCCCGCGCCGGCGCCGACGTGCGCCGCAGCAAGGCGGTGGCGAGCCTGTTCCTGTCGCGCGTCGACACCCTGGTCGACAGCCAGCTCATGGCCATCGGCACCCGGGAAGCGCTGTCGCTGCGCGGCAAGGCGGCGGTGGCGATGGCGAAGCTCGCCTATCAGGCCTATCGCAGAACCTTTCACGGCGAAGCCTTCGCCGAACTGGCCCGGCAGGGCGCGACGCCGCAAACCCTGCTGTGGGCGAGCAGCGGGGTGAAGAACCCGGACTACCACGACCTGCTCTACGTCGAGCCGCTGATCGGCGCGGAAACCATCAACACCCTGCCCGACAAGACGCTCGCCGCGCTGCGCGACCACGGCAAACCGGCGCTGCGCGTGGAGGAAGGCGTCGCCGAGGCGGACGCGCAACTGGCCGAACTGGCGCGGCTGGGAATCGACATGGACGCAGTCGGCAATACCCTGCAGGACGACGGTGTCAAACTGTTCGAGGCCGCTTACCAGAAACTGCTGCAGACCGGATGAGCCGCGCCTTCAGGCGGGATTCGCTGCCCGGCCTGCCGCGCGCAAGGTTTCCCCGCGCGTCGTCTTTGTGCTCAAATCCCGGACTTCCGGCCGCAACTGAATGCGCCGGCGGAGCGAGACTGCACAACACGATAACAAGCACATGAATATTTCCGTCAGCGAACTGATCGTCCGGTATCTGGAACGCCTGGGCATCAACCACATTTTCGGCATGCCGGGCGCGCACGTGCTGCCGATCTACGATCGCCTGCACGATTCCGGCGTGAAGAGCGTGCTGGTGAAGCACGAGCAGGGCGCGGCCTTCATGGCGGGCGGCCTGGCGCGCGTGTCGCACCGGCCGGCCGCCTGCATTGCCACGGCAGGGCCGGGGGCGACCAATCTCATCACCGGGATTGCCAACGCCTACGCCGAGCGGCTGCCGGTGCTGGCGATCACCGGCGAAACGTCCACGTATATTTTCGGCAAGGGCGGCCTGCAGGAAAGCTCGGGCGAAGGCGGCGCCATCGACCAGGGCGCGCTATTCGCCAGCATCACGCGCTACCACAAGCTGATCGAGCGCACCGACTATCTCGGCCAGGTGCTGAACCAGGCCACGCAGGCGCTGCTCGGTCCCGAGCCGGGGCCGGTGCTGCTGTCGATCCCCTACAACGTGCAGAAGGAGACGGTCGACGACAGCGTGCTGGAGCAGATTCATTTCCCCGGCAAAGCAGTGAACCGGTTCACAACGCCCACAGCAGAATTCGCCGAGTTGCTGCGCGCCGCGCGCGCACCGGTGATCGTCGCCGGTTACGGCTGCATCCAGGCGGGTGCGCGCGATGTCATTGCCGCCTTCTCCGAACGCTTCAACATTCCGGTCACCACCAGCCTCAAGGCCAAGGGCGTGGTGGCCGAGGGGACGCCCCTGTCGCTGGGCTGCCTCGGCGTCACCTCCAACGGCGAGGCCTACCGCTATCTGGTCGATCACGCCGACCTGCTGATTTTCCTGGGTGCGGGCTTCAATGAGCGCACCAGCTACCTGTGGGACGCGAAGCTGCTGGCCAACAAGAAAATCGTCCAGGTCGACCGCAACGCCGCCCAGATCGGCCGCGTGTTCCAGCCGGACGTGTCCATTTGCGGCGACATCCTCGCGGTGATGGAAGACGTGTCCGACGTGCTGGAAGCCTACGGCATGCCGCCAAAATCCCGCGACCTACTCGACGGACACCAGGCGGCCGTCTCGCGGCCCGCGGACGACAGCGCCGCGCAGGCGCAGCAACCCTTCCGCCTGATGCAGGCCTTCTTCAGCGGACTCGCCGAACGCTTTCCGCACAACGCGCTGGTGTTCGACGACAACATCGTCTTCGCGCAGAGCTACTTTGACGTCTCCGACCGCAACCACTACTTCCCGAATTCCGGCATCTCCTCGCTCGGCCACGCGATCCCGGCCGCCATCGGCGCGCGCTGCTTCGCCAAGGACAGCCCCACCTTCGCCATCCTCGGCGACGGCGGCTTCCAGATGTGCTGCATGGAAATGATGACGGCGGTGAACTACGGCATCCCGCTCAACGTGGTGGTGATCAACAACGGCACGCTCAGCCTCATCCGCAAGAACCAGTTCCAGCTCTACGGCGAACGCTACATCGACTGCGACTTT
>Ga0299912_10002402_pt1 | contig 15300 bp, 10 predicted proteins | sample RVTome_2_FD_207667 | JGI IMG/M metagenome (GOLD analysis project Ga0299912, IMG submission 207667) | Soil microbial communities from uranium-contaminated site in the Upper Colorado River Basin, Wyoming, United States - RVT95D214 (version 2) ... | reverse complement strand
GGCGTTCAAAATCGAAGCCGACGATACGGGTGTGGTGAACTCATGAACCTGCTTTTCATCAGCAGCGATGACCCCGCCCCGTGGCGCGCAGCGGCGGCGAAACATCTTCCCGGTGCGACGTTTTGGGTATGGGGCAGCGATGACGATACGGACTTATCGCAAGTCGATTACGCCTTGGCATGGAAACCCCCCGTTGGGTTGCTGGCGCGGCTGCCCAACGTCAAGGCGATCTTCAATTTGGGCGCAGGCGTAGATGCATTGCTGCAAGACCCAAGTTTGCCCAAATCCATACCCATCGTGCGCTTGGTCGATCCCCGCTTAACCCAAGGCATGACCGAATACATCGTGCATTGGGTTTTACACGCGCACCGCGACATACCCGCCTATGCCCGCCAAAAACGCGCGCAGCAATGGATTCAGCACCCCAACGCCGACACCGCCAAACGCCGGGTGGGCATTTTAGGATTGGGCGAATTGGGTCAAGCGGCAGCGCATGCACTGTTAATGCTGGGCTTCGAATCCATTGCCGGATGGAGTCGCTCGCCCAAACAACTGCCTGGGGTTGAGAGTTTTGCCGGTGCGGAAGCGCTAAATGCCTTTTTGGCGCGCACGGAAATTTTAATCTGCTTGCTTCCCGATACGCCCGCGACGCGCGGTATCTTAGACAAGGCCACATTGGCCAAACTTCCCAAAGGCGCATTTGTCATCAACGCCGGGCGCGGCTCCACCATCGACGACAACGCGCTGATCGCGGCGCTGAAGAACGATCATTTAAGCGGCGCGGCGCTCGATGTGTTCAACACCGAACCGCTGCCCAAGGATCATCCCTATTGGACGATGGAAAATGTCTTCATCACACCCCACGTTGCCAGCCTGACCACCGCCGATAGCGCCACCCAGGTGATCGCCGACGGTATCGACGCGCTGCAACACGGGCGCAACCCGGCAAACGTTGTGAATTTAAACCAAGGGTATTGATGGTTACCGGGCCAAGCGATCCTTGGACATCAGCGTCACGACTTCTTCCAAGCCGCGCGCGGTGCGCTGGCCGTATAGAAAATCCAGCAGTGCGCCATCGTCTTGGGATTTGGCGATCAAGAACACGTCGTTGAGCAACGCGCCCATCATCATGTGGAAAGCGGGCTTTTCCAATTTAGCCGAGCCCAAGGGCCGCGACTCGTTTAAGTCTTCCATGAACAGGTGCTTCGCCACGTCGAAATTGCGAAACGACAGGCCCAAACGCACCAGCACGTTCATGAAAAACTGCCGATGCATGAAGTTGCTCATCACCGCGCGCAACACGATATCATCGCCGCGTCCCGACAGCAGCAAAATGCGTTCCGCCTGATCATTCAGCCGCCGATACACGGACAGGCCGAAAATACGCCGCATGTAGATGTCGATGCCGATGGAAACTTGGCGATCGAGCGGATTGGGGTTGAGCTTTTTGTCGAACGCATGGCTAAGCTTGCACGAAATCAAGCGCAGCAGGTGCATCTTGCGCTGCTCTTGGCCGCTCGGCCGTTCAATGGGCGCGTCGTTGATGGGAATCAATTCGATCTGCGGCAGGTCGCTGGCGGGCAACGATCCGCACGCGGTGCAGATTTTGTCGAGCCGCGCCAGCGTCATCTGCGCCCCGGCCTCGGCCATGGATGCGTCGAACGCATCCGGATTGGCCATCACGAAAGAAAAGATTTCACTGACGATCCGCCCAACCTGATTGGGCCCGGATCGATCATCCTGGCTGTTTTGGGCCATTACTGGCGCCCCCTCGTCGTCATGTCGTCGTCACTGTCTTGGCGGGGACATTATCCACAACGCAGACGGGTAGGAAAACAGAAATTTTGTGAAAATCAGCCAACTAGTCCATATGCAATAGAAAGCAAAAAGCCCCCCAAAACAATGCGGTACAACACAAATGGCGTAAAACTGGCGCGCTTGAGCCACGCCATCATCAGCACGATGGCGATGATGGCCGAAATAAACGCGAGTCCCATGGCGGTGATCGCGGTGCTGACTTGCATCGCATCGCCGTTTTGATAGAGCTCCAGGCCCTTCAAAAGTCCCGCGCCGATGATGGTGGGAATGGACAGCAGCATGGAAAATCGCGCACAATCGGGCCGTTCCATGCCCAGCATGCGCCCCGCCGTCATGGTGATGCCGCTACGTGAAACGCCGGGAATCAGCGCTAAAACCTGCAAAATGCCAATGATGACGACGTCACTGGCCTTAAGGTGTTCCATGCGCCGCACGGTTAGACCGAAGCGGTCGGTCAGCCACAATATCACCCCAAAACCCAGCGTAGCCCAGCCGATAATTTCAATCGAACGGATGCCTTCGGGCAGGGTTTTATGCATCCAATATCCCGCCGCGACAACTGGAACCGTGCCCAACGCCAATAAAAATGCCAGTTTTGCGCCATCGTTCACGCCTTTGCCTTTGATCATGCGCCAAAGGCCGTTCAACATGGACACGATATCGCGCCACAAGTACGCCATCACCGCGCCCAACGTACCCACATGCACCGCGACATCGATAATAATGCCCTGGTCCGGCCAGCCCAAAGCCCACGGCGCCAACACCAAGTGCGCGGAAGAGCTGATCGGTAAAAATTCGGTGATGCCCTGAACAAGAGCGAGTATGGCAATATGAAGCAGCGGCACGGTGTGCAAGCCCTTAAGTCATCATCGAGCGGCGAATCCCCCCGGATGGGAAAACCTTAACCCAGCCCCCCACCCCCGGCAACGCCCTGTTTGTAAACAAAATCCGCCCCCGCCGACAAGCTAGGGCGGGACGCTGCGGCAAGGGTCCAATCGAGCCGATCTGAGACAGTCGCAAAACGGTCCAAACCCCAGCAAATCCGCGCTTTAGCGGGCCGTTCAAAAATTCCCGCCCTGGGCTTTTCTTTTATGACGAGTTCTTGTAATGTCGCGCCTCCGAGTTTCAGCAAAAGACGTCATAGGGCGTTGGCCGCGCCGGGGGATACTGGCGGCGGGAACACTTTTAGCGCCTTGAATATAAATAACTTTCGCCCTTTCCCATACGGGCGACGAGGTACGGAAACGACACAATGAAAGCTAGCGGTCTGCCCGACAGCCAAGGCCTATACGATCCCGCTTTAGAACACGACAACTGCGGCGTCGGCTTCATTTGCCACATCAAGAACCAGGCCAGTCACGAAATCGTGCGCCAGGGACTACAGATTTTGGTGAATATGGACCACCGCGGCGCGGTCGGCGCGGACCCACTGGCGGGCGATGGCGCTGGCATCATTATGCAAATTCCGCATGAATTGTTGAGCGAGGAATGCGCCAAGCTGGGCTTTAAGCTGCCCGCTCCGGGCGAATACGCCGTGGGCCAAGTGTTCTTGCCGCGCGACGAAGCCGCCCGCAACGCTTGCCTCAAGGCATTTGATGCCGTGGTGCCTTCCGAAGGTCAAGAATTACTGGGCTGGCGCGACGTACCCGTGGACAATTCCTGTCTGGGCGAAAGCGTGAAACCCGCCGAACCGGTGATGCGCCAAGTCTTTATTAAAAAAGGCGCGGCCATCGCCGACGAAGCCGCGTTCGAACGTAAATTGTATGTGATCCGCAAGCGCGTCCACCACGCCGTGTGGGACAGTGTCGCCGATGGCAGCCATGCCAATTTCTATATGCCGTCGCTGTCGTCGCGCACCATCGTCTACAAGGGCATGGTGCTGTCGGGCAACTTGGCGGTGTATTATCAAGACCTGCGGGACCCGCGCTGCAAATCGGCGCTGGCGTTGGCGCACCAGCGCTTTTCCACTAACACCTTCCCCAGCTGGGAATTGGCGCAGCCGTTCCGTTATCTGTGCCACAACGGTGAAATCAACACCGTGCGCGGCAACATCAACTGGATGGCCGCACGCAAAGCGACCATGAGCTCCGCCATTTTGGGCGAGGATTTGGACAAGCTGTGGCCGTTGATCGGAGACGGCGCTTCCGATAGCGCAACGTTCGACAACGCGCTGGAGCTGTTGGTCGCAGGCGGCTATTCGCTATCGCACGCGATGATGATGATGATCCCCGAAGCCTGGGATTCCAACCCGTTGATGGATGCCGACCGCCGCGCGTTTTACGAATACCACGCCGCCTTGATGGAACCCTGGGATGGCCCCGCCGCCGTGTGCTTTACCGACGGTCGCCAAATCGGCGCAACGCTGGACCGTAACGGTCTGCGCCCGGCGCGTTACGTCGTCACCGACGACGATTTCGTCATCATGGGTTCGGAAGTCGGCGTGTTACCCATTCCCGAACGCAAGATCGTCAAAAAATGGCGCCTGCAGCCAGGTAAGATGTTCCTCATTGATCTGATTGAAGGCCGCATCATTGACGACGCCGAACTGAAGGCCGGGCTGGCCAAGTCCAAGCCTTATCAGAAGTGGCTGAACGAAACGCAAATCAAGGTCGAAGATTTGCCGCCGGAAAATCCGGCCATGGCGCCCGACCACGATACCATGCTCGATGCCCAGCAGGCGTTCGGCTATACCCAAGAAGACCTAAAGCACTTCATCAAACCGATGACGCTGACCGGCCAAGACCCCATCGGGTCGATGGGCCGCGACACGCCGATTGCGGTGCTATCCGATCGCCCCAAAATGCTGTTCGATTACTTCAGCCAGAATTTCGCCCAGGTCACCAATCCGCCGATTGACCCGATCCGCGAAGAACTGGTCATGAGCTTGGTGAGCCTGATCGGCCCGCGCCCCAATCTTTTGGCCCCCGACGACGCCGGAAGCAAAAAGCGCTTGGAAGTGCGCTCGCCGATTTTGGGCAATCTGGATCTGGAAAAAATTCGCCACATCGAAAACCACGTCGACCGGGCGTTTAAAACGGCTACTCTTTCCATGTGCTACCCCGCAGACCAGGGGGCAACTGGCATGGAAGCGGCGCTGGAAAAGCTGTTCGCCAAAGCCGAAGAAGTGGTCAGGGATGGCTTCAACATCATCATTCTGTCCGACCGCTGCCTGGACGCCGACCACATCGCGATCCCGTCGCTGCTGGCCACCGCCGGCGTGCACCATCACCTGATCCGCACCGGAATGCGCACCTCGGTGGGCTTGGTGGTGGAAACCGGCGAAGCGCGTCGTGTGCATGATTTCTGCCTATTGGGTGGATACGGCGCAGAAGCCATCAATCCTTACTTGGCGCTCGACACCATCACCGATATGGCCGACGAATTGGACGACATCAGCGTTGAAGACGCGCACAAGCGTTACATCAAGGCGATATCCAAAGGCATGCTGAAGGTGTTCTCGAAAATGGGCATCTCCACGTTCCAATCCTATTGCGGCGCGCAGATTTTCGATGCCATCGGCCTGAACGCGGAATTCATCGAACGCTTTTTCACCAAGACCGCATCCAAGGTCGGCGGTATCGGCATCCATCAAGTGGCCGAGGAGACCGTGCGCCGTCACCGCGAAGCCTATGGCGACAACCCGCTGCTGGCCAAGCACTTGGAAGTCGGCGGCGAACTGGCATGGCGGCAACGCGGCGAAACCCACGCGTGGACTCCCGAAACGATTTCACTGCTGCAACACGCCGTGCGTAAGGGCGACCGGGAAACTTATCGCAAGTATGAAGCGGCGATGAACGCCCACGACAAGCAATTCAAAAACCTGCGCGGCCTGTTCAAGCTCAAAGGTACCGGCAAGCCGGTGCCGCTGGACGAAGTCGAGCCGATTGATAAAATCTGCAAGCGCTTCGCCACCGGCGCCATGTCGTTCGGCTCCATTTCCTGGGAAGCGCACACCACCATGGCCATCGCCATGAATCGCTTAGGCGGAAAATCCAATACCGGTGAAGGCGGCGAAGAAGCGGTGCGCTTCAAGCCGATGGAGAACGGCGACAGCATGCGTTCGGCCATTAAACAGGTCGCTTCGGGGCGCTTCGGCGTCACCGCTGAATACCTGGTCAACGCCGATGACATCCAGATCAAGATGGCCCAGGGCGCAAAGCCCGGCGAAGGCGGCCAGTTGCCCGGCCACAAGGTCGATGAATGGATCGCACGAGTGCGCCATTCGACGCCGGGCGTGGGGTTGATCTCGCCGCCGCCGCATCACGACATCTATTCCATCGAAGATTTGGCGCAGCTCATTCACGATCTTAAAAACGTGAACCCCAAGGCGCGCATCTCGGTAAAACTGGTCTCAGAAGTCGGCGTCGGCACCGTCGCTGCAGGCGTATCTAAGGCGCACGCCGACCATGTCACCATTTCCGGTTTCGACGGCGGCACGGGCGCAAGCCCGCTGACATCGACACAACACGCGGGCAGCCCGTGGGAAATCGGCTTGGCCGAAACCCACCAGACGCTGGTGCTCAACAAACTGCGCGGACGCATCGCGGTTCAGGTCGACGGCGGGCTGCGTACCGCGCGCGACGTGGTCGTGGGCGCGCTGCTGGGCGCGGATGAGTTTGGCGTCGCCACCGGCGCGCTGATTGCGGCGGGCTGCCTGATGATGCGCAAGTGTCACTTGAACACCTGCCCGGTCGGCATCGCCACGCAAAATCCCGAACTGCGCAAGCTGTTCCCCGGCGAGCCCGCGCATGTGGTGAACTTTTTCACCTTCCTGAGCGAGGAAATGCGCAAATTGATGGCGGAACTCGGCTTTAGGACCGTCAACGAAATGATCGGCCGTTCCGACTGCATCGAAATGAACGACGCCATCGATCACTGGAAAACCAACGGCCTCGATTTTTCGCGTCTGTTGCACCGTCCCAACGTCGGCGCGGAAGTCGCCGTCTACAACACCGAGACCCAAGACCACGGTCTGGAGCATGCGTTGGACAACGGCCTCATCGTAGAAGCCAAGAACGCCATTGAAAACGGCACGCCAGTAAAAATTTCGGTGGAACTGATCAACGTCAACCGCACCTTCGGCGCAATGCTATCGGGCCGCGTGGCGATGAAGTATGGCAAAGCGGGCCTGCCCGAAGACACCATCTATATCGATGCCGTAGGCACGGCGGGCCAAAGCTTGGGCGCGTGGCTGAGCCCCGGCATCACCATCGATCTTAAAGGCGACGCCAACGATTACGTCGGCAAAGGCCTTTCCGGCGGGCGCATCGTCATTCGCCCCACCGATGACAGCCCGCTGATCGCCGAAGACAACATCATCGTCGGCAACACTTGTCTATACGGCGCGACCCTGGGCGAAGCGTTTATTCGCGGCGTCGCCGGCGAACGCTTCGCGGTGCGCAATTCCGGCGCCAAGACCGTAGTCGAGGGCGTGGGCGACCACGGCTGCGAATACATGACCGGCGGCATCGTGGTGGTGCTGGGTCATACGGGTCGCAACTTTGCCGCCGGCATGTCGGGCGGCGTCGCCTATGTGCTGGATGAAGCAGGCGACTTCGAAACGCGCTGCAACCTAGCCCAGGTCGATTTGGAACCCATTGCGGCTGAAGAAGAAAAAATGGAAGCCGAAGCCCAGGGCGGCGATTTGGAAGGTCATGGCCGTGTCAACGTCGAACACGACATGACGCGTTATGACGCTCAGCGGCTCAAGAATTTGATCGAAAAACATCTGCACTACACGGGCAGCGCCCGCGCCCGCATGATTTTGAAAAATTGGGACGCTATGTTGCCTAAATTCGTCAAGGTCATGCCGGTTGATTACCGCCGCGCCTTGCAAGAAATGCAGGCCAAAAACAACGCCGCCGAACACGTAGGCGTCAACACTTCGGTGGGGGACTAACCATGGGCAAGCCAACCGGATTTTTGGAATTCGACCGCCATGACCGCGCCTACGCGCCGATCAAGGAACGTGTTGAGCACTATAAGGAATTCGTCATTCCGCTCAAAGACGATGAACTTAAGACTCAGGGTTCGCGGTGCATGGATTGCGGCATCCCGTATTGTCACAACGGCTGCCCGGTGATGAACATCATTCCCGAATTCAACGACCTGACCTATCACGGCGACATGAAGGCGGCGTTGGAGGTTTTGCACTCCACCAACAATTTCCCGGAATTCACCGGGCGCATTTGCCCCGCGCCGTGCGAGGCATCATGCACCTTGAACATTGACGATCATCCCGTGACCATCAAAACCATTGAATGCGCCATCATTGATCGGGGTTGGGCCGAAGGCTGGGTCAAACCGCGCATTCCCAAAACCCATACCGACAAGACTGTCGCTATCATCGGCGCCGGTCCTGCGGGCATGGCGTGCGCCCAACAGTTGGCGCGCGCCGGACATCGCGTCACACTGTTTGAAAAAAACACCCATGCAGGCGGTTTGTTGCGTTACGGCATTCCCGATTTCAAGCTCGACAAATCCATCATCGATCGACGCTTGGGCCAGATGCAGACCGAAGGCGTAGACTTCCGCCCCAATACTTGCATCGGCGTGGACGTTTCCGTCGCCAAACTGATGGAAGACTTCGATGCCATCGTGCTCAGCGGCGGCGCGGAAAAGCCGCGCGATCTGCCGATCCCCGGACGCGAGTTAAACGGCGTGCACTTCGCGCTGGAATTCCTTACCCAGCAAAACCGTCGCAACGGCAACGAAACCTTTGCCGAAACGGACATTTTGGCCGCCGGCAAGAACGTGCTGGTTATCGGCGGCGGCGACACGGGTTCGGACTGCGTCGGAACCTCGGTGCGCCAGGGCGCAGTTTCGGTCACGCAAATTGAAATTCTGCCCAAACCGCCGACCAAAGAAAACAAACTCACCACGTGGCCCAACTGGCCGCAAAAATTACGCACCTCAAGCAGCCACGAAGAAGGCTGCACGCGCGATTGGAACGTCGTCACCAAAGCCTTTGTGGGCGACGCCAACGGCAATCTGAAAGCCGCCAAGTGCATGCGCGTGGAATGGAAGCCCGACGACAAGGGCCAGTTCCAGATGAGCGAAATTGCAGGCTCGGAATTTGAAATCCCCTGCGAACGCGCGTTTCTCGCCATGGGCTTCGTGCATCCGGTGCATGAAGGCTTGGTCAATGATCTGGGCGTGGCCAAAGACGGCCGGGGCAACGTGGCCGCCGATACCGAAAACTATCAGACGTCCAATCCTAAAGTATTTGCTGCGGGTGACATGCGCCGCGGGCAATCTCTGGTGGTGTGGGCCATCCGCGAAGGCCGCCAAGCGGCGCGCGCGGTGGATGAATTTTTGATGGGCTCAACCGAACTGCCGCGTTAAACCGCACCATCATTTAAAACAAAGGGCCGCTTCATTGATGCGGCCCTTTTCGTTTATATATACTCCCCTTTGCAAATCGTCATGACACGACTATATGTGCGCCAACGGTTTTCCTTATTAGAGGCTGCACACGATGATTTCCTACACCCTGATTTGCGCCAAGGGCCATGAGTTTGCTGAACATTTCGACAATTATGACGACTGCCAGGCCAAGCTGAATGCCAAGGCATTAAAGTGCCCGACCTGCGGCTCCAAAAACCTGAGCAAGGGATTGAGCGCGCCCAACGTCGGCGGCCAGGCGGCCGCCCCCGCCCTGACCTGCCCGGCGGCGGGCGGCTGCATGAACGGCGCTTGCGCGATGAAACGCTAAGGGCTTGGCGTTAGACGCTTGACGACGGCATAAAGCTGCGCACTGTTTTTTCCGCCTGAACGGATTGTACCAACGGCGCTTGTTGCGCTTGTAGCGTTGGCCGCGCCGGTCTTGCCGGTTGGGACTGTTGCGCCTGTTGCGCCTGAGCGCGTTTTAGCGCCGCTTCGGGGTTTTGCAGAATCTCAACGGCCTCGACCACCTTGGAGACGTACTTCACCCCGTAAAAACCCGCACGCGGTCGGATCGGATTTATTGTCGCCGCCCCCGGCGCGTCAATTAATAGTGTGCCATTGCCCGTATGGGCATGAATGGCAACCACGCGCTTTACCGTTTTGATGGGGAAACTCATCATTTTTCGTTTGGGAAACACCTGTAAGATCAGCAGGCGTTGATTGGTCAGCGCATAAAAGAAAAACCATTTTGCTTTACCGAACGCCCACACGGGCGCTAATCCGTAAAGCACCCCGACGGCGACGAATATCCACGCCACGAGTTTAAGCTCCACCATCATCTCGTGGCGCGTGACAAATGCATGCCAGCCAATCGCCGCCACGACAAGAGTCAGCCCCATGACCACCGCGCGCAGATGAGCGATCGCATAGGCTCCGGCCCCGGCGCGACTTTGCCACAATAACTTTTCATGCTGAGCCAAGTCATCGGCAAACACCGACGAAGCGCCATCCAATGACTGCTGGACGTTTGACGTTTGCGACTGAGGGTTTTGGATCTTTTTTTGAGGCGCGGCAGGCGGCATTGGATCATCTCCGGACAACCAAGATCCAAGAGTTAGACTTAGGCGATTTTCGCCAAAGACAACTTTTGCAATCAAGAATGCGCCCCACGCATCGATTGATCACACATTAGCGCACGCGTTCGGCCGCCGCCATTAGACGATCAGACGAGCCTGAGCGATCATGAGTAGATTGATCCATAGACTATACCCCATACGTTGAATGCCCTTTTCCACGCACGCCAGCCCGGCAGCAGGCGGCGGCATGAACGATGTGTGCGAAGAACCGTTAAATCGCGCCATTTACGCTTATTAACGACCCAATGCGCGCATCAGCCGCGCAAAATAAACATGCCTTTTAGGCGTTTCCCGGCGTAATATCCCCGCAACGGGAAGGAGGGGCTTGCGATTCAAGCCCGACGCTATGATACGATTTGATGCAATTCGTCCAATTTTATTCATCAACGGCTTACTTCTGATCATCTTGTCTCTCGGCATGATCGCACCTCTGCTGGCCGATCTGATTGCGGGTAATCCGGATTGGCAAGTGTTCTTAGCCAGTTCAGCACTGACGTTTGTCTTTGGCTCGCTGTTGACGGTGTCGCAAGCAGGATCGGTCCGCAGCATCACCATCAAGCAGGCATTTTTGCTAACCACCTCAAGTTGGATGATGCTGGCGTTATTTGCCGCGTTACCATTGCGCTTTTCAAACTTGGGACTGGATATTACCGACGCTTTTTTCGAAGCCATGTCGGGACTGACCACCACCGGCTCCACGGTGCTGTCGGGATTGGACACCATGGCCCCGGGCATCTTGCTGTGGCGCGGCATTTTGCAATGGCTGGGCGGCATCGGCATCATCGTCATGGCGATTGCCATTTTGCCGTTTCTGCGTTCTGGCGGCATGCAATTGTTCCGCACCGAATCATCGGAAAGTTCGACCGAACGTGTGGTGCCGCGCGTCAAACGCATGGTCGGAGGCTTAGCCGTAATCTACGTATCGTTAACAGTGGTGTGCAGCGTCGCCCTGTGGAGCGCAGGCATGACACCCTTCGATGCGGCCGTGCATGCCATGTCAACTTTATCCACTGGTGGATTTTCTTCTCACGATGCATCAATCGGGTATTTCCAAAGCTCTACCATCGAACTCATCATCTTGGCGTTTATGATCGCCGGCGCGATACCGTTCATCGCCTACCTCAAATTCAGTCAAGGCAATTTCCAGGCCTTTTTCAAAGACCCCCAAATCCGGGGGCTGACGGGCATCTTAGCCACCATGACGGTGATGCTGACGATATGGTTGGTGTTACGCGGTGAATTCAGCATTCCCGATGCACTGCGGTTGGCGGCGTTTAACATCGCCTCCGTCGTCACCACCACAGGCTTCGCATCTTCTGATTATTCTCTTTGGGGCGCACTGCCCCTGGGCGTATTTTTTCTCATGACCTTTGTGGGCGGCTGCTCGGGTTCGACCAGTGGCGGCATTAAGATTTTGCGCTTTCAGATTTTACATGCTGCTCTTTCCGGATATCTGTGGAAGTTGGTTTACCCTCACACTGTTCGTCCGGCAACGTTCGGCACAAACCGCGTTACACCCGACATCGTATTGGGCGTTTTAGTATTTACGCTAACATTTTTAATCATAACCGGTTTTATCGCACTGGCCCTCACCGCGCTGGGGCTCGATCTTGATACCGCTCTCAGCGGGGCGGCGACCGCCGTCGCCAATGTCGGCCCTGGCCTAGGATCAATCATCGGCCCGGCAGGCAACTTCCAGCCCCTGCCCGAAGGTGCAAAGTGGATACTATCGCTTGCCATGTTGCTTGGACGGTTGGAAATTTTCACGGTACTGGTGTTGTTTACGCCCAGTTACTGGCGCACCTGAAGGCCAAAAGCTATATCGCGACGCGATTGCGCCCGCCATCTTTGGCGCGATAGAGCGCTTGATCGGCGGCTTTGAGCGCAGCGTCCAAAGCCTGGCCCTCTTCACGTTCATGCGCGCCGATGGAAATGGTGACGCTGACGATGCCGTCGTCACGCTCTTTACCCGCATTCTGGCGCGCTTGTTCCTGAGCCTTCACCCCGACCGGTTTTTCTTTGGGCCGCTGATCGGTGCGCAGCCTGAAGCTGGCCCCGGCGATGGCTTCACGCAATTTATCCAAATGCACGACTGCGGCGGCGACATCTTTGCGCGGGAATAGCACCGTGAATTCTTCACCGCCATAGCGGAATGCACGCCCGCCGCCGGTGACGCGCATCATGCGGCTGGCGACCATCTTCAACACCTGATCGCCCACATCGTGACCATAGGTATCGTTGAATTTTTTAAAGTGATCCACGTCCAACATGGCCACCGTATAAAGCCCATGCATGGATTGCAAATCATGCATAAGCGCACGCCTCCCCGGCAGCCCGGTGAGCTCATCGATAAACGCCAGTCGATAGCTTTCCTGCACCACCGCCGCCAGCAACGCCAGCAGTGCCAAGGTAAACATGATCGCCGGAAGCGATCCTTGCCCGGCGCTGTGCAATGCCAGCGCGCTGGCCGCTACTGCGCCGAATAATCCGCCGTCGATGGCGCCGCCGGACCACGCCGCCCGCACGAGCAATGCCAAACTTACGAACCCGAACAACCCGATGGCCGGTTGCGGCAACAACGACCAGTAATCGAATTCCTTATCGAACAAGCGGGTGTGCAAAACTTCATCGGCCCAAGTGCGAGCGCCGTCGCCCGCATCCCACACCACGATCAGCAACGCCACCTGCACGGTAAAAAACAGCCCCCGCACCAACACGCCCCGGGACACCATGCCACGATCACGCTTGGTGGCGATCAGCAAAGCGTTGACGGGAAACAACGCCGCCACCGCGCCGTACAACACCATCAGTTCCGCACCGCGGGTCCCGGCGCTTTCCAAATCCGGAACGAACTGGCCGACGGCCCCATGTGCGCCCATCACCAGCGCCGCCATTAAAGCCACCCTGGGGGATTTGAACCATGCCCCCAAAACGATTACGCCTGCGCCCAATACATACGGCACGGCAGGCAACGCCATGCCCAGCGAGATCGGCAATGCCGGGCGCGATGCAAACAGCATTAGCCCCGCCGCCAATAACAACGCGGGCATCAGCAAAACAAAAAGAGCGTTTCGAATAGCCATCGTAAAGTGATAAAACGCAAACGCTCAAGATAACGTTAAAAAAAGGGAACAGCGCATGAACATTTGGATTTTACTGGGCGGACTGAACGCCGCCATTGCGGTCGCCGCCGGAGCCTACGGCTGGCACGCCCTGGGCGATACACCCGATATCCGCGATATTTTCATGATGGGCTCCCAATATCAAATGTGGCACGCCTTGGGTCTGCTGGCGGTGGGATTGCTGCTCAATGTTGCCCCGGCGCGCGCGTTGCTCATCGCGGGAGTTTGTTTCCAAGTCGGAATCGTGTTGTTTTCCGGCACGCTCTACAGCTTCGGCGGGCTGATGTTCATTCCGGTTCAGGGCGCTGCCCCCGTTGGCGGTGGGCTGTTGATCATCGGCTGGCTATTGTTGGGGATTTGCGGGGCAAGGCACATCAAACGCCCCGTATAACCCATGACAGGGCCATCGAAGGCGCTTGAACAATCGTTCGCCTAGGTCGCATAATGCCTGCACAATAGCTCGCTATTGACGAAAGACCTGTTTTCGAAAGACCGGGAGGTACCCATGTCCAACAAGTCGGAAAAATCCTTGAACGACGCCATCCATCACCTATCGAGGCTGATGACGCAATCGCTGGGGGACGCCATCGGCGCCCATGGCGTGACGCCCGGACAGTTACCGGTGTTGATGTGTCTATGGGAACAAGACGGGCTCACCCAGCGCGAACTTTACGAACGTGTGCACATCGAGCAGGCCACCATGTCCAATACGCTCAGCCGCATGGAACGCGATGGCCTGATCAAGCGCAAACCCGACCCCAAAGACCGGCGCGCCGCCCGCGTGACGCTCACCCCAAAAGCCCAAAAACTTGAACCCGTGCTCGCCAACGCCGTCAAGGCGGTGCAAAAAACCGCCCTAGGCGAAATCAAGAAAAAGGACAAAAAGGCGCTACTAACCGCCTTAAGCGAGATGATCGACAACCTCACGCCCCAAAACGCCAAGGCCCCAGACGCAAAAGGCCATAACGCTTAGGGTCCGGACCCTAAGACCCTGGCCCCCTTACTTTGGCAATACCCATATGGCTGGAGAGGCTTCAAGGCGCTTGATTTGCGCCTGACGTTGCGTTTCCAAGGCGGCAGGCAGACGATCTTCGAACTTGGCGAAATACGCAACTTGTTCGTGTACGTCTTCGAGCGCCTTGTCGCGCGGCACTTCCATCAGATGTTCAAACTGATCGCGTTTGAAATCCATTCCTTCCCAGGTCAAATCGTCATAAGCCGGCATTTGACCCAGCGGGCTTTCATGCGCTTGGGCGTGGCCGTGAACGCGGTCCACCACCCATTTCAATACCCGCATGTTTTGACCGAAGCCCGGCCACAGAAATTTGCCGTCGGCGTCTTTACGGAACCAATTGACGCGAAAGATCGCGGGCGGATGTTTAAGTTTTGCGCCCTGCTTTAGCCAATGACCCCAATAATCGGCCATGTTGTACCCGCAAAAGGGCAGCATGGCGAATGGGTCGCGGCGGATACCCACCTGCCCCACGGCAGCGGCGGTGGCTTCCGAGCCCATGGTCGCGGCCATGTACACACCGTGATCCCAATCGTTGGCTTGATAGACCAGCGGGAAAGTATGACTGACGCGTCCACCGAAAATAAACGCCGAAATCGGCACGCCTGCGGGATCGTCCCACGCCGGGTCGGCCGATGGGCACTGGCTCACGGGGGCGGCAAAACGCGCATTGGGATGGGCCGCCGGAGTGTCGGAGGCAGGGGTCCAGTCGTTACCTTTCCAATCGATCAGATGCGCGGGCGGTTTGCTTAGGCCTTCCCACCAGATGTCGCCGTCGTCGGTCAGCGCGACGTTGGTAAAGATGCAGTTTTTATCCAAGGTGCGC
>Ga0299912_10002401_pt1 | contig 15303 bp, 12 predicted proteins | sample RVTome_2_FD_207667 | JGI IMG/M metagenome (GOLD analysis project Ga0299912, IMG submission 207667) | Soil microbial communities from uranium-contaminated site in the Upper Colorado River Basin, Wyoming, United States - RVT95D214 (version 2) ... | reverse complement strand
CGGCACCCCTTTCCACCATAGCCACGCTGTCGTCGTAGCGGGAGTAGATGTCTCGATTATGGATTAGAAAGTAGTCAGCAATCCCGGAAAGCCTTCTCAAAGCCTCATCATTGTCTCTGGCGATAGGCTCTTCACTGAGATTGCCGCTGGTCATAACTAGAGGCCGACCCGTGTCCCTCAAGAGTATGTGGTGAAGCGGCGTATAGGGCAGCATGATCCCCAAGAACCACAGATTTGGCGCTACCTCCCGGGACACACATGAGACCTCTCTCCAGATCATGAGCACGATGGGGCTTTGAGTTGAGGTGAGTAGTTCTTCTTCCTCTGGCAGGACGTAGCAGTGTCTTTTGGCTTCGTCTACACTGGCAACCATTACAGCAAGGGGCTTGGAAGGGCGCTTCTTCCTCCGCCGCAATGCTCTAACTGCGCTATCGTTCGTGGCGTCACAAGCCAGGAGAAACCCCCCCAAGCCCTTGATGGCCACGATTCTCCCTTGCCTCAGGAGCCGGCTGGCTTCGGCAATAGGATTCGAGTCGTTTATCAAATTGCCCCGGTTATCGACTAGCTGGACATGGGGACCGCATTTCGGGCAGGCGTTGGGCTGGGCATGGAAACGGCGATCCAGAGGATCATCATATTCGGCCTGGCACCGGGGGCACATCTGGAAGTAGCGCATGGTGGTCTTGGGGCGGTCATATGGCATACCTTCAATTATGGTAAACCGTGGGCCACAATTGGTGCAGTTGGTAAAAGGATAGCGGTAGCGGCGGTCTTCAGGATTTTGCAGCTCATCAAGGCAAGCCTGGCAGGTAGCAACATCTGGAGAAATGAGCTGGTATTTCCCCTCCTGAGCCTGGCTCTGTCGAATTTCAAAGCTTCTGTAGCCGCGTGGCCGGTGATACTCAATAGTTATGTTTTCGATGTGGGCCAGTGGCGGCGCCTTGGTCCCAAGTTCCCGCTCAAACTGCTTAATAGCTTCTGCTTCACCTTCTACCTCAATCCTGACATCTTCCGAAGTGTTGTACACCCAGCCCTTAAGATCATGTTTAACAGCCAGTCCATAGATGAAAGGCCGGAAGCCGACGCCCTGGACGATGCCCCGGACGTTGATAGAAGCTGATTTGAGAGACTGCTTCGCTGATTTTGGCATACGCTATCAGACGAAAATCCTACAGTTTTCGTGGCGATCCCGTCTAATTCAGAATCGAAATTCGCCTGGGGTTAGCTTATAAGACGATTCCTGAGGAATGCAATATTCACTGAAATCTATACCAACGCGCCCTCGATTTCAGCCATGACTTCTTCATCAAGGCAGTGTTCAATGGCAATTGCCGCACTGGGGCAGGCAGCAACACACACGCCGCATCGCTTGCACCTGAACTCATTTATGACTGCTCCAGTCCCATCCCCAGATTTCTCTAGTTTGATGGCATCATAGCTACAAAGGAGAACGCAGACCCCACATCCGCTACATGTATCTCGGTTCACCTCAATTTCCGGTATCTCAGCCTGAAGCTCCAGCGTCACACATGCTTTGCAACTCTTACACGGGCCGCAGTATAGACACCTGCCACCCTCTTCCATCGCCTCCTCGAGGGTAAATCCCTTCTCAAAGGGTCTGAAGTTAATCCTTTCTTGCGCTGGCAACCACACAAGCTTAGGTTGCGGTTCGTATTCTGCAGCCCTGGGAATGGCCGCTTTTTCGTATTCCTTCTCTCTTCCTTTCTTAAGATCTTCGCCTTTGAGGTAGCGGTCTATAGACTCGGCAGCTACTATCCCTTCTCTCATGGCCTCCGAGGCAAAGCCTACCCGCCGGACATCGCCTCCGATGAAAATCCCTTCTTTGCGATTGCTCATCAGAGTAATGGGGTCGACGTCAATTCTGTCTCTTTCATCCAGTAGACCCACTTGTCGGAAGGGTGTCCTTGGCCAGGTTTGCCCGATGGTGATAAGCAGTACATCGCCCTCGACGAATATCGCGTCACTCCGGTCAAACTTGGGATTGAATCCCCTGTATCCCATGTCGTTGTAGACCCATGTGCACCGAGGGCACTTTATCTTTTTGAACCTCCCATCCTCCCCAATTATCTCTTCTACGCCACGGGAGTAGATAATTTCCACTCCTTCCTCAATAGCGCCTTCGATTTCTTCAACATCAGCCGGTATCCCATCTTTGGAAGACTTATCCTCGTTCTCAAGGCACACGAGGGTAATTTTTCCACCAAGTCGTCGGGCGGTTCTCGCGGCATCAAAAGCCACATTACCGCCTCCGATTACTATCACCCTTTTGCCCTCAAAGAGCCGAGGACCAACCTTCCCTTGGTTGACGTCAGCGAGGAGGTTCAGACCAAACATGACTCCCTCCAGGTCTGTTCCCGCCACAAGTTTTCCCTCAAATCTAAGGCGTCTTGGAAAGGGAGTGCCGGTAGCAATGAATATGGCCTGGTAACCTTCCTCTCTGAGTTCATCCATCGTTTTCGCCCAATCTCCCGTTCTGGGCTCGAATCTAACATCTTTGACATCTATACGAGCAATCCTCACCAAACCATCCACAGCACCATCCAATACATTTTTGGGAAGCCGATAGCGAGGAATTAATCTCAGAGCGCCCCCAAAATCCGAACGCCTCTCCAGCATAGCGACCTGGTAACCCTTCTTGCTCAGCACATAGGCACACATCAGGCTTGCCGGTCCTCCTCCAACCATCGCCACCTTTCCCTTGGTGGCAGGAGGATGGGAGGGTTTTGTTTTCAGATAGGGCAGATAATGCTCGGCGACGAATCGGAAGAGCAGCCTTCTTCTCACCGCCCCAGTTTGGTCCTTGTAGTTGCACTCTTTTTCGCAAAGTCCGCAAATATAGCCGCAGATGATTGGAAAGAGGGGGTTTTGGTCATAGGCTTCATCCCCTATCTTTAATATCTGGCTGGAGGCCTCTTTCTCATCAAGGGGAAGGCATGAAATCATAACGTGGTTGCGCTGAATGTCTATTTTGAGAGGACAGCGAACTTGACAAGGAGGCAAATACGTCTTGCCAGTAGTTTCATCGGTTACTTCTTCAATTCGCGAGGCGACCTTGTCTGTCTCTCTCATCATGTTTATCAAACCTCCTTCCGAGTCACAGACATTGAGCTCGACAGTTATCTTTTCTAGAACCGTACTGGTGAAACACAGATATCACAAAGAGGAAACCGCGCAGCCTGTTTTGCTGGGGATTTCGGGCACTCCTTTTCAATTCGAGATTACCGATTCTACCCATAACAATCGCCACATCATACCTTGTATCCGGGTTGTTGGCAAGCGAAAGCAAACTGTGTCTCAGTCACACCTTGCACATTCAGCGATTTATCCGTAAAATGCTTAACGTTGCCCCCATCGTCTAGAGGCCTAGGACATCAGCCTTTCAAGCTGAAGATCAGGGGTCCGAATCCCCTTGGGGGCACTTCCTGCGTTAATCTATCTTTTAATCAATGCGGCACTTGCCATCTTCCAGAAGGTCGGTGCCAAGAAGGATGCGGAGAAGGTGCTCAGGAAGAAGGAGATGCTGAGGGCCTAGGCCCACTACCCGTTCACCTTGTCAATAGTCAAAAATCACAATCTTACCCCTTTGAAGTAATAAGGGGAGCTGCATCAGCTCCCCTGTCTTCATTATCCGGCTACCCACCAGTCGTCAAGAATAAAGGCTTTGCCCGACTTTCAGTTGTTCTTGAAAGCTTATTCCATGCTTTAATCAGAGTTTCTTAACCAAATCTTCTAATTCGAATACATGATGCTGTTTTATTCTCTTTTTTGCTTCTTTAATTTTTTCCTCAGCAACTTCAGATTTTATTCTTTTTTCTTCAGCTGCCCAATAATATGTAGCTATAGCTGCAGTACGATAGTCCCGCAAAAGTTCAAATCCTTTAACTGCATTATCATAAAGTATACGACCTCCTTCCACATGTCCTTCTCTAAAACAGACTAAACCCTCTGTCGCACTAATAACAAGCTTCTCCTCTCCCGATGCCTCATTTATACCTTTGTATAGTTCATTCCTCGCTTCCTCCGTACGTCCTACCCTAGCTAATGCGAATGCATAATTGTTCACTGCCAAAGGACTATCTTTTTGCGCAGGAAATGCATCGTTGAAAATATCAATCGCTCCCGAGTCATCATTTAACATGCATGATGAAATAAACATTGAATGAATAATTGGACGAGAACTCAAGAACTGGAATCTACCCCATTTCTTAGATGCTTCCAGACTTTCTCCAAATTGCTTACCATAATATGCGTGAACTGCGGTTGCTTCATATGAAGCTGGTACTTCACTTCTTAACTTAATGATATCATCAAAATCAATCTTATAAACCCTCCCCACCCATTCTACTTGTGCTAATGCATTCTCTGTCGGGTCTATTAGTGCATGGCGCAGAATCTTCTTCCCTTGTCCTATCGAACCACTTTTTACTTCTATAGTACCTAAACCTACTGCTAGCTCACTCCTGGAGAACGGGGTTAAATTGTCATTTTTTATCAAATCCTTTGCTTTTCCAATGCACTTGCTCTTCAGTCCCGAACCTTCTGAAATTGCTATTTCAGCAGATGTTATCCAAGGGTCTATTGCACAAAGACCCGTTTTATGTAGTATTGCCACTCCTCGGTCTGGCTCACCTAAATGCGTAAAACAACATGAAGCAGCCCTTAGTATGAAACGGTTATTTTTAGCCAAGTTCATAGAAACATTCATTGCCATTTTAGCCTTGTCATTCTGACCAACAGTAGCATAACCTATAGATAAATTAGACCATGCAATTGGGTTCACTAGGTAATTCCTAACTGACTTTTTCAGTCTTGCTATATCTTTTCTGACAGCATCTATATCTGGTATATTACTTGGGTCTGTCCATCTTGACACGGGAGTTTCTAAAAAGTGATTAGCTAGTTGTCTAATTAATGAACTCGACGACGGAGCTTTACTTAGTATGAACTTAGCAGCTCCTATCGCATCCCTCGACTGAAAATCTCTGACTATTAGTGCTTCCGCAACGAGGTCAACAGCCGTTGCTAGCCTACGATTCTCTATCCATTCCTTCATAGCATCAGAGTCCTTCACTTCAGGCTTATAGAGTTGTTCTATTTTTTTATTTGCTCTTAATAGCCCAAGTGAACATGCTGTCTCATACGGAAGACATCGTGGCACAGCTTGTCTATTATTCTCCTCGTAGATAATGCTCATATCATTTCAAGCTCTGCTTTTCTTGCTAATTTATCGAAACGTGATACATACGCTTGTATGTCATATTGTTTTCTGTGTGCCGCTCCCCTTGCTGTCGGGTCTCCACGAAGTCTCGGGTCTGGATTACATAATTGCTGTGCAATCATCACGATTTCATCTGTTAAATCTCCGGCTAATTCTTCTATTGATGTTCTCAGGTCATTGAGTGATTCTTCAAAAGCATATTGAAGGTAAGGTAAATCACTAATAAAATCCGTTTTTATGAATCCCTTTCCATACTTAATGGAAATCTTTAATTGAATTGCATCTGTAGCTGAACAATCTGCGAAAAAGAAGAACATCAAACCTCCCAAGCGGTATAAATCAACAAGATATCTATTTTCAAAATCCGGTGACTGACTCCAACCATACCATTGCTCTGGTACAGCATATCTAGCATCTCCCGATACCTTCATTTTTTTCTCAGACGGTGAAGGATTTCCAACCTGTGAAGCACTTCCAAGGTCGGTCAATTTAGACCCTTCAACTGGGAAAACTAGAACATTAGACGGTTTAATATCTTGGTGAGCAATATCCATACTATGAAGTTCTTGAACTCCTATGGCACTGTGGTGTAAACAACGCAAAGCCCACGCCAGGTCAAATTTTTTCTCAAATTTCATCCAATCTTCCTTTTCGTCACGAATATCACCTTTCGCCATTTGAAAAATCAAATATGGCACCCTATCTATTGGCGCATAAATACCAGATACTTTCGCCACCCCGTCTGCAAGGGGTACAACTACATGGCTAAGCCTTTTACCTTTGCATTGAGTTAAGAGATTGCGTTCATGTTCGTATGCACTCGCTAACTCCAGTACTTTCTTGGCCGGGTCTTCATCTTGTAATGCTGAAGAAAAATCTAATGCTTTCAAAAAGGCTTTTGTCCCATCTTTGTTGCTTACATGATAGCTAACGGAAGAATATCCGCCCGTCCCCTTTGGAGGTTTCTTTACCATCTCGTCTACATGCCAGGCTCCATCTAGCTTCAATCCCTTTAAAGCTTCAGCCGCTTTCATTCTCTTGTCCTCCTTTGGCAAACGCCCGCCGATATGTAATAATTCTTCTTGATTCCCAGTGTTATCTTTTATTACAAATTCTTTTATTACAAATAGTAGTATTTATAGATATTACAATTAATTGAATCGTTTATCAAATTATTGCTAACAATTTTGCTAACGAACTTTTCACCACCATGAAAAACCAGGAGTGACCTGGCAGTACAAATCGAAGCTAAATCGCCAATAAAAGGGTATAAGGAACTACCCTTTTCCCCGCCCAGGGACAAACCGCTTGTATCTTTTAATCGAAGCCGTGCCACGTGCTCACATTATCCAGCGGTTCTCTTTCGGAGCGGAACTGATTGACAGGATCATCCCAGTCAGGGTAGCCAATAGATATTCCCAGCACTATGACTTTGGAATCCGGTATGCCCAACACTTTCTTCAACACGTCAGGATACACGACAGCCTGTATCTGAGCAATGGTTCCTAGCCCATACCTGGTGGCCAGCAGCATTATGTTCTCAGCCACCAGGCCACAATCGAATACAGGCCAGATATTTAACGTGTCGCCCTGCCGGTAGAAAGAGCGGTCAATATAGATGTAGATCGCGCATGGAGCTTTGAACAATCTCAGGCCCTGCAAGATCCACCATCTCCGCCTTTCCTTGTCTTCCCTGCTTATTCCCTTTAGTTCGAGGACCTTCCTGCCTATAGCACGGTAACGAGCATCGTAAGGCTGGGGAAACTCTCGAGGACGAGGGATGTCGGGATTGTCTTCTTCTGCCGCTGCTGCTTTCTCAACAAAGGCTTGTCTTATTTCCTCCAGTTTCTTCCCGGTCGCTATGGCGAATTCCCAGGGCTGAGTATTCCCCCACGAAGGAGCTCGCAAAGCCAGCCCCACTATCTCCTTGAGGACTTCTTTGGGCACAGGATTGGATTTGAAAGCCCGAATGCTCTTCCTTTGATTGATAGCTTCAATAATGTCCATATCTTGGCTCTCCTCCTTGTCTTTTCTCATTAGCTAAGAGTCGATATCTTGACACACAATCCGGCAACTTTCACAGTTCGCCGCCTGCAGCACCAACAATAGTTCCATTGCCAACTACCCCGTTTTACCTCTCCCACGCACCTTCACCCATAAGGGGCACGAAACAGCAGCCTCCTAAGTTCTCTATTCCGTTTCCTTTCCTCAGCCTGGTAACCCTGAGCAAGTCTTGCTGCCATTGGGAACCCACTGGGATCACCAATCGCCCGCCCCACGCTAGCTGCTCCAAGAGGACCTGGGGTACGCTGGGGGCACCGGCAGAAACTATAATAGCATCGTAAGGTGCTCCCTCTGGCCAACCCAGAGTTTTGCCAGCAATGTGAACCTCGATGTTGGAATAACCGAGAGTATCCAGAGCTTGTCTGGCTGATTCCGCCAATTCAGGTATGCACTCCACGGTAACCACTTTCTGAGCTAATTCAGCCAGTATCGCTGCTTCGTAGCCGCTTCCCGTACCCAGCTCCAGTATCTTCTCATTCCCCTTGAGCTCCAAGGCTTGTACCATCAGCGCCACAATAAAGGGCTGGGAGATGGTTTGGCCAAAGCCAATGCTCAAGGGTCTGTCATCATAGGCAGTATGATACTGCTCTGGCGACACAAAAGCCTCACGCGGAACACGCCTCATGGCTTCAGCTACACGCTTGTCGGCGATTTCGTGGTCAAGATACTCAAGTAGATTTTTTCTGGCCCGCTCTAAGTCCGCCACAGTTCACCGCCGGGGAATGTCAATGTCAACCGAGAATGAAAGACAGGATTACGAGGACCAGAATGATGGAGCCGGCAACGATGCCGATGCGCTTGAGTTCCGGCACAATATAATGATAACGGCTGGCTAAATCTTGCGTCTTTGAAGATACTCGCGGTGCCGGTTGTATCTCAGAAGATAGCGGCCCTGGTTGTTGCGAATACCTGTCCTGTACCGCCTTCGCCACCGCAGCTCGATGTTTGGCTTTAGCACGTCGTGATTTCTTTGGCATTATCCTCTCCTTGGCGCAGGTTGTTTGTATATTCTTGTACTGGAAATATAGACATGGCCCAGCAGGTGCTGGAGTTGACTCAGGTCGACGCCGTTTTGCAGCTTACGTCTGGCAAAGCTATGGCGCAAAGTCTGCGGCGTAACATCGCCACCTAGCCCTGCCCTCGAGGCATAACCCTTGATAATCTGCCAGAACCCTTGCCGAGTCAACCTCTTACCGCGACGGTTAAGGAATAGGGCTTTTTCACTTTCGTCATATAACAGATCGAGCCTGTCACTTCTAAGGAAACTGCCTAGAACCAGGCCTAGGCGATGGTCAAAAGGAACTTGTCTTTTGGCACTAATGCGCACGCAGTGTCGCTCCAACTCAATGTTTTCAACGTTCAATGACACCAGCTCACTTATCCGCAAACCAGTAGCGTAGAGTAATTCCAGCATCACTGCGTCTCTTTTCGCTTCCGGAGTGGACAGTTTCGCTGCCTCGGCAAGCAACTTCTGGTACTCAGAGGGAGATAAGAACTTAAGGGCGCGCCTCCTGACTTGAGGGGCGGGCAAATGCTGTGCCGGATTTTCTTTCATTCTGCCCGAATCAACCATGAATTTGAAGAATGATTTGGCTGATGCGACCTTGCGAGCGGTTGTGGCCACAGAGTATCTCTTCTCCCTGAGCTTGAGCAAGTAGCTCTTCAGAAGCTCGTTATAGGCTGTGATTATGCCCTTCGCCTGCTCGGCCGTAATAAAGGCTGCCATTTGAGCCAAATCATTGCCATAAGCAGCCAGAGTATTCCGAGAATAGCCTTTGTCTTTGGTCAAATGTTGAAGGAAGGCTTCGATATCCCGCTTCACGACGCCTATTGTAACATAATGCGAGTTGTTTTGCCTCAATGCGGGTCGCTTGCTACAATGGATTTGCCGTGAAATCAACGCAAGTGAATCCGCTTACGAAAGCCCGGCGATTTTCGTGGGAACCTTGTGAATCTGACAACGAGTCGACCGAGAGTTCCGGAAAAGCCCCGCGGCTTCTTGAGGCCAAATTAAGAGCCTTGCCTGCCAGGCCCGGGGTATATCTGTTCAAGGACGAAGAAGGCGACGTTATCTACGTTGGCAAGGCTGCCAGCTTGAAAAGCCGGGTAAGGAGTTATTTCGGCGCTCCTGCTAACCTGCCACCTAAGATCCAACGACTGGTGCCAATAATACAGGATCTCGAGTTCGTAATCACCAATTCCGAACAAGAGGCACTTATCCTGGAATGCGACACGATAAAAAGATATGCTCCCAAGTTCAATGCCAGCCTCAAAGACAACAAGACTTTCCCTTACCTCAAGATAGACATAAGGGAGGATTGGCCTGGCGTCTGCATCACCCGCCGGGTGCTGAAGGACGGAGCCAGGTATTTTGGGCCCTTCGCCAACGCTGGTTCGGTGCGCAAGACTCTGAGGTTAATAAAGAAAATTTTTCCTTATCGCAGTTGCAGTAAGCGCATCGATGGCAGGGACAAGCGGCCCTGTCTCGATTACCACATTCACCAATGCCTTGGACCGTGCATTGGAGCAGTAGACAAGAAGGAGTATCGTGAAGTAGTCAACCAGGTTATCCTGTTCCTACAGGGCAAGCAGGAGCTTATTCTCCGCGAGTTAGACGCCAGGATGAAGGCTGCGTCACAGCAACTTCAGTTTGAGAGGGCAGCCTTGCTACGTGACCAGATTAGCGCCATAGAAGAAGTCATGGAGGGACAAAGGATTGCCATAACACTGCAGGGGGAGAAAGACATCATCGGCCTGGCGCAAGATGAGACACTGGCTTATGTGGAGCTTTTCTTTGTTCGCAATAGTAAACTTGTCGGCCGGGACCACTTCACCATGGAACGCGTCCAGGACGACTCCCCTGAGCAGGTAATGACCAGTTTTGTTAAGCAATACTATGCCTCAGCCTCATATATCCCACGGCTGATACTGCTGCAGCACCCGGTGGATGAGCCAACAATACTTTCGGAATGGCTGGCACAGCAACGAGGGGGCAAGGTGGAGCTTCAAGTGCCACAGAGGGGAGCCAAGAAGAAGCTGGTGGACACAGTAGCTGAAAACGCTGCCAGAGGTCTAGAACTGGCGCAGGCCAAAGAGATGAATACAGAGGTGATAAGCTCCGGCCTGCAGGAGCTAAAAAGCAGACTGAGGTTGCCCAGAATGCCTCATAGAATAGAGTGCTACGATGTCTCCAATATTCAAGGTACGATGGCTGTGAGCAGCATGATTGTCCTGGAAAAGGGCTGGCCCAAACCTGCACATTATCGCCGCTTCCGCATCAGGACTGTGGCTGGAGCCGACGATTATGCCATGATTCAGGAGACCTTGAGGCGCAGGTTTAAACGGGGCCTGACCGGTGAAGGTGCCTGGGGAATCGTTCCTGACCTTGTCCTCATTGATGGCGGCAGGGGACAGCTCAATGCCGCCCTGGAGGTGAGGCAGGAATTAGGGTTAGACTCCATCCCCATCATCAGCCTGGCTAAAGAGAAAGAAGAGGTATTTATGCCAGGTGACCCCCGGCCAGTCTATATAGCCAAGGATTCTCCGGCCCTCCACATCCTGCAAAGAGCCCGCGACGAAGCCCATCGTTTCGCCATAAGTTACCACCTAAAGCTGCGCCGCAAGGAATTTATCACCTCCGCTCTGGATAGCATTCCTGGCATCGGGCCACAGCGAAAAAAGGCTTTACTCAGAAAGTTTGGCTCAATTGAAGCTATCAAGGTGGCTTCATTAGAGGAGCTTAGCCGGACGGAAGGCATAACATTAACCTTGGCGAAGAAAGTTAGGGAAGAGCTCGTTGAACAATGACAAATGACAAAGCCCAAATGTCAAATCAGACTCTAAACCCAGGGGATGAAAAGGACCGTTTCGGCATTCGGGCATTTGGATTCTGTTTGTCATTTGGATTTTGGTATTTGGAATTCAGGGTTCCGAGCGGGGTGACTGCAGGAGATTTCTGAGCGTCATAGCGTTCTTGACCGCAAATACCTCCGCATCATTATTAATGTAGCTGGCCTCAATGTTCTCACTCAGCCGGGCAATTCTCTCTGCCCATCGGGAAAGCTCTGCATCGGAGTAGCAGCTGGAATATAGACCCTCGCTGCCATATTCCTTCACCCTTGATTCCCAGCAAGCTTGCTACTATATTGCCATCCTGGCCGAGTGTCCAGTATGATGGAAGAGATTGCTTCGGCTGGCTTCGCAAGCCTCGCAATGACCAGAGTAAAGTGCCCCACAGTCACAACGACAAAAGTCGCTCAATCCTACGATAAGGCCTCAAGCTATCCTGGAACTTCACTGACGCCCAGTCTGGGCAAACTCGATTCGTCTGCGGAAATAATAGCTAATTTGTACTAAACTCCATTGGTATTGTGGCGATGAGAGTTTCTCGAGAGAACTCCCTGTGGGTTCCAACCAGTCGGGAGAGGACAAGCCTCCCCCTATGAAAGTACGATTACTAACCGGTGATTGACGGAGAAGTGAGCGGGTCTTAGACTGTATTCGATTAGTCTTGTACGAAGTTACATATGCGTCTAAGAATAAACAGCCGAATCTGCTTTGGTGCCTCTGCTTGGCTGGCAAATCCGAAGAAATTCCCCCAAAAGTACTGAAAAGAGCGAGGGATTCTCCTTTTTTTGGCGACTATGTATGTGACAGAGGTAATAGGCCATCCGTATGGTAATAGGCTGTTAACCCTGCCAGGAGGATAGATATGGATATGAAATGGAACTGCCGAAGTCTGGCAGATAGTTGGCACAAATAGGAACACTCTATTGCACTTAATCAGACACTTACAGGAATTTAGAGAGGTGAGAAATGAAGACAATGATTAGCTTGAGAAAACACCGTTACGTGGCAAGAACCAGCATTTTTCTGGTTACGTTAGCCTTCATCGGCGGGATGGTAGGTTGCGCGTATAGCACTCCTACTTCTTACACCCTCACTGTCGCCAGTACCGCTGGAGGGTCGGTAAACACCCCAGGAGGGGGCAACTTCACCTATAATAACGGAACGTTGGTCAACCTGGTGGCGACTCCCAACAACGGCTACCTATTTGCCGCCTGGACTGGTGACATAGGCACGATTAGCAATGTCAACAACCCCGCAACCACCATCACAATAACCAACAATTACTCTATAACAGCCAACTTTGTCAAGCGATATGGCCTCGCCGCAGGCGAGAAGCACACAGTGGGGCTTGAGACCAGCGGCACCCTAGTCGCCATGGGAGATATCTCCTACGGGCAGTGTGATGTCAGCGGCTGGATGCACATCCTCCAGGTCGCCGCCGGCAAATATCACACAGTGGGGCTTAAATCCGATGTCACTGTGGTCGCCACTGGAATGAACTGGGACGGGCAGTGTGATGTCGGCAACTGGACGGACATCATCCAGGTCGCTGCGGGCGGCTCAGAGACAGTGGGGCTTAAGCCTGACGGCACCGTGGTCGCCGTGGGAGATAACACCTCCGGGCAGTGCGATGTCGGCGGCTGGACGCACATCATCCAGGTCGCCGCAGGCAATGGTCACACGGTAGGGCTTAAGCTCAACGACACCGCGGTCGCCGTGGGAGATAACACCTCCGGGCAGTGCGATGTCGGTAACTGGACCGGCATCATGCAGATTGCCGCAGGCGGCGGTCATACGGTTGGGCTTAAGGTCGACGGCACTGTGGTCGCAGTGGGAGATAACACCTCCGGGCAGTGCGATGTCGGTGGCTGGACGAACGTCACCCAGATCGCCGCAGGCGACTTGTACACATTGGGGCTTAAATCCAACGGCACTGTGGTCGCTGTGGGGTCCAACGCCCTAGGGCAGTGTGATGTCGGCGGCTGGACAGACATTGTCTATGTCGCTGCAGGCAGCTTCCACACGTTGGGGCTTAAGTCCAACGGCACTGTGGTCGCCGTGGGATGGAACTTATATGGCCAGTGCGAGGTTGGCGGCTGGGATCTGAGTTGAACTTCCTCCGTACCTCCGCCCTCATGGGCGGAGGTACGATTGTATTGTCATTGCGAGCGAAGTGTGGCAATCTCATTGCCCCCACCCAGATTGCTTCGGGGCTTCGTCCCTCGCAATGGCAAATACATGCTAGCTACGACGTCCCCCTTGTCTGTCTTTGCGAGGAGCCCTTCTGCGGAAGGGCGACGAAGCAATCTCGGAGGCGTTGAAATTGGGGGCACCTTTCAGACGTTCGCAAGAACAAGGAAGACATGCCACAACGACAGAAACACCTGGCAATAACTCCGATTTCATCGGAGTAAGTATTGACTTCAGGCCTATAAACCGTCCACAATAAGCACCCGTGGAAATACTTCTGATCACCATCTTCGCCATTCTGGGTCTGGCAGTAGGCAGCTTCCTTAATGTGTGTATCGGTCGGCTGCCTCAGAACAAGTCCATCGTGTTTCCACCGTCTCACTGCGAAGCCTGCCAGCACAAGCTAGTCGCCAAAGACCTTATCCCCGTATTCAGCTACCTCAGGCTTCGTGGGCGTTGTCGGTACTGTCAGGTATCTGTACCCCGCAGGCTGTTCTGGGTGGAGCTTGCCACCGCAGCGATATTCGCTCTCCTGTACTGGTATTACCGATTGAGTCCGGAGCTGGCGGTCATGCTTTTCTACGTCTGTCTATTCATCGTCATTTTCGTCATCGACCTGGAGCAGGGGCTCATCCTGAACAAGGTGGTTTACCCCGGCATGGTTGTGGCTTTGCTTCTGGCCTTATATCCCTGGCCCTGGTTCAGTGAGTCGATAGCCATGCGAGTTGCCTACGCTGTCCTGGGCGGAGCCGTCGGCTTCGCAATATTCCTGTTGATTGCCCTGATCTCCCGCGGCGGCATGGGTTGGGGAGACGTCAAGCTTGCTGCTCTGATCGGTCTGGCTACCGGCTTTCCTCTGGTGTTTCTCGCCGTCATTATGGGGGCTATCCTCGGTGGCATAGTAGCCGTGGCTCTGATGATAGCCGGAAAGAGAAAACGCCGGGAGGCGATTCCCTTCGGTCCCTTCCTGGCCCTGGCCACTATGGTGACGCTACTCTGGGGAAGTAATATATTAGACTGGTACCTGGGGTTGATGCGGTAGTGCAGTGTGGTGAAGGAAAGAACTCCTTCACGCCTCAGACATCAAATATGACAGATCCTAGGCACTAAATTCGAAATCCCAAACAACATCAAAGCCCCAAGCTCCAATGATCAAATCGTGAACGTTTTTAGTTTTGAGATTGAGATTTGGGATTTGTTTAGGATTTAGATATTCGAATTTAGGATTCAATCTCCTCAGGCTATGTGTAACCACTCGACGCACTTTATGTAAATGAGGGCAGGTTCACTTTCTTCTGAATAGGGCAAAGAAACGGTCCTGATATTCCGCAAATAGACCCCACCGGTTCAACTCGACTACCAGCTCCGGAGCGCGGGAAGGATTGCGACTTGCTTGCTCGAAAAGCTCTTCAATGTAGTCCCGGGCACCCTGCGGCACGCCGCCGGCATCCATTTCCAAAAAGCCCCGGCGACCAAATTCAGCTACATTAGTGTGAACCGACTTAGTAGTTAGCTCATAAATGAACATGAGCAAGGATATGTCCCACAGCTCCTCCACCCCTCTAATTATCGTGCTCAAGGGGTTACGCTCGTCTTCTATTTGCGAGCTGAGCTTGCTTATCACCTGCTTGATGGGCTCGGAAACAACGTTCATCCCCTTGGGTTCATTCTTATATCGGTAAAGAATACCCGATTCGTAAGGACGCTCCCGGGCCATCATCGCCATGTATCTTCTTGCTTGCTCGCTAAAGCCTTCTACGTTGACCAGATAGGCGGGAGTAACAATTTTGGGCCTTTCCGCAATCACCTTCCCATCCCTCACCACACTGAGATTTCCTACCAGTTCAGTTACCACGTAATAATCAATAACAGAACTGCCAAAAGTCGCCAGGCTTTGCTGTGGCGCCCGGACTAGCTCAGTGTTTTCCAGAGCATACCTGATTCTGTTATCCGTCTCCATA
>Ga0299912_10002400_pt1 | contig 15304 bp, 14 predicted proteins | sample RVTome_2_FD_207667 | JGI IMG/M metagenome (GOLD analysis project Ga0299912, IMG submission 207667) | Soil microbial communities from uranium-contaminated site in the Upper Colorado River Basin, Wyoming, United States - RVT95D214 (version 2) ... | reverse complement strand
AGCCTCCCAGACTTGTCCCTCATCAGACTCACCATCACCAATGATAGTATAGACATGATGATCTTTTGAATCAATTTTTGCTGCAAGTGCAATTCCAATAGAATACGATAACCCAGTGCCTAAGGAGCCACCGCAAAATTCAACTCCAGGACATTTTAGATCTGGATGTCCTTGCAATCTACTGCCAAATTTTCGTAATGTTTCCATTTCAGATTCTGGAAAATATCCAGCAACTGCCATGTTAGAAAACAATCCAGGAGCAGCATGTCCTTTAGACAGAACCAGCCTATCACGATCTTCCCATTGGGGGTTATTAGGATCAAATTTCAAATGTTTGTTAAATAAGCATCCTAAAATTTCAGCCATAGAAAACGAGCCACCGGGATGGCCAGATCCTGCGGCGCTGGTTCCCTTAATCACTAATTTACGGGCTCTGAGAATATTTTTCTTTGTTTGATAATAATTAAGACCCATCTGCAACGTTGTACTTGCAAATTGAATAAAAATCTACTTCTAAAAGAAAACCACGGATTGTAAAACTCCACAGGATGATGTATCTCAAAAATTCAAATTGACCCATCAAGATTTTAAAGAGAATTCTACTTTATCCAACATGAATTTTAAAAATACAGATAGTGGTTTTTCCCTCCAATATCTTGCATTCCATTCTTTTACAAGTTCATCATAGAACTTCCACTCAGATTCATCTTTTTCAAGATGAGATACCATCATTTTCTCAAATTCTGAAACATCCCAATCTACTGGGCACATTATGTCGCTCATCTGAATCAATCTTCCATTTTTCATTTGAAACGGATATGATTTACACACCCCTGGCTTGAAATCATTAACGGTGCACCGAAAGACGTCTTTAGTGTCTTCAAGAAATTCGCACGCACCATTTTTTTGCTTCAAGGCAAGGTCAATCAGCCCTTCTTTCACCTTAACTCCCAAAGAGTAGTCCTTTGCCCCATAAATCTCTAAAAAATTCTCAGGTGCCAACCCCAACCCAACTGAAAGCCGGTAAACATCATGAGCATTAACAAATATCACATATTCTTTGCAGCAGTCGGTATGACATGAAATGCAAGGGAATTCACCAGTCTTTGTATGACTAGAATCAGGATCATCCGTGATTATTTTCATAAATCATCAAAACAAATTTCAGGTATTAAATCTGTAAAATTTTAATGTGATCGCTACCATGTATCATTATGGAGATTAAAGAAAATATTCCAATTTTATTGTTTGATAATCAGTGTTATTTGTGTATGAAATTTGCAAAAACTGTTAACTTTTTTGCCAGGAGTAAAATAACAGTAATCGGACATTATTCAGAATTTGGAAAAAACATAAGAGAAGAAATTCTAGATGAAACTGCACTAGACATGTTTTGGCTTATTACTAAAAAAAGAGCATATGGTGGGAGAGCAGCTTTGCTTCCGTTGATAAAATCAATTTTAATTGAAAAAACAGAAAAAACATCAACAATTAGAATTGATGAAAAATGCCAACAAGGTTGTAAAACGGTTAAAGCAGTGTTTCTAAGATCAGCAAGTATGATTACCAACAGCAAGATAATAGATCTATAGTAAATCTAAATAATACTTGAAAAATAGATGCTCATAGTGAAAATTAAAACTGGAAATTCTGCAAAAAATAAAACTAGTCTCCTATGTGTATTTGTATTAGAAAATTCTAACAAAGTTCTAGACTTACCAAAATTTGACACTAAAACTGAATCTGTAATAGACCAGTCTCTAAAAGACATGGAAGGGAAACTGGGAAGACTAAGTGTTATTCCAATTTCAGGCGAAAAACACGTTCAAAGAATATTGTTAGCAGGCATAGGTAAAAAAGAGAATTTGACAAAGGATACAATCAGATTTGTTTCAGGCAAAATAGCCCAGAAAGCGAGAGAATTAAAATTGAAGGAATTTTCGATAATTTCACCACCGAGTTTTATATCTGAGCCAATTTCTGCCGTTTCTCAAATAATTGAAGGTTCAAAAATGGCTCTTTACAAATTCGATAAATTTAAATCAGAAAAAGCAGAAAATTCCCCGGATCTTACAATCATTATTTCAAATTCAAACAAAATTTCAAAGGCTGTCAAGATTGCAGAAATTGTTGCAGACGGCGTGATATTCGCCAAAAGTATTGCCAATTTACCTCCAAACGAATGTACTCCGACAACATTAGCAAACTTTGCAAAAAATATGTCTAAAAATAATAAAATGATTTGTAAAATTTTTTCAGAGCCAGAATTACAGAAAAAAGGATTTGGAGGAATATCTGCAGTTGGTCAAGGAAGCAAAAACCAATCCAAATTAATCATTTTAGAACATATCAAAGGTCCGCGAAATGAAAAGCCCATTGTTCTAGTAGGGAAAGCTGTAACATTTGACACTGGCGGCATTTCATTAAAACCCGGAAACGCGATGGATGAAATGAAATTTGACAAATGTGGTGGTTGTACAGTACTGGGCATAATGAAATCAATTTCAGAATTGAAACTACCAATCAACGTAGTTGGAATTATTCCTTCGGTTGAAAATATGTTAGGTGGAGAGTCATACAGACCTGGAGATATTATAAAATTATACAGTGGAAAAACAGCTGAAATTCTAAATACAGATGCAGAGGGAAGATTGATTTTAGCTGACGCGTTAGCATATGGAGAAAAGCAATATTCTCCAAAAGCAATGATTGATTTTGCAACTTTAACCGGAGCGTGTATCGTAGCCCTAGGTACCAACGTAGCTGCAATCGTATCAAATGATGAAAAACTAACAAAGAAAATTACAGATTCATCTAAGAGAACTACAGAAGAAGTTTGGGAACTTCCATTAAATCAAGACTATATGGACATGATAAAATCAGATGTTGCAGATATGAAAAATGTTGGAATTGGAAGAGCAGCAGGCACTATAACGGCTGCAGCATTTTTGAAAAACGCAATTGAAAAAACCCCGTGGACTCACATCGACATTGCAGGAGTTGCATGGACACAAGGAGCTACAAAAGAAAAATCGTACAATCCAAAAGGTGCAACAGGTTTTGGTGTAAGGTTGATCTTGGATTATTTACAAAATTTATAAAATCAGTATCCTCTACTGTTTCTATCAGGTGCTTCAACATTTGGATTTCTCCAACCGTGTTTTTCCATCATGTGGTTGAGCAACCTAATGTCATTGTCGCATATTTCTCCACAAACACTACAATTGGGCATATTGAATTCACATCAATCAAATTAATTCGATATTAAAAGATTGATTGTAAAGTAGAAAATGCCAGCACTGTTGCTTCCCAAGAGCTCTCGCATCTTAGTAGCACAACAGCGACATTAGGTTTGACTTCCAAGTTCGGAATGGGATTGGGTCGCACCCTAACGCTATGGCCGGCTTGAAATTTGATGTCAAATTCTCATCTATTAACGTAACGCCAGTTTTGAAATATACTCAAAATAGGTATAAAGCAAAGAAAATACAGAATTACAACATGACTCACAGAGTAGCTGTTCTAGATCAGGATCTTTGTCAGCCACAAAAATGCGGGCTAGAATGCATAAAATACTGCCCAGTAAACAAATCAGGCGCAGAATGTGTCACCATAAACGAAGAATCGAAAAAGGCTCAGATTGATGAGGATGTTTGTAATGGGTGTGGAATATGTGTCAAAGTGTGTCCTTTTGACGCAATAACAATCATCAATTTAGCAAGTGAATTAGCTACGGACAAAATTCATCAATATGGCATGAACTCATTTCGACTTTACAAATTACCGACTCCAAAAAAAGGTGAAGTTGTAGGATTATTAGGAAGGAATGGAATGGGGAAAAGCACAGTAGTAAACATTCTATCAGGCAATCTAAAACCAAATTTGGGCAGATATGAAAATCCGCCTGAATGGGACGAGATTTTAAAACATTATAGCGGAACAGAGCTTAAACAGCATTTTGAAAAGATTGAACAGAAGCAAATTCGGGCATCAATAAAACCGCAGCAAGTTCACCATATCGCTCAGGCATTTAACGGAACAGGAAAAGAGCTGCTCGACAAATATGATGAACGGGGAGTATCAAGGGAACTAATCAAAGAACTTGGGTTAGAAAATTCCATGGAACAGAGTTTGAACGAATTAAGTGGTGGTGAATTGCAAAGAATTGCTGTTGCAGCGGCAGCGTCTAAAGATACAGAGTTTTACTTTTTTGATGAACCATCTTCATACAACGATGTTTTTCAGAGAATAGGAGTAGCAAGAGTGATACAAAATTTGGCAAAAATTGGAAAAAGTGTAATGGTTGTAGAGCATGATTTAACACTATTAGATTTTCTGAGTGATTATATCGAAGTGTTGTATGGGGAACCCACAGCATACGGTATTGTTTCAGGTATTTTATCTACCAAAGTTGGAATCAATGTTTTTCTTGATGGATATCTACCAAATGAAAATGTAAGATTTAGAGATAAGAAATTTTCTTTTGATGTGTCATCTTCATCAACAGATATTTTTCAAGAGGGAAGTGAAATTCTCACATATCCAAAACTAGAAAAAAAATATCCGTCATTTTCATTGACAATCGAGCCTGGAAGAATAAGAAAAGGGGAGGTTTTAGGAATAATGGGTGCTAACGCACTAGGTAAAACGACTCTGATGAAAATGATTGCAGGTGTTGAGAAACCAGATTCGGGCAATATTGATAAAAAAATCAAGATAGCTTACAAGCCACAGTATCTCCAAAATGATCTTGACATAGAAGTAATTTCATCATTAGATCAAGCAAATGGAAGTCCTGTTGAAGGGAGTATGGAGGAAGAACAGATTCTCGACCCATTAAAAATTAAAAAACTATACAATAAATCCATCAAAAAACTTTCGGGGGGAGAATTACAAAAAGTGGCAGTTGCATCATGTTTATTACAAAAAGTTGATTTGTATGCATTGGATGAACCTTCAGCATTTTTAGATGTGGAAGATAGAATTGCAGTAGCAAAATTTTTACAAAAATTTGTGCGCTCTTTTGGAAAATCAGCAATAATCATTGATCACGATTTACAATTGATGGATTTGGTTTCGGATTCAATGATAATATTTGAAGGAAAACCAGGTGTTGCAGGCATTGCTACATCACCAATGCCAAAACCTGACGCCATGAATAAATTTCTAAAATCATTAGATATGTCATTTAGACGAGATGAGAAAAGTCTAAGGCCGCGTGTAAATAAACTAGAAAGTAGATTAGATAAAGATCAAAAAACAACTGGAAATTTCTATTACAAACATTGACTCGAATGTTAAAAAAAGCACTAGAAAACATACTCACAGAAAATGAAAGCGATGAATTAATTTCTGCATTCGATCAGATCGGAGAAATAATCATTGTAAGAATTCCAGATTCGTTATTATCAAAGAAAGAAATTATCGGAAAAACATTGTTAGATGAAGTAAAAATTGTTAGAAGTGTTTTCTATCAGGCATCAGCCGTAGAAGGTGAATTTCGTACAAGAAGCCTTGAGATACTTGCAGGAGAAGACAATACAGAGACAGAATACAGAGAATTTGGCTGCAGATTTACCGTAGATGTCAAAAATGCATTTTTTTCACCCAGGCTATCTACAGAAAGAGAAAGAATTGCTAATTTGATACAAAACGGAGAGGTTATGACAAACATGTTTGCAGGCATTGGAATGTTTTCCATCACGGCTGCAAAGAAGAAGAAATGCACCGTGTATAGTCTAGATATCAATCCTGTCGCTTCAAAATTATGCGAAATAAATATCGGACTAAACAAACTTGCAGGAAATATAATTTCTATCAACGGTGACGCATCAGAAATTATCAAAGAGCAGTTGGTGAATAAATCAGATAGAACGCTGATGGTATTACCTGAAAGATCAGATGAATTTTTAGAATCAGCGATAAACACAACTAAAGATGGCGGCATCATTCATTACTATTCACACATTCATGCAGATAAAAAAACTGATGCGGGAAAACTTTCAGAGGAGCACTATCTCAAAGTTACACCAGTAAAATCAGAAATTCTAAATTCAAAAATTGTAAGGGCTGTAGGCCCTAGATTTTATCAAACAGTTGTAGACATTAAAATTTCCAAATAACCTAATCGTCAGAAGTGATAGAGGCAGCCGAAGGTTTTGTTGTTGCCATTACGTATCCAATCCATGCAATAACGCCTAAAATTGCACCTGCAATCATTAAAACGGATAATTGCAATACAATAGGACTCCATTCAGAGAGCATTAACAAATATGCATAAAGGAAAAAACCGCCAATGCACAGTACAAAAATGATGATGCCAGTTCCTTTTCGTTTGTCCACGTCAAAGAATTTTTTGTGAGTTATTTATTGGTTTGAACTAAGTTAATTCAATTGCCATAAGATATGCATCTTCACCGTCTCGATAATACGCGTTTAATTGTTGCCTAATTACAAACCCATATTTTTCATATAATCGTACAGCATCAGTGTTGCTACACCTCACTTCTAAATAAAATTCATCACAATTTCTTAATTTTACACCGTTGACAGATTCCTCAACAAGTGCGTTCCCTATTCCTTTTTTTCTATGTTCTTCAACTACCGCGATAGATACAACGTGACCTTTTTTAACAAAACCTAGTTTCTTAAAATTTGAAAAACCAAATTCAGTTTTACACATAATGTATCCAACATGTTTTCCTCCAATTTCAGCAACAATGAAAGCCTCGGGTAACTCAGCAAGCAAACTCTCATAGAAATAATCCGAATAGTGCTCAGGTAGAGTTTTGAGATTAATCTCCATTACAGAAATTAGATCGCTTGGTCCAGCTCTTCTAATATTGCAATCTCCCAATTGTCTCAGAATCACTTGCATGATTGTGTGTAGTATTATCAATATTTAATTTTAAACCAAAAGACCATTTAATGGAAAAATACAGGCTTAAAGAGATGGAAGATCCCTCACAAGAAGATATCATCTCATTGGTCAATGCCATATTCCAGGTCAGTGATTACAATAAAACTGAATTTTCATTAGAATTTAAAATTGAAGATATTGATTTCAAATCAAAGTTCGAAGGTTTGGCAAGAAAATTAGAAAATATGAGTTATGTTTGTAAATTAGAAAAGATGGAAGAGAGAGGGCTGCATGTCATAATTCAAAAATTCTCCCCAAAGAAACAACGAAAGTGGATGAGTACAGCATGGACTCCAAGAATATTGTTTGCAATTGTTATTTCATTTGTAATGATAGATGGGTACCACAGAACATCAGGTACAAATTCAATTGTTGAAATTGGAGATCCTCTAGAAATGGCGGGAGTATACACACTGTCATTATTAGGAATTTTAGGAGTTCATGAACTTGGCCACATCATTGCTGCAAAAATACATGGTCTAAAAACAACGTGGCCGTATTTTATTCCAGGACTTCCAATAATTGGAATTCCAACATTTGGAGCATTTATTCAATCAAAAGGGTTGACAATTAATCGAGAAATATTATTTGATGTTGCGATTGCTGGCCCAATTGCAGGGTTAGCAATTGCAGTCATAGTTTCAATGTATGGCGCGTATACTGCACCAGTTTTAGATTCCGAGATTGCTGCAGGATTGTTCGAAGAATCAAGATTAATTGAATGGAATCAAGGAGAACCACTGCTAATGACTGCCAGTTTAGCGTTATTTGGTAAAGGCGGAGCAGGACACGAGGTGATCATGACGCCGGTAATGTTTGCAGCATGGATTGGTTTCCTGATTACGTTTTTGAATTTATTACCCGCATGGCAATTGGATGGAGGACACATGGCAAGAACATTGTTCGGAGCTAAACTTCACAAATATGCAACATATGGAAGCATGGCAATTCTTGTTTTGTTAAACTATTGGTTAATGGCACTCTTAATTTTATTCATGAGCTCAAGGAATCTAGGTGCAACGCCATTAGATGATGTTTCACCACTATCAAAAAATAGAAAACTGGCATATCTCGGAATTATCGTATTAGCAATTTTGTGTGCGCCAATACCTTCGGGATTTTTATCAGGTTTGCTACCTTAACAACAATCTTGCACCGTCAGTAACCACTGCAACTTTTTGGCGAGGTCCTTGTGTTTTTAGAATATAATCCATAGAGTATTTTATGCCCTGCATAGAAATCAGATTTAGCTTTTTAGCATAAAATTCAGGTAAAATTGAAACTAATCCTATTTGAAAATTCTTTTGTATTTCTGAAAGAAATAACAAATCCTCCATTCCGTCAATGTATTTACTTGGATTTCGTAGTTGCTCCATAGTCAATCTGTCTTCAACGTATTGTTGGAGTGCATCAGAACCCAAACCACCTTTACATTCAGCAACTAAAATAGCAAGACCGTCTTTTTTGATTGCATTAGAACAATTCCAGAGGGAAGAAAATGAATTTCCAAGATTGTCATTACTTGCATCTTTTCCAGTGCTTATCACCATCGTTTTATGTTGGCCAACATCTTTGATAGAATTAGATTCAAGGGTTTTTGTTGATGCAATAGTTTCCGAAGGGTGCCCTATTGAAAAATCTACAATCCCATCAGAATTTGCAATAATCTCCATTCCCTGAATTTCAAAATTATCTGCAAACTTTTTTGCCTCAGTTAAGCTTTCAGGGTATTGTCCTGGAGCAGGAAGATTTCCTTGTCTTTTCGCATATGCCGAAAGCATTGATTCCTGGCCGAATTTTTTGATAAGACGAGTGGAAATAGTCTCATATCCAAATAACCCATCAAATTCCATCTCCCCCATGAATACAAGGTTTGAATTAGAAATGCCAACATCATCAAATTCGTTTATCGAACTTCCTTCAGGTAACCCCGATTTTACTAAATTTAGGATTTTTTTATCAGTTAATATTTTTGGGAAGGGTTTGGATTTTTGTTCACATAATGTAAACAAAGAAGAGATGATTTTTAGAATGGATTTAGAATTATGCAATACTACAAGTTCCATGGGTTTAGACAAATCAAGGGCGTTTAATTTTTCGTTGATCTCCGAATCATCTAGAATTTTGCCTTCAGAATCAATTTTTTGCTCTAAATTTTCAGCTTTTATATCCAAAACTACGTCAGTGATACCGTAATTTAACCAGATTTCAGGCATAATTATTACATAATACAAAACAAAATAAATCAAGTGTAGTTAACTTTTGTATGGAATTTGTAAAAGAGTTTGCAACCTTTTTGCATCAAAATGGCATAATAAAATTTGGTGAATTTACGCTAGCAAGTGGAAAACAGAGTTCGTATTATGTTGATTTAAGATTAGTTCCAAGCTATCCCCTTGAATTTAGAAAAATGGTAAAATTTCTTGAAAATGAAATTGTACAAGATATAGGATTAGATGATTTTGATTCATTTGTCTCAGTTCCTACAGGAGGTTTAGTAATTGCATCAGCATTGGCAATTGAAACTGTCAAACCCCTAATCTATGTTAGAAGTAAGCCAAAAGATTATGGGACATCGAAGTCAGTTGAAGGGAAAATTTACGAGGGTATGAAAGTTGTAATGATCGACGATGTTGCTACAACTGGGGGCTCTGTTGTCAACGCAATAAAATCTTTGAAAGAAGTAAACATTTCAGTAAAAGACGCGTATGTTGTTGTAAACAGAATGGAGGGGGCTGATGAAGCATTGCTAGAATTAGGAGTGAAGATGCACTCAATTCTAAACATTTTACAAATTACAGAGGCTTTGTTTGAGCAGAATCTAATTGATGCAAGCATCCTAGAAAAAGTGAAAAAGCAAATTAACAAATGAGTAATGGCTGCTCAGTCAAATGCCTTCCAATCATCAATTCAGATATAACTCTGATTCTTCATCGCTGCCAGATGAATTTTAATTGGCTCATTTTAAAACTAATGGAAATAATGGGCCCGAAGGGCTTCGATCCCTTGGCTCACCGGTTATGAGCCGGTTACTCTACCAAGCTGAGTTACGGGCCCTAAGCAGAGGAATTTTTCATCAGGTATAAAATGTTACGAGATTAACAGTATTCTTCGTAACAACTGTCAAGCAGCAAATTTTGTGCTGAAATCGATTTATCAGCAATTTCAATCAAGTATCCAGAGTCAACTGAAGATTTCTCCAAAATATTTCTCCAAGATGCCGCATGTCTAATGTCAGCTTCTGTGTGAAGTTTGAAGTATTCCGTAGCTTCATTACTAGTCTTGCCATAAAATTCTGCCAAGCCATCAAGTTTAGTTTGACTAATTTTAGGAATTTCTTTTTCAAAAGCATACATGGCACAAGCACCACCGTCAAAAGTATCCATCAATTGGTTCAAGTCAGATACCGCTTTTTGGGTTTTAGTTGTTCCACAGTATGAGGTTAATTCATCTTCAGATATTCCAAGTTCGCCAGCAAAGGCAATCCAGGGCTTAATGTGATCAGACTCTTCTTGCTGATTTTCCAACAATTCGTCGATTACGGATTGAGGTGACTTGTCAATGATTGGAGTCATGAAAGAAGGAACTGCTTTTACAAGTTGAAAGTATTCTTTAGAATAACCTGCCAGAGATTCCTGGGTTAATTTTCCATCAGACCACATTTGGTAAAATGGGTGTTTTAGTAAACTTCTTTCTTCTATCATTTCGTCAATTTTCTGTATTATATTCATGATTCATCTTCAATAACGCCAATAAAAAAATCTTTGTGGTTTACAAAAGATTTTATGCTCATAAAAAATAATTTTCATGGGTTCCAGTGGTGTAGACCGGTCAAGCATTTTGCCCTTTCAAGGCAAAGATCCCGGGTTCAAATCCCGGCTGGAGCACCAAGATTTATTTACGTATAGAAAAGTTTTTTGATCAGGTCATTTTGGACAGGAAAAATATCGAGGTAAATCCTCTACTTGAAACCTATGGAAAATACATTCAGCGAATTAATCAGGCATTAGACGATGAACTCTCCATTTATTCAGAATCGGAATTTATTGGACCTCTAAAATATTCCTTAGACGGAGGAAAACGGATTAGACCCATAATTTTGAATTTGGCAGCTGAGAGCGTAGGTAAAATTGATGAAAACGTCCTTTCAGCTTCATGTGCTGTCGAATTTCTTCATATGGAATCAATTATCCATGATGACATCATTGATAATGAAACAATGAGAAGACAGAAAGATCCTTTTCATGTAAAATATGGCTATAACACCAGCGTATTAACTGGGGATTTTGTTTTAGGATTAATTCTTGCGATTTCTTCCAGATTAGACAACGCTAGAATTACAAAAGATTTGGCCACTACTGCCATGCAAATGAGCGAGGGAGAAATGATTGAAGGCAGACTGGAAGCCAGCAAAGATGTGACATTTGATGATTATCTCAAAGTCATCGAATACAAGACGGCAGTTGCATTTCAAGTTGCAGCTAGGATAGGGGCAATCATCGCAAATGGAACTGAAGAGCAAATTGAGGCTTTGACTGAATATGGAAAAAATATCGGAATTGCATATCAAATAAGAGATGACTTGCTAGATTGGAAAAATGAAGACAAATTATTTAATTTGTTAGTTAAGAAAAGTTCTGATCCTAGAGATGTCTTTAACAAAATGGAAGAGATGTTAAAAGAATTTTCAGAAAAAGCAAGATCAGCGTTAAGAAAGATTCCAGATAATGACGCAAAAATCAATCTGGATAATTTAATTAAATTTACTTCATTTAAGGCATAAAACCTAAACTGATTATCGGAGTTGCAAATTCTACAAATTTAATTAACGGTTCTGGATATACACCGAATCCTACCAAGAAGATTGTTGAGAAAATCATAACTGCTATAATTGATTTTGGTTCTGCAACTCTCTTTTCAGTTTCTCCTTCAAAGTACATCTTTCTTGTAATCCAACCATAGTAAGCAAGAGATAGTGCACTGTTAAGGACGCCGGCAATTGCAAGCCAAGGTGACCACCATATTACCGAACCGGCATCTAAAGCACTTCCAAACAACATCAATTTACTCCAGAATCCTGAAAGCGGAGGAATGCCGGCCAAAGCAAATAATGCAATAACTAATCCTAGTGCAGTGATAGGCATTCGTCTTCCAAGTCCCTGCAATTTGTCAATGTGGGTCACTGCAAGGGTTGTGACAATGCCTGCAACTGCAATAAATGCCGCACCTTTCATCACGGCGTGATTCATAATCTGATACAAAGAACCCTGTAAACCAAGAGAGCTGTGTGGTGCAACTGCAAGTCCAATCAAAATGTATCCTGCATGTGCTATACTAGAATATGCCAACATTCTGGAAATGTTCTTTTGCATAATTGCAGCAGCATTTCCAATAGTCATGGTCATTACTGCGATAATTCCAAGAGCCAGAGTCCAATCAAGATTCAACACGACCATTCCGAGAACTACAATCCTAATTGTTGCAGCAAATCCTGCTTTCTTGGTTGCAGCAGCTAACAGTGCCGTAATTGTAGGTGGGGCACCCTCATAGGTGTCTGGAAGCCATTGATGGAAAGGTACGAGTCCCATCTTGAATCCAAATCCTGCAATAAACATTCCAACAGAAAGTAATGCGAGTGGCAACATGGAAGGATCAAGTGTGGAGTAACCTTGAATGACTTCCCCAATATTTGTAGAACCTGTTAATCCATAAGAAATTGAAATTCCGTAAACTATGATTGCAGAAGACAGTGCGCCAAAGAGGAAATATTTTAGAGCGGCTTCATTAGAACTTGGATTCTTTTTCATATATCCAACCAAGATGTATGTTGGAATACTCATCAGCTCCCATGCAACAAATAGCATTATCAAATCAGTAGAATATGCTACCAGTATCATACCAATAGTTGCAAGTAAAATCAGCGAATAGTAAACGGCAGGAGAATTATGCTTTCGCATGTAATTGAAAGATCCCACAGTTGTGAAAATAGCAACAATAAGCATTGCAATTGCAAAGAATCCTCCAAATGCGTCATCTACAATTACGTCTTCTGAGAATAGAGCAGATGATGCAATATTTTCATTGATGAACTGGTATCCGACATACCCCATGGATACTGCTAATGCTGCAAATGCAATGATCGCATAAAATGAGTTTGAGCCTTGTTCTTTTCTTGCGATGCTAATTATTGGAAGAAGGATTCCGACGGTGCCCAAAATTGCAATTAATACCAACGGAGTTGAAGTAATTTCTAACATTTCATCATTCTCCTATATCAGCAATATCAGAACTACGAATAGTAATCCTGCTCCAAATACGAATAGATATGATTGTGAAACGCCGGTTTGAGTTCCCTGAACGACTTTGGCACTCCATCCAACTGCTTTTTGGACTCCAGCATTCATACCGTAATCGATAGCTGTCTTTTCAAAGTATCGGAATACTCCTCTTGCAAGCCATAAAGGGGCTACAACAAAGCACCAGTATATGATTGCGTTAAGATACCATCTGTTTAAGAAAAGCTTGTGAATAGAATAAAAGACAATGTTTGAATTTACAAACTTTACAGGATCAACCCACCTACCAATATAAAATATGTAACCTAATCCAATTCCCGTAGCAAACGCCACTAGTGAAGAACCTAACGCAACAGGATTAAGACCTTGCAAGAATTCAGGCAAGATGGATGCTTCAACTGCAATGTGTTCAGTGTGAATGCCATAAGATTCTTCAAGATAATCTACAAACAAGCTATGTAGTCCTTCTTCTGCAGATAATCCAATAAGACCAATTCCAATAGTAAGTACTGCAAGAATTCCGTATGGAATCCACATTGACATTGGTGCTTCATGAATATGATGTCCTTCTTCTTCCATCTTTTCGATGTGTTTACTATTCTTTCCAAAGAAGACCAATCCAATCATTCTTGTTGTGTAAAATGCAGTAATAACAGCAGTTAGAACAGCGATAAGGTATAGTGGCATTGCCCATTCATTTCCAGATGTATAAACTGCAGCAAATATTGCATCCTTACTCCAAAAACCCGTAGTGATAAATGGTGCACCCATTAAACCAAGACCTGCAGCCCACATGAATACATAAGTTTTCTTCATTTGTTTTCTCAAACCGCCCATATCGCTCATGAATCTAGAGCCAACAATATGTAACAAAGAACCTGCTGCCATGAATAGTGAAGCCTTGAACATTGCGTGAGAAATTAAATGATAAAATCCTGCAGTGTAACCATCAACATACTGATGAGACAATCCTGCAACACCTAATGCCATCATCATGTAACCAATTTGCGAACCAGTAGAATATGCAAGAACTTTCTTAATTTCATTATTCACCATACCTTGTGTTGCAAGTAATAATGCAGTAATTGCACCAACCCAAGCAATTATCTCAAAGAATTGGTCTGCCATAATTCCTGCTGCACCTAATGCAAATACAAGCGGACCAATTCTTGCAACTAAGAACACACCTGCTTTAACCATAGTTGCTGCGTGAATTAATGCAGAAACAGCAGTAGGGCCAGTCATTGCTTCTAACAACCATTCGTTTAGTGGGAACTGTGCAGATTTTCCCATTGCACCGCCAAATAATAAAACAAATGCAGGAACTAATAGTCCCTGAGCAGCCATATTAGTTGCCCAATCAGTATCATGCATTAATTCTTTAAATCCAAAAGTGCCTGCAAACAAAAATATCAACAACATGCCTGCAATCATCATCACATCTCCAACTTTGGTCATGATGAATGCCTTCATACCAGCATGTGTTGGGGAATAGTAATCTAACATACCAAGAACGGTTCTGCCTTCAACACCAACGTGATCTTTCTTTTTATCACGATACCAAAAGCTGATCAACGCATAAGATGCAAGTCCTACACCTTCCCATCCAAAGAATACTTGAAGTAGGTTATCAGATAGTACGATTAATTGCATTGAACCAATAAAGAACAACATCCAGAACCAAAATCTTGTAATGTCTTTATCGCCTTTCATGTATCCTGTACTGTAAATCATAATGAGGAATGAAATCCAACCTACAACGTTGGCCATTATTATTGAAAGCGGATCTGCTAAAACTCCAGCTTTAAGACCAATTGCCTCTATCCACATTATCTGATCATGTATTTCGTGAGCCTCCAAAGCCATTGGAAGAAGTGATGCTGCAGATAATGCACTCATCAAAGCAAATGCCACTGCAACATATCCAGTTGCATGTTTTGATAGTTTACCGACACCTGGAATAATTAATGCGGCAGCAAATGGTAGAATCCAAACTAGCCAAGCACTTGCTGCTCCAATTTCAAATGGCAATCCGAAAGATTCAGTTACCATAATCTAAACTCCCAACACTCCATTCATGTATGGAATT
>Ga0299912_10002399_pt1 | contig 15313 bp, 16 predicted proteins | sample RVTome_2_FD_207667 | JGI IMG/M metagenome (GOLD analysis project Ga0299912, IMG submission 207667) | Soil microbial communities from uranium-contaminated site in the Upper Colorado River Basin, Wyoming, United States - RVT95D214 (version 2) ... | reverse complement strand
TACGTGCCCCTCACGCCCTCCACCGTAATCACTCCCACGGTGAAGGCCGAAAATATAAGGATAGGAGCATGATATGGTAAGATGACAGAACCCGACATAACATTCGAGAACTTCTCGTTCTCCTACGAGGAGACCAAGGAGCCGGCCCTGAAGAACATCAACCTCAGGATCAAGAAGGGTGAAGTGGTGCTCGTAACTGGGCCAGCGGGAGCAGGCAAGAGCACCCTCTGCTGCTGCATAAACGGGCTAATACCCCACTTCTACAGCGGCAAGATCGAGGGAAAGATCCTCGTCAAGGGCGTCGACACCCAAGCCCTGACCATAGGGCAGCTAAACACCCAGGTCGGCCTGGTCTTCCAGGACCCCGAGAGCCAGCTCTTCAACTTCACGGTGGAGGACGAGATCGCCTTCGGCCCCGAGAACCTGGGCATCGAGCCAGACAAGGTAAACGCACTCGTGGACGAGATGATCAGGAGGGTCAGGCTAGAGGGATACAACAAACGCAACCCACTGACCCTTTCAGGTGGGGAGAAACAGGCGTGCGCCATAGCCAGCATACTGGCCATGAGCCCCAACATAGTCATATTCGATGAGCCGACGTCCAACCTCGACCCCATAGGGACCCAGAGCGTCCTCCAACTGATCACGGACCTCGCCAAACGGGAGAAGAAGACCATGATCATAGTCGAGCACAACCTGGCCGACCTGGTAACCAAGGTGGACCGCATGATAGTCATGCAGGACGGCGGGATACTCTTCGACGACTCGCCGAAAGAGGTGTTCAGACATGTCGACAAGTTGAAGGAGATAGGCGTAAACATACCCCAGTCCACCCAGCTACTACTGAGACTGAGTGAGGCCAACCTGGTCCCCTCAGAGACCTGCATGACCATGAACGAGGTCTACGAGTTCATCTCCTCGAAGCTGGATGCAACAAGGTTTGAGAAGGCCAAGACCTACATCCTGGAGAAGGAGGAGGCGCCAGCAGGCACCGAGCCTATAATTGTCGTGGATAATCTGACTCACCTGTACCCCGAGGGCAGCGTCGAGGCCTTGAGGGGAGTCAACCTCAAGGTATACCCTGGGGACTTCATGGCGATAATCGGGCAGAACGGCTCAGGTAAGACCACCCTGGTGAAGCACTTCAACGGGCTGCTGAAGCCGACCACGGGCAAGGTGTACGTGAAAGGCGTGGACACGAGCACATCGACGGTCGCCAAGCTGGCCAGGACAGTGGGATACTGCTTCCAGAACCCGGACCACCAGATAGTTAAGAACGTGGTGAGGGAGGAGATAGCTTTCGGCCCCAAGAACCTCGGTGTACCGGACGACGAGATAGAGAGGCGGATCGAGGAGATCACGACCAAGCTCAACATACACAAGTACTTGGATGAGGACCCTCACGAGCTCAGCAAAGGCAACAAGGCAAGGGTGAACCTCGCCGGCGTCCTAGCCATGAAGCCCGACGTCCTTATAGTGGATGAGCCCCTGACGGGCCAGGACTTCAAGGAGGCCAAGGCCATCATGGACCTACTGATGGACTTGAACAGGGAGGGCAAGACCATCATAATAATCACCCATGAGATGATGTTCGCCGCCGAGTACACGCGGAGGATCATAGTCATGAACAAGGGGGCCATGCTGTATGAGGGTACGCCCAAGCAGGTGTACACCAAGAAGGACATCCTTGAGGCGACCAGTCTCACGGAGCCCGAGATCACCCAGCTTGGCTTCAAGCTTTGCGGTGTCCCCGACATCACCACAATCGACGAACTCTATAACATCATAGCGGGGAAGGAGGTGACTGGCTGATGGCCGTATTCATCGTGGGCAAGTCCTACTGGTATACTCTGGACCCTCGGGCCCGGGTCCTCTTCCTCATAGGCGTGTTCCTGGCGGCCTTCGCCTTCGACGATCCCATTCTTCTCTTCGTAGGTAACGTGTTGCTGATAACGTTCATCGTCCGCAACGAGCTTCCCCTGAAAAAGCTGTTCGGCTTGGTCAAGCCTCTGACATTCACCATGGTGATATACATACTGATCACGGTGCTCTGGATTAACCCGACGCCGGCGCAGTACAGGCTCCAGCCATTCATGTACCTGTGGCCCCAAGGGAACATGTTCCCGATAGACGCGGGGACTCTGCTATACTTGGTCGGCATAATTGAGAGGGTGTACATCATGACCATCTCGGCGTGGTTTGTGACGATAACGCTGACGCCGCCCGAGCTGGTGTCGGCCCTGACGAAGTGGAGGCTGCCTCCCTCATTCGCGGTGGCCGGTGCAGCCAGCTTCGCCTCCCTACCCTTCTTCCAGTCCCTCATCGAGACCATAAAGGAGGCTCTCCAGTCGAAGGGGTGGGAGACGGAGCAGAAGGGCCTCATGGGCACCATAAGGTCCTTCGTACCCATACTTTTCCCAGTCTTCTTCATGACGCTGAAGAGGTCCCAGGGACTGGCGCTGGCCATGGAGTGCAGGGGGATAAGCCAGATCGAGAAGAGGAAGCCCCGTAAGCAGCTAAAGTACACGGGCAGAGACTGGGTTTTCACCTTGTTCATCGTTGGTCTCGGCGTGTCCTGCCTTGTGCTCTACTACGGGTACGGCATAGGGTCAGTGAACATCACGATTGAGATGCTGAAGTCGATGGGCATCATCACCTGATTTTCTTTATTGTGTGGAGGTTGACGGTGATTGGTTAAGACAAACAAGGATAGGCTCCTAGAGCTGAACGTGATGGGGGAGGTTAACCACCCGCAGCTGATAGGAGGGAGAAGCTACATCACTACATGGGATGGGCGCCCTAAGCTCTCCATGGGCTACGGAGGGATAAACTACAGTGTGAAGGTGGGTGACCCCGTCTTCGGGTGGGAGGAGGCCGACCACGCTGAGCCCGGGGTGTCGGTGAGCAACAAGGACTCCGGCTCCAACAACGCGCTCTGCTCCTACTCGTGCATAGGCAACGAGTCGCTGGTGCTCAGCGGGGATGCAAAGGGCAGCCTGGGCACCGTGACAGGCAAATCGGGATACGTCACGATGCCTGACAGCGTCCTAGTCCACTTCGATGGGGAGACACTGCAGAAGCTGGCGATAGGCGACAAGGTCCAGGTCCGGACGAGGGGGCTGGGGCTCAAAGTAGAGGGCTTCGACCACGTCAAGGTATACGGATTGGACCCGGCGCTCCTGGAGAAGATGAGTGTCAGGGAAGGCGGCGGCCACCTCAAAGTGCCGGTGTCAATGGTTGTGCCCCCCCACCTCATGGGCCAGGGGGTCGGCGAACGGCCCACCGAGTTCGGTTACTGGTGCATACAGACCACGTGCCCCCAGTCAGTTGAGGAAAACGGTCTCAGACGCCTTAGGATAGGCGACGTGGTCGCTCTCCTTGACCAGTACTGTGGTTATGGTAGAGGCTACCTCAGGGGGGCTATGACCATAGGTGTGGTTATTCACGGGGCCAGCGACATAGCAGGCCACGGCCCAGGGGTCAACCCAGTCATCACATGCAGGAGTGGGGAGGTTGTACCGAGGATAGACTCCGGGGCTAACATAGCGAGATACCTGGCGCTCAGGAAGGACCTTGGGTGGTAGCGTTGATCGAGACGAACAAGGAGAAGCTGCTAAAAGTCGCGGTCATGGGCGAGATAGTTCACCCCATGGGGAGAAGGTTCTACAGCACGACCTGGGATGGCTCAACCAAGGTCAGCCTGGGGATGGATGGGATCACCTACAACGTGAGGGTGGGTGACCCGGTCTTCGGGTGGGCCTCGGCGGACCACGTGGAGCCCGGCGTATCACTGGTCAACAAGAACGAGGCCTACGACGTGGCCTTCGGAACCCTGTCCTGCATAGGAAACGAGGCCAAGGTGGTCTCAGGTGAAGCGAAGGGCTCACTGGGCTACGTCACGGGTAAACACTCCAACCTGCTAGCTTGGTTCAGGGACGAGGACATAGCGAAGATGGCCATAGGGGACAAGGTGCAGGTCAAGGTCTGGGGGGTAGGGCTCAAGATACACGGGTTCGACGACGTGAAAGTCGAGAAGATCGACCCCGAGCTCCTCGAATCCATGGGGATCACAGCTGAGAAAGGCAGGCTGGTGGTGCCTGTTGCCAAGGAGCTCCCGGCCTACATCATGGGGTCAGGCATCGGCAACTGGCCCATGGCGGAGTACGTGGACTACGACATCCAGACGACCTGCCCGGAGGCCATCAGTGAGCTGGGGCTCGAGGATCTGCGGCTGGGAGACGTCGTTGCCTTGCAGGACCAGTACTGTGGTTATGGTAGAGGCTACCTCAGGGGGGCTATGACCATAGGTGTGGTCATTCACGGTGCCAGCGACATAGCAGGCCACGGCCCGGGCGTTAACCCCGTCATCACGTGCAGAGCCAGTGAGGTTGTGCCGCAGATAGACGCCTGGGCTAACATAGCGAGATACCTGGGCATAGGAGGCGGGTGAACCCTTGGAGATAGTAAACGTAAACAGGATTAAGAAGACGAAGCTGGGCGGAGATCATGGTGGAGCCCTATTCCAGCGGGCTCTGGGTAGGGGAACAGATAAGCCGGACCTCATGATGTCGATGCGGGGGGTCTCAAGGATCACGGTACCGCCCGGTGAATCCAATGTGGTACACACCCATGAGGCCGAGGAGCAGATCTACGTGATTTTACGGGGCCGAGGAGTGGTTCAGGTTGGAGAAGAAACTAGGGAAGCGGGGGCCGGCGACTTGGTCTACCTCCCCGCCAAGGTGTCTCACGGCTTCCACAACACCTCGGAGAAGACGTGCGTCCTGTTGAACGTGGGAGCCAAGGTTTAGCTCAGGATCATGAGGAATGAAGACGATGTCTAAACGGGAGATAAAGTTCGTTTACGTCAACGGTGAGTTCGTCCCCCCGTCGGAGGCGGGGGTAAGCTGCTTTGATGAGGGGGTAACCCACGGCTGGGCCGTCTACGAGGGCATCCGCGTCTACGACGGCAAGGTGCTCCACCTAGATGGGCACATTGACAGGCTCTACGACTCGGCCAAGGCCGCGTTCATCAAGGTACCGTTGACTAAGAGCGAGTTCAGGGAGGCGGTCATCAAGACCGTCAAGGCTAACGGGTTCAGGAACGCCCACATCATGCCCTGGGTCAGCTACGGCGAGAAGGGCGGAAAACCCACTGTGGTTATACCCGCGAGGCCGGCAGGCTCAGAGATGGGTAAGGAGGTGAAGGCCATCGTGTCGGCGATACGGAGAACCGGCTGCGACAGCATAGACCCCAAGATCAAGACGAACAGCCGCCTAGACCTGTGCCTCGCAGGCGTGGAGGCCAGGAGGGCCGGCGCCGACTACGCCATAATGTTGGACAAGGACGGGTTCGTCGCCGAAGCCTCAATGGCTAACCTGTTCGTAGCTAAAAACGGCAAAGTATACACCCCGTACACGACACACGCCCTGGCAGGCATTACGCGGGACACGCTGATACATGCATTAAAGGAGAAGGGCTACCCCGTCGAGGAGAGAAACCTGACCCTACAAGACCTCTACGTAGCAGACGAAATCTTGTTATGCGGAACGGGGGCTGAACTCAAGGTCGTCGTCGAGATAGACGGAAGAGTCGTCGGAGAGGGAAGAACAGGGGAGATATCCAGGACGGCGATAGACTGGTACCTACAACACATAAAGGAGGCCGGTGAGCCCCTATATTGAATCAGGGAAGCCACGTTGAACTGGGTCATCGCAGCTAACGCGAGCACGCTTAACAGGGCGGGCATCGAGGAGGCCGTGTCCGTCGGGGCCAGCTGCCTAGAGAACGACGGCTCAGCCCTGGACGCGGTGGAGGCTACGATAAGGTGCATGGAGGATAACCCGGCCTTCGACGCCGGGACAGGCTGCGACATTAACCTCAACGGCCTGGTTCTTATGGACGCCTCGATAATGGACGGCGCAAGCCTCCAGGCCGGAGCCGTAGGCTCCGTGAGCGGCGTGAAGAACCCCGTAAGCGTGGCCCGGGGGGTAATGGAGAGGACGAGCCACGTCCTGCTCGTCGGGGTCGGCGCGGAGGAGTTCGCCAGACAGTTGTCACTTGTTGACGACTCCATTGTGGTCAGTTACGACCCGAGGACCGAGCAGAAGAAAAAGAGGCTCGACGACGCGGTAAGGCTCCTCGTCGACGAGGGATACTCATACGAGGAACACGCTGGCCCCCGGAAGACGGCTGAAACGCTGATAAGGCTTCAACTCGACGGAAAGCTGGAGCCCCTGCAGCGGAGACACAGGGAGACCCAGAGCAGCGGCACAGTGTCAGCATCCGCGCTTGATAGGCACGGCAACTACGCGGCTGGAGCCTCAACGGGAGGATGGACCCTCACCATCCCGGGGAGAATAGGGGACAGTCCACTGATTGGGTGTGGCACCTACGCTGACAACCAGGTAGGCTGCGCCTCTACGGCCGGGATAAGGGGTGAAGAGAACGCTAGGCTAGGTGGATTAACGAGGATGATCTGTGACCACATGCGGACCGGATGCACCGCCCAGGACGCTGTGACGATCGCAACCCGCTGCGCAGAGAAGCGACTAGGACTGACGCTGAAGAGAGGCACTTTGATAGCCATAGATGGGCGTGGAGGCGTCGGAGTAAACGGGGGGCACCATGCTGACCCTATAGGCGTGTGCTACTTAAGAGAAGGGGTTCAGAGGCCCATCCACCCGTTAGAGTCCTTATCTAACTAACATCCTAGCATCTTTTTGAAAGGATGTTCCCCAGGTTCTCATCGACGACCCCGAAATACGCTGCAGACTTGATCACGTATGCGCACTATGGTTGCCCTGCTTTGTCAACAAGGACGAAGCCAGGTGCACCATAACCATCGACAAGGCCCAGAGTCCGGCCAACGCGTAGGGGTTGATGAGGGACGCCTCCCTCAGCCGGCCCGACTCCTCGTAGTTAGTCAGGGTGACAGGGTTTAGGAGGGTGTCCACCGGGGCATAGTTGTCCACCAGGACCATCCGTCTACCGAAGGGCTCCCCGGAGTAGAGCGTCCTGTAGTAGCCTAAGATCCTACGGGGGTTTTCTAGCGCCGAGAATATGTTACTACTGAACGCTTCAGCCGTGACGGGCTCGGGGTCGCTCGACGCCACCATCACGATATTCCTTACTGTGGCATCGGAGGCGTTATATGTGGAGAACAAGTGCACGTCGGGGTACACCTGGGCGACGGTCTCCGCCTCGCACCAGAGCAGCTCTGAAGTGTCCCCCACGAAGCTGCCTATCAGGTTGGACACCAGGACGCCTCCCTGGTTAACGTGCCGCCTCAGGAGCTGGTGGAACTCGAGGGTCATGAGGTGGAAGGGAACGTAGGTGTGGCTGTAGGCGTCCAGCACGACCAGGTCGTAGGACCCTGCTTGGTCCAGGAAGGACCTGCCGTCCATCGTGTAGACGCGTAGACGCGGCTCGTCTCTGGGCACATGGAAGTACTCGTAGGCGGCCTCGACGACGTACGGGTCGATCTCCACGACGTCCACGTTCACCCAGGGGTACTGCTCCAGGAACTGTTTAGGCCCTGAGAAGCCTCCCCCGCCGATGAACAGCACGTCGGTGATGCCCGGGTTGAACCCGAAGGCCAGGTTGAAGTAGTCTGTGTAACGGGACGCAGCCTTAGTTGAGCCGTTGATGTACATCAGGCTGTGGGCCATGTCGTTCAGGAACATGTACCTGACCCCGGCCCCTGCGTTGTCCACCACGGTCAGCGTGCTGTAGGGGGTCTCCCTCCTGTAGACCACTGTGCCCCCCAGCACCCTCAGCCTGCCCCCCACCAGCGCCTCGGGTAATAAGAGGAGCCCCACCACAAGTATCAGGAACAGTTTATCCTTCCAGTCTCTTCCGATGAGGGACACGAACACGAGCAGCACACCCAGGCTGGTTATGATCTCGCGGGTCCCGAAGACGGGTATGAGGACGAACACCGTGAAGAAGGTCCCGAATATGCTGCCCGCCGTGTTTATGCTGCTGAGGCCCCCCGACACGGAGCCGATGCTGACCATATCGCCCGCGGAGAGCCTAACAGCGTAGGGGCTCACCATCCCGAGCAGGACCGTCGGCCCTGTGAGCAGCAGCATAGATGCCAGCAGGGGTCCGTAAACATCCCCCAGTCCAACGCGCCTTATAACCTCGAGGACGTAGGGGGCCGCCCACGGTATGGCGAGGACGAAGACCCCCGACGCCAGGATAATGTTGGAGAGCTCGTGGTAGCTGCTGTTCCTGTCAGCCCTCCGACCCCCCAGCCAGTAGCCGGCCGCCAGAGCCAGCATAATCACTCCTATGAGGCTGCCCCAGACGAACACGCTGTCGCCGAAGGCCGGCGCGAAGAGCCTGCTGGCCATAAGCTCCACTCCCATGACCGCCGCCCCAGACGCGAAGGCTACGAAGCGGACCCTCCAGGCAAACACTTTGGAGCCCATAAGACATGGAGACGCAGGATTTGTTATAAAGCTATTACATGGGGGAGGCTAGTCTAGTCGAAACGTGGCGGCTGAGCACGTCATCGGGTGAGAGTAAGGCGGAATAAGGACATCTCCATCTGTCGCGAGTCTTGGCAGTAGAGCTGGATATACTGTTGTGTGACGAACCCACCTAAGTAGTCTAGGTAAAATAAATTAGGGGGGTGACTAGCAGCCCTCCAGTGGGTTTGGTGCACCTATATACTGTTTAACAGGGTTCTCTCCAGGTGGGTTCAGGTATTTCGCCAGGAACTCGTAGATCTCGCCCCGTACCCCCTTCGAGAATCTTGTGTCCAGTCTGCTGAATCCGTGGGCACCTGGGGTGGGTGGAAATATCTTGTACTCGAAGACCCAGTTTTTGGACTTCAACGACTTTATCAGGTGTTCCACTTCCAGCACGTTGACGTCTTGGTCGTTCTCGGTGGAGTGAACTAGAAGCGGAGGGTGGAGACCGGGCTGGTACTCGGGCACCATCCACGCGGGCGATCTTCGTTTATAGTTGGCGTAGTCGTCGTTTCCGCTTTTACCGATGTGGTAAGATGCCTCGAACAGGTTCCTGTAGCCCTGGGATTTGTAGCCCATCCTCGCGACCACGTCGCTTACCGGCACCGAAGCGTGGGCTGCCTTGTAGCCTTCGGGATGGTTGAAGATGTTGAACAGTGTGTGCATCCCGCCATGGCTCCACCCCATTATACCTATTCTTTCGGGGTCGACGTACTCGCAGTTCTCGACCATGAAGTTCCTGGACTCGTACGTATCCTCCGACTCAAGTCCACCATAGTCGATCAGTTCGTAGAACTCTTTACCGTACCCCGTGCTGCCACGGTACTCCGGCGCAACGACGACGTATCCCTGTTCAACTAGCTCTCTCACCACGTTTGAGTCCATCGAGTTGAAGTTCGAGTGCACCCCTCCATGAGGCAACACAATCAGTGGACTAGTTTCTCCTCTCTTCAGGCTTCTGGGTACGAAGGAGTAGGCCGCGAACGTGACCTGGTTCCCAGCCCCCTGGGCCGTCGGGTTAGGCTTGTACTGAGAAGGTGGGCCCGTCAACAGTACTTTGTCTATGTGAGCGGCGTCACCGACTCGATGGCACCATAGAACATCGTCGACCATCATCTGGGTGGCCGCATGCATGTGGGCAAGGTACCCATACTCCATCCCGTTGATCACAAGCTTATGCAGTACTTTTTCAGCTATCTTCTCGATCTCTTCATCCGTCAGCATTTTGGTTTCCTCCATTTTTTACATTCCCTAAACTGGCGGGTGGGTAACCAAATGGCTCTACACTATGGCAGACTACATACACGATACGTTTGGGGAAAGGAGACATCCTCAATGTTGGTTAACCACCTTTCGCCTCAACAGGCTATCCCCCCGTCGTGGGGTTAAGTGCGTTCCAGCGTACCACTTCCACGGGTACTTTTCTGGCGATCCCTCAGCACGAGTTAAGCATTTTATGCGGATGCCTCCAAAAAAAGGGGGAAGATTCGCTACATTGGTAGGATTTTCAGTACTTGTAGAATGTACTCTATCCTGCCCGATAGCATGGACATCCTCATAAGGACGGTGTTGCCGAACATTACGCCCAGGCCGACCATTATGATGAGTCGACCTACCCTGGCTGTGGGTGCGAGTACTCCTTTATGTTCTATCGTGAAGAGGAAGTAGACTAATGAGCATATTGTGCCGATGCCTACGTAGACGAAGTTCACCCAGCCCATCATGGTTGTGGCCGTCGGCGCTGTGATGGTTGAGTTTATCTGGTTGATGATGTTGGGTATCAGTGTACCACTAGTCACTACGCCGAGCATCACGCCTATGAGTGTAGCAATGGAGTACCTCGATATCCACCTGTACTTCTCCACGAAGACGGTGTACATGCCCAATCCAAGAATTATCGGTATGATGAAGAAGATCTGCCCCTTCAGCAGCGGGGTTATGGCGATCCTGTTCGTGTTCTGGACCGCCACAACCGCCGTTATGGCGAAGGCGATGCCGATGTAGATGTGTTCAGCCAGCCTGTACAGCGGGTTCTCCTTGTACAGCATGTAGCTGTATAGAGCTACGGTTAGAACTGCGCCGACCCAGAGCCCCAGTATTCCATAAATGTCTGTTGGATACGCCATCTCACTTTCCTCCCTTTATCTTGCTGTATATCACCGGCAAGTTCGCCAGTACTATCAGTATCACGAACAGTAGGTGGGTTGAGCTGATGGCGTCCATGGTTTTCGTGGCAGTACCGGGCATACGGGCAAGCGCCTCCAGCTCGGCTCCCCCCCTCACGCCGACCGCCAAACCGAAGATGTCCCCGCTCGCGAGGTAGGGTGCGAGAGCTGAGCCCTTCATAGCGATACCCATGCCAGCAACAGGTACACCGTAACCCGATCCCCACTGCTGGATCCATTTCCCTTCACCCTCCGCCGTGAATAGGACCATGGCAAAGTCTGTGGCTTGGTTGGCGTCACTCATCAAGGGCAGGTTCTGGACTGGTGTGCCGTAGTGGTCGGCTGGGAACACGGTGCTCATGTCTACGGCCATCTGCGCGGCGGCCGCGTCTTCCCCGGCGTAGTAGCCGAGGAAAACCACGTCTCTACCGTACTCCAGCGTGGCTAGCCTTGGCACCAGTTCATTTAAACGGTCCCACGATCTAGACACATCAAAGCTGTTACCCATGTATACCAGTCTCGCCCCTCTGTCGATGAGCGTGTTCGTCTCGGCGACGAGCCCGCCCATGCACTCGGCCCACGTGCCTACGCTCATGAATATGTCGATGAGTACGATGTCTCCTTCTTGAACAGTTAACAGGCCATCGTAGAGCGACCTTGTTGAAGACTTTACGGTGATAGGTAGCCCGATGGGAGTCAGAAGAGGCCAGGTTATGACGATGACGATCAGCCAGTAGTAGACTCTTCTGTCAAGCTTGTCAAGTCTCTCAAAGATGTTTAGACCAGCCATCTAATCGCCTCTGCCGAAGAACCCTCTCTCGTTACCGGTGATCACCCTGTAGGCGTACACGATTGTGCCTAAACCAGCGATCAGCATCAGTGCCCTGTATCCCGGCAGCTGGCCTGGCCCAAGAAGCCAGTCGCCTATTACGGGGAACCCTGTCCAGATCACCTCGCCGATGGGGGCGTTTGTCAGTACGACTATGCACCCTGATACGAGGAGCAGGGCCGCGTCGATGTTTCTAGCCCTGAAAGCCCTGTAGGCTGAAGAAACGATGAAGAACCCTGTGCTCGCGTACATGGTCTGCTCCAAGGTAGTGTACACGTTTCGGAACGCCCACTGGTACTGCTCGCCGTTGACGTTGATTAGGCCGAGTATGAACACCGTCACGAACGTCACTATTGTCACTATACTGTAGAGCCATCTTCCTTCGACTCTTCTCTGCACATTTTTCCCGTGTATCCTTAACAGGCTGATTACGCCCAGTCCCAGGGCTATGTTTGAGATCACTACGGCGAACTGCCTGAGGTACTCAGAGATGGGCCCTAATCCGGTGATGGCTGAGAAGTAGTCCACGATGATTATGGCGAACACCAGGATGGGTATGTACTTGAAAGCCGTTGATTTCACGAACGACATGTCATCACATCCTGAGTAGTTCCACCAGGAACTTTATGCCTAGGGGGGCGAGGATCATGCCCAAGATCATTATCCCGAGGGACACGAGCTTGGTCATGTCTTCAGCGGCTATAGGCCCTACAGCCCCGGCGTCGCCCGACACGGCTGCCGCGGCGGCGAAGACCTCCTCCATTATTAGAGTGTAGTCTGTGCTGGCGACGAGGAACGGTATCTGGTACAGGTTGACGGTTCCACTTATCTGCAGTGCGCCTATAAGGTTGCCAGCCTCTGCGAGCACCACGGACTCGTATGCAAGATACCCGATTAGGCACGCGGCTGCAGGTTTCTCTCTCTGAACAGCGCCGATGTACCGTGACACCAGTGAACTCTGGTTCGCTATGAGCTCAATGTCGTCGTCACTATACATCTCGGTTCTGCCTTCAGCGGCGTAAGCGTTTTTGAGGGTCTCCTGTATGAGGGGCATGGCGTCGATTGTCACTGTGAATAGTCTGATCCTGACACCTGCTTTGGCGGCGAAACTGGCCAACCGTCCTAGTATCGTGATGCCTGCTAGAGTGTATGCTCCGCTTATGAGGCTCAAAGATGTACCGATGCCGGGCATATAGTAGATTGGTTTACCCATCTCGGCGCATCGACCTACAGCCTCAGGCATTGCCTCTAGGGGTGCCAGGCGTCTAATCTTGAAGGCTTTACCCTGCTCCATCATTCGAGTGAAGATATAGTAGAGGATAAACGAGCCGAACAGTAGAACGAATGCAACGATCCGTCCGTCCTTAATTATCAATCTTGTTCTTTTTCCACTTTGCATTCCCTGTCGGGGTACGGCAGGGCTTTCACCCCGTCGTGGGGCATAGCGCTTTCCGTCTTCGTCCAGCAGCATGTGCTTCTGGAGATTCACGCGGCTTCACCCTGCGCGGGGTGTGTAAACTCTGTTTACATACTGATCTCTTGATAGATCAAAAATACTTACTATAATTACTTATTTATATTTATCCTGAAAACAAACATTTAAATAAATTTATATGAAAAAACCTAGTATTAACTAAACGCCTTAACTGGCGTTTTTCCAGCGACTGGGAACACTTTTAACTGTACAGGTAAAAACTGTTTTCTGGAATGCTGGAGCTACTCGCCGAGCTGATCAGAAACAGATGCGTGAATCCGCTTGGAGGAGAGATGAGGCCCATCCGATCGATTGAACGTTATCTTAGAGCACACGGCGTCAAGAGCTTGATATGCAAGTCAGCGCCGGGCAGGGGCGGGCCCACCATGGTGCGGTTAATGCCCTGAAAGTAAATCTTGTTTAAAGCAGTAGACGCTGCAGGGAAACAAAAACATGTTCCGTGAGAACTCTGCATGAGGATTACTTCTCGGCCCTCTTCTCCTTATGTTTCTTTCTCTTCTCCTCTCTCTCCTTCTTAGTAAGCGGCTTCTTCTTGGCGGACCTCATACCCAATACGATCACCGCAATGATCATGTCGTGTAAGATATTAAACCTATCAAGGGTGAGCGAACTCTATGGCACCGGAGACCTCGAAAGATCCTTGGCGCCTTGATCTAGGTGTCCGCAGACAGCCCTATAGCTCTGGAAAAGCAAGTTAGCCAGCGTAAAACTTGGATATTCAGGAGTAAAAAGGGGTAAAATTAACAGGTTTTGCCCGTGCACACGGTAGTCCCCGGGGGGTCTGGCTAACAAATCCAGTTGAGGTACGCTGATCAGCCGTCTTTTATACGACTGTTCACTCGTTTTATGCCGGTGAGCCCGTTATGGCTACGGCTTTCGTCCTGATAAACGCGGAGACGGGTGAAGAGGGCGCTGTGCACGCGAAGCTCAAGGAGATCCCTGAGGTGAAGGAGGCCTACCTTGTCTACGGCGTCTACGACATCGTCGCCCGCGTCCAGACGGAGAACATGCAGGATCTTAAGGACGTCATCAGCACGAGGATAAGGCGCCTTGAGAAGGTCAGCTCTACCCTGACGACGCTGGTTGTCTAGACACGTTTTCTCCTATATTTTCAACGGCCAGGAAGACGATGAATCGGTTTATCCTGTTTCGTATCTACGAAAAAAGTGTGGTTACCCAGCAATGCTTCTCCAGAGTAGTGAAAGAACATAAAAGAGACACATATCATAACCGCGACCGTTCTTCGAGTCCTTGAAATTAGTCGAGGTCTCTTTATATCCCGTCATTTTCATAGACCCTCAGTTACCTTCAACGTGATCTCGCGCACTTGAGGAAACGTCTACGATTAAAACCATACTTCAATTTCCTTCTAGGTGAGTAGAGCAGAGTCCGCTGAATAACGATATCGTGAGCCTTCCCAGGCCGCTATCTTGATATTATTAAATAAATTCGTCACACCTCTATTTAATACTGAACATTATAAGATCACAAGCCAATAATCTCACTAAACATATCTCCTACACCGAAGTACAGCTTTTAAAAAGTCTACTTTATACAATTTCGTATGAAAAACGTACTTTTTTAAAGACAATATCATGAAAAGACATCATATTCACTCATTCTATGTGGAAATGCCTACACAGTGCGTTAACTGCCGGGCATCACATTCCATGCCACTTACTTCGATTACTCAGAGCGACACCTTCTGGTTGCTATTCGAGATCAGGAGATCGGCGTCGAAATGATGGCTGTCAGCAGGTTATCGAGGGGGAAGGGGCATACAGGGGTCTCTGAACAGTGCACGCAGTGTGGGAAGTGCTCCAGCGGCTGTCCCGCAGCAAGAAGCCTAGCTTTAAGGCCCAGAAGGATCGCCCTCATGGCTCAACGGGACGACATTGAGAGCCTTCTAGGCTCAGACGTGATCTGGAGCTGCACACAGTGCCACCAGTGCATGGAGAGGTGCCCGCGGAAGGTGACACCCTACGACATCATAATCTACCTCCAGAATCTGGCCGTGAAGAGAGGCCTCCCCTACCCCAGGGAGCTGGACATGCTCATGGAGGCAGTGAAGCGACGTGGCGCCATCCAGCAGCCCCAGGATGTCCTCGACGACGAGTTCGAGAGCTACACGAGGGACAGCCTGGGGCTCCCCGGCGTCCACGGCCCAAAGGACCCGGAGGCCTTCCGCCGGGCCCTGCGTATGGTCCTGGAGGAGGACGAGCCTTGAAGTACTCCCTGTTCCTTGGTTGCTGGATACAGACCCAGCAGTACGGCTATGAGATGTCCACGAGAAGCGTCCTACCCCGGCTGGGGGTAGAACTCGTGTACCCTGAAGGCTTCAGCTGCTGC
>Ga0299912_10002398_pt1 | contig 15323 bp, 10 predicted proteins | sample RVTome_2_FD_207667 | JGI IMG/M metagenome (GOLD analysis project Ga0299912, IMG submission 207667) | Soil microbial communities from uranium-contaminated site in the Upper Colorado River Basin, Wyoming, United States - RVT95D214 (version 2) ... | reverse complement strand
GTGCGAGATGGCCGGCATCGAAGTCCCCGCCGACAGGCCGATCGACGGCACCAGCTTTCTGCCGATCATACAGGGCGGCAAACTCAAACGCAAAGTGCCGCTGTACTGGCGATACAACGGCGCGCTGAGCAAGCCCTTCACCGTGGCGATGCGGCAGGGCGACTGGAAAATCCTCGCCGACAACGCAATGACGAAGTTCGAACTGTACAACCTGCGAAAAGATATTGCCGAAGAGCATAATCTTGCTGCAAACCAGCCTCAGCGTCTTGAAACCATGAAGAAAACCCTGGCGAAACTCCACTCCGAAATCGACGCCGAAGGTCCGGTTTGGGATTAGATTTTAGTTTTGAGTCTTGAGTTTGGCGAGGATTGCGGCGTATCCGCCGTCGTGGTCAAAGCCTTCGGCCGAGGGCAGTGTCAACTGCTGCGATTCAAGAGTGAAGTTTTGGTTTTCCTTCAGGAAGTCTTCCAGAAGTTCGCCGTTCTCGCACCTTTGAATACTGCAAGTGCTGTAGCAGATTTTTCCACCCGGCTTGACTATTGCCGCGGCGGTTCTGAGCAGCTCACCCTGTATCCTGGCCAGATGGCCGATCGTTTCATGATTAATACGATAGCGAGCCTCGAGACGCCTGGCCAGCACACCTGTATTCGAGCATGGGACATCGAGCAGAACGCAATCGAATTGTGAATTGAGAATCTGCCCGTATGGAACTACATCAACGCTGTTTATGCCGAGCCTGGCGGTATTTTCCTTGACCATTTCGAGCCGCCTGCTGTCGATGTCGGTCGCGATAATTTTTGCCGAATCGCCGGTCGCCTCGGCCAGATGTGTCGTCTTGGTACCCGGTGCCGCACAGAGGTCGAGAATCGTCCAGCCAGGCTGCGGATTCAATAACCTGACCGGCATTGAGGCTGTGATATCCTGAATGGTGAACTGCCCCTCGGAAAACCCTGGAAGCTGTGTCACATCACGTGGGCTTTTTATTCGTATCATTTCCGAATCACCGGCAATCTCAAAGCCAATCTCAGCGGCGGCCATTTTTCCCGTTAAAGCTTCTATCGTAGTTTTGAGCCTGTTAGGCCTGAGATAGACGCTCGGCCTGCGATTCGATGCAAGGCAAATCTGCCGGGTGGATTCTTCGCCGAATTCGGCAAGCCAGCCTGCAACAAGCCATTCGGGCAGCGAAAAAACCGTACTGAGATATTCGGCCGGACTCTTCTGGCTGTCCGGCAGGAAAGAAGTGTCGAACTGACAGCCGGTCGCAGCGTCTGCTAAAAGTGTGCGTTCGGCGTACGTCTGAGCTAACGGAACCTGGCGATTGCTTATGTGCCTTGTGATCTGCCGCAGGACGGCATTTACGAAGCCTGCCTTTTTGGTACCCCCTGCGACTTTGGCGTTCAGGACCGCCTCATTGACGATGGCATACTGCTCGGTCGAAGGGCAGTAGATCAGCTCATAGGTCCCGACGCGAATGATATTGAGCAGCCTGGCCTGAATCCTTTCGACAGGCCGGCCGGAGAACGTTGCTATTACCGTATCGATAGCCGTGCGATTTCTCAGCGTACCAAAAACAAGGTCCGTCGCTCGCTGCCTCTGGTCGGTTTCGTGCTGGAGCCTGTCCAATAACGGGCCGGCATAATTTCTTTTCGGATCACAATGGTTCAGGACCTGGACTGCGATAGCACGCGCGGATTTGATTTTTTGGTCAGCCATTTTTTACGTGTCAATCTTCCCTATTCTCCAGACTTATCTTTTGATGCCTCATCATGATCGCTTCATGGCGAAATCCCCACCCTATCCCACAGTAAAAAAGCACTACTGAGCCTATGCCTATACTCAATGCAATAAACGTGAACACTGTCTTCTTACGATCCACCATATAATTATTCCTCCCATTGCTTTATCCTCGCGTTAACCGTCCCTTGCGGCTGAAGTTCCGCGTAGTATTTCCAACAAGCCGTTTTGTAATTAATTGTCTATTTTTACGAACAAATCGCCGGGCCGGGTTTGCCGGCCGTTGGCGAAATCTTTGAAGTCCATCAGTGCCGAGCCGGCCGGCTTGATTTTTTTTATCTCCAATACACCTAAACCACAGATTACGTTTAGATTCTCATCAAGCGTTCCGGCGGTGGCACGTGCTTCCAGCCCGTGGCAAAATTCATGGCCAGGATGGCCATGCCACGTCGCCCCTACTCTTTCAGAACCAGCCTCTGCCATAGCAATAGTAACTCGTATCGACTTGCCGGTTTTCTGCGCGATGTAATTGGCCGAAGCGCCGGGCCAGGGCCAGAAGCCGCGGATCTTTCTCGCCAGGATTTCCGCCGGCTCTGTGAAGTCCAGAAAACCGTCGGATTTTCTCAGCTTCGGAGCGCAGGTTGCTTTATCGTGGTCCTGTTCGATATAGACTGCCGTGCCGTCGGCTATCTGGCCGATCGTCTTTAGCAACAGAGGAGCCGCTAATTTCGCCAGCCTGTCATGCAATTGGCCGGCTGTTTCATCGGTTGCGATATCGGTCTGCGATTGAGCCAAGATTCGGCCAGCGTCCATTTTTTCGGACAATGTGATTATACTGATGCCGGTCGTGGTTTCGCCGTTAATTATCGCCCAGTTTATCGGTGCGGCTCCGCGGTATTTCGGAAGCAAAGAGGAGTGAACATTAATAGCCCCTTTGGGCGGCAGGTTATTCAGCACGTTGCCGATCTTTTGGCCGAACGCAATTACCACAATCAGATCCGGCTCATAACCGGCTATCTTTTCGACGATCTCGGCGGCGTTTACATCATCTATCTCGATAAAAGGAATCGAATGCATATCCGCCCAGCGGGCTACCGCCGTCGGGTGAGGTTTTCTACCTCGGCCGGCCGGATTGGGTGGCTGTGTGACGATAAATCGCAGATCATGCTCCGAGATGCTCAGAGCATCAAGGCATTCAACGCCGAATTCACCACTGCCGAGATATACGATTTTCATTCCTCGCCCTGGACAAAAGTAGAAGGCTTTTATTACTCGCGATGATCTTCCAGTTTTTTGAGTTGCTTTCTGTGTACGATTCTGGCGGTCTGACCCATACGATTGACGATCGTGATTCCTTCAATATGGTCGTACTCATGCTGCAGTGCCCTGGCGTAGAGTCCTTCGGCCTGGTCGGTGAATTCGTTGCCATCGAGGTCGGTCGCGGCCACTTCGCATTTCTTGTATCTTCGAATCTTCGTATAGATACCCGGCACCGAAAGGCACCCTTCGTCAATCCCTTCGAGCTCGCCGATCGGTGATATTGTCGGATTCACGTACGCTTTTACATTTTCTCTGCTGCCGTCCAGAGAAATAATAAAAAGCCGCAGCGACACACCCACCTGCGGAGCAGCCAGACCGACGCCCTTGTTTTTAAGCATGATATCGATCATCTTATCCACCAGGCGAAGGATATCGTCATTGATTTCTTCGACCGGCTCGGCCCGCCCGTCCAAAATCCCGGCCGGGTAATGTGTAATATGACATTTATCAATATCTATCATTTTCCCTATCCCGCATCAGCCAGACTTAAGCGGCCTTTTGTAGTTTCGCAGCTTGCAGTTGGCAATTATATTCACAGTTCCTGCCTTATGCTATATATCGTCGAATTCGTCGCCATCGAATGTATTGCCGAGATAAGAGGTTATGACAACTTCGTTACGGATGATCTCAGCGGGTGGGCCTGCTCCTATGACCCTGCCGTGGTCGATAATATAGGCCTTATCAACGACCTCAAGCGTCCTTTCGACATTATGGTCGGTCACGAGGATGCTCACGCCTGAAGCGACGAGCTGCCGAATCTCCTCCTGCAGATCCTGCACGGCAATAGGATCGACGCCGCTAAATGGCTCATCCAGAAGAATCAGCGAAGGATTGGTCACCATAGCCCGGGCGATTTCGAGCTTTCTGCGCTCCCCGCCGGAAAGGAATCTACCATGGCTGCGTGCGACCTCCGTCAGCGAAAAACGCTCGATAAGCATATCCGCCCTCTTATGACGCTCGGCCCTGCCGATAGACATCGTTTCCAGAATCGCAAGGAGATTATCACGAACGCTGAGACGCTGAAAGATACTCGGCTCCTGCGACAAATATCCAATCCCCAGGCGGGCGCGTTTGTACATCGGCAGCTTCGTGATATCCCGGCCCTCGAAGAGTACCGAGCCGCTATTCGGGGTAACCATCCCCATAATCATTCTAAAAGAGGTTGTTTTGCCGGCTCCGTTTCGGCCCAAAAGCCCGACAATACTCTGCCGTTCAATCGTAATCGATACTTCGTTAACAACAATCCTGCCCGAATATTTCTTTACCAGCCCGCAAGTTTCAAAAAGAGTCATGCTTACCACTTTCGTATCTCATATAGAATATCGCACTTCGGCATTATAACAATACTAATCGCTAAAGCAAACAAATAACACATCTCGTGAACCTCAGAGCCGGATCTGAGAAAAGCTAATAAATATTCTGGCATTTTTACGATTTTTCTGCTATTAAGTAGTTTCTCATATAAAAAGATTTATTTTTGTTTAGTTATGGACGTGTATGTTTGCAGTATTAAGCGATATACATTCGAATCTCGAAGCTTTAACTACGGTTCTGGCTGATATTGAGAAGAGGGACATAAAGACGATTTATTGCCTTGGCGATGTTATCGGCTACGGGCCAAATCCCAAGGAATGCCTCGATCTCATTATCGAGAAAACTAAATGGTGCGTTCTTGGCAACCATGATTATGCCGTCTTTTATGAGCCTACAAATTTCAATTATGGGGCAGAACAGGCGAGCTTCTGGACCCGGGAGGTTCTTGAGTCGGAGGAAGAAAAGCAGGATCGAGACAAACGCTGGAGCTTTTTAGGCAAGCTGCCGATGAGACGAACCCTTAAAAGTAAAGCTGGAACAAGTTCGGCAACAATAGATTTTGTTCACGCCTCGCCAAGAAGGCCGATCAACGAATATATCTTTCCTGACGATGTTTACACCAATCCACTAAAGGTTCGGCTGCTGTTCGAGCGTGTCAAGCACATCTGCTTTGTAGGCCATACTCATATGCCCGGCGTCTTTCTTGATGAGCCGGACTTTTATCTCCCGGCTGAGCTTAGTAACGTCTATCCGATTATCGATACCGAGAAAGCAATTATTAATATCGGCTCTGTCGGGCAGCCAAGAGATAAGGACAACCGTGCAAGCTATGTGTATGTAGAAGAAAACGAAGTGTATTTTGTACGGCTCGAATACGATTTCGAATCCACAATGAAAAAGATACTGGCAATTAAAGAATTAGATAACTTTCATGCAGAGCGACTACAGAGCGGAAGATAGTTTGTGTGAGATATAAGATTATGAAAATCGCTTTAACTTCTCTTGTGACAGCTTTTGTTCTACTTTGCGGCTGGCTGGTCGTCGAGTCCGGGTTGTTTGATGATTCATCGCAAACAGGACGCGGCATTATCCTCCTGCAGAATGTAGCTGTTAATCAAGAGACAGAAATACCGAATGTGACCGAATCGAACAGCGAACAATTGGAAGCGGTCGATTCAATTACCTTCGGTGCCGATAATGCATCAGCCAGGACAATTACATTAGGCTCTGTCGATCCCAAGAGCGGCTACAAGTACCAGTTGGAGTTAAGCTCCAAAGGCGCCGCAATCAGAAAAGCGGCTTTCAGCGAGTTCGATGACCGCGATTACAAGAATCCTCAGCCATTGGTCATTATATCGCCAATCCAGGAAAGGGACGGCAGCGAAGTTCTGGCAATGGCTAATACGAACTTTGTTTTTGTCCAGCAACAGTTACAGCTACCCTTAAACAGGCTCAATTGGAGTAGCTTCGATGCCGAAACCGCGGATGACGGCTCGCAGACCGCCCGTTTCGAAGCGGTTATTAAACGTGAAGATACCGGCCAGCCGGCTCTGAAGCTGACCAAGATTTATAAAATCAGCCGGGACAGCTATCTTCTCGATTGCGATGTTACCGTTGAAAATCTGGTTAATACCGAGCAAAAAGTACGCTTGAATATGACCGGCCCAGGCGGTCTTGGCAGAGAGGCCTTCAGGACCGATATGAGGAATGTAGTAGCCGCCTTTAGAGATTCGAAGGGCCAAATTAGCAGTGTAAAGCTCGATAAGAAGAAGCTCGCCAAAGCAAAGAGCCTCGATGAAAGACAGCTTACAAGACCGGGCGGAAATTTCCTCTGGATTGCCGCCGTAAATAAGTATTTCGCAGCAATCTTAGTGCCGCGTCCGAACGAGGGCAAAAACTACTGCGACTGGATAACGGACAAATCAGGCCGGTTTTACAATCCTGATGGGGACGTTAAAGCCGACAACGGCGACGAGATGTTAGGCATGGATTTAACAGTTGCTACAAGCACTTTGGCGGCAACCGGTCAGGCCTACAGTTCGAAAACATATAACTTCCAGCTCTACATAGGGCCCAAGGATAAAAGTCTATTCGATAAAAACGAAATGTATCGAAAGCTCAGCTTTCACCAGACGATAGATTTTATGGGCTGCTGCTGCCCGGCAAAGATTATCAGCCCCCTGGCGTTCGGAATACTGGCGCTGATGAAATGGATGTACGGTGTTATCCCCAACTACGGTGTGGTCATCATCATATTGGTGTTCCTGATGCGGCTCGTTATGCATCCCATTACCAAAAAGAGCCAGGTCTCGATGAGCAAGATGAGCACGCTCGCCCCGAAGTCCGAAGAGATCAAGAAGAAGTACGCCAATAACAAAGCCGAGATGAACAAACAGATGATGGCGCTTTATCGGGAGCAGGGAGCATCGCCGATTATGGGCTTTCTGCCGATGATGTTACAGATGCCCATTTGGATCGCTCTTTGGAGCGCGGTATACGCCAGTATCGATTTGCGAGGCGCCGCGTTTCTGCCGTTTTGGATTACCGACCTTTCGGTCCCGGATGCCCTGGTTAGATTCTCAACATTGACTGTGCCCCTGTTAGGCTGGAAGATAGAATCGCTGAATCTGCTGCCGCTTCTTATGGGCGTGGCGTTTTACCTGCAACAGCAACTTATGCCGTCCCAGGCAAATGCCTCGACGAATCCGCAAATGGCCCAGCAGCAGAAAATGATGAAGATCATGATGCCGTTACTGTTCCCGCTGATGTTATATACGGCTCCGTCCGGCGTGAACCTGTATATTATGGCAAGCACTTTTGCCGGCGTCATTGAGCAGTACGTAATTCGCGAGCACATCCGGAAAAAAGAAGAGGCCGAATCCGAGGGAATGGTCGCCACGACGAGCAAAACCGGCGGAAAAGTCAAAAAGAAGAAACCCAAGCCGTTCTTCAGGACTTAATCGTTAAGCGTAACTCGCCGGGCGTGAATAGAAAAACAAGATAGCAGACCTGTCCCTTCGGTAAGCTCAGGGCAGGCTCTGGGCGGAGTCGAAGGATGCGAGATACGAGATACGATGTTAATGACACTATTGTGGCTGTCAGTTCTCCGACCTCAGATCAAAGAGTCATTGTTCGCATTACCGGGCCGAAAACACTCGAAATTTGCAGGCAGGTTTGTAGGGTGGGCTTTAGCCCACCAATCGAATCGCGAAGCGGCCACGGTGGGGCAAGCCCCAGCCTACGTTCCGGCTCTTTAGCTATTGATAACGAACTGAAAATCGATGCACAACTATACTTGTTCCCGGCACCGCATTCTTATACCGGCGATGACGTCGCCGAGATCCACGCTTATACAAATTCTGTCGTAACCGAGGCCCTTGTGGGCAATCTGTTGGATAGAGGCCTTCGGATGGCTGAGCCGGGTGAATTCACCGCCAGGGCATATCTGAACGGCAAGCTCGATCTGGCACAGGCCGAAGCAGTCAACGAGATTATCATCAGCTCCAATGAATATCAATTGGCCGCCGCTGAAAAACTGCTGGACGGGCGATTGGGTGAAACGACTACAAAGCTGCTCGCCGGCCTGATGGATTTGCTCAGCCTCATCGAGGCAGGGCTGGATTTCAGCGGCGAAGATATCGAATTTATCGCCCGATCCGAAGCGGTTAAGAGGCTCGCCGCGATAAAGGACCAGCTCGAACAGTTGCTTTCGGGCAGTATTCGTTATGAATTGGTAATCGACCTGCCGGCGGTAGGGATTGCCGGCGCTCCGAACGCCGGAAAAAGTAGTCTGCTAAATAAGCTACTCGGCAAAGAAAGAAGCATCGTCTCACACCGGCACAAAACCACCCGTGACGTCCTGACCGGCGTTTACACATTGCCGCATTGCAGGTGTGTGCTGTTCGATTGCGCAGGCCTTTTGATGCAGCCGGAGGACATTCTCGATGAACTGGCTCAACATGCGGCCATTGAAGCGCTGCGAAACAGCTCCGTAGTTATCTTCTGTGCCGACATATCAAAAACCGAGTGGTCCGAGGATACGGCTATCCGAAAACTCATCGAGCCGAAATTTCTCGTACCAATTGCAACCAAGTGTGATTTGATCCCGGAACAGATTCTGCCCGACCGTCTTGCCGCGTTGAACGAATCTTTCAGTACCGATTTTCTGCCCACTTCCACACAGACCGGCGACGGAATAGAGCTGCTGCGACAGACAATCGACGGCAAATTGACCGAGAACTTCGAGGTTCCGCGTGCCGGCGGTGTCGCCCTGACGACCCGGCACAGAAAGGCCGTCACCGAGGCGATCGGGCAGATCAGCGAATCCATCGACGAATTGAACGCCGGCAATGATGAGGTCGCCGCAATGATGCTGCGCGCCGCCTGGCAGGCTGTCAGCGATATCGAACAGCCCGGGGCGGCACATATCGAAGAGCAGATATTAGGACAGATATTCAGCCGGTTTTGTCTCGGCAAGTGAGCCATAAAATGCAAAATTTTTGATTTTTGAACTTCTTTATTTGTTCCCTTGATTTTGCTATCATCAATATCTGTGTATGACTAACAGCGAAACTTTTTTATTCATTAAGCGCAGGATTAGATATGAATCGACAAAGATTAATTGCCATGGTTGTATGTCTGGGTCTGACACTAAACGCTGCGGTTTTTAGCCAGGACGACTTGCGTGTTTTGCCTGAAAAGATCGATAACGTGGCGCCGGGCGACATGATGAGTCATTACCTACACCGGCTTGCCGGACAGAAATTCGAGGATTGGAAAAGCCGGTACGAGCAGCGTAAAACGCCTGAGCAGATAGCCGAATATCAAAAACGTCTTCGCGAGAAGTTCATCGAAGCAATCGGCGGTCTGCCCGAGCGTACCACGCTGAATCCCAAGGTAACGAGTGTGACTGAGCGCGACGGCTACCGCGTGGAAAAAGTCATCTTCGAAAGCCAACCGAAGCATTATATCAGCGCCCTGTTGTTTCTGCCCGATGCCGACAAAAATGAGCCTCCATATCCGGGCGTGCTGATACCCTGCGGTCACACCGACAACGGCAAGGCCCACGATGAGTATCAGACCATGGGTGCGCTGCTGGCCCTTAACGGCATGGCGGCGATGGTTTTCGATCCGATCGACCAGGGTGAGCGAAGTCAGATGCTCTCGCAACTGCCTAAACTCGCCGGTACGAGAGCACATACGATGCTCGGCGTCGGCAGCATTCTCCTCGGCCGAAACACCGCGCGATTCGAGATTTGGGACGGGATGCGGGCTATCGATTACCTGCAATCTCGGCCCGAGGTCGATTCCAGGCGCATCGGCTGCACCGGCAACAGCGGCGGAGGCACGCAGACTTCGTACCTGATGTCGCTGGATGAGCGTATCGTCGCCGCCGCACCGAGCTGCTACATCACCGGCTTCGAGCGACTGCTGGATACGATCGGCCCGCAGGACGCCGAGCAGAACATCTTCGGCCAGCTCGCCTTCGGGATGGACCACGCCGATTACCTGATGATGCGGGCCCCGATGCCGATACTGATCTGTGCCGCCACTGGGGATTTCTTCGACATCACAGGGGTGTGGAATTCGTTCCGCTATGCCAAAAGGCTCTACACTCGCATGGAATTTGCCGAACGTATCGACCTGCTGGAAAACGACGCCGGTCATAATTACAATCGGCTCCAGCGACAGGGTGTCGCGCGGTGGATGTCACGATGGCTGCTCGATAAAGATGTACCGATTATCGAGCCGGAAGTCAAACTGCTAAGCGACGAGGAGGTCCTGTGCGCTCCGGGCGGCCAGGTGATGAACCTGGATGGAGCACGGTCGACGTATGACCTTAACCGGGACCAGGAGAAGGATTTGGCCAAAAGCCGAAAAGAGCTTTGGGCTTCCGGCGACCAGGCCGGCCTGCTGGACCGGGTCCGCCAGATCGCCGGCATACGCAGGCTCAAAGATCTGCCGAAGCCCAAAGTCGTGAGGTACGACACCATTGAGCGTAACGGTTATCATATCAGGAAGATGATTTTAATGCCGGAGAACGGCATCTATCTGCCGGCATTGATGTTCATCCCCGGCACGAATGTGAACAAGCCGGCGCCGCCCCGGGGCCTGGCCTTATACATTAACGAACAGGGCAAGGCCGCGGATACCGCGCCGGGCGGGCCGGTCGAGGCGATGGTCAAAGCCGGCAAGTACGTTCTGGCCGTAGACGTGCGAGGCACGGGAGAAACTCAGCAGGGCAAACAGGGACAATTGAGCGGAGCTGCCGGGCCGGACTGGATGGATGTTTTCACGGCGTACCTTCTCGGTCGCTCTTACGTCGGCATGAGAGCGGAAGATGTGCTGGTCTGCGCCCGGTTCTTACAGCAGGATCAAACCGGTCCGGTGGATTTGGTTGCCGCGGGCAACATTGGTGTCCCCGCGCTCCACGCCGCGGCGCTCGAGCCGGATCTTTTCGGCTCGGTCAAGCTGGTTCGTTCGCTCAGCTCATGGTCGAACGTGATTGAGCTCGGCCTCTCCTACAACCAGCAGGTTAACGCTGTCCAGGGGGCATTGACGACATACGATCTTCCAAATCTGGCCGGGATACTGGCCGAAAAGCTGACTGTCGAAGAGCCGGCGAACGCTCTGGGGCTACCTCGTTAGAGAAAGGCAAATTCGAAACCAGAAACTCCTGTATAAGCAAACAAGCCGGGGCAGGTTGCTTAATTTTGAACCTGCGCTCCGGCTTTTTTTTGCACTTTCTATTTTCCATCCGGCCTGTCTGGGAGCCGGTGGAAAAGTCAAAAACTGTTAGCATTCAGTTTTTAGATTTCAATTAGCTATCTTTCGCCTCGAATTCAGCGTCGATGACGTCATCGGGCTTTTTCCTTCGAACTTCTTCTTCGGGATGAGGTGCCGCCTGCGAGGCGCCGCCGGTCGGGGCCGAAGCGGCCTGCTTTTTGGCAGCCTCTTCATAAAGCACCTTGCCCAATTCCTGACCGGCGGTACTCAGGTTTTCAATCGCCTTCTTTATGGCGTCGGCATTTTCGCCCTTGATTGCTTCCTTAAGATTGTTGACCGCGTTCTCGATATTACCGCGGGTCTGGGCCGAGACTTTATCGCCGTGCTCCTTAAGCGTTTTTTCCGTCGAATAAATCAACTGGTCGGCCTGGTTCTTCAGGTCCACCACTTGCCTCTTCTTCTTATCATCCTCGGCGTGGGACTCGGCTTCTTTGGTCATCTTCTCAACCTCCTCGTCGCTCAGCCCGGAGCTGGATTTAATCTCAATCGACTGCAACTTGCCGGTTCCGAGGTCCTTGGCCGAGACGTTCAAAATACCGTTGGCGTCAATATCAAAGGCCACTTCAATCTGAGGAATGCCCCGCGGTGCCGGCGGCAGATCAGCAAGCTGGAACCTGCCAAGCGAGCGGTTGTCCCTGGCGAACTCACGCTCACCCTGCAGAACGTGGATGTCAACGGTCGTCTGGCTGTCGGCGGCGGTCGAGAAAATCTCTTTCTTGCTGGTCGGAATCGTGGTGTTGCGCTCGATTAATCTTGTCATAACCCCACCCAATGTCTCGACGCCCAGCGAAAGCGGCGTAACGTCCAGGAGTAGAATATCCTTAACGCCCACGTCACCGGCAAGCACTGCTCCCTGAATGGCTGCACCAACCGCAACGACCTCATCCGGATTGATGCTCTTGTTCGGCTCTTTGCCGAAGATGTTTTTGACGATCTGCTGGACTTTCGGAATCCTTGTCGAACCGCCGACGAGCAGCACCTCTGCGATATCACCGGTTTTGAGCTTGGCATCATCGATCGCTTTGCGACATGGAGTCTTAAGCCGTTCAAAGATGGATTCGACAAGCGATTCGAACTTGCTGCGGCTGATGGTAATCTGCAGATGCTTCGGCCCGGAGGCGTCGGCGGTGATAAACGGCAGATTGACCGTGCTCTCAAGCTGCGTGCTCAATTCGCACTTCGCTTTTTCGGCGGCTTCCTTAAGACGCTGATGAGCCATTGCATCGTCCCGCAGATCGATACCTTCGGTCTTTTTGAACTCATTGGCCAGGAAATTGATCAGCACGGCGTCCAGATCGTCACCGCCAAGATGCGTATCGCCGTTCGTGCTGAGCACCTCGAAAACATTATCGCCGATATCGAGTATCGAAATATCGAATGTTCCGCCGCCAAAGTCGAAGACGGCAACCTTTTCGTTCTTTTTCTTCTCAAGACCGTAGGCAAGCGCCGCAGCGGTCGGCTCATTGATTATACGCTCGACTTCAAGCCCTGCGATCTTGCCGGCGTCTTTGGTGGCCTGACGCTGTGAATCGTTAAAGTATGCCGGGACCGTAATCACAGCGTTTGTTACCTTCTCGCCCAGATAATCCTCGGCCGTCTTCTTCAGGTCCTGCAGAATCATTGCCGAAATCTCGGGCGGAGTGTATTGCTTGCCCCGAATATCAACCTTCACCAGCTCGTCCGAAGCCCCGGTAATTTTATAAGGCACAATCTTCTCTTCCGACGAGACCTCATTGTGACGCCGGCCCATAAAACGCTTAATGGAAAACACGGTGTTTTCCGGATTTGTGACCTGCTGATGCTTTGCAATCTGCCCGACAAGCCTTTCACCCTTATCTGTAAAACCGACCACCGAAGGGGTAAGCCGGGATCCGGAAGAATTAATCAGCACCTTCGGATCGGAGCCTTCCATCACGGCTACCACTGAATTTGTCGTTCCCAGGTCTATTCCAATAATTTTACTCATAGTTATATTCCTTTCGAAATAATTTCATACCTCATGGCACATAATGTGCAAAAAACGTGCCAAAGATAAGATTATACTATTAAAAGGAACTTAAATCGCCTTATCACAAGAATTTAGCTTTTATTCCGCCCCCAACCTGAAATTTCCAAATGTCAATTTTTGTGCCATTTTGGCAGTTCCAGGCCGGTTCTACCAAGCCACAAACGAAATTGTCATTCCGCTCCCATTTAGCAACACTAACCTGTAACAGCACTATTTAAAGATTTCCTATTGGCCGCTGAAAAGTCCTATATATTCTTGATAAAGTCACTGCAAAGTCATATATTGGTTCTTGTGAGTGAAAAATATCAGGAGGACGTACCGATGCCAGAGAGTGAACCAAACGACTCATATAAGGATGTTTTTACGCTTACTGCCGGCGCTGCCGATCCGCGTCCAGATTCCTCTGCTTCGGTTATATTATCAAACATTCAGAAAAGGAGGTGTAACATGAAATGGTTTCAGAGAACAAGCATCGATCTCATCGTAATATGTGTAGTTGTAGGAGTCTTGACGTCGGCATCGTACGCTGCGCCTCCGAGCGACAGGTGCATATTGATAAAGGTCCAGGTCGCTGACAGGGATGATGTCGCAACACTAGCAAACATGGGGCTTGATATATGGGAATATCGTGAGGGCGGTTTGATTATCAGGGTAACGGACGATGAAAGAAACCAGATTAGAGAAGCCGGCTTTACTGTTGAGACAATTACCGAAGATGTTTATGAGTACACCGAGAGAATCAGACAAGAACAGATTTCTATGTTTGCAGAGCCTACATCGGCCAAATACCATTCCTATGATGAAGTTATTACAGAACTTATAGCTCTTGAAGATTCAGGTGTTGCTCGGACTTATATAATCGGCAGCACTCACGAAGGCCGGGACATCTTGGCAGTAAAAATCAGCGACAATCCTTCCGATGCTGAGAATGAGCCTGGTGCGATTTTTTTAGGCTGTCATCATGCACGCGAATGGATATCGGTCGAAGTCCCGCTCTACATCGCACAGTACCTGGCTGATAACTATGAGACTGATGCAGAAGTCAAACATCTGGTTGATAGCTGCGAAATATGGATCGTGCCGGTGGTGAACCCCGATGGTTATGAATACAGCCGCACTGTAGACCGAACGTGGCGAAAGAACAGAAAAGATAACGGAGATGGAACATTCGGTGTGGATTTGAACAGAAATTATAGCTACATGTGGGGCGGCCCGGACGCAAGCCCCACAACATCGAGTGAGGCATACCGAGGTCCTTATGCTTTCTCTGAACCAGAGACACAGGCCGTTAGAGATTTGGTTCTTGCCGATGATTTTCGAGTTCTTATGAGCTACCACAATTATGGACAACAGATATACTACCCATGGGCGTATACTTGGGAACCTTGTTCGGATTATATTCCTATGAGTTCTATGTATCTCAAAATGAGAAATTTAATCAATGAAATGAGCGGCGCAATCTATACTTCCTGGACAGAGCAGAATGGGTATTTGATCGGCGGTGAAACTGGGGACTGGAGCTACGGGGAGCTTGGTATTTATTCATTCGGCATCGAACTGCCGCCTTCATCTGGAGGGTTCGTACTTGTAGAGAGTAGAATAATGCCTACATGTGAGGAAAATTTGCCGGCAGCTTTATACCTTATATCGCTTTCCGCTGAGAATGGTGGAATTGAGAATCCGGCTACGGGCACGACATACAGCAGTATCCAGTTCGCTATCAATGAGGCCTCCGAAGGCGATGAGATATTAATTAACCCGGGGCTCTACCAGGAAAATATCCTATTCAAAAGTAAGAACCTGACTCTCAGATCAAAGGACCCCAATGATCCGGATATTGTAGGCTCTACTGTTATTGAGGGTGTTCAACAATACCCAACGATAACTATGTCGAGTAGTAGAGATAGCAGAGACGGAGTCTGTGTACTTGACGGGCTTACCATAATCGGCGGGGAGCCAGGTATCTCTTGCCGTGATGTATCCCCGATAATCAGAAACTGCTTCATTGAAAGTAACGGATCTAACGCGCTTGAGTTTTCGGAAGGCTATGAGCCAATAACAATTGATTATACTATCCTAACACCGGGACAAGTAGTTCCTGCTTTAGTTGCATACTGGTCACTGGATGAAGCAGAAGGCATCGCTGCGCACGATAGTTTT
>Ga0299912_10002397_pt1 | contig 15327 bp, 15 predicted proteins | sample RVTome_2_FD_207667 | JGI IMG/M metagenome (GOLD analysis project Ga0299912, IMG submission 207667) | Soil microbial communities from uranium-contaminated site in the Upper Colorado River Basin, Wyoming, United States - RVT95D214 (version 2) ... | reverse complement strand
TCCGCTTTCTCCTTATCCCTGGCTTTTAGCTTAATGATGATCCCGTCTTTGGTCTCCTCGATTTCCTTCTCGAAGAGCTGAGAGAACTTTTTGGGATCACAACCAAAGGTACAGAGCATTTCTTATCACCTCCTTTCTAATATAGATATATTTATATTTATCTATATGATAAATAAAAAAAATTATTTAGTCTTCCGGGATTTAAGGTCGAATTTATCATAAAGACCACAACAGCAGCTCTCCAGGGCGCAGCGATTTAACCTATAATGGACCTCCTTTCCCTTTTTGCAGCATTTTACCAGTCCTGCTCTTTTTAAGATATTCAGGTGATGAGATATTGATGGCTGACGCATATCAAAAGGCTTACAGATGGCCATAACACAGAGCTCCTTATCCCTTAGCATCTCCAGGATCTTCTGCCGGGTCTTATCGGATAGGGCTTGAAAGATTAGCTGACATTTATCGTTCATAATCTCACCTAATATATAGACAATTATCTATACGTTATTAATGATAAAATAGTTAAAAGAAATATATCAAAAATAAATTTAATTATATATTGTCAACCAGTCTCGCCTCCGGCGGACATGATTGACCTACTTAGTCATCAGCACAGCCCCAAGGTGGAAGGTTAAGTCGTTGGCATCTCTATCTCCACCGATGACTGCACTGGGGATGATGTTTTTAACTGTATGATATTTCATCCCTATATCGAGACTGAGGGTAAACGGTTTTGGCGTTTCTTTATCAAACGTCATAATCTTCATCATTATACCCCCACCCACGTTCCATCCGAATTTGGTGATGCTCCATTTTTCTTTGCTGATCTCGGATTCTTCAATCTCCTCGGTAGTGGAGTAGTTATAGACTCCTGCCATAGGTGCAAAGTATAAGAGGAGAGGACCAGCTGGTGCACTGAATTGGGGTCCTAAAGTGAACTGCATAGATTCATGGCTGGTATTCACGTCCACATAAAGGCCTGTTTCTGGTATGTGAATATTTTCATTGGTCTCAGACTCATAGCTCACCCAGGCAAAATCAACTCTTAGAGCAAAGAAATTTATTCCCGGTGGAGTGGCGAATAATTTACCAGAGATACCACCTCCCATATCCGAGACATTAGCAAACTCCTCCTGTGGAGAAGAAACAAAAAGATTAAGCCCTCCTCCGATTTTAGCGATCGAAGTTGAGAAGAGGAGAAAAAAAGCTGCGATGCAGAAAAATAAAATCCTGTGGTTATGCATCTTCATACCTCCCGTTTGAAATATTTTTGATAATATACATTTATTTAGTAGGATTGTAAATAATTTTTAAGAGCAAAATTGTGTTTATAAGTAGTTGGAGGCCAGAACACGATTCTATTCCTATAATCTTAAAGCTTATTTTTTCTTCTGTAATTCCTGGAGAGTTTTCTTAAATTCTTTGTTGTCAGGTTCCAATTCTAAGGCTTTTTTCGATTCCTGCAGGGCTAATTCTTTTTCCCCCTGAAGGTCATAAACCATCCCCAATCGCCAGTGGGCTGCAGCCCAGGAGGGAGAGTTTTCAGATGGTTCCACCTTCAGATATTTTGTGAAACAATCCTCTGCTTCTTCCAAGTTATGCTGGGCTAAAATATAAGTCTTGCCGAGTTGATAAAGTGCATTCATTTCCTCTGGTTTTTTTGTCAGAATTTCATTAAAGGAGGTTATGGCTTTATCGTATTTTTTGTTCACCTGGTAAAAATATCCTAAGCTGTATTTGGCCTTAAAAGTTGAAGAGGTATCAAATTTCACTGCTTCTATTAGATACTCCTCTGCTCTGATCAAATCCTTTTCTCTTTCCCAATAAGCGGCCCAGGCTTGAGCGCCTAAGAAGGGATCTAAACCCTGAATTATCTTTGCCTCTTTCTCTGCTTTCTTTTTATCTCCACCGGCAATACCTGGAGCTACAAGATAATACTGAAAAAGGCTAAATCTGACCTCAGCATCAGTTGAATCTAATTTAACGGCTTTTTCAAGCTCGCCCACCCCTTTCTTAGCTCTAAATAAGGCTTTGATTTTACCTGATTTTTGAGCTTTCATAAGGTAAGAGCTGCCATACCATAGATGATATTCTGATACTGAATCTTTAAGTTCCACTGCTTTTTCGAGATTTTCAATAGACTTATCGTAGTTCTTCTCAGAGTAATAGATCTTACCCAGGATAAAATATGCTTCGTGGTTTCGAGGGTCTGATTTAATCACCTGTTCCAGAACGGCTTTTGCCTCCTGGAATTTTTCCTCTTTAAATAACTTTTTCCCTTCCTCTAATGAGGGGGCTGCGGTCATACTTGTCTGTATATAAAAGAAACTAAAAAGAATCAAAAGAATTAAAAGCAACTGCCCTTCATTAATATGACTGAACCCTTTTCTCATAATTTCAAGAGCTGAATTAGGCATATAAGTATCTCCTTTACATTATAATTCACTTGGAATGATAAATAAGCTATTATCTTGAATCGATTAAGCTTTCTTATACCCTATTTAATTTCTTATAAAAAGTCAAGAAAAATCAGTCAGGTAAAAAACCTTAACCGGGGCAGGACTTGGACTCCAGTCCCTGGAAATGGAGTTGTTAGAACTACTACAATTCCATTGAGAAAATGCCACCTTTTAGTTTGACAATTGCTTTAAAATATTTATCTTTTGATAAGATAAATACTTAGAGACCATGGAAATATTAAGAAAATTCGAAGAAACGATTAACCGCTGGAATATGTTAAAAAAAGGGGATAGGGTAATTGTTGCCTGTTCTGGTGGTCCGGATTCTGTGGCTTTGCTTAATCTCCTGAATCAGATAAAGGGGGAATATGGTTTGAAATTATTTATTGCACATATAAACCACAAGCTCAGAGGGAAAGAGTCAGATGAAGATGAGAGGTTTGTAAAACGATTAGCTCTTAATTTAAGGTTAAAATTTTATTCTAAGTCTTTTGATATTAAAAGGATAGCAAAGAAAGAGAAATTATCAATTGAGGAGTGTGCCCGGAAGATAAGATATGATTATCTAATTAAATTAGCAAATCGGATAAAGGCTACAAAAATAGCCTTAGGGCATAATGCAGACGACCAGGCAGAAACGGTTTTAATGCGGCTGATTAGAGGAGCAGGAGGTCTGGGTTTGTCAGGTATTCCTGCTATTTCCGGAAAGATAATCCGACCACTCTTGGAGGTAAAAAGGGAAAAGATTGAACAATTTTTAGAGCAAAATAAAGCCAGTTTCAGGATGGATTCCTCTAATTTAAGAAAAGATTATTTCAGAAACAAGGTAAGATTGGAACTGATACCGCTTCTCAGAAAAAGTTATAACCCTAAGATCGTGGATGCTCTGAATCGAACAGCCTCGATTTTGTCTGCTCAAGAGAAATTTTTAAAAGAAGAAACTTTCAAAGTATTCAATAAAATTGTAGAAAGAGAAGATAAGAAGATTTCGCTTGATTTAAACAAACTATTTAATTATGATATTTATTTTAGAAGAGAACTGGTCAGATTAGCCATTGATCAGATGGGAGGTGGTGTTTTCAAGACAAATTTTGAGATAGTAGAGCGGATTTTAGATTTAGCCCAGAAAAAAAAGACCGGTAGAAGGATTTTTTTGAATAGAAGTCTTCTGGCAGAGATCTCCTTAAATTATTTGAATATATACCAGGTTGAAAAAAAGAAGAAAGGTTTACCAGTCGTTTTTCCGGGGATTAAAAAGAGTAAAATGTTTGGAATCAGCTTAGATTCAGAGATTATCAAGAAAAAGGATTTAAAGGAAAAACCTTTTAACGATAACCAGATGACAGCGTTTTTGGATTGGGGCAAGTTAAAGCCCCTCTTTATCTTAAGAAATCCCGAACCAGGTGATAAGTTCAAACCATTAGGGATGAAAGGAACAAAAAGTTTAATAGATTTTCTAACTGACCTCAAGGTTCCTCGTTATGAAAAAGAAAAAGCTTTGATTTTAACTTCAAAGGGTAAAATCGTCTGGGTTCTGGGCTATAGAATTGCAGATGAATTTAAAATAACTAAGGATACCAAAAAGATATTGAAAATAAAAGCTCAAAAAAGTTAGTTGTCTATTAACTGATCCACAGGGTAGTAGATGAAAGGGAAAGGTGTAAAAATTATTATCCCGAAAAGGGAACTGAAAAAAAGGGTAAAGGAATTAGGTGCTAAAATTTCCAAGGATTATGCAGGAAAAGAGCTGATCTTGATTGGAATACTTAAAGGTAGTTTTATCTTTTTAGCTGATCTGATCAGGCAGATTAAAATCCCGCATGAGGTTGACTTCATTGCAGTTGCCAGTTATGGCCAGGAGATCGAAGGGAGTGGAGCGGTAAGATTAATTAAGGATTTAAGTGCTAATATCGAAGGGAAAAACGTAATAATCATAGAGGATATCGTGGATAGTGGCTTGACTCTGAACTTCATAAGGAAAAATCTACTTTTACGTAATCCGAAGAGTCTGGAGATAGTCACCCTCTTAGATAGGAAAGAGAGGAGAAAAGTTCAGGTGCCCATCAAATACGTAGGATTTGCAGTTCCGAACGAGTTTGTTGTGGGTTATGGTCTGGATTTAGGTGAAAGGTACCGCAATCTGCCTTACATAGCTAAGGTTGAGGGAGATAAATTAACTCAGAGATGGTTTGAACTTTGAGACTAAGAAAAAGATGACAAGGTAGAGCTTATGAATGAAAAAAAGGATAATTTAAATCGAGGCAGCAGGTTTGATCCCAAGAAGAAAAACAGATTAAGAGGGGAGCCGGACGGGAAAAAGCCGGGGGATGAGTTTCACTGGCGGAAAGCTGGCAGAACCATGATTATCTGGGTATTTCTTTTCCTTATTTCAGTATATCTTTTCCAGTATTATAATCGGGGTTTTAAGAAAGAGATCGAGATCACCTACAGCGAATTCATTGAACAGCTCGATTCTAACAATGTCAAAACCGTTCTTTTGCTGGAAAAAGATGTGGAAGGGGAATTCGTCAAAGAAGTTAAAAAGACTGAGGGAAAGATTACTAAATCCTATCGTAACTTCAAACTATACCTTCCTTTTGAAGACCCCAGCCTTCTCCAGAAATTAGAAGAAAAAGGTGTGCAGATAAAAGCTGAGCCACCCAAATTTAACTGGTCAAGCCTTATTCTGGGGGTATTGCCTTATATATTGCTTTTAGGGTTACTCTGGTTTCTACTTTTCAGACAGATGCAGGGGGGGACCAAGGGACTTTTCTCCTTTGGCAAAAGCCGAGCCAGGCTTTTGACCGGGGGGGACAGGCCCAAAGTTACCTTTAGCGACGTAGCTGGTGCAGATGAAGCCAAACAGGAATTGCAGGAGATAATAGAGTTTTTAAAAGACCCTTCCAAATTTCAAAGATTAGGGGGTAAAATCCCTAAAGGAGCACTACTTTTAGGTGCACCCGGTACGGGTAAAACTCTTTTAGCTAAAGCAGTAGCTGGAGAAGCTGGAGTTCCCTTTTTCAGCATGAGCGGTTCGGATTTTGTGGAGATGTTTGTGGGCGTGGGAGCTTCGAGAGTGAGAGATCTGTTCGATCAAGGGAAAAGGAATGCGCCGTGTATAATTTTTATCGATGAGATAGATGCAGTAGGACGTCATCGAGGTGCCGGTCTGGGTGGTGGACATGATGAAAGGGAACAGACCCTGAACCAGCTTTTAGTGGAGATGGATGGCTTTGAGTCGAATGAAGGGGTAATCCTCTTAGCTGCAACAAATCGACCGGACGTTCTGGATCCGGCTCTGTTAAGACCGGGTAGATTTGATCGCCAGATAGTGGTTGATATTCCGGACGTGAAAGGTAGAGAGGGGATCTTAAAAGTCCATACTCGTAAGATAAAGATGGCTGAAGAGGTGGATTTATCGATTTTAGCCAGGGGAACCCCAGGGCTTTCAGGTGCAGATTTAGCTAACCTGGTGAATGAAGCTGCCCTTTTGGCTGCCAGGAAAGACCGTGATAAAGTAATTATGGAAGATTTTGAGGAAGCTAAGGATAAGGTTATGATGGGAACTGAGAGGAGAAGCATGGTGATAAGTGAAGAAGAGAAGAAACTTACTGCTTATCACGAATCCGGGCATGCTCTGGTGGCTAAACTTATCCCCGGATCAGATCCAGTTCACAAGATGACTATAATCCCCAGGGGATTATCCCTTGGTTTAACTCACTATCTACCTATAGATGAGAAACATACCCATTCGAGAGGGTATCTGGAGACGAAGTTGGTTCATCTTTTAGGCGGCAGGGAAGCAGAGAAGTTAGTTTTTAATGAGCTTACTACAGGTGCGGGAAATGATATTGAAAGAGCCACTGAACTTGCCAGAAAGATGGTGTGTGAATGGGGTATGAGTGAAAAATTAGGTCCTGTGACTTTCGGCAAAAAGGAAGAAGAGATCTTCCTAGGACGGGAGATTGCCAAGCACCGGGATTATAGCGAGAGGACTGCTCAGGACATAGATGAGGAAGTGAGGAGAATTGTAGACCAGGCTGAAGAAAAAGCATATCAGCTTCTAAGTATGAACATGGATAAGCTTCATTTATTAGCAATGGCTCTATTGGAAAAAGAGATTCTGGATGGTGAAGAGATAGAAAGGATATTTAAGGGAGAGAAGCTTGAGGATAAAAAGAATAACCAGAAAGACAAAGATGATAAATAAAAAGAAGATAGAAAAAGGGGTGAGTATGATCTTAGAGGGGATAGGGGAGGATGTTAAAAGAGAAGGGTTGAGAGAAACTCCCAGAAGGGTAGCTGAGTTCTATGAAGAAATCTTCTGTGGCATTTTTGAAAACCCAAAAGAGGAACTGAAATTATATTCTGTTCCAAACCAGGATGAGATGATCATCGCCAAAAAGATCCCCTTCTATTCTCTGTGCGAACACCATCTTTTACCTTTTTTTGGCAAAGCTCATATAGCTTATATACCGAGAAACAATAAGATAACCGGTTTTTCCAGATTATCCCGGGTAGTGGAGGTATTAGCTTCCAGACCTCAATTGCAGGAAAGATTCACCTCACAGGTTGCCGATTGTCTGATGCAGGGTTTAAGACCTAAAGGGGTATTGGTTATAGTTGAGGCAGAACATCTTTGCCTTTCGATGCGCGGGCTAAAAAAGCCTGGCTCTCTTACAGTTACCTTAGCTATGAGAGGTGATTTAAGAAAGGATTCTATTCGGGCAGAAGCATTTGCCCTGATTAAGGGGAGATGAATTTAAAAGAAGAAGGATTGAACCAGCTTAAAGGAAAAAGCACCTCTGAATATTTTCTTGATTTTCATAATAGAAGGCTAAACCTTTCCTCCCGCACCCATCTAATGGGCATTCTGAATGTGACTCCGGATTCTTTTTCAGATGGTGGTAGATTCTTTAAGCTGGACGAGGCAATAAAACAGGGTGTAAATCTGGCAGAGGAAGGTGCGGATATAATCGATATCGGGGGGGAATCTACCAGACCAGGCTCTGAGCCAGTATCTTTAGAAGAGGAGTTGCGTCGGGTCATGCCAGTGATTGAAGAGTTAGCTAAAAGAACTGATGTTCCGATTTCCATCGATACCTATAAATCTAAATTAGCTAAAGAGGCTTTAGATTCCGGAGCTCAAATGGTAAATGATATTAGTGCTCTAAGGTTTGATCCGGAGATGAAAAATGTAGTAGCTTATTACAGAATTCCAGTAGCCTTAATGCATATCAAAGGTACGCCTAAAAATATGCAGGAAAATCCTTTTTATGAAAATGTGGTTGAGGAAATTAAGGAATATCTTAAGGAATCTATGAAGATGGCAAAAGATGTTGGCATAGATGAGGAAAAGATAGTACTTGATCCGGGGATAGGTTTTGGTAAAACCTTAGAGGATAATTTAAAAATATTGAGAAATCTCAAGGAATTCACAGACTTAGGCAGATCCCTTTTGATAGGGGTTTCTCGCAAATCGTTTATCGGAAAGATACTGGATTTGCCGGTGGAAGAAAGGTTAGAAGGGAGTTTAGCTGCATTGGCAGTGAGCATAATGAAAGGGGCAAATCTCTTAAGGGTACATGATATTAAGGAAAGTAAAAGGGTTGCAAGATTGGTGGATGCGATCTTAATAAGAGGATAAATAAAGATGATTCTGTTCCATATAGGATTCTTGAAATTCGGGATCATAGATTTAATCGATGTGGCGATTGTGGCTTTCCTGTTTTACCGTTTTTTAGTCCTGGTTAAAGGGACCAGGTCTATCCAGATACTCTTCGGGGTTTTTGTTTTGATCCTTTTCTCCTTTGTGGCTTTCTGGTTTCAATTGGAAGGTTTGAAATGGTTAATTACCAATATAGCAACCGTAGGAGTCATAGTCCTGGTAGTTGTGTTCCAGCCAGAAGTAAGAAAGGCTTTAGCTCAGTTCGGGCATAATAAGCTTTTCAGACTTTTTATACGTTATGAGAAACAAAAGATTTTAGATGAACTGGTAAAAGGGTTGATAAAACTCTCGGAACTCAGGTATGGGGCTTTGATCGTTATAGAAAGGGAGATAGGTCTAAAGAATTTCATCGAGACGGGAAAACCTTTGAATGCCCAGCTTACTGGTGAATTGCTCTTGACCCTATTTACCCCTTATACACCTTTACACGATGGAGCAGTTATCGTCAGAGGGGAAACATTGGTCGCAGCTGCCTGTACTCTTCCTTTGACCCAGAAAAGGGAATATGCGGAGCTATACGGGATGAGGCATAAGGCTGGGATTGGGGTAACTGAGGAATCGGATGCTTTGGCTCTAATCGTTTCTGAAGAGACCGGAGAGATCTCTATAGCTTCTAACGGGAGCTTAAGGAAAGATATTGAGAAGGGCAACTTAAGAGAAATTTTGATTCAGATGATTGAGGCAAAAAGTAGCTAATTTATGTTTGTAGATTATGCAGAGATAGAAGTTCGGGGAGGAGATGGGGGAAGGGGTTGTATCAGCTTCAGAAGAGAGAAATATATCCCCAAAGGAGGTCCAGATGGTGGGGATGGGGGAAAGGGAGGGGATGTGATTCTTAAAGTAGAGCAGGACTTATCTACCCTTCTGGATTTTCATTATAGAAGAGCATATAAAGCTGGTAGAGGTAAACACGGAAAAGGTAAGAATCGTACCGGTGAGGGTGGAGAAGACCTGGTTGTAAAAGTTCCACCCGGGACAATAGCAAAAGATAAAATTTCTGGAGAAAATCTAACTGATCTTATCTCTGTAACTGATTTCTATGTGATAGCTAAAGGAGGGAGAGGAGGTAAGGGGAATACTCATTTTAAATCCTCTACTCTTCAAGCTCCCAGGTTTGCTCAACCAGGAGAGAAAGGAGAGGTTAGAAAGATAATCCTAGAACTGAAGCTTTTAGCTGACGTTGGTATCGTGGGACCACCCAATTCAGGCAAATCGACGCTTTTAGCAAGGGTTTCAGATGCCAGGCCAAAAATAGCCCCTTATCCTTTCACTACTCTTAAACCTAATTTAGGGGTAGTAAGGTTAAAAGATCACAAAAGCTTTATCTTAGCTGATATCCCTGGATTAATAGAGGGTGCACATCAAGGAAAAGGATTAGGATTAGATTTTTTAAGACATATTCAGAGAACTAAAGTTTTGCTATTTTTATTAGATGTGACAGCTTCTGACCTGATCTCTGAGTATGATAACCTTAAAAATGAGCTTAAGCTCTATGATTTATCGCTTTTAGAGAAACCAGCGATCTTAGCTTTGAATAAAATAGATTTATTGACTGAAAAAGATAAGAAAAGATTAAAACTGGAGCTAGGTCTTCCCTTAGTAAAGCTCTCAGCCCTAACTGGAGAAGGGATAGAAAAGCTTTTAGATTGTATAAACCAGGAATTGGAAAAGGTAAAGTTAAGGGAAAAAGGAGAGATTAAAATTGGAACTTATTGAGTAGCTTGTAGCATGTAGCAAAAAAAGAAAGATCGAAAATGGAACATTCTGAAATAAAAGATTGGATAGGATTGTCATTAGTTCCGGAGGTGGGAACTAAGAGATTTATTTCAGTTTTAAACCATTTTGGCTCACCCCGGGAGGTTTTTTCAGCCAGCTTGAAAGAGCTTGAAAAAATTCCGGATATAGGCAGGGTAGTTGCTCAGAATATCAAAAATTTCAAATCCTGGGATGAAGCTGAGAAGCAAAGTTTAAGAGTAGGAAAGGATGGAATTAGATTTATAACTATAAAATCTCCTGAATATCCTCTTAATTTAAAAAATATTTATGATCCACCCCCGTATCTTTTCTTAAAAGGAGAGATAAGAAATGATGATCAAAAGGCTTTAGCTATTGTAGGGACCAGAGTGCCTTCCACTTATGGTAAACTTATAGCAGAAAAGATTTCAAGAGAGTTAGCTGAAAAAGGGATAACTATAATTAGCGGTTTTGCAAGAGGGATCGATTCTCTTTCCCATCATTACGCCTTAGAGGCAGACGGAAGGACGATCGGAGTTTTCGGCTCTGGTCTGGATGTGATCTATCCACCTGAGAATAAGAAACTGGCAACCAGAATTGGGGAAAATGGGGCATTAATCTCAGAATTTCTTTTAGGCACCCAGCCAGAAGGAACTAATTTCCCGAAGAGAAATAGACTGATAAGTGGCCTCTCCTTAGGAGTGATCATCATTGAGGCAGGGATTAAAAGCGGGGCGCTTCTTACAGCTCAATTAGCGCTGGATCAAGGGAGGGAAGTCTTCGCTATTCCCGGAAATATCAGCTCCAAAGGGAGCGAGGGAACCAACTGGTTGATTAAGAAGGGAGCGGTTCTGGTTACTAAAGCTGAAGATATCTTAGAGGAGCTTAAAGGGATTTTATGTGAAGATGAAAAAGAGTTAAAAAGGGAAAAAAGTTCTACCCTTTCGGATGAGGAACAAAAAATCTATAAACTTCTCTCTTCAGAACCAGCTCATATCGACCGACTTGCTAAAGAAAGCGAACTTTCAACTCCACAAACTCTTTCGCTTTTGTTGAGTTTGGAATTAAAAGGGTTTGTCAGGCAGATTTCAGGGAAAAACTTCATCCGGATTTAAGGACATAAAGTTGACAGAGAAAAAAATTGAGATCGTAAACCGTTTGGGCTTACATGCCCGTCCTGCGGCTTTGGTGGTGCAAAAAGCTGGCAAGTTTAAATCTGAGATCCGGCTGGTAAAAGACGAATATGAGGTGAATGCTAAAAGCATTATGAGCGTTATGATGCTAGCGGCGGAGATGGGAAGCTTCATAACTATCAAAGCCTGGGGTGAAGATGAATCAACGGCAGTGGAGGAGATCGCCAAGCTTTTCGAGGAGAAATTTGGGGAAGAATAGTTAATTTAAATATAAATATTAAAAATGAAGAAACCAAAAAAAAATATTGTCTGGCAGGGCATACCCGCTTCGCCGGGTATTGCTATCGGCAAAGCCTATCTCTTAGATAGAGAAGAGATAACGATTAAAGAGGAAAAGCTTCCTCCCGGCCAGGTTCAAGAAGAGATTCTACGATTCAAAAATTCCCTACAGGAAGCTAAAAAGGAAATAGTAAAGATAAAGAAGAACATAGTAAAAAAATTAGGTGCGGATCAGGCGAAGATATTTGATGCTCATCTTCTGATCTTAGAGGATGAAGTTATCAATCGTCAGGTTATCAATGAGATCAAAGAAGAGAAAAAAAATGCGGAGTTTATTTATAATCGGGTAATTCAAAAGACTATTCAGGTTATATCTTCAGCCAAATATGAATACCTGAAAGAAAGAGTTGCTGACATTTCTGCGGTTTCAACCCGGGTGATAAACAGACTTTTAGGCTTGAAACAACATACCATAGAACCTCTAAAGACCCCGAGGGTTATAGTTGCTCATTCGCTTTCTCCCGGGGACGTGGTTCAGATGAAGAAGGAAAGCGTCCTGGGTTTTACTGCTGATTTAGGTGGGAAAACCTCTCACGTAGCGCTTTTAGCCAAATCTTTAGGTTTCCCGGCTGTGGTGGGTTTAAAAACTCTTTTTTCTACGGTCAAATCTGGTGAAAATTTGATTCTGGATGGGAATATAGGAGAAGTGATCCTTTCTCCGGATCAGTCAACCTTGAAAAATTATGAGTTTAAAAAGGAAAAGCTTCTTAAAAGGAGTAGAACCCTTTTAGAGCTGACTGGTCTTGTGGCTGAGACCAAGGATAAAAAAAAGATTGAGCTTTCGGCTAATATCGAACTTCCGTCAGATGTGGAATCTGCACTCGAAAACGGAGCAAAAGGGATAGGTCTTTTTAGAACTGAATATCTATATTTAGCCAGTTCTAATCTGCCGGATGAGGAAGAACAGTATCAAGCTTATTTTTCAATTGCACAGAAGATTTACCCTCAGAATGTTATCATTCGGACTTTTGATATGGGTGGTGATAAGTTCGCACGTGATCAGGAAAGAGATTATGAGGCAAACCCATTTTTGGGCTGGAGAGCTATCCGGGCTTGCCTGGATCTACCTGACGTTTTCAAAACACAGCTACGGGCAATTCTGAAAGCCAGCCCATTAGGAAATCTTAGCCTTATGCTCCCGATGATTTCTGGAATAGATGAGCTTCTAGAGGCAAAAAAAGTTTTAGAGGAAGTTAAAGAAGAATTAAGGGCTAAAGAGGTTAGTTTTGATGAAAATCTTAAAGTTGGAATTATGATCGAGATCCCTTCTGCTGCCTTAGAGGCGGATTCCCTTGCCAAACACTGCGATTTCTTCAGCATCGGGACGAATGATCTGATCCAGTATACCCTGGCGGTTGATCGAACCAACGAAAAGATTGCCCATCTTTATCAGAGTTTTCATCCTTCGGTTTTGAAATTGATAAAGAAGACCATAGATGACGGTCATAAAAATAATATCTGGGTGGGGTTATGTGGTGAGATGGCGGCCGATCCCAAGGCTACAGTTTTGCTGGTAGGTTTAGGGATAGATGAACTTTCCGCATCACCTCTTTCTATACCCCAGATTAAGAAGATCATCCGCTCCATAGAATTCAGAGAAGCCAAGGATTTTGCTGAAGAGGTGATGAAGTTAAATGATTCCAAACGGATTGAAAAATTCTTAGAGGAAGACTATCGGCGAAGGTTTAACCAGGAAAACTCTACAAAGGTTTGAATTATGAATACCAGACCAAATTTAGACAATCTTGCGGATATAAGGAAGATCGATCAAAAAAGGATGTATGATTTAATCTATGATTTTCCTCTTCAATTGACAGAGGGGGCTCATCTTGGGTTTATAGCTGATTTAAACCTGAAGAGTTTTACTCCGGGTAGCATAACTCTGGCTGGAATGGGGGGTTCTGCTATCGGTGGTGATTTAGCCAGATCATATCTGGCTTCAGAACTCAAAATACCCTTCTGGATCTGCAGAAATTATAATCTACCAGAATTTGTTAATGATAAAAGTTTGATTTTCGTTACCAGTTATTCAGGTAATACCGAAGAGACCCTTTCAGCTTACCAGGAGGCTAAAAGAAGAAAAGCCAAGATTATCGCTATCACCTCAGGGGGTAAGCTCTTGGAAGAATGTAAAACTTTTAACTATCCCTTTATACTGCTCCCAAAAGGTTTACCACCCCGTGCTGCTTTAGGTTATTCTTTCACCCCGATTCTGGTGACTCTTTCTCGTTTAGGACTGGTCTCAGATAAGATTAAGGAGCTTGAAAAAACTTCTAAATTCCTGGAGGAGAATAGGAACGAGTATTCGCTGGAAAGGAAAAGTGGAGAAAATCCCGCTAAAACCTTAGCTATAAATCTTTTTCAGAAAATTCCCATAATTTACTCCTCTACTGATTATTTCGATGCAGTCGGATACAGGTGGAAAGGGCAGTTGTGTGAGAACTCCAAGATTCTGGCTTTTAATAATTATTTCCCGGAATTCAACCATAATGAGTTAGTGGGCTGGAAAGTCCTGGAACATATAAGAGATAGGTTAGTTGTGATTATATTACAAGATAAAGAAGATCATCCCAGAATTCAAAGAAGGATGCAAATAGTTAAGGAGATAATCGAGAAGGAGAAAGTTAAGGTGATAGAGATAAAAAGCGAAGGTGAAGATCTTCTGTGCCGGATATTCTGTTTGATTCAATTAGGGGATTTTACCAGCTTTTATCTGGCAATTCTCAATCGAATTGATCCTACTCCGGTTGAGGTTATAGATTATCTCAAAAACAAGTTAACCACTTGAAAAACTAAAAAAGATGATAAAAAGAGCTGTCCACCTTTTTTTATTTATTCTGATTTTCTCCTTTTTTATTTCAGGATTTACTTTAGCCAATCCCACAGAAGAGATTTCCTGGCTCAGGATGGACAGGATAAATATATTAATTTTAGTTTTAGTCTTTTCTACAATTGTCCTTTTATATATCCGAAATGCCAAAAAGGGGAAAGAATTCTTCGTCCGCAAGATTACTGGATTAGAAGTAGTGGAGGAGGGAGTGGGAAGAGCAACCGAGATGGGACGTCCAGTCATTTTTATTCCAGGCATACAGGAGCTGGATGACATTCAAACCATAGCCGGACTTTCGATCTTAAGCAAGGTGGCTAAAATAACTGCTCAATACCATACCCCACTTTTTGTTCCCGTGCAGTACCCTTTAGTTTTAGCTGCGGCGCAGGAGTCGATCAAGGGAGCCTATTTGGATATGGGTAAGGGGGAGGACTATTCTCCTGAAATGGTAAGATATGTGGCTGGAGAGCAGTTTGCTTTTGTGTCTGCGGTTCACGGGATTATGCACCGGGATAAGCCAGCCACCATCGTGTATATGGGAGCTTTTTTTGCTGAGTCTTTGCTCTTAGCCGAAGAAGGACAGGCAAGTGGAGCCATACAAATAGCTGGAACTGCTAATCCAGACCAGTTACCTTTTTTCATTACAGCGTGTGATTATACACTGATGGGTGAGGAGCTTTTTGCGGCAAGCTCTTATCTTTCAAAAGAGCCTTTGATGTTAGGCAGTCTTAAAGGGCAGGATTGGATGAAGGTTTTTCTGGTCGTATGCATCCTCCTGGGAGCATTATTTGAAACTTTCAATTTAGGTGGTGGATTTTTTTATAAACTTTTCATAGAACGCTAAAGCTTATGAAAACTCAACTTCCAGTGGTAATTGCTTTTCTATCCGGGTTTATTATGATTTTAGCTTTTTTCAGCGCTAACCCTGGAATTGTGAATTTCAGTCAGAACCTTTTAACCTGGGTTACGATTGTGGGCGGGATCAGTTTGCTTTTAGGTATAGTTAGTATTCTTAAGGTCAATCTTAAGATTATCTCAGAGAAGGGAAAGGACTGGTGGTTGAAACTGATCCTGGTGTTATTTGTTTTTGGTATGTCCATATCC
>Ga0299912_10002396_pt1 | contig 15327 bp, 13 predicted proteins | sample RVTome_2_FD_207667 | JGI IMG/M metagenome (GOLD analysis project Ga0299912, IMG submission 207667) | Soil microbial communities from uranium-contaminated site in the Upper Colorado River Basin, Wyoming, United States - RVT95D214 (version 2) ... | reverse complement strand
TGGCAAAAGTCAAAAGAAGGGAATTTGGTTCCTTTGTTGGATTTGAGACGGAAGGATCGAAGAATGGTGGTATTTCTGATCGATTATCCTCAAGGGAAATAAAGGGAGAGATGGAGATAGGGCAGAACTGGAAAGTCCGCGATGGAGATGAGAAGGATCTGGAGAGCATTCTATCTCTTAGAAAGATTGTTTTTGGAGAAATGGAGGAAGATAAAGTAGACCCAAGCTTTTGGAGATGGCAATTCATGGAAGGGCCTGATGGAAAGGCTTTCATCTGTATTGCCGAGGACGGAGGTCGAGTGATCGGCCATTTCGCTGACGTCCCGAGGAGATTTTCCGCTAATGGGAGCGTAGTTTTAGGAACTCTTTCTCTCGATTTGATGGTCCATCCGGACTATCGGAGGAAGGGGATCTTTTCAGAGCTGGGAAGGTCTGCGATCCAGAGAGTTAAGAAAGCGAACGGACTTTTTATGATGGCTTATCCCATCCGCAATGAGACGATTCAAGGTTTTAAGAAGATCGGATGGGAAGTCGTGACAGAGCTTCCAGTCATTGTCTACCCCATCCGTTTTCGAGGTATCGTTCATCGATATCTTCCCATTCCTCTGATCAGCCATCTTCTTGGAGGAGTCTCACGGCTTTTCTATTTCATCCTGTGCCCACAAAAAAGAAAGGGAGGAGTGGAGGAAATTGAGATTGAAGAAGTGAAAGAATTCGATGACCAGTTTGATTCTTTCTTGCAAAAGGCCCTTTCCCTTTATACCATCATGGGGATCCGCGATCGAAATTATTTGAAATGGCGGTACCTTCAACACCCAACTCGAACCTATACGATCTATCGGGCCAAGAAGAATAGGGAAATGAGGGGCTATATCATTCTGAGAAAGGTTGACCTCCTCAGATTCAACAGTGCCACCATTGTAGATCTCATAGCATTAGATGACGAGACGTTGTCCATGTTGGTGGTGAAGGGAATTGAATACAGCGAGAGGGAAGGGGTTGACCTGTTGGGGTGCATGCTTCCCAAAGAGCATCCTTATCATAGGATCTTGAGGCGGAGAGGATTTCTCCCAAGCCTAAAGAAGTTTCTCTTGATGATCTATCCCCAATCCCATAAAGAGGTGCTCCTCTCTCCAGAAGGGTGGTATGTGAATTGGGGAGATACGGATGTCATCTGATACAAACGCATTCATTCCTTTATCTGGTCATTGCGAGCCCGAAGGGCTTGGCAATCTCATTTTTTGGGATTACTTCGTCGCTTCACTCCTCGTAATAACAATTTACTTATTGCGTTTGTTTTAGTTGATCTAAGAGAGTATGGAGAAGATGAAGTGCTCTCAGCAATACTTTTTCCAAAACGTCTCGACGAGCTATGGTGATTTCATCAAGGCCAGGGGTTCGAAAGAGGAGTTGAGACAATGGATTGAGACGCGAATGGGGAGGAGGGTTCTTGATATTGGGAATGGAGGTATCAGAGATTTCATCTCTCCAGTGACCCAACAGTATGTGGGCCTAGATTTTTCTCTTTCGATGCTGAAACAAGGGGACGAGGGGATTGAGAAGGTCTGCGGTAATGCCCTTTGCCCTCCATTTAAAAAAGGGATTTTTGATACACTCTTTTACCGAAGCATGCTGCACCACCTGGCCGAAGGCGGAAGAGGTAAGACCGAGGTTCGAGTGAAGCGGGCTCTCACCGAAGGTCTTCGACTTTTGAAGAAGAAGGGAAATGTGATCATCGTTGAACCCTGCATTTCTCAATGGCTGGAGAGGCTGGAGAGAATCCTTCACTTTTTCATCACGATCTTCTTCAGGGTGATCAAACAGCCAGAGGTATTCATATTCTCTGCCGAACATCTCAAAAAGGTTTTGGAGGAGTCCGTTATTGGGGAGATTTTTGTGAGGAAGGTAGGAGTTTCAGGAAGCCGATGGAGCTGGGTTTCTCCAGTGATCGGTCTGCCCAAACTGAAAGTCCCATTGGCAATCCTTCCAGTGACTCAAGTGATCCTGGAGGTAAAAGCGGGATGTTGAGTCGAAGGGCAAAAATCATTGTGCAGTGGGTGCTCGTTGCTATATTTCTATTTGTTCTAATCTATATCGGAGATGTTTCAGAACTGACGCGGTTGCCAAAGATCCGTTGGTCGTTCGTCCTCTTGGCCTATGTCTCTACGATTGGTTTCACCCTGATTCATAATCTTCGCTGGATGGTCATTGTGAAAGGGGTTTCGAAGGGTTCGGCTGAGCTGAGAAGGGACTTCTTCCAGTTCTATCGGTGGCTCCTCAACAGTTACGCCATAGGTACCGTGATTCCCAACGATATCAGTCTTGCGGGAGTGAGGACATATTATATGAATCAGTCTCATAACCTCCTGCTCCCCGCAGCACTATTTTCCGTTCTTCTTGACCGTTTTTTTGACTTTATCGTCTTCTTCGTCCTTGCCCTCCCTTCTTTCCTAATGATCACTAAAGTGGGTGGAGAGATAGAGGTTTTGTCGATCCTTGGACTCCTCATGGCTGCAGTATTCCTCTTCATCTATTGGAAGAAGGGAGAAGGCCTCGACTCTCTGATGCAGGTTTACCGCTCCGGAACGGATTTGCTTTTGAAATTGCCCATCATTGGAAAACGTATCGAAGGGAAATGGAAGGAGACCTTGGGGAAAAGTTCTTTTAGCGAAGGGTCGGTTTACCAGATGATGGGGTGGAGTTTTTTAAAATATCTCCTTCTGAGTCTTCGATTCTATCTTACGGGCCGAGCCTTGGGGGTTAAGTTCCCATTCCTCCAGGGAGTCTTTTTCATCCCCTTCATCCAGATGGTAGGGATGCTGAACATCACCCCCGGAGGGCTAGGAGTAGTAGAGATGGGTTCCTATGGGGCGCTCACGCTCATGGGAGTTTCTGAGTCAAAGGCAATGGTCTTTGTAGTTGGTCAGCGGATTCTTCTCTCGTGCATCACAATCAGCCTTGCTCTGGTGAATCAGTTCATCTTTTTCATGAGATCGAGAAGATTGAAAGAGAGTGGAATGGGATGAAGTCCATTCATGCTTTGGCGATAGACCTTGAGGACTGGTATCATCCTGAGTTGGTGAGAAAGAGGATTTCCGGAGATCCTGATGGCCAGATCGAGGAGGCCACTCAGGCTATCCTCAATCTTCTGGCTTGCTATCAGGTCGTGGCCACTTTTTTCGTCGTGGGTGAGGTGGCGGAGAAGTTTCCGAGACTGATTAAAAGAATCTTCGAAGGGGGTCATGAGATTGGTTCCCATGGCTTTTCACATCGGCCTTTATGGGAGCTGGATGAGAACCGTTTCAGAGAGGAGATGATTCGTTTTAACTCGGTGATCCAAAAGGTACTTGGCTCTGTGAGGATTAGAGGGTTTCGGGCCCCTACTTTTTCTCTGGATAACGGGACGAGATGGGCGACTAAGGTTTTGACGGAATTGGGCTACGAGTATGATGCGAGCATCTGTCCTGTGAAATTGAACCGTCTCTATGGTCTTCGAGGAGCGCCAACAACACCGTATCGTCTTTCCTTGAATGACTTGAGAAGGGAAGATCCCGATAGCCCTTTGCTCGAATTTCCTATGTCAGTGCTGGAATGGATGGGGCTGAGAATTCCTATGGGAGGAGGGTTCTACTTTCGGTTGATTCCTCTCGCATTACTCCGCTTAGGCCTCAAAAGGATTGGCCAATACCACTCTTTTCTCTTATATTTCCATCCATGGGAAGGGTATGTGGGGACACCCCAATTGAAACTTCCTTTGGCAGACCGGTTCATCACTTATTACGGAATTGGCAGGACATGGAAGAAGTTGGAATCTCTCTTTAGAGATTTTCAATTTACAAGAGTGGATAGGATTCTTGGTCTGACGGAGACTAAATAATGGGAAGAGAGCAAACTTCAAATTCGATCCCTCTCGTTTCCATCATCATTCCCAATTGGAATGGGAAGCGTTTTTTGGAGGAGTGCCTCCACTCCATTGAGAAACAGACTTTCTGCGGTTTTGAAGTGATCTTTGTTGATAATGGCTCCACTGATGGTTCAGCCGAATGGGTAGAGGAACGATATGGCCATTGGGTAAGGATCATTCGCAACAGAGAGAACCTCGGATTTGCCGAGGGCAACAATGTAGGGATTCGAGTGGCAAGGGGCATGTATATTGTCCTATTGAATAACGATACGGTTGTGGAACCGGAGTGGCTGGAGGAGCTCATCAAGCCCGTTGAAGCGGATTCAGCGGTAGGGATGTGCGCCTCAAAGGTCCGTTCCTATGATCAGCCAAAAGTGTTAGAGGCTACAGGCGAGCTGCTTTTTCGGGATGGTCTCAACCGAGCCAGGGGACACTTAGAAGTGGATCGAGGCCAATACGATTCAGATCTGGAGATTTTCTTTCCTCCTGGATGCGGAGGTCTTTATCGAAAGGTCATGCTGGATGAAATAGGGCTTTTTGACGAGGACTTCTTCGCCTATGGCGATGACACAGACCTTGGGATAAGGGGAAGGCTGGCAGGTTGGAGATGTGTCTATGCCCCCCACGCGGTTGTTTATCATAAAGGGTCGGGATCCACTGGCCGTTATTCACCCTTTAAGGCATTCCATGTGGAGAGAAATCGGGTCTGGATTGCCGTGAAATACTTTCCCCTTCACCTCTTACTCATGATCCCATTCTACACCCTTATTCGGTACTTTTTTCAGGTCTATGGATCTCTTGTCCATCAAGGGGCCGCGGGAAGGTTTACCCGTGATCATTCCATTTTCAGCCTCTTCTTGATACTTTTAAGGGCATATGGGTCTGCAACGAAAAATTTTATTCGAATGTGGAGAAAAAGGAAGGCTTTGCGCCGATTGAGGAGGGTGAGGAATGGAGAGTTTTCAGAATGGTTGAGACGTTTTGGCATCAGCGCTAAGGTAATTGCTCTTATGGATTAGGAGGTGAAGTCTTGGAGGTCTTTTCCCAAAGAAGTCAATATGAGAATGGAGGGGCGGGGAGATGGCTTCGGGAGTTTCGAGACCAGAGAATCCTTTCCTTACTCGGGAAGGATTGTCATCGAGTCGTCGACCTGGGTTGTGGAGAAGGGATTACCCTGGAGCGATTCATCAAAGAATTTCCTGAGAAGGAGTGCTTCGGGGTTGATCTGTCAACCTTCAATATCGAGACCTGCCGATCCTATAGACTTCCGGTGGCTTGTGGGGATATCTACCAATTGGGTCTGAAGACGGCATCTATGGATTGTTGTCTGCTCCTTGATGTGATTGAACATTTGAAGGAGCCTGAGGCTGTGTTAGAAGAAGCCTATCGAATACTAAGACCAGGAGGAACCCTGATCCTTGTGTTTCCACATGATCGGATGTTCTTTTTGTCCCGGCTCCTTTTCTTGAAGCTGAAGGAAGCCTTTTATGATCCGGGCCATGTGAGACAATGGCAGCCAAAGGAGATGAGGGAGCTCCTTCGGAAGAAGGGGTTTCGAGTCAATCGTTTTTCCAGTCTTCCTTTTCTCTTCTGGCCCATCAGTCTCTACCACCTGATTGAGGCTTACAAAGAGCCAACGGAGAGCAATAGGGATCAATGATGGTTTTGGCTCAGCTCTTGGATATTCTCGCCTGTCCGAAATGCCAATGGAGATTAGAGCTCGTCGATGGCGGAAAATCTCTGAAGTGTTCTAATGAGACCTGCGGTAGGACGTATCCTGTCCAATCCGGAGTTCCAATATTGTTGGACCGAACGGATGATTCACTCGAGGCCTCAGGGGAAGAGGCTCCCACAGAGATGGAAGCCATCTATACCCATAAGACCGTTTTCTATAAATTTCTCAGGTTTGGAAGGCGCTGGATCAACGCTGAATATATCCCCCAATTTCCCAAGCGGGTGGGAGAGATTTTTTATCAGGAAAGCTCATTGAGGATTCTCGAGATCGGTTCAGGGGTTCGAAAGATCCAGCCCAATGTGGTCAATCTTGATATCGGGCTTTTTGAAAACGTGGATGTAGTAGGCGATGGCCACCATCTTCCCTTTTTAGATAGCAGTTTCGATGGAGTCGTCATTGAAGTCGTGCTGGAACACATCAGGGATCCCGAGAGGGTAATTTCCGAGATCCATCGGGTGCTGAAGAGGAGTGGATATGTCTATTCGGTCATTCCATTTATCCATCCCTATCACGGATACCCGGGTGATTACCGGAGATTTTCGATCGAGGGGGTGCCATTGCTTTTTCGCCAGTTTGAGAAGGAGGAACTGGGCGTTTTGCGAGGGCCTGGGGTGGCGATGTTAAATCTTCTCACCACGATACCCTTTCTCTTTACATTTTCGAAAAGTGAAAAAATCTTCTATATCACAAAAGGGCTCAGCCTCTGCCTCCTCCTTCCGATCAAATTTTTAGACAAGCTTTTAATTAGGAATCCCCAGTCTCACCGGCTTGCTGATACCTTTTACTTTCTGGGAAGGGCAATCAAATGATGGAAGCGAGAAAAGATCAGAGGGGTTCGAATAAAGTCTTCATCGTCGGTTTGGATGGAGGGACTCTCGATCTGGTGCGGCCTTGGGTGGAGGAAGGGCATCTCCCGACCCTTAAGCGCCTCATGAAGGAAGGTCTGAGCCATGACCTGAGCGTCGAGCTTCCTCCTGGCACGGTTCCCAATTGGCCTTCTTTCATGACGGGGAAGAATGCAGGCAAACATGGCGTGATTCATTGGTTCAGCCGTGAAGATCGATCTTCGAGATGGTCGATTGTCAACTCCCGTTCCATCAGAGAGAAAAGCCTTTGGGAGATCCTTGGAAACTATGGGAAAGAATCAATTGTCATAAACGTGCCGCTAACCTATCCACCCAAACCGATGAAGGGCTTAATGATCACCGGTCTGCTTACCCCTCCGTCCGCAAAAGATTTTACTCATCCCTTCGAATTGCAGAATGAGATTGAATCGAAGGTGGGACGGTACATGATCTATCCTGATGCCATCTATCGGGAGGGAAGAGAGGAGAAATTCCTTGCCAGTCTGATGAAAACCTTGGATATAAGATTTCGAACGAGCCGATATCTAATGGAGGCGCACCCTTGGGATCTTTTCATGATCGTGTTCAGCGAAACCGATGCCATTCAACACGCCTTCTGGAAGTTCATCGATCCGCTCCATCCCTCTTATGATGAACGATTAGCACACTTTGGAAAGGGGATCCTCCAGGTTTATCAAAAGATCGACACCTTCCTAGGGGAGTATCTGAGTATCTTGGAGAAGGGGACGACCCTGATCATCATGTCTGACCACGGGGCAGGTTCTCTCTATAAAAAGTTCTACACGAATAACTGGCTTAGGAGTCTTGGCCTTCTGACATTGAAAAGAGATTTTTGGTCTCAACTAAAAGATTTTTCATTTAGACATGGATTGACCATGCAAAACCTCTACCGGTTTGCATTCAAAGTAGGGTTGGCCGACTGGAAAAGAGCGGTGGACAAGAAAGAGTCAGCAGAATCCCTGATGAGAAAATTATTCCTCTCTTATAATGACATTGACTGGAAACGGACCCAGGCCTTTGCCTTTGGGGGATTTGGCCAAATTTATCTGAATGTGAAAGAAGAGCACGCTGATCTTTCTTCTACAGATCTTTATGAAGAGGTCCGGGATGGGATCATCCGCCAGCTCCAAAAAATGGAGGGGCCAGGTGGAGGCCCTTTAATCGAGCAGGTCTATAAGAGAGAGGAACTCTACTTCGGCAAGAATTCTCATCGGCTTCCTGACATCGTATTCATGCCAAGGGCCGGGTATGTCGACCCAGGCGACTTTGAATTCTTTTCAAATCGTATCTTTGACGATGCCATCGGTGCCTCAGGGACCCACTCTCAAAACGGCCTTTTCCTGATCTGGGGAGAGACTGTGAAATCGGGTGTGACTCTTCAAGAGATAAAGATTCACGATTTGGCACCGACCATCCTCTATTTGATGGACGTTCCCGTACCTACGGACATGGATGGTAGAGTGCTTTTCGAAACCTTGAAGGAGGCGTGGGTTGAAACGCATCCGGCACGTTACATAGCCCCCGAAGAGGAGTCTCATGAGCAAAACCACACTTATTCCTCGGAAGAAGAGAAGGAGATCAGAGAGAGGTTAAAAGGCCTGGGATACTTGGCATAGGGCTGTTGAAAAGAGGATTTTTATGGAGAGGGCTAAGACGCTCGTCATCATTCCCGCTTATAACGAAGAGAAGAGCATTGCATCGGTGATCCAGAGAGTAATAGAGAATCTCCCCGGGTCAGAGGTGTTGACCGTGGATGATGGATCGAGCGACCATACCCGGCACCGGGCGATGGAGGCTGGTGCTAAAGTCCTCTCCCATCCCTTCAATCTTGGTTATGGGTCAGCCCTCCAGACAGGGTATCGATATGCCTTGAGAGAAGGCTATGAGGAGATCGTTCAGTTGGATGGGGACGGCCAGCACGATCCCTCGTTCATCACCCATTTGCTCGCTGTCATCCGAAAAGGAGAGGCGGACATCGCCATCGGTTCCCGTTTCCTCCCAACCCCGGCTATTGGATCAGAGGACCAGCCTTATCGGGCTCCTTTCATACGACGATTGGGGATGAAATTCTTTGGAACAATTTCCTCTTTGCTTATTCGGCAGAAGGTCACCGATCCCACCTCTGGGTATCAGGCGATGAATCGGAGAGTGCTAGTATGGGCTTCCAGTGATCAATTTCCCTGTGACTATCCAGATGCGGATGTGATCATCATGCTTCATCGAGCAGGATTCCGAATCAGAGAAGTGGCCGTTCAGATGTTCGAAAACCATGATAAGAAATCGATGCACAGTGGGTGGAAGCCGCTCTACTACGTCTTCAAGATGTTTCTGTCCATTTTGGTCACTTTAATGAGAAAGTAATGATAAGCGAATTAAGCGAATGATAGCGAACGGCACGAATAATGACTATTCGCGTGATTCGTTGTCATTCGTTCTATTTGTGTTCATTTCAAGGAAAAGGAGGAAATTATGCCTATTCGCAATAAGATTGTGGCCCTTGCCGTCGGCGTTGGCTTGCTCTTGCTCATCGTCGAATTGGTCAGAAGAAGAAGATTGCGAGAGGAATATTCCTGGTTATGGCTCCTGACTGGGTCTGTCATCCTTGTCTTGACGATATGGTTTGATCTTTTGAAGTGGTTCACCCACTTAGTCGGAGCCATTACGCCCGCCTCAACGATTTTCCTATTCGCCTTCTTGTTCCTGATTTTCATCAGCCTCCATTTCTCGGTCGTGATTTCAAAACTCACGGACCAGAATAGAGAACTGGCCCAGCGTTCTGCATTTCTCGAATTGGAGTTGGATGAGTTGAAGAGACGTTTGTCCTCTACTAATACAAACGTAATAAATCAAATTACATAAAATTGTAGGGTGCGTTCCCCGAGTGCACCGCTTAAAGGCGTGCCCTGCACCATATTAGGTACAGGGCGTGATCGGGGATCACGCCCTACAGAATTGTAAAGAGATAAGTTGCGTTTGTATGAGTACAGCCTTAGCGTAAGATCGTTGCTCCTCACTCCCCCGAGACTGTGTCACAATGAGAGAAAAGTCATTTTTGTCATTCTGAATAAAGTCCTGCACCGCATGGTGTACAAGGCGAAGTGAAGAATCTCATAGACTCAATAGGTTAGAAAACAGAGATTCTTCGGCTATCGCCTCAGAATGACATTGTGACACAGTCTCCGAGAGGAGAGGGAAAAGGTGAGGAGTAAAAAATAAGGAAAGGATAGATGCTATTTAATTCCACGCGCTTCTTCTTTTTTTTCACAATTGTGGTAGCAGCGTACTTTGCTATCCCTTACCGTTTTCGATGGGTACTCCTCCTTTGCGTAAGCTACTACTTCTATATGTGCTGGAAACCAACATACGCCATCTTGCTCTTTCTATCGACCTTCATCGTCTATTATGCCGGCATCCAAATGGGTAAAACTGGAGTAGCATCCAAAAAGAAAAAGTTTCTCATACTCAGCCTATTCATTAACTTTGGGCTTCTGTTTCTATTCAAATATTACAATTTTTTCAATGATTCTATTAGAACTCTCTTCAACCATCACAATCTATTTTATGGAATTCCTTCTCTTAAAATTCTTCTACCCGTTGGGATTTCATTTTACATCTTCAAAAGTTTGAGTTATTCCATCGATGTCTATCGAGGGGATCAAGCACCTGAGAAACATTTAGGAATCTTTGCCCTCTATGTTGCCTTCTTTCCTCAATTATTAGCTGGGCCCATTGAAAGATCCACCCGCCTTCTCCCCCAGCTTCGTAAGGTCTTTCATTTCGATTACCAGCGTGTCACAGAGGGTGTTAAGTTGATCTTCTGGGGCCTCTTTCAGAAGGTGGTTATTGCAGACACTCTGAGTATTCTGGTAGATGCTGTCTATGACCAACCCACTCAGTACAGTGGTATCAGCCTCATCGTAGCTACCATTTTCTTTGCTTTTCAGATTTACTGCGACTTCTCAGGTTATTCTGATATCGCCATTGGAGCGGCTCAAATTCTCGGATATAGAACGATGGAGAATTTCAAGAGGCCCTATTTTTCGAAATCGATCGCAGAGTTTTGGAGAAGATGGCACATCTCCCTTTCCTTATGGTTTAGGGACTATCTTTACATCCCCTTAGGAGGCAACCGCGTCTCCGTTCCAAGATTGTACCTGAATCTATTTGTCGTTTTCTTTCTCTGCGGACTTTGGCATGGGGCAAATTGGACATTTGTTATTTGGGGAGGTCTGCATGGATTCTATCTTTTTTCTTCGAATATTACCCAAAGGGCAAGAGAAAGAGTAGCCCAAAAGCTGAGGTTGAATAATACCCCGAAACTTTTTAGATTTCTTAAAATACTGACCACTTTCTTTTTCGTCTGTTTTGCCTGGATCTTTTTTAGATCCAATTCCGTTTCCGATGCTTTCTACATCGTATCCCATCTCCTGGCTGGATGGGGGAGCGCTCTTAATACAGAAACTCTAAGGGATGGCGTTTCCTTTGGTCCATCCCAGTTCCAATGGATTGTTGGGACTGCGTCCATTGGGTTGGTAATATTTGTCCATTTGGTTCAGAGTCAGGGACGTGTGATCGACCAACTGTCAAGAAAACCGGTCTGGCTCAGATGGTCCATTTATTATGCAATGATTTTGGTTTTTTTACTTTGCGGTTCGTTTCAACCAAAGAAGTTTATTTATTTCCAATTTTAGTTTGACAATACTATACGAATAGAACGAATGGCAGCGAATTACTCAAATTGTTTTGATAGAATGCTATATCATTCGTTAAATTCAGTTTCATTCGAATCATTCGTTTAAATTCCAAGTGGTTATGAAAAAATTCATTTTCCGTTCGATCCTCTTTTTTTCTCCTCTGCTTCTGCTTTTATCCCTCGAACTATTTGTCTTACCCATTGATTTTTTTGCGTTCAGGGTCTGGGAGGGTTTATTCATCAAGAGTTATCGCTGGATTTTGCCTGGACGGTTTTACCCATATAGGGAAATCACCAAAGTGGAGACAGGAGGGGATTTGACTCACCATGGTCCATTTACAAGCAGAAGACAAGTCAAATGGATGACGGATCAATATGGATATAGAAAGAAAAATTCGGAAACAATGCAGCATAAAGTTGTCGTTATTGGCGATTCAAATATTGCCGGCATTGGTCTGACCCAGGAGGAGACGTTCTCCGAAGTATTGGAGGAGAAACTAAATGCCGGTGTCTACCCATTTGCTCCTGCCGATATAAACAATTTTTTAAAGGATCGGCGCTTTCTGGATCATCCCCCTGAAGTTGTTGTTATTGCGAGTGTTGAAAGATTCATTTGTGATTTGGAAACTCCCAAGTTACCTCGTGAAAGATGGCCAATGCTATCCAATTTGAAGCGTCGACTGCAGAAAACAGAATGGGTTCCGGCCGTTGCCGTATTCCTTGACCGTCTTTCCAAAATGAATATGATCAACTATTTTCGGGCAAAAATTGGGAATAGGAAGCATAGACAATTCTATAGCTTCTCTACCCACTTTGGCACAATGTATTTTCTCCAAGGAGAGGCGGCAAATGAGAGTGTTTCAAGAGATCGGTTTAAGAGAGCGGTTCGAACGATCGAGGCCTATGATCGTGTCCTGAAAGAGAAAGGGATCCATTTCATATTCTTACCCATTCCCAACAAAGAGAACATCTATTATCAATATCTGCCAAACCCGAAAAGGCCCACGTTCTTAGAAGAACTTATTGCTGAACTGAAGCGCAAGAAGATTGAGACCGTTGATACCCAAAAAGCCTTTGACGAGAGATATCAAAAGGATTCAGCCCTTCTTTATCGTCTGGATGACACCCACTGGAACCCTGCAGCCGTAAGAATGACGGCCGACTTGGTTGAAATGTCAATCACTTCCCTCCCTAAAGAATGATTCCACCGGCTGCAGGTCTGCCTTCCTTTTCGAGCACAAACCTGCCCATCTCAGGAATATCATTAAAGGGATCAACCACCACCTGATCATCCAGGTGGATCATGATTGTTGCTACCTCTGCCGCTCCGATGAACAACGCATTTTCTTCTATCAGTTCCAAAGAGGCAGGATCAAATTTTTTGAACACTTTTTCAATCCGACAAGGGACCTCCTGGGTAACGCACCGGAAGAGAAGAGGTTCTCCGATACGATGAGGAGTATGATCCATCCAAAAAATGTTGGCCTGAATTCTATCCGATATGATAGAAGAAAGATCACCTGATAGGATTTGTCCTCTCTTTATGCGATGTCTTCCCTTCAGACAGATGCCTATTGATTCTTCAAAATCTGCCTCAGCCACATCATCCATCAGAAACTTTTTGATCCCTTTGGCCACCACTTTCTTCTTTTGGGGGAGAAGATAGATCTCTTCTCCTTTCATCAGGTGGCCCGCTTCGATTCTGCCTACAAAGATTTTCTGCCCATCCATGGCATAGATATCCTGTATAGGTAACCGCAAAGGTTTGTCTTCGACCTTCAATTCTTCAAATGTATCTAAGGCCTGTAGCACCGTGGGTCCATCAAACCAGGATATCTTTTCCGAAGGGATTGCAACGTTGTCTCCGTGAATGGCTGAGATGGGTAGGATGAAAGTCGGATGGATGTTTAATCTTTCCAAGAAATCGGTAACAGTCTCTTTCAACTGTAAGAATCGATCCTGTGAATAGTCGATCAGGTCTATTTTGTTGAGTACAACACAGATCTGCTTTAACCCCAGCATGTTTAAGATATAGGCGTGTCGCCTGGTTTGATCTCGAATTCCTTCAAAAGAATCGATAATCAACAAGGCGACTTCCGCCTGACCGGTGCCTGTAATCATGTTTCTCAGGAATTCCTTGTGTCCCGGCGCGTCAATAATCACATATCTTCTCTTGGGTGTTTTAAAAAAAGTCTGAGTGGTATCGATGGTGATTCCTCTGGATCGCTCCTCTTCAAGACAGTCCATGACAAAGGCGAATTCCACCCTCTTGCCGAGCATTTCAGAACTTCTTTCAATCTCAGAGAATTTATCTTGGGGCAGACAGCCTGTATCATAGAGAAGCCTGCCAATGAGGGTGCTTTTCCCATGATCCACATGACCCACGATCACGATGGGTAAAGCTCGTTCTTCTTCAAACATGCGTTCCTCCTTTAAAGGATAAGGAAAGATGGAATAGTGGAATAATGGGAAACTCAAATCAAGGTATTAAAGATATTAAAAAATTGTTTTCTCATCCTTCCATTATTCCAACATTCCAATCTTCCTTATTTCTGAAATAGACCTGCCTGGCAGTCTCTCTACATATACCCCAATGCTCTCAGTTTCTGCATGGTATAGATATTCTCTTTGTCTTGAGCCCGCCCCGCCCTTTCAGAGGTCTTAGAGATTCGGATCTCCTCAACGATCTCGTCGATCGTCTGAGCATTCGAATCAATGGGAGCACAGCAAGGGAGGCACCCGATGCTTCTAAACCTCTTTCCGTTCTTACTGAAATAGAGAGGGACAATGGGCAGGCCTTCACGCTTTACATAGCTCCAGACATCGAATTCTGTATAGTGAAGAATGGGGTGAATTCGAAAATGCTCCTCTTCCTCAACCATGGATTGGTATTGATCCCATAGCTCTGCAGGCTGATTTTCGTAATCCCATTTAAACTGGGTGTCCCGGGGAGAAAAATATCTTTCTTTTGCTCTGATCCCATGTTCATCCCTGCGGATTCCCAAAAGGATCGCCTTCAGGCCGTGCTTTCTAATGATCAGTTTTAAGGCATTCGTTTTCAGTTCGTTGCAGCAATCTAATTTACTTCCCTTTCCCGGCCCCATTCCTTCTTTCAGTTTATCTTCATTCTTTGCGATTAAGAGATTCAGATCCCAATCCTTGACCCTTTCATCTCTAAATTGATACATTTCCGGAAACTTATAACTGGTATCGATATGGATGATTGGGAAAGGGATGTGACCGAAAAAAGCCTTCCTGCAGAGCCAGAGCAGGGTAGTCGAATCCTTTCCCACCGACCAAAGCATGGCAATGTCTTTGAACTGATAGTAGGCTTCTCTGATAATATAGATGCTTTTGTTTTCTAATCGACTGAGATGGTCCATCTCGCCCTCCTATTGACACTTCTGTCTAAACCTTCATGCCCATAAGGGCACCACGAAGAATGAAAATAAGACTGAGCACCCCCACCCTCACCCTCCCCCCTCAGAGGGGGAGGGTGAGGGTGGGGGTGGTTTATTTGCGTGTTTAATTAACCCTTAGCCGTTTGATTCCATTGTCTTTTAGAAACGAGATTGCCACGTCGCTATCGCTCCTCGCAATGACAACAATATCTCATTTTTATCCAGGTTGTCATTGCGAACAAAGCGAAGCAATTCTTATTTTGCATGCTACTGTCCTATTGGGTAAAGTATTGCAGAACGCAATCTATCAAATGCTCGATGGATGGTTTCACTGGGAAATGGATTTTACTTGGCAGGATGCAGAAGGCGTCATGCCAGGTATGCATTCCTGTGAAGATCGTTCGACCGAACATTTCCCTCTTTTCTATACCGCTCTTTAAATCATATCCATCCTTGGGAAGACAGACCAGATCCGGAGCTCGATCCACATATGGCCCCTGGTAGATCTCCTCCTTTGGATAGATCTTATCGATCACCTCTTCTCCATCCTCCCCTTTGAGGGTCCTCAGAGCATCTCTGATTTCCTGCAATAGTTGAAGTCTTTCCGCTCTTTTTACAGTACCCCGGTGGAAGATTTCCTTGTCGTTGATATGAATACGACAGGGATCCAAATCGAAGGCCTTGGTCTGATCCGTCATCCTTTCATAGAACTGCCCATCCTGCCTCAA
>Ga0299912_10002395_pt1 | contig 15334 bp, 14 predicted proteins | sample RVTome_2_FD_207667 | JGI IMG/M metagenome (GOLD analysis project Ga0299912, IMG submission 207667) | Soil microbial communities from uranium-contaminated site in the Upper Colorado River Basin, Wyoming, United States - RVT95D214 (version 2) ... | reverse complement strand
TCAGTTCCTTTTTCAACTTCTCCAGCGGCAGCGTGTTCATCACGTCGGCCTTGGCGAGCCAGCCTTTGTGGGCAACGCCCGCACCCGGCCGGAGAAAACCGGAGTTTCAGTCCGCTCACCATGACTACGGGCTGACGTTCAATGGATCGCCGGCGAATGCCTGCGTGGCCAGTTGCACGTGGCCGTCGGCGAATGCCACATGGCCTTTCCCGCGGTGCCGCGTGGTGAGTGTATCGGCCAGCGAGCCGACGGCGCAGCAACCATCGTTCGGACTGACTTCTTCAAACAGCATGAGCGTTTTCGCCGGAGCTTGCACCCGCGTGGACACCAGCCGGTCAAAGTGAATGTTCATGCTGTAACTGAATTGGTACGGACGAAGGCGGCACTTTTTATCCGTCGGACAACGCAATATCTTGGGGCTGAAGCCCGGCAAATATGGCGCGATGGCGCTGTTGGAGAAAATGCGTGTCTGCGTTTGCCAGTAAATCCAGTCGTCGTTTCGTCTTAAATCCAAACGGGCGGCGGCGGGATAGCGGTCGTCTTGCTTGGTGAAGTTTTGGAAAGCTTGGGCGAGACCTGCCAAATTGTGCGCGCAGATCGTCTCGATGTGTTTGCGTTTGGCGTACTGAATACACGCCAGCGCCACTGCCGCGAGCAGGATCACTGTCCCCAACACCACCAACAGTTCGTTGCGGGTGAAAGCGGCGCGGTCACGATGACGGCCAAAAACCAGGGTCATTTTACATTTGCCGAGGGCTATTCTCTGCTCGTTGTTCGCGGCACCAGCCAGGCCATGTCGCGGTCGTCCGGCGAAGTCGGTTTCGAGCCGCTTTCCAACCTCTGTCCGGGCTGCAATGCCGGCGTGGTTGTTGCCTCCAGCCACCGGTGGTATTCCGCGTGACCATCGGCGAACGAAAGCCCGCCCGCGCCGTTGTGATAGCTGGCTGGATAGTCAATGATGGCGTAGCGCGCCCCGGCATCCACCGCAAAGAACCCGTCGTTGATCGAGTCCTCGCGCTCATCAATAAATACCCAGGCTTGGCTTGGCGCTGGATCGGTTATCTGAGAGAGCGTCCTGAACTCGCGAAACAATTTCACGGGCACGTTCTCGCCCGGGTGGCCACCCATGAAGGCGTTCATGGACATGCTGCGCACACGTGGATGAATCTGGCCGCCAATCGTGACGGTGCTTTTGTCCGCCGGACAGCGATAAACCGCCGCGCTCTTGACATATCCTCCGACGGAACCAAAGGGGGCGTAAGCCGCGCCCACCAACATGTCCGTGTTTGTGCTGTCGGTCTTGTCGCCCGACTGGCTGTCCAGCCGCATTTCACCCGCCACCCAGCACGGGTGTTGGGCCGACTTGCCTGCCGTGTCCCCCGCGCTGTTCGGTGCCACACGACCCTCGTGGTCATCCGCATACATCAGCCACCCGTACTGGAGTTGCCTGAGATTGTTGACGCAGGTCGTGCCATGTGCGCTTTGTTTGACCTTGTTCAAAACCGGCAGCAGCAACGCCGCAAGAATCCCGATAATGGCAATTACGACCAGCAACTCGATGAGTGTGAACGCCCGCCTAGGGTTCATGCTCTTACTGACACCACAGCCGGGATTTCGTTTCAAGGTTTTCGGTCGCACGATGAGTGCGGCAAATGCTGCTTCGTAATGGTGCCGGGCGTATTGCGCCGGCAATTCGATGTCGTCCGGCTCCGGCATTTACCGGTAAATGTCCGCCGCCATGAGAAGGAACAGAATATTCTTAAGGCAGACGAATCGCCAGTGCCGGAAGTGCTTTGCCGGCTGTGCTTCTTCTTCAATTCCTTGCTCAACTTTACCAGCGGCAGGGTGTTCATCACGTCGGCCTTCGTGAGCCAGCCTTTGCGGGCGAAGCGGGCGCGACGCCGCTTTCAGCACATTGGAAACCCATTCACTTGGCCCTCGACCGACGGGCCGTGGGCTCTTGCTCGCGCCGCTTGAGGAACGCAGCGGCCTTCTTGCGAACTGCGCTTCGGTGATTGCTGCGTTGTCGTCGAACAAACGCCAGGACGGCTTGTTTGGCTTTAAGCTGATCGAAGAACTGATCGAACGCCTCGATGGCGTGCCCCAACGCAACGTTCCGACACTCGGCGGTCTGGTATTCGGCCCTTTCCACCTTTAGCAACGCCCGGGCGATTTTGTCCGCCAATTCCGGCTTGGCCGCGGCGATCTTGGCGGCGCTGCCGATAACATTGGCCGCCGTGATCATGACCGGCCCGCCAATCGGCTGAAGGTATCGGCCCAGAATCGCGTCAATCTTTCTTTTCGAGTCTACCGCGGCCAGGTTGCCGACAACGATGATGGCCCCCCATTTCAGGAACGTGTTGTCGGAGTCAAGCAGGCTGAAGAAGTGGCCGATCTTGGGGTAGAGAATCGCTGGTTTCTTTTCGCTGAGCAGGCGAAGCACTTTAAGGCATCCGTATTTGATCGGCGCCTGGTCTGCGCCTAGTCCGTTGACAATCTCAGGAAGGAGAACGGGCTTTCTGGCGATTCTGTCCGCAATCGCTTCCTTGGTCGCCTTTTTACAGGCGACTTGTGCCAACAATCCATCTGCTGTCATAGGTGATCACCGGTTGTTGCGGGCGTGAGATTTGTTTCAGGGCTGCACCGCGTATTTGGTGCGCCCGTCGGCCGTCACCGCCCACCAGTTGATGGGCCAAAGCGAATCCCGGTACTTGATGTAGCGGACACTGGTGTCAACGAAAGCATAGTTGGAACCGCCCGAAGGATTGTTCGAGCCGATGCCACCGTGTCGGCTGCGTTCCAATTGAAACAGATCGTTCCCGACTGCTCCGCCCCCCTCCGGTTCGAACAGGTCCATGTGGTAATGCCAGGACTTGGTCAACTTCTCACCCAACGCGACCGTCTCGGATGGACGCCGGATTTCCGACTCCTTGAACGATCCCGGATAGCGGCCACTCATGTAGAGCGCCATGTCCGACGTGCTTAGCATGCTCTGGAAGTAGTCATCCCAGCCGTTGATGAGGTAGCTGCGCGGCTTGCCATCCGCCACATACTTGCCCGGCTCGTCGCCTTCCCACGATTGCGGATCGCGGCCATCGTTCGGACAGACGAGAAGGCGCAGGTCTTTGTAACCGTCATAGAGCCGGCTGGGCCAGAAATTAGCGCGCGGGCGCGGCGGCAGAAGACCGTGGTTCTCGTCCACATACATCGTCAGCGCCAAGCCGAGTTGGCGGAGATTGTTCACACAGGAGATTTTCGTGGCTTGCCCCTTGGAGCGGCTCACCGCCGGCAACAACATGGCCGCCAGAATGGAAATGATGGCGATGACCACCAACAGTTCGATGAGGGTGAAGCCACGGGGCTTGCAGGCGCCGCGTTCGCGTCTCAACGTTCCTTCAATCAGGCTCACGGGTGGTCTCCGGCCGCATAAACTTCCCGACGGTCTGTCTGCTTGTAAGACTTTGACATTCGGCCAGTCAAGTCCAAAGTTGCCCATCGCCATGTCGAAAAAGGAAATTTTCCTTATCGCGCTCACCGTCATTCTGGCGGGCATCTATGTTCGTTACTTCACCGACTGGTTCAGGCCGAAGCGAATCCGCATCGAACATACCATCCGCCCCTACCTCGATCCCCGTGGCAGTGGGGCAACTGCACCGGCAGCCGGGCAACCGGGCCGGTTCATCGTGACTTTCGCCTTGAGCCACGAGTGCCGGCTGACCTCGGTCAAGGTGGTCGCGCTCAGCGAATGGCTGACCAACAAGAATGCCCGCCCGCTCTGGCATCTGGTGGCCGACACCCGTCCGCAGCCGACCAAGGCCATCGTCTATGGGGTCAATCTGCCCGGCATGAAACCGTTCGTGGCCGGTTCGCCACCTGCGCCGCTCGAACCCAACATCGAGTATCGGCTGCTCATCGAAGCCGGCTGGCCCACCAGAGGGGAACACGATTTCAAAATTGCGGAGCGCAGTCCCGGATTCCGTTGAACGCGAGGGCGGACTGGCGGACGGCAATGGCGCGAAGTGTCTCTACCGGCTGCGCCTCTTCTTCAATTCCTTCCTCAACTTCTCCAGCGGCAGCGTGTTCATCACGTCGGCCTTGGTGAGCCAGCCTTTGCGGGCGACACCGACGCCCAACCGCAAAAAACCGGCGTGGTCGAGGCGATGCGCGTCCGGCCCGATGGCGCATCTGACGCCCTTGCTCTTGGCGTGAGGCCAGTACCGCCAGTCGAGGTCAAAACGATACGGGTTGCAGTTTAACTCGATCCACATGCCGGTGTCGGCGCAGGCGTCAATGACGGCAGTCTCGTTGACCGGATACGGCTCACGCTCGAGCAACAGCCGGCCCGTTGGATGGCCGAGAATGTGAACGAACTTGTTCTGCGCGGCGCGGATGAGCCGCTTGGTGTTCTCGGCCTCGTTGTTCGCCGGAACGTGCAGGCTCGCGATGACCACGTCCAACTCCGCCAGCAGGCCGTCGTCGAAATCGAGCCGGTCTTTAAGAATGTCCACTTCGGCGCCCGTGAGCAGGCGGAAATCGGTGCCGTCGTCCTCAAGCCGTTCGTTGATTTCACGAATCTCCTTGATTTGCTTGCGCAGCCGGGCGGCGTCGAGACCGTTGGCTTGGAAGGAACTTTTCGAGTGGTCGGTGATGGCCCAATAGCTGAAGCCGGGCTCCTGCATGGCCTTGACGATTTCCGGCAACGTTTGGTGGCCGTCGCTCCAGGTCGAATGGTTGTGCAGCGAACCTTTGAGGTCGGTCCATTCCAGCAGGCGCGGCAGCGTGCCTTTCTCGGCGGCCTCGAATTCGCCGTGGTCCTCGCGCAATTCCGGCGGCACGTAGGCGAGGCCCAATTTCTCGAAAATGTCAGGCTCGTCCTTGCACGGCACGCGCAGCTTTGGGTCGCGGGTTTCCTCCTTTGATTTGAACAGGCCGTATTCGTTGAGGCGCAGGCCGCGGGCGATGGCGCGCTGGCGCATGACAATGTTGTGCTCCTTGCTGCCGGTGAAGTAGGCCAGCGCGAAGGGATACTCCTTGTCGCTGACGACGCGCAGGTCGCTCTGGATGCCGCCTTCGAGAATGACGCTGGCCTTGGTGTCGCCCTTGGCGGTCACGTCAATGATGCCGGGTTGCTGCGTGAAGAAATCAATCACCACCGCCGGCTTTTTCGACGAGGCGAGGAAATCAATGTCGCCAATGACCTCCTTCCACCGGCGCAGGCTGCCGGCCACGCTACAGCGGATCACATCCGGATGCTGGCGGAGGCTTTCCAAAATCGGCTCGGCCACGCGTAGCGCGTCGCTGAGCAGATGTTTGCTGGCGTAAAGGCGGCGGCGCTGGATGCCTTCGAGGAGGTTGGTTTGGGACTTTTCGCCAAAACCGTCCAACTCGGCGATTTTGCCTTCTTTGCACGCCTGCTCGAGCTTCTCGACCGAGTCAATGCCCAGCGTGTGGTTGAGCGTGAGGATGCGTTTCGGGCCGAGGCCGGGGATGTCGAGCATGGCCACAAGGCCGGCGGGAATGCTGGCTTTGAGTTCGTCGTAGTAGGCGAGTTTCCCCGTGGTGACGAGTTCGGCGACTTTCCTGGCGATGCCTTCGCCGATGCCTTTGACCTCGTCGAGGCGGTCTTCAGCGACGATTTTCTCGATCGGCTCGGTGATGTTCTCGAGGGCGCGCGCGGCGTTCTGGTAGGCGCGGGTTTTGAAGGGATTCTCGCCCTTCAACTCCAGCAGCGTGCCGATTTCGACAAGGATTGCCGCGACCTGCTCTTTGTCCATGCGGGGAATATGCGCAGGCGGGCCTGGCATGGGAAGTGGAAAGCGGCCTGACGGTGGCCTGACGGCAAGGCTCACGCTCCGGGCATCCCAACGCGTGCTTGCCAGCCGGATTAAGGCGGTTAATGTCAAGGCAAATGGATCGAACTGGCTGTGCCTTCCTTGCCGCGCTGGCTTTGACTGTGCCGAGCCTGTGTTCAACGGCTGCGGACGATTCCTTCAGATTCAAGAACCCACACCTTGCTTCATATCAAGTGGAGCAGGCGACGGCTTCGGCGGACATCCGGGCCGGGCGCGTCAAATGGCTCAGCGCGCGGCTGGCGGGAGACACGAACGCGTTCGTCGAGTTGGGTGACCGCGTGGTGGTTCAGCTTCAAGACACAAACGACCTGCGGTGGTTGACGGCCGGGCACGGGCTGGAGCTGGCGCGAATTGTTGCGTCCAACATTTTCATTCTCCAAGCCCCGGATGCCTGGACGGCGGCCCGCGAGGCGCATCGGCTGGCCGCGCTGCCGGGGGTGCAGGCGAGCTATCCGGTCATGCGGCGGCAGGTTGATCTAAATGGGCTTTATGCGTCGCGCCCCAACGATGTGTACGCTGTTCCGTATTTCTACACAGGCGGCGGACAATACGTTGAAGCGGAGTGGCCGCTGGAAAACCGGGACGTGGATGGCTCAACGCTGGGATTTGATCTGAACGTGCTTGCCGCGTGGCCGTTTGCACGGGGCGAGGGTGTGACCGTGGCGGTGGCTGATTCCGGGCTGGATTTCCTTCATCCGGAATTGACCAACCGGCTCGCCGGCGCGCCACACTTCAACTTCGACACGCTTACGACGAACGCCGCGCCTTTTGGGGGAGGCACGAGCGATCCGTACAAGGCATTTTGGACTCACGCCACCTCGGTGGCCGGTCTGCTGGCGGCGGAGGCCAACAACAATCGCGGCATGGCCGGCGTGGGGCCGAAGGCATCGCTGGCCAGTTGGGTGATTTTCACGACGAACCGGACGCTGGTGGACGACGAACGGTTGATGGACATGTATCAATACGCCTCGAACGTCGTCGCGGTCCAAAACCACAGTTGGGGCAGCGGCTCGGGGAAAAGCCAGGCCGGGCCGACTTTGCTGGAACAGGTGGGCATCAACAACGCCACGCTGCTGGGCCGCAACGGACTGGGGACCGTCATGGTCCGCGCCGCTGGCAATGATCGCGGTCAACTCGCCCGGGCAGACGACGACGGCTATGTAGATGATCCCAATGTCATCGCGGTCGCCGCCGTGTCGCGTGCCGGCCGGGCAACGGACTACAGCGAGCCGGGCGCGTGTCTGCTCGTGGCCGCTCCGGGCGGCGGCAGCGGCTACCAAGGGTTGTTGACGTTGGATTTGGCAGGAAGTGATCGCGGGGTAAACTCCGGCATCGGCTACACCAACGACTATGCTGACTACCGGACCGGGACCTACCTTGGATTCAGCGGCACGTCGGCTGCCGCGCCGCAGGTTTCCGGCGTGGCGGCGCTGATCCTTTCCGCAAATCCCGGGCTGAGCTACCGCGACGTGCAGCAGATTTTGGTGCTGTCATCGCATCAGGTGGACCCGGCTGACCCGGATCTCGTCATGAACGGCGCCGGACTTGCCGTCAGCCACAACGCAGGCTTTGGTGTCCCAGATGCCGGCCAGGCCGTGTGGCTGGCACGGATGTGGTCCAACCGGTCGCCGCTGACGACCATTACGATGACCCGTACCCAGCCGGCAGACATTCCAGATGATGGCCTGCGAGTTGTCGTTACGGGGTCGGGTGTGCCGGCCGAACTCGGCTCAATCCAATGTCTGCCGGGCAATGGTCCACATGCCGATTCGCCCACGCCCGCCCTGCCGCTGGTGGACGTGGGGTTGGCGACCAATGTTCCGCCCGTGGATTTAACCAACAAAGGGGCGCTCATCCTTCGCGGTTCAGCCGATTTTTCCGTCAAGATCTCCAATGTTGCCATGGCGGGCGCGGCCTTCGCCGTGGTTTACAACAACAACCCGACCAACGATGGGCTGATCAGCATGTTGGGCACTGACTACGTTCCGATTCCGGCGGTTTTCATCAGCAATACCGACGGCGAGGCGTTGAAGGCGTTGTTCCAGACCAACGCTGCGGCCCGGGCGCAGATCCGGCTGAACAGCACGAACCTCTTGTTTGACATCAACAGCGCGCTGACCTGCGAACAAGTTGGCGTCCGACTGAGGATCGAGCATCCGGTCCGGAGTGATCTGCGCATCACCCTGCTTTCGCCGCAGGGCACGCGCAGTGTGTTGGCGCAATACAATGACGACACGAACGCCGCACCGTCAGAATGGACTTACTGGTCCACACACCATTTTTGCGAGAGCAGCTCGGGCCGGTGGACGCTGTGCGTCAGTGACGAATTCCAGGGGGTCACGGGCGTGGTCCGCAGCGCCAGCTTGATTCTTCGGGGCGTGCAAATCATTGACGATGATCGCGATGGTCTCGACGATGTCTGGGAACAGACACGCCTGGGCTATCGCGGGCTTGGGCCGAAGGATGACCCGGACGGCGACGGTTTTTCCAACGCACGAGAACAGGTAATGGGCACGAATCCGCTCCAGCCCGATCGCCCCTTCGCCCTCGACTTTTGTTTCTGGCAACTCTGGCAACTTGGGGGTGCGAAGCTGGCCCGGCTGAGCTGGCCTTCGGTGACTTGTGCCACTTATGAAGTTCTCTCCACGACCAACCTCGCCGAGCCGATGACGCCGGTGACAAACGTACCCGGCCGGATTTGGGAAACCGAGTACTACGGTCCCGCTGCTGACTCGCCGCAGCGATACTTCCAAGTGTTGGAACATCCGGCGCCTTGAGGGGTCAGCTTTTGCCCTCCCAGATCGGGCCGCGCCTTCCACAGAGGATTGTCCCTGACAGAGCAAGGCGAGGCATCGAGGCAGGCGCGAGTCCTGAACGGATTTTCTCCTTTGAACTCCAGCAAATGCCCGGTGTCCCTAAGGGCTTCTGCAACCGGCTTTTCATCCGCATAAACCAGAGTACAAGCCTGTGCGAACGGGGGTGAGAAAGTAAATGCGTGCGCCCCTGCCGCGCCGTCCAGATTTGTAACGGTGGGCGCGTCGAACGTACCGGAAAAAGCCAGACTTGCTCCGACCGGCTCAGGTCGAAGCTATCTTGACATGGTCCTGGCCATGGCCTGCAACTTGCTCGGGTTTTTCAGACTGGTTGAGATTGCGGTACGACCGTAGGTGCAACGATGATACTCGAAGGGCTACATCTGGATTTTTCGCAGCAATACCTGCAGGCAACACTGATTGTGTCACTGCTGAGCGTGTGGGTGTTGGTGGGGCTTTTTTACTACCTGAATCGTTATACCAAGCGCGAGTATTTCACCGTCTGGACCGCAGCCTGGTTGTTCTACGCGCTGTGGTTGACGTTGGGGCTTACGACGCAAAATGCCGTGCCGGCGCGCGCTGTGTTCATGCTCAGGCAGTGTTGTGTGGCCATTTCAGCGGTGTTTCTGCTGTGGGGAAGCGCGCGGTTTCTCAGTCTGCCGGTCCGGCAGACGTCGTTCGGCCTGTTCATGCTGTTCCTGTTGGCCTGGACCCTCGCCAGTCCGCAGGTGCTGTCAACCCGGCTGCAGGTCCAAATGCCCGTGTTCATTCTGATTGGCCTGGGCAGCGTGTTTGCCGGGGTTTGCTTCTACCGGCTGCGCAAGAAGCTGCCGTTCGTCGGCGCGGGGATGTTGTCGCTCGGCTTTTTGCTGTGGGGACTTTACCTCACCAGTTATCCGTTTTCCCAGGGGTACGCGAATCTTTACAACGCAGGTTTTCTGGTCGCCGCGGTGCTGCAACTGTTCATTGCCGTCAGCATGATCGTGCTCGTCTTGGAGGAGGTTCGTTACAATGCCGAACTGATGCATGCCGAGATTGAAGCCGTTCGGTCTGAGAAGGAGGCTTTGCAGATCAAGGTGCTCACCACCGAGGAGAAATACCGCAATCTTTACGATCAGGTGCGCCTTACCGACGGGGTTCAGCAGGCCTACGAGGAACTGCGCCGGACGCAACAGTCTGTGGTGCAGCAGGAACGCCTGCGCGCCCTGGGCCAGATGGCCAGTGGCGTCGCGCATGACGTCAACAACGCGCTGTCTCCCATCGTCGCTTATTCCGATCTGCTGCTGAGCACGATGCCAACTCTGCCGGAAACCGCGCGCCAGTACCTGCAAACCATCAAGAAGTCTGGTGACGACGTTGCTCACATCGTCGCACGCATGCGGGAGTTCTACCGCCGCCGTTCCGATACGGAGCAATTGGCCAAAGTGGACCTCAATCAGATCATTGACGAAGTGGTCGAACTCACGCGGCCCCGCTGGCGGGACCTTTCACAACGCCAAGGTGTTTCCATAAAAATCGAGCGTGAACTCGATCCCAAACTCCCTTTGCTGCCCAGCGACCCCAGCGACCTGCGGGAGGCGCTGATCAACCTGATTTTCAATGCGGTGGATGCCTTGCCGCGGGGCGGGACCATCACGCTGGTCACCCGGGCTGTCAGCCGCCCTGCTTCAGAAGAAGGCCAGGCCGCCGAACGGCAACTTCAGGTCGAGGTGCGGGACGACGGCATCGGCATGGAAGAGAAAATCCGCCAGCGTTGCCTCGAACCCTTCTTTTCCACCAAAGCCAAGCGCGGGGGCACCGGTCTGGGACTGGCGATGGTTTACGGCATGATGCAGCGCCATGAAGGGACCATCGAAATTGACAGCGCACCGGACCGTGGAACCTGCGTCCGGCTCATGTTCCCTGTTCGCGAAATCGCCCAGGCAACCCATCCCAACCCCGCACTGCAAGTCAAACACAAGCGTTCTCTGCGCGTCCTCTGCATTGACGACGAACCACAAATCCAAGAGCTTCTGAAGGATTGTCTGCCACACTTCGGCCATCAGGTGGCGGTCGCTTCGAGCGGCAAGCAGGGCGTGGAAATATTCCGCGGGGCCATGTCGAAAAAACAGCCCTACGAGACGGTCATTACGGACTTGGGCATGCCGGATATGGATGGCCATCAAGTGGCCCGAACCATCAGGGCAGAGTCTCCGGGAACACCGATCATCATGCTAACCGGCTGGGGAGCGATGATGAAAGAGGACGACGAAGTCGCTCCGGAGGTGGACGCCGTGGTCGGCAAACCACCGTCCATCAAGGAACTGAACAAGCTGCTGATGCGATTGACGGCGACGAGCCAGGCGCAGCCTTCCTGAAAAACCCGCGCGGTTTATTCGCAAGGCGTGAATCCGTTCCTCAACAGGGAGAATCACGACTCTTGTAGGCTATTCTTGGACCATGGGCCGCGCGCGGTATGGATGCGAAATGGAGACGTGCAACGAAGAAAGTGGACGATTCAAGGCATGGCGCGTCAAGCGGCAGTCGGGAGTGTCTCGTACAAACGCATGCCCTGCATCGGGAATCGCTGACAACTCCGGCGGACGCGCTATACTTTCCCCATGTTGAGACGCAAAAGACTTCCTGTTGCGCTCACCATTGCCGGGTCGGACAGCGGCGGCGGGGCGGGCATCCAGGCGGACTTGAAAACGTTCGCCTTCCTCGGCGTGCACGGCACGACCGCCATCACCTGCATCACCGCGCAGAATCCCCGGCGGGTCACCGGCATCCAATCCGTCCGTCCGGACATGGTTCGCCGCCAGATCGAAGCCGTGTTCGCCGAACTGCCGCCCGCCGCAGTCAAGACCGGCATGCTCTACTCCGCAGACATCATCCGTGTCGTCGCGGAATTCTTCGCGCCCGGCCAACGCCCGTCGCTGGTGGTGGACCCGGTGATGGTGGCGACGAGTGGAGCGTTGTTGCTCAAGAACAACGCGGTCCGGGCGCTGCTGCGCGAACTGCTCCCGCTGGCCACGCTCACGACGCCCAACCTGGACGAGGCGGAAATCCTGGTCGGTGCGAAGCTGGCCTCCCTGGAGGACCTCCGGGCGGCGGCGCGGGAGATCGTGCGGCGCTTCGGCTGCGCGGCGCTCGTCAAGGGCGGCCACTTGCGCGGGTTGAAGGAGGCGGTGGACATCTTCAACGATGGGCGCACGGAGCTGCTGCTGGAAGCGCCTTTCGTGCGCAGCGTCAGCACACACGGGACGGGCTGCACGTACTCGGCGGCCATTGCCGGGCATCTGGCCTTGGGCCACAAGCTCCCCAACGCCGTGGGCGCCGCCAAGGAGTTCGTGACGCAGGCCATCGCCCGGGCCAACCGCGCCGCCCGGCACGACGTGTTGAACACCCTCTGGCGTTAAGCAGGAAAACGAGGCTTTGGCCAAGAACCTCAGCCACGAAGTTTGAACATGTTGACGGATGGGGTAGTTTAATACCAAAACAGCACCATGAAGACGCTTAAGACCATCACTGCGACAGTTCTCGTCGCCGCGTTTGCCACCGCGCCGTTCGCTAGTTTCGCCGGCGACTCGAAAGACCAGAACACCAAACCTTACCCGCTGGACACCTGTGTCGTTTCTGGCGAGAAGCTCGGTGAGCACGGCAAGGCTTACGTGTTCAAGCACGAGCGCCGCGAGATCAAACTCTGCTGCAAGTCCTGCCTCAAGGACTTCAAAAAGGACCCGGCCAAATACCTCAAGAAGATTGAAGAAGCCGAAGCCAAGGCCAAGAAATAGCCCGGTAATCCAAGTGGCGGGTTGCGGTCAGTGAATGGTTACAGCCATTTCCTCAGGCGCTCACGCAGCAGTTGCCGTGCGCGATAACAGCGGGATTCGACCGCCTTGGGGGTGGTCTCGAGAATTGCAGCCGCTTCATTCAGGGAAAGTTCCTCCCATTCGCAAAGCACTATCGCCTCGCGCAAGTCGTCCGGAAGATGTTGCACCGCCATGCGCACCGCTTCGGCACGCTCGCCGGCTTCGGCCTGCTGATGCGGTGTTGGTGTTTGAGCAGCAAGCGCATCGCCCAAGTGCTGGTTGTGCGTTTCCAACTCCTCCTCCAGCGACACCTGTGGATGGCGCGACCGCCAGCGAAGCCGGTTGCGGGCGAGGTTCGCCGCGATGGTGAAAAGCCAGGTGCTGAACTTCTGTTCGGATCTGTAACGGTCTCGGGCACGATAAACCCGGACAAAAGTCTCCTGTGCGAGGTCGTTGGCGTCGTCCTCGTTGCCCAGCATCCGGTAGAGGAAATGAAACACGACCGTCGCGTGACGCTCCATGAGGTCGCTCAACGTGGCGTCCTGACCGGCCACCAAACGCTCCATGTCGGCGCGGTCGAGAGCGTCGGCATCAGTGGTGTCCATGGCCGGCGGAGCTTTCGTGCGACATGGATTCTTCGATCTGTTCGTGAAATCCGAGCGTGAGCCGCTGCATTTCGGCGAGGTACCGGCGGCCTTGGGCCTGCGGCATCGCCTGGCTGACTTCTGCGAAGTGGCGCATCATCTCCGCCTGACACTGCGCGCGGAGCATGGCAATCTCGCCCAACTTCTGCTGCACGGCGACCGAGACATTCGTGCCGCCGTCGGTCAACTCGCGGAGTTCGCGCTGTTTGGCGGCGATGCGGTCGCAATAGCTCTGACACTTGGGCAAGTAACCCTCATGCAGTTGGCGAATGCGGGCAAGTTCCGCGTTGCCGAGATGGAATTCCAGCCGCAGCCATTCCAGGTCGTCGGCAGGTTTCTGGAAATGCGTCACGCACAAATGTCCCGCGAGACGGTAGGCGCCGAAAAAAATCGCGATGCTGGCCAGCGCCACAGCGACGACGATGAAAAAGGACCTGCGCATGGCTTGTCAGCGAATCTGGTTCGGCGCCACCGCCGCCAAGTAACGCTCTTGCGCGGCTTGTTTGACGCCACCGATGCCGCTAACTGCGCCCGCAAACACGCCAACCACAACCAAGGCCGTGATTCCGGCGAGTGCCCAGCGCGGGCGCAACAGCCAATCGGCGAATTCATCCACCCGCGCAAGCCAGGAACTGACAGGCGACCCGCCTTCTTCGCGTTCAATGCGCCGGCAGACGGCTTGTTGGAAGCGTGGCGGCAGCGGCGGCGCGGGGCGTGACTCTTGGAGCAAAGCCCGAAGCCGGGCTTCATCTGGCGGCTGACAGTTATTGTTCATTGGCACCAAAGGCGGCGGACGTGTTCAGCCCACCACGCGAATGATAGCTGATCGCCGGGATCACACAACTTGTATGCGCGAGCCCAAACAGATCGGTGCAGTTTCACTGCTCGGAACTGGTCTTTGTCAAAGCGGGCATGCCCGACTTCACCGCGCCGGCGCGGGCCAGCCATGGGAAGGTTTCCGCCGCCCGCGGGCTGACAGCCGAATTCTGGTCGCGAACGACCAAGCTGGGACCGTTGTTCACACCGGATACGACCTTGATTTGGTTGTCGCGTCCACGTGGGGAGCCGGGCAGCAGGCCGCGCTCAAGCCGGTCTTGAGTGACGCCGGGCACAGTGCGGACTTGATTGTCTCGGGCGCGCGGCGAGAGCAACGGCTCGGCAGCGCGGGCATTGAAGTTCACGGCCGCGGCGACGGCAGCCACGGCCACCGTTAGGAGAATGTTGTTCGCTTTCATCTTCAGTCTCTCTTTGGTTTGGCGGAGCATCATTGCGCCGCCGTTCTGTTCTCTGAAGGGCATACCCCGCCGCCAAGCGAATCCCGCAGGATTTTTTCTCAAAGAAATGTTGCGGGATTTTCGTGGACGCGGTGTAAGCGGATTTAGAAGGCGGTCACAGTGCCCGCTCAAAACAAAAACAAATAAAACCAATCAACTGAAAGGCAATAGAATGAAACCTATCCTTAGTCTGTATCGTTACCTCGTCGTCGCCGGTTTGGCCCTGGCCGCGTTGAGCTTCCTCGTCAACCCCGGCGTCACCCGGGCACAAAGCAAAGGAGACGGTGCCGCCAAGCTCATCTGGAGCAAGCCCATCAACACGGTGGCGGATATCCAGGCTCTGAAGCCGGGCGACATCATCTCCATGTCCTGCCCGAAGTGCACTAACACCGTGGCAGTCGTCGTGGAAAAATCTTTCAAGGCCGTCGTGCCGGATGCGAAGCACACGGTGACCACGCACCTCTGCCCCGGCTGCAATACCAAAATCGTGCCCTTGGGCGGGAAGCTGGAGGCGAAGGTCGTCCACGTTTGCAGTAGCTGTGGCAGCGAAGACGTACGTTGTTGCGCGATTAAGCCGGGCGCCGCCCCGACGGAATGGATGGTCAAATAAGTTGCGTCGTGCTCGAGTCCCGGGCAAATGGGCCGAGATCCATTTACCCTTTGAATTAACGGCAAATTTTTTTTGAGGGATATTCTGAGAATTGACGCGTAGTTGTCGGCAACTGACATTTGAAATTATGAAAACAATCAAAAAACTGACCGCGATCGCAATGATGGTTCCGTTCCTCACCTCGCCGCTCGCTGGCTTCGCGCAGGACAAAACCGAAAAGCCCAAGCCTTACCCGCTCCAAACCTGTGTAGTATCGGGCGAGAAGCTCGGAGGCGACATGGGCAGACCCTATGTGTTTACCTGCCGGGGGCAGGAGATCAAACTCTGCTGCAAGAGTTGCCTCAAAGAGT
>Ga0299912_10002394_pt1 | contig 15334 bp, 14 predicted proteins | sample RVTome_2_FD_207667 | JGI IMG/M metagenome (GOLD analysis project Ga0299912, IMG submission 207667) | Soil microbial communities from uranium-contaminated site in the Upper Colorado River Basin, Wyoming, United States - RVT95D214 (version 2) ... | reverse complement strand
CTCGGGCGGAGAGCCGACCATCCATCCGAAGTTCGTCGACATCATCAAGGCCGCGAAGGATTTGGGATTCGCGCAGATCCAGGCAGCCACGAACGGGATCAAGTTCGCTGAGAGCATCGACTTCTGTCAGAGGGCGAGCGACGCTGGGCTCAACACCGTCTACCTTCAGTTCGACGGCCTCAGGCCAGAGATATACAAGCGTGCGAGAGGAAAGGACCTGCTGGATGTCAAGAAGAAGGTCATCGAGAACTTCAGGAAGGTCGAGCACCACTCGTCAATAGTGTTCGTGCCGACGATCGTCAAAGGAGTCAACGACGATCAGGTCTGGCCTATACTCCACTACGCGCTCGAGAACATGGACGTGGTCAGAGGAGTCAACTACCAGCCCGTAGCGTTCACTGGAAGGATAAGCAGCGAGGAGCTCGCGAAGGGAAGATACACGCTCCCGGACCTAGCGAAGGACATGGAGGCACAATCGAACGGCATGATCAAGACGACGGACTGGTACCCCGTTCCGGCCGTCTCAGCGATTTCCGATCTCTGGGTGGCCCTGTACGGCGACCCGAAGGTCACGCTCACCACGCACGTGCACTGCGGCATCGCGACGTACCTTTTCATCAAGGACAAGGACAACGTGATACCGGTCACGAGGTTCGTCGACGTCGAGCCGCTGTTCAGCGAGCTCTCGGCGCTTGCCAAGAAGGCCGAGGGGAAGAAGATCAAGGCGATGTCCAAGGTGAAGGCCTACCGTATACTGAAGAAGCACCTGAAGAAGGACCAGCTCCCCGACGGAATGAACACGGTCGACTTCCTGAAGACGCTGAGAGGCGTGCTCACAGAGGAGACCAAAACAGAGCTAGCCAAGTTCAGCTGGAGGATGATGTACGTCGGAGCGATGCACTTCATGGACTCCTACAACTACGACATCGAACGCGTGAAGAGGTGCATGATACACTACACGACGCCGGACGGGAGAATCATCCCGTTCTGCGCCTACAACTCCGGACCTGTCTTCAGGAACCAGGTCGAGAAACAGTTCTCCGTGCCGTTGGCAGAGTGGCGGAAGAAGCACGGCGAGGAATTCACCTGAGGTGTCAAAGATGGCAAGGAGCGAATTGGACGAGTTCGATGTGGATATCACCAGATGCATGCACTGCGGAGCGTGCGTGGGCTCGTGCCCAGTGAACGCGATCTTCCTGAACGAAGTGATCCTGGAGTTCAACGACGACTGCAACATGTGCAAGCGCTGCATCAAGGTCTGCCCAGTCGGCGCGATCAAGATCGCGGGGGAGAGATAGATGCCCGACTACGATGTCGTCGTCGTGGGCGCAGGCCCTGCTGGATCGATGACCGCGAAATGGGCCGCGAAGAGCGGTGCGCGCGTCCTCATGATCGAGAAGAGGCAGGAGATCGGCTCGCCCGTTAGGTGCGGCGAGGGAATCTCGAGGTCGTGGCTGGATTCAGTGGGAATCAAGCTCGATGCCAAGAGTGTTGCGTGGCAGGTCAAGGGTGCGAAGATAGTCGCCCCTAACGGCAAGAGCTTCTACTTGTCCGAGAAGATGGCGGGGGACGAGGTAGGGCTCGTGCTCGACAGGGTCTTCTTCGACAAGCTGCTGGCAAAGGACGCCGTCAAGGCAGGCTCAGACCTCATGCTGAAGACCTCGGCGGTCGGCCTCGTGAGGAAGGACGGCAAGGTGGCCGGAGTCAAGATCAAGTCCTTCGGCGAGACGAAGGAGATCAAGTGCGGGTGCGTCGTCGGAGCGGACGGTTTCGAGTCGCAGGTGGGCAGATGGGCCGGGATCAACACGAGCCTCGCGCCCAGGGATATCACGAGCTGCTTCCAGTATAGGCTGACCAACATCGATCAAGAGTACGACTACTGCGAGTTCGTCCTGGGGAGCAAGGCACCGGGAGGATACATCTGGATATTCCCCAAGGACAAGGATACTGCCAACGTCGGCCTCGGGATTCAACTGACCAAGCTCAAGGATCCTGGAGAAGTGAAGAAGTACCTCGACAAGTTCATCCAGGGAGACCCGCGTCTGAGGAAAGGCCGGCCTCTGGAGATGGTCAGCGGGGCAGTCTCCATATGCGCCCCCATCGACAAGTCGATCGCCGATGGCGTGCTCCTCGTGGGGGATTCTGCGCGCCAAATCGACCCCATCACCGGTGGAGGAATCTCTAACAGTTGCAAGGCGGCCAAGGTCGCAGGGGAAGTGCTCGGCAAGGCCACGAAGGAACGCAACTTCAGTGAGAAGTCCCTGCAGAGGTATGAGAAGGGTTGGAGGGACTTGCTCGAGAACCACTTGTACAGGAACTGGATGGCCAAGGAGAAGCTCGTCACGCTCAGCGACGAGACCTTCAACAAGATCATAACAACTTTGAACGAGGTGGGCGTCGAGAAGATGTCCTCGTTCGCGCTCCTGAAAGCCATCGAGAAGAAGCACCCAGAACTCGTCAAGGAGTTCCAGGAATTCCTCTGATGGTCCAGCAGAATCAATAAGTCCCTCGTGCGATACCAGTGCGGGAGCGGGAGAAATTGGGGGCTCTTGACAGGATAGTCAATGACAGGAAGCTGCTCTTGGGCACCGTCATCCTCGTTCTCCTTGTCGCCACATTCGTAAGAGTCTATCACATAGAGTGGAGCTTCTCGAACAACGGCCTAGACGAAGGCATAATGATCCAGAGGGCAAGGCTCGTGGGCGAAGGGTACGCATTGTACTCCGAGCTACCGTGTGACCAGGCACCGCTCGCGTTCTACTTGGGCTCGCCGTTCGGAGGCGATGTCGTTTCTCTGAGGACGCTTTCTGCGGCGATGTCCGTCCTGGCGATATTGGCCGTGATGGAGGCTTCGAGGAGAGCCAAGGGCAACCTCGCGATGTTGGCGGCTGGTCTGCTGCTGACGATCGACTTCGCATTCCTCAGGGAGTCGAGGCTGTTCTCGTTGGATGGGATCTCGGCGAGCTTCCTCGCGTTCTCGCTCCTGCCATTCATCATCTACATTCAGAAGAAGAACCGAATGATGTTGGCCACCGCTGGTCTGCTCGTGGGGCTTTCTGCAGCGACGAAGCTGTTCGGAGTGCTCGGCCTGCTGGGCATGATTGTCTTCATCTTAATCGAGGGTCGAAGGGAGAAGACCAAGAAAGGAGGAATCCTGACCGACGCAGCACTCGTGGTCGTCGCCTCTGCCATCCCTCTCGCTGCGTTCATGATCTACCTTGGCCCCGGTGATGTCGTCCAGGGAATGTTGCTCGACCAGGGCGAACGCTCGTTCGAGCCCTGGCTCAAGCTCTCGCTTGCTGCGTACTTCGGCCTCAACCTCGCCTACATCTTCCCGCTCGTGTACGCGAAGAGGACTTGGTCGATGGGCAAGGAGGCGAGGTTCCTGCTATGCGTGTCCGGCGTGATTCTTGCGTTCATGGTCTTCCAGCCCCTGGTATTCTTCCACCACCTGCCTTTGATGAGCCCTGCCTTGGCGATTCTCGCAGGAGCATTCCTGTCAGACAGCATCACGCCAAAAAAAGCGCAATTAAGCATTGAGTCAAATAAGACGATGGTCAATAAAAGAGATATGGCGTCTAGGGCTGCTACGGCGCTGTTCTGCGTGACAATCCTCGTCTCCGCAGGGCTCGCGGGCTACGGTCTCCTCGTGCAGGACGAACCCCCGCAGGTCACGATAGCACGGGACCTCCAGGGGATCTCAGATGACGGTGATTGGATCATCTGCGGGGATCCTCTGATATGCGCATACGCTGACAGAGACATCCCGCCAGAAGTTGTCAACGTGGCGTACCGGCAGCACCCTGACCTTACGCTCGAAGACATAGAGCTGGCAATCTCCGAATACAATGTCACAGTCGTCGTGCTGAGCTGGCGCTTGATTGAGCTGGAAGGGATTCGCGATCTCCTTTTGGAGTACGGCTTCATCGAAATACCTCGCGTCATTCTTTGCTGGGTGACACCATGGGAGGGCTATCACGCCGCGCTGGACTTCTTCCAAGAGGACATGGGACCGGCTATCTTCTATTGGCGAGGCACTGTTTGAACTCTGGCCGGGACGGTCGCTCTACTTATTCTCGGGTATCTCCTTGCCGCACACCTTGCATACCTTCGTCCCCTCAGGATACCTGACCTGGCAGTTAGGACAGACCACCGGGTTTACGATGAGCATGTATCCGGCGAGCTGTTCGGGAGTTCCAGGATTATTCACGCAACCACCACCACTGATGAATAATGTTGTCCGAACATAATGAGCTTTCGCGCAATTCCGTTGCCGAAATTTCACGTCTTCCTCTTAGTCTCCGCCCTGAAAGTCCAGAGCGAGTTGACAACGAAGTTGAACATGCTCACAAGGAATATGGATAAGATCTGGGCGGCAACAAGGTACAGGCTCGCCTTGTCCTCGCCGATGCCGATTGAAGGCATGAAATCCTCCACGATGCTCTTCATAAGGATCTCGTTGAGCATCAGCCCATCCACGCTCACGACGAGGAACTGGACGTATTGAGGTGCGAGCGCCCTCTTCGACTTGAAGGTCCAGAGCCTATTCCAGATGAAGTTGTTCGTGTCAGCGACTACGAACGCGAGGGCGACCGCCCACAGGTAGTGGACGTGGAAGGCCTCGACGGATGTCCAGAAGATGGCTAGGTTGATGATCGTTCCGACGCCACCGATGATCGCGAACTTGAGGTACTTCGCCAGCCAGAAACGTTTGTGCTCATAGAGCATGGTTACATGGTCGAGGTACTTCAGCACCTCGGTCCCGCCGAGCTTGCTTGTGCCCGCCTTCCTGTTCGCGAAGTGTATCGGAACCTCCACGGCCTTGGTGTATTTCCCTTTGACGAGTATCTCCAAGCCGATCTTGTACCCGACAGGGTTCAGCTCCACGCCATCTATGACGGACCTCTTCAGCGCGAAGTAACCTGACATCGGGTCCTTGATCTTCGTGAGCCATCTCGCCAGCAACGTTGCGCTCTTAGAGATCATTCTGCGAGCGAATGGCCAGTCCTCGACACTACCTCCTTTGATGTACCTGCTCCCCACGACCATCTCGGCCTCGCCTGATTCGATCTTCGAGACCATCTCGGGTATCTTCTCCGGGGGATGACTGAGGTCGGCGTCCATTACGACCAGCACTGAACCAGTGGCAGCCTCGAAGCCCTCGAGGACGGCCGATGACAGCCCAAGCTTCCCCGCACGATGCACGACCTTGATGTTGCGGGTCTTTCCCAGCTCCTCTGCGAACGCGCCCGTGCCGTCCGGGCTGTTGTCGTCCACAACAACGAGCTCTGTCTCGATCCCGGCCTTCCCGCAGGCATCGAAGATCCTTGTAGACAGCTCCTGGAGATTGTCCTTCTCGTTGTATGTCGGGACAATCACTGAGATCGTGCTGGTCCCTCCTTCGGCATCTTGCGTTTCTTGTAAACGAACGATGCGATGATGCTCGACACCAAGAGTATGACCACGACCGCAAGCGACACGAAAGGCGCGATCTCCTCCTTGACGCTCTCGAAGCTAGCCCATGAGATGAGTACGATGACCGAGAACTTGACGAGCGCGCTGGCGAAGATGTATACGGCGCACTTTCTAACATTCCAGTTGCACACCGCGATGAATGCGCCCGTGTACGGCACGATCGGCGCGAGTCTGTTCAGAAGCAGGAGCTTCTCGTCCTTGACTATGAGGAAGTCCGTGTACTGCTTCATCTTCTTCTGAATCCACTTGGGGAGCTTCGCGACCTTGACCAATGAGTAGAGCGTGAAGTTGCCCAGCAGGCTAGCTGCGCTCGCTGTCAAGACCAGAGCGGCGCCCCATGTGAACGAGTCTGGATGCACGCCGTATAGAAACACCATCCAGACCTCAGGCAATGTCGGAAATGCCGTCCCATCAATCCAGATGATGACGATAAGGGCCAGGAGCATCCCGAGGTCGCCTAGCGAAGCGAACATGTTGATGATGTCCTCGCCGATCATCTTGCTTTGCCTCCGGCGGCGAGGGATTCGTAGAGCTCCTTGAGCATGAGCACCATCTTCTTCATGTCCTGCTCGGACGCGAGAAGTCTAGCCCCGTCGATCATCTCGGTCCTGAGGCTTCTGTCGTCCAGAAGAGCGCGCAGTCTGTCGATGAACTCCTGTTCGTTCTTCGCCTTGATGCAGTGCTTGCCGTCTTGGACCCACTCCTCGTACACAGGTATGTCCCTGATCAGAAGCGGACATCCGCAGCTCGCGGCCTCGAGCATCACATTGCCGTAGCTCTCAGCCCTCGTAGGGAACACGAACACATCGGCCGCGGAGTACACTCCCACGATCTCGCTGAACGGAACATGGCCAGGGAACTTGACATTGCCAGTCGGTGTCTCGTCGAGAGCGTCCTGGAGAAGAGCTTCGGACTCGCCCACCCAGACGAACTTCACGTCGGGCCTGTCCTTGAACGCATTGGACATGTTCACAAAGGTGTCCACGCCTTTCCTTGGGATCCTGAGCCCCACGCTCAACACGAGCTTGTCCGTTCTCGCGATCCCAAGGCGTTCTCTGAACTTCGCGCCCGCAGCTTCGTCTCTTACGAACACCTCTCTGTTGATGCCATTCGGGATCACCTTGAACGGCCCCCGGACACCGTCCTTGGCTAGGGATTTGGCCACATATGGAGTCGCCCCGACGACAACCGTGCCCAGATTGTAGAACTTCACTGAGTACGCACGGACCAGTGGGTACCAGAGGGATCCTCCGATGAATCCGCCCTTGACAAGCTCAGGGAGGTGCCTCCCGTGAACGATCAGTGGCTTCCCGGCCTTCCGCTGTCTCAACGCCCAGAGGAAAGAGTCCGGCAGAGGGCTATGGACATGGAGGACATCGTACTGACCCTTCGGCTCGTTCATGAGGACACGGACACCGGCCTTCTCGAGCTCCTTGACGACCATGGGGACGTTCGTGCCCATTCCCCCAGGATTCTTGTACGGGATGATGAACCGGTATTTTTCGAGCTCAGTGAGCATGCACACCGACACCATGATGCCGACCTTCCCCGACAGGATATGAACGCGTCCCAGGCTTTCCGCGACCATAGCCCTGCGCCGATATATAGCTAATCTGCGCGCTCGCTGGCTTCACACTGTAACGCTCACCCAGAAAATGTATTTATAAGGAGCCAGTAGTCGCCGATGCCGTGGAGCGAAAGACCATGGCGTCTTCGGCACTGCTTTTCGCACTGGGCACGTTCATACTGTGGGGCACGACGAACTTCCTGATCAGGTACGGAGAGGAGAAGACCGGCATCAAACCCACTCAGTTCACCGCCATCATGTGGGTCTCGATGGGAGTCCTCGGCGTCATCCTCGTGGCATACCTGTATCTCACGGGGAACGGGTTCAAGCTGAACAAGGACCTGGCCTTTCCCGTCGCCGCGGGCTTGTTGCTGGGAATCGGCATACTCTCGTTCAGCTACGCACTGTCTCACACGGAGACCGAGGCTGGTGTGACTGCCGCGGTCGCCACATCGAACGCGGTCTTCACTATGGTTCTTGCGTTCGTGTTCCTCGAAGAAAAGCTCGAGCCAAAACAATGGATCGGGATTGCGACCGTCGTTCTCGGGATAGTCATCCTGCGCATCTAGGTCGTTACCGACTGGTGCCTCTCCCAGACGGTCTTCCCGCCCTTGATCACCCGTGAGCACAGATTGGTGCCGAACCTATACGGAATATGAGAATGTCTCGGGACGTCCACGATAAGTATGTCGGCCCTCTTGCCGTACTCGAGCGAACCGACCTTCTTCTCGAGCCCGAGCGCGGCGGCCGCATTCATAGTAGTTGCAGTGATGGCTTCCGCGGGCGTCATCCTCATCTTGTGACATGCGAGGCTGATCGTGAACTGTATCGACTCGTTCCAGCAGTTGGGGTTCAGGTCGGTGCCGAGCGCGATTGGCACACCTAGATCTATGAGTCGTCTGCCGTCCGAGTAGTCCTTGGACATCGATGAGTATGGAGTCCCGGGGAGGAGGACACCGATGACGTCCTTCCTCGCCATCGCCATGATGCCGTCGTCCGTGGGCCTCCCGAGATGATCCGCCGACACGGCTCCGACCTCTGCAGCCAATTCGGCCCCTCCTGAGGAATGGAACTCGTCAGCATGCACCTTCAGCTTCAGTCCAAGGGCCTTCGCCGCCAACAGGACCTTTCTCGACTGCTCAACGGTGAACACGCCCTTCTCACAGAACACATCGCAGAAATCCGCAAGCTTCCTCCTGGACACCTCCGGCAGAACCACGTTCGATACGAAATCGACGTAGTCGTCCGGCCTGTTCTCGTACTCAGGGGCTACTGCATGCGCTCCCAAGAACGTCGGGACGAGGTCGGCAGCGAAATCCGCTCTGAGCTTCTTGATCGTCTCGAGCATACGGAGCTCCACGTGCATGTCCAGACCGTATCCGGACTTCGCCTCGATCGTCGTAGAGCCGTGGGCGATCATCGACACAAGCCTTCCAGCTGACTGCTCGTACAGCTCCTCCCAGGAAGCCGCTCTCGTGTCCTTGACCGTGCGGTAGATCCCTCCGCCAGCCTGGAGTATCTCTATGTAGCTCTTGCCCTTTGCCTTGAGCTCGAGCTCGAACTCGCGGGAGCCTGCATAAACGAGATGAGTGTGCGGGTCGACGAACCCAGGCATGACTACGCGGCCCTTCGCGTCGATCCTCTCAACGCCCGTCGCGCCGTGCTCCTTCAACATGGATTCGGACTTGCCGACATCGGTGACAATGCCATCGGACACGGCCACGGCACCGTCCCTGATTATCGAGAGGTCGGACATCTCTACTCTCGCCCTCGCCCTCTCGGGACCTCTGAGCGTGAGGAGCTCCGAGGCGTGCAGCACCAGAAGTTCGTCGGACATGGGACAGTTCTCGCCGCCCTAATCTGACTTGCGGACTTTAAAAGAATCGAGACAACTCAATGAGCCCTCTTCCCGAGCAGCTCGTTTACGACGTACTCGATGGAACCGCGGGGGTTCAGGAGCGTTCTGAAGTACCTGTAGTCCGAGGCATCGGCCTCGCCCAGCAGGTATGCAGAGATGCCGTATGTGAAGAACCCGACCACGGCGAGCAAGACCAGGGCGATCCAGTCGATGGTCGGGATGAACAGCCAATCGACGACGTACATCGACGCGACCATGATTATCGCGGCCAGAAGGTGCTTGAACGATCTCGAGTTAGACATTATGTGGCCCGTCTTCCAAGCCATGTACCTCAAGAGGAAGAAGTAGTAGACTGACCCGACGAGCACAGCGACGGCTGCTCCCATGCTCTTGAGTCCGAACATCTCGATTCCAAAGACCCTATCCGGGACGAGGATGAGCATGAGCACGAACTGCAGGAACAGCCCGCCCATTCCCATCCAGAAAAGTGTCGCCGGCTTGCCCGTTCCAGCGATGATTGACCTGAGCGGAAGGACAAGAGCGAGTACCGAGGCGCTTATCACCAACACGTCCATCGTGCGAACGATCGACGCGAAGTCGTCCGTGAGGAACACCTTGAGTATTTCCGTCCCGAACAGCAGGTAGAACGCGGCCGTCGGGATGACGACCAGCGAGACATATCTCTCGGCCTGGTTCACGATGTCCCAGGTCGCCGCCGAGTCCTTCCTGAACATGTAAGTCGTGACGGATGGCAGGATCAGAGTGGCCACGGATAGCGAGAACACTCCGACGAATACCGCCATCTTCTGGACGCCGAAGTAGAGGCCGAGTTCTTCCGTCCCCCAGAAGTACCCGACGACCGCCTTGTCGAGATAGAGGTCGAGTATGATGACCATGGAAACGACGAACACGGGCGCGAGCGACCTGATGTACTTCATCATGACCGCGCGATCGGGCCTGCTTATCTTCGTCTGCGCCATGAAGAACGCCGCCAGAAGAGTGGAGCAAATCACGCCCACCGCATATGCCGATGCAAGCAGGGCAGGACCTTGCCCCGAGTCGCCCAATGCAGATGTGGCAACGTAGATGATGAAGGATACCCGCACGATGAATTCGAGTATGGATGGGACATAGACCGCGGCTGCCTTGTCCAGAGCATCGAACGTGTGCGTCGCGATCTGGCAAATCCCCATCAGGAAATAGTAGACTAGGAATACATACATCGAATCGGCCATGGAGTGCGTGATGGGCGCGTTCCCGCCCATCCAGCCATTCTTCGAGATCTCTATGATGACGAGAGTGATCGCGGCGAATATTCCCAGCAGGACGAGCCTTATTGCAGCATAGGCACCTACGCACTTTCCCACGTCCTCGCCGCTCTTGATGTGAAGGACGTGCACGGAACCCATTCCGAAATCAGAGAAGAAGCTCAGGATTCCGATGGTGGCCATCGCATAGCCCAGGATTCCGAGGACACCGGCACCCATGTTCTTCGCGATGAAAACGAGGGCCGCGGTGCCGAGGACCGCTCCGATGACGCTGTTCGCGACGGAGAGGGCGGCCCTATGACTCATCAGCCTGTGGTTCTGCCCCGGTTTCCCAGTGCCCTCTTCAGGCATGTTCCCTTAACATATTGTGCGCAATATAAATCTGCTGGTAGGAGGCGAATCAGAGCCTCTCTGCGACTTCCTTGACGATGTCCAGACCACGCGATATGTTCTCCCTCGAGTTGGCGTACGAGAACCTCAGGTGACCTTCACCCAATGTGCCGAACGAGCTTCCAGCGGCGCAGATGACGCCGTTTTCCAGGATCTTAAGGGCGAACTTCTCCGACTGCAACTTCTGAGAGAACTTGGGGAAGAGATAGAACGCACCACTCACGGCGGGCGTTGCGAAGCTTGGTATGGATGCCATCTTCTTCGTGGCGACCTCGCGCCTCTTGCTGAACTCGCTGACCATCTCAGAGGTGAACTTGTCCTGGACCTTGAGCCCCTCCAGAATCGCGTACTGAGTTGCTGTCGGAGGACACGCAAGCGTGTAGTACTGGACCTTCGAGAGCTGCTTGACGATCTCTTTCGAAGTCGCGACGTATCCTATCCTCCAGCCTGTTGCCGCGAGAGACTTCGAGAAGGAGTTCACGATGATCGTGTCGTTGTGGAAACGTGCGAACGACCAGTGCTCGCCCTCGTAGACGAAGTTGTGATAGACCTCGTCGGAGAGGATGTAGAGCTTCTTGTCCGTGGCTACCTCGGATAAAGCCTTCACGGTCTCCTTCGGGAAGACGGTCCCGGTAGGATTCGACGGGCTGTTCGTTATGATCGCTTTCGTGCGGGGTGTGATCAGCGACTTGATCTCCTCAATGTCCGGGAGGAAGTTATTCTCCTGCTTCAGAGAGTACTCGACCGGCTTCCCGCCGGCCAGCTTGACGTCAGGACCATAGATGATGAACCCAGGGTTCGGAACGAGGGCTTCGTCGCCCTGGCCAATGATGGTCTCGCTGGCAATCCTCATGCCTTCGGTCGCGCCTGCAGTCACGATGATGTTCTCGAAGGACGCATCTTTCCGGTACTTCCGAAGGCTCGCGGCAATCGCCTCGCGCAGCTCCATGACGCCCGCACTCGGACCGTACTTGTTGTAGCCGTTCTCGAGCGCCTTCTGGAAGGCTACGATCATCTCGCGCGGCGGCTGGATGTCCGGCTCGCCAAGACCAAGGTTGATAGCCCCTTCTGGTGCCGACTCGAACAGCGTCCTTATGCCCGAAACCTTCAGTGATGCGACGCGCTCTGGGAACATCGTATCTCGAATGCACACTTCTGCACATTAAGCGTTTGCATGTACATCCCAATTCAAAGAACCGTGCTAGCAACGAGCACGATTCCCATCTTGACCGTCGGCTCGCTGTTGCTTGTATGCTCGGCCATCCGCTGGATAGTGAAATCTTCTTATTCTGTCACAGACTAACCGGGCCGCTGAGCAAATGATGCCCAAGAGAGCCATCGTGCGCGAGCCCGGCGACAAGTACGCGAAGTGCATCTCGTCGCACCCGCAGCGTCACACCATCGATGTAGCCCTGGCCAGAAAGCAGCACGGGAACTACTGCCGAACCCTCGAGGAGCTCGGCATCGAGGTCATCAAGCTCCCGAGGGATGACGAGCACCCTGACTCGTGCTTCGTCGAGGACAACGCGGTCGTCTTCGGACGGAAGGCGCTCATCTGCAGGATGGCAAAGGACAGCCGAAGGGGCGAAGAGGTGGGAGTCGAGGCGATCCTCAGCAAGTACCTCAAGATCTGGAGGGCATTCTCACCAGCCACGATCGAGGGAGGGGATGTGATCCACCTCGAGCACAAGTTCATCAGCGGGATCACGCAGAGGACGAACCATGCGGGGACGCACCAGTTGGGCGAATGGCTCAAGGTCAAGGTCGACACGGTGGTGGACAAGTCGATCGTGCACCTCAAGAGCTACGTCAACTACCTCGGCCAAGGCAAGATGATCTCCACCGCGAGATATGCTGAGCATCCTTCGCTCTCGGGGTTCGAGATCTTGAAGGTCAGGGATGAGGACTGGTACTCTACGAACAACATCGTCGTCGGAGATACAGTCATCATGCCGAAGGGATTCCCGAAGACCCAGTCGCTTGTCAGAAAGTCGGGTTTCGAGGTCATTCCGTTGGAGATGACGGAGTTCCCGAAGTGCGAGGGAGCGTTGACTTGTCTGTCCATTCTATTCTAGATGCCCGCCCCGATGTTCATGGCTCTTTGCCAGCGATGTACTCGCAGTAGCTGTAGCTGATCGGCCCGGACTTGATCGTCTCGCACGGGAACTCCTTGCACTCGAAGCAGAATCTCACGCCCTTTCGATGCGCACATGACGCGATCTGGCAGAATTTGTTGTCTTTGGGAACACATCCTGAAGGGCCGTTGGGACACTTGCCTGAGACCATTCGCGGGCATTTCTCGCAGGCGATGCCGCAGACTCCGATCTTCATGCTCTACTTCTCCTTCCAGGACATCAGCCTACTCGCCAGAACGAAGAAGATCGCGCCGAGGACCAGGACAATAACGAGATTGACTGCCGCGCTCGCCTCGTTCCCGTAGATCATCGTGTCCCTGAGACCGTTGTTCAGATATGTGAGGGGCATCGCCATCGCTATCGCCTGGAGATAGAACGGCGCAGCGCTGAGGTCCCAGAAAGAACCCGCGAGGAACATCATCGGGAATCCCACGATGTTGGAGACCGCGGATGCTGATTCAGGGTCTTTGGCTATGGTTCCGAACAGCATCCCGAGGCTCGTGAACATGAAGGTCCCGACGACGACCATGACCAACGACATCGGCGTGATTGATGCCTTGAGATCGAACATGGTCTTGGCAATGATGAACGTCAGAAGGAGCGAAACGATCAGCATCGCGGAGTTGAACAGGAACTTCGAGGTCAGCCATTCAGACTTCTTCAAAGTCGTTGTCGCTAGCAGCTTGAAGTATCCCCTGCTGCGGTGCTCCGCGCATGTCGCGGTCATGAAGTACATAGCGCTGACCATCACTGTTAGACCCACGAAGCCAGGGAGCAGGAAGTCGTAAGGTTCCAGAACCTTTGACCCAGGGCTCTTCTGCTCGATGTCCGCGATAGGTGCACCTCCGGATACGCTGTAGCCCAGCTGGTCGAGGGCAGCGCTGAGGACGACCATTGAGACCATGTAGGAAGATTTGGTCGGGTCTCCGTAGAGTCGAACAGTTGCGGTCTGGTTGGACGAGATGTCGGAGCTGAAATCGTCCGGGATGAAGAGAGCGAGCGTGAGCGATTTGTCGTCCACGTATTCCGAGATGACGACATCAGTGCTGATGTTGGATATGTCGAAGTACCCGGTCTGTTCGAGTATGTCGATGAGCACCTGCGAGTAGGGTCCGGAGTCCAGATTCTGGACTGGCAATGAGACTCCCGTCCCCTCGCCGGACGTGAAGACCGCTCCGAAAAGCACGATCAGAAGTATCGGGAAGACAAACGCGAAGAACGCGCCCACCTTCGTCCTGAGGTACTGCCTTCCGAAGTTGATGGTGTCCGAGAGGATCTTGTTCATTCCTGGAGCACCCCCTCCTCCATCTTCGCACCTATCAAGCCCAGGAACACGTCTTCGAGCGTCTGTCTCCTGGTGTACATCTCCTTGTACTTGACTTCAATTGACGACAGCTTGGCGAACATCACTCTGAGTTCCGACGGGTCGCTGACCTCCACGATGACATCGTTGTCGTGCTTGGCTGCCTGAATGCCCCGTCTCGAGAGCTCCTTCAGACCTTCAGGGCCAGCGTCGACGAGGACTATCGCGGTCTTCTTCCCGTACTTCTTTATTAGCTGACTGGGAGAACCATGGGCTATGATCTTGCCCTTGTGCATGATGGCGACATCGTCCGCGAGCTTCTCGGCCTCGTCCAAGTAGTGCGTGGTGAGCACGACAGTCGTGCCCTTCTTCTTCGTGTCCTCTATGAGCTTCCACAGGTCCCGCCTTGCTCGAGGGTCAAGGCCCGTCGTAGGTTCGTCGAGGAAGAGGAGTTCTGGATCGTTCACAAGGGACAAGGCAATTCCCAGCTTTCGCTTCTCTCCGCCTGACAGGTTCTTGGACATGATGCTCTTCCGATGCAAGAGGCCTACCTGGTCGAGCCTGCTCTCGACCTCCTTCTTGCTCATGGACACCTCGAACAGGTCTGCCCAGTAGGCGATCGCCTCAATCGGATTGAGGAGGTCGAACGGTTCGAAGTTCTGGGGGAGCACGCCAATTCTCTTCCTGATCGAGGAATAATCGCGAGCAGCATCGACATCGAGGACTCTAATCTGCCCGGAAGTCGGCGTCCTTAGTCCTTCGAGTATCTCGACCGTGGTGGTCTTCCCCGCGCCATTCGGGCCGAGAAGAGAGAACACGATGCCCTTTGGTATGGAAAAGCTCACCCCGTCCACGGCCTTCACATCTGGAGGATACTCCTTCCTGAGTTCGCTCACCTCCACCACTGAGCTGCCAGCCACTACTTCCTCTCCGCCGACCCTGATAAGCTTTAGCATGATTAGAAACTTTTCTTGGCATGGCACCATATGAACGTTTGACACTCATGGCCCGATGAGTCAGAGGAAAGGATTATCGTCACGTAGCAGAATGCGACGCCCTGCGCAAAGAAGGCTGACAAGATGGCAGATGAAGAGAAGAAAGGTAAGGCAGAAGAGACTGCGGAGAGGACCGGAGAGGTAGTTGGCAAGGGCCTGAAGAAGGGCTGGGGAATCGCGAAGGGCATTGGCAAGGGCGCGAAGGACGCGGTCACCGACAAGAAAGAGGAAGAGAAGAAGTAGTCCTCCTCTGTCCGTTGGGCTCGAAATCGCTTCCAATGATTCTGGCTATTCACTGGACAGTGGTCAAGTCCAGCGAAGCACGTTTATATGCCTAGAGGCG
>Ga0299912_10002393_pt1 | contig 15334 bp, 13 predicted proteins | sample RVTome_2_FD_207667 | JGI IMG/M metagenome (GOLD analysis project Ga0299912, IMG submission 207667) | Soil microbial communities from uranium-contaminated site in the Upper Colorado River Basin, Wyoming, United States - RVT95D214 (version 2) ... | reverse complement strand
GAACCGAGTCCTTCGTGGAGATGACCATTCGCTTATAAGAAGCCCGTCTCTCCTCGCCTAATGCCGGCGCTACGATGGGAACAATGGGGAGCTTATCAAGAAGCTCCATAGAAACCACCAGTCCGTATCCCCATATAATATCGACCGTCCCTTTTCCAATGGCCTTGGTCAGATCAGGATAGGTTAATGCCTTGAGCCGAATTTTAATACCTGCCTTCTCTTCCATATACTTTCCAATGATCTCTTCAAATTTCTCCAAGGCCTTTGCCCTCTTCTCATCATATGACTTCGCCATCACTCCCACCGCATAGGAGGGGAGGGTTTGGGCCAAAGTAAGGGTGTGAAGCCCTAACAAAAAAATAGATATCCAGAACAAGAAAATAACCTGTCTATATATGACAACATAAGTCTTATGGAGTTTGTCATTCCGGGCTTGATCCGGAATCCAGTGTCTTTCTGGATTCCCGCTGGAGTTTACCCCGCACCCCGATACGGGGCGGGAATGACGTCCTTTGCTGCGATTAATGGCATTGTGTGTAATTTTCATCTATCCCCTGAAATGAATTCGATCTCTGACTTTGTCGCCTGATAAAGAAAAAGCCCTTGGATATAAGCCGATCTCATCTCGAGTTCGGTCTTCTGGGCAAGGAGAAGCTCGTCATATTCCGTAATCCCTGCTGCGTAACCATCCGCAGCAAGTTGTGCCCTTTCTTGGGCATCCTTAATCGCCCCTTGAAGAATACCCACTCTCTCCTTCAACTCTGTCAAGGTAGAATGGAGATGATCGACCTGAACGGAGAGGGCTGCCTCTAATAACATCTTTTGGCCACTGGCTTTATGAAACTGTGCCTCTGCTTGACCAACCTTTGCCCTGGTTGAGAAACCATCAAAGAGAGGCATGGTGATCCCGATCCCCAGATACCAGACGTTCGGGGTTCCATACCGATCCTCAGGGCCAAGATATTGACCCTGGAGGCCAACCTTTGGGAGATACTCTTTCTTAGCCCCCCTCCGTTTAGAATCGAAAAGTTGAACACCCAGATCCAAATTCTTGAGATCGATGTTTCCCTCCCTGACTTTCTCTTTCACTGCTCCTGGATTCAACAGGATCATCGGGATCGATTGAAGGGAAACCTCCACCACGCTCAAAGGCTGTTCTGTAAAGATCCCCATGGCCATTTTCAGTCCCAATTCAGCCAGTTTAACATTCTTACTCGCTTCACTCAGCCTGGCCTTCATCTCCGAATGAAAGTTTTCGGCCTTCAGATAATCGAGCCGGGTCGTCCCCTTCTCCTCTTTCTCCGGAATGGATGTCTCGTAGCCAATTTTTACCATCCTGGCAACCACACCGGCCCTTGCTTCTGCTTCTTTCATGAGATGGTGAACTTCCTTAGCAAAAATAAACTGGTAGTATCCCTTCTTTACCTCAAAGGTAATCTCTTCTCTCTTCTTTCCCTTTTGATTAACAGCAATGGACCGACCGATACGAGCCTGGGTCATGCCTTCCTTGATCCGACCAAATGTATAAATGGGTTGGTTTAGATCGACTGACACCGAAAACCAATCCGTTTTTCCAATTTCAACTTGCTGAGCGAGTGACGTGGGAGAGTTAGAGGGAACGACGATTCCTGCTTTGGAAAGGATATTCAAAAATTCCGTGATATCCACATCGAAGTCAAACTGCTCGGGTCGATTGAATCGGGTATACCCTGCGGTGACATTCAAGCGCGGATAATAGTAGGACGTTGCCTCTTTGATCTGGTACTCCGCACTGAGAATATCCAGAGTAGCCATCTCCAGCTCAGGTCGATTCTTTAAGGCCAATTGAATGCATTCTTCCAATGTCAATGGTGGGCTGGCGGCCTTCTCCTGGGAAAAAGCGTTGGGACCGCTCATGCTCATTCCAAAGATGACTAAAAGAATAAGGATTTTTTTCATACCCTATTTCTTCTCCTTCTTCTCCTTCTTCTCCAGATCTCTCTTAATCGTTTCTACTCTCTCCCTGAACTCGCGCGTGACAGCATTCGATTGGCCAAGATCTGCGATGACATGGGGGGTTAACAATAGGACCAGCTCCGTTTTTTTCTTGTCATATGATTGGAAACCAAAGAGCCCTCCCAGGAGGGGAATCTTACTCAGCAAAGGCACACCCGAGCTTGTATTATTTTTGGTTTCTTCGATCAACCCCCCGATCACAATGGTCTGACTGTCCACGATAGAAAGGGTTGTCTTGGCTATTTTCTTATCAAAAACAGGAACGTTGCTAAGACTGCCGAGTGACGTGGTTCTGACCGTACTATTCTCAATTGAAATCTCCATGGTCACCAATCCCCCATCACTAATACGGGGTGTCACGCTGAGGATAATGCCTATATCTTTATATTCGATCGTTCCCTCGACCACCGCAGTATTAGCAGCTGTGGTTACCCCTGTCGTATAAGTATTTGTGAGGATAGGTTGAGACGATCCGATCTGGATTTTAGCCTCTTTATTATTAGAGGCAAGGAGGTGGGGGGAGGAGATGACCTTCAATCGACCCGCGGTGGCAGAGGCGTGAACTGCAGCGGAGATTCTTCCGGCTTCCTCGATGGTATACCGGATACCTGAAAGAAATTTTGTGGGATCAACAGCGCCCCCTCCTATCCCAATCGAATAATCAAATGTACGTCCGCCTTGAACAAAACTCTCCGAAAACTTCGACCATTCCAGCCCAAATTCATTTTTATCATCAAGGGTCACCTCTGCTAAGAAAACTTCAATCAACACCTGTTTGGGATAGATATCCAGTTTCTTAATCGTTTCGAGGATGCTTCGATAGTCCCTGGAAAACGCTCGGATGACCAGTGCATTGTTCGCTTCGTCAACAACGACGTTGATCTCCCCTTCTGGCAAGGCTCCTGCTTCCTCTTGGGGTGCTGCCGGCGTGGGGGTCGACGGAGGTCTAACGCTTCTTTGTCCGGTGGGTTGTTCTGGGGTCACCGTTTTTTGTTTGAATTCGGTCTTCTTCTCTTTCGTCGTCACAAATATTTGTTTCAAGACATCCGCCAAATCCTTCGCCTTAGCGTTCTGGACATAGTAGACAAAGACGCTGAATTTCGACCCCTCCGTTGGAACCCTGTCTAGTTCCTTGACCCACCCTTCCACTTTTCCGAAGATGTCGGGAATAGAACTGACGACCAGAAGGGAATTGATCCGGGTGATGGGGGTAAAGGTAATCCCCACTCCTCTCCCTGATTTTGTGGAAACCTCAAAGGAAGAAAAGATTCGCTCCATCTCCTTGGCAACTTCAGTCACATCAGCATTGAGGATGGGATAGATCCTGACCCTCAAATCGGTAAAGATATCGATATCGAAGAGCCCAATGACATCGAGGGATTTCTTAACGTTTGAGGCGACGTCGCCGATGATGAGGATATTGTTCGGAGGATGCTCCACGATGTCCGCTCCATCTGAAAGAAAAGGTTTGATCATCTTGGAGACTTCTGCGACAGGAATAAACTTCAGCGGAATGATCTGGATCATATACCTTTCTTCCGGAAGCACCTTCCCCGCCTCTGGGGTTGTTGAGGGTGGGGTATACATTTTTTTTGCATCGCCGAACGGGACGATTTGATAAACGTTGTCTTTCTTGACGGCTGTTGCGCCGTTCAATTTTAAGATCGTCTGAAAGATGGGAAAGACATCGTCGGCTGAGATCTGACCTGCGGTATGAATATTGACGACTCCTTTGACCTTGGGGTCAATCATATAGTTTATTTTCATGATCTCTGCCATGACCCGAATAACTTCGTAGAGATCAGCGTTGTCGAAATTGAAGACGAACCCCGATCCACTAGGAGTAGGAGGCCTCACGGGTGGGGGAGGAGGGGGTTGAGGTTGAGGCTGGGGTATTGGAGCAGGAGGTGGAGGTGGGGTCGGCGTTGGGGCAAGCGCTGGGCCTATAGGTGCTACTGCTGGCCGTGGGGCTGGAATTCGAGGTTCTGTCAATTTTTCCGGTTTTGAAACCTCTGACACTGCACCAGAAATGGCTGTTCCCTGCTGAGTTGTAAGCGGAGGTACTGCCGCTGCCAACTCTATCGACGGCCTTATCTGTTTGGGTGACGGAAAGGTCTCTGGATTTGGGTCCGCCTTCAATACCGGCTGCGTTCCAGAAAAACTGATGGTTTCCACCATCAGAAATAGGATTAAAAATCCTTTCCATAACCACCCTATTTTCTTCATTCTAAATGATCTCCTTTCTCCAATGCATCGGTTTCCTTCCCTTTCTCATGGCGGTGGAACTGGCCCTGCGGCCTGTGGTGGAAATGGTCCTACGCTGATCGGTCTTTCTGGCGGTAATTCAGGACTCCTCTCCCTCGTTAAGCGCCGAGAAGGCGGAGTTGCAGTCGGAGGAGGCGGTTGGGCGGGAGTTACTGTTGGTGTTGGCACTGCTGCCGGCGATGGTGCTGGAGTAGGAAGTGTTGTCGTAACCGCAGCAGGCTTACTCTCTGTTTTAGCATAAGTTCTTTGTTTGTGCGTCCTTGCATCGTAAAGAAGAACTTCAAAGGAATCTTCCGCTCCCTCCATCACAATGCGATCAGGCAATATCTTTGCCAACTTAAAGTCTCCAATACGATCCCCAACTTTCAGGCTCATCATCTCCCTCTCCCCTTTCGTGCGAGGTCTCCCGGGATTGACGATGGAGGCAAACTGGTAATCACCCGCCATCGTCACCCCGTACAAAATGATCTGGGGTCGCACAATGGGCGGTTTTACTTGCGCTTGCGCAGAGAGAGGAGGTACGATGGGGAATTCTTTTCTCTCGGGGCTAAAGATATTCTTTTCAGAGATGAAAACATAGGATTGGATGTCTGGGGCTTCTTTCTGGCCTACCCCTGTTGGAGGACTCTCGATCTTTGCTCCCGATTTCTTGGTCACTCCCTTCTCGGGAAGGACTTCAACGGGAAGAGTCCATGTCTCATAATTCTTGAGAACGAGAAAGAAAATGGCAAAGAAAACAAAAAGACTCGAAACACCATACCTCAGCGACACTATCCTTTCCTCTCTTTCTCTTTCGTTTTTGTGCCCTTCATCAACCCTGAGATGACCATGCTTCCCTGGATACTATTGGGCATTCTAAAGTTAAGGATAAGAAGGTCCATCTCCGAAATCATCAGATCTTTCTCCTGGTGTTCGATATCGTGGAAAAATTGGCCCAGGCTTAACATGCTGTTTGTTGGATTGAAATCAATCTGGAGAGAGACCTTTCTAAATGAATCGATCTCTTTTGGCTCTAGAATTCTGAAACTCCGAATGCCGATCCCATTCTTTTCCGAGAGCCGCTTCACGATCTCCTGAAGATTGGCCGCTCCAAGCTGCGGTGACTCTCCAGGAAGAAGCCTTTGTTGGATTCCTTCGTACTGTTTAGTCGCACGATCAAGCTCCTCTTCCACCGCCTTTCGGTTACGAAGATACTCTTCGTATTTCAATAATAATTTCTTTTTCTGGACAATCTCATCCTCCGCTTTCCTCGTAGCTTCAACAGCGGGATGAATCCCAAGAAGATAGATCAGAATGGAAATCGCAATTCCTATCAGCCCCCAGGCGGCCTTTTTTTTAGAAAATCTTGCCTTCCTCAAAAAGGACCATCTCTTCAAGATCCCGTCCTCCTGCTTTCCAACCTTGCTTTAATTTTGAATCGCTCCTTCTCCTTCGTTTCACGCCCTATCGTTATCCTCTCTTTTGTAACGGGCGCCAAAAATTCGACCTTCTCAAAGAGGGAGGATTTATCGAGAAGGGGGATCAAATCGGAGGCTGAATCGGCAAACCCGCTGATCTCAATCTCCTTGCCATTATACTTGAAATTCCAGACCCAGACCGTGTTCGGTAAGAGCTGCGTCAACTCACGCAACATCTCGATCTTGCTGACTTCCTCCATTTTGACCTTTCCAAGCCCCGAGATCTCTTTTCCAAATTCCTCTTTCTGCTTTTGCAGTTTTTCAACAGCCTCTACTTCCGGCCTCCTTTTTTTGATCTCCGCTGCAATTGCATTCAATTCCTTCCTATACCGCATCGAGACACCTATTCCCCATGTCAAACTGAGAAACAATGCAATGGAGATCAAGATAACCAAAAGAGGCTTCCCGATCTGCCTCACCTTTTTTCTCATCTCAAATGGGAGGAGATCGAGATCGAAACGGGTTTTGACCAATCCCTTCAATGGAACACCGATAGAAGCATAGATTCGATGGACTTCAGATACTCTTTCTTCCACCTCGACACGATTCAAAGGTGGGAAGAAGACCCCTTTGATTTGATCGATTTCCTTGAGAGAAGCCACCATCCTATCATCAGAACCTAACCCGTAAACAAAGACCTCTGCCTTCGAAAGGGAATCTCCCTTCAACCCTGACCGCTGCAGGGTGTTCATCATCCTCGATTCTTTCCCCTCCGAAGGCAAGGGTAGATGAAGAGTCTCTCTCAAATTTCTTTCCTGGATGAGATTCATCTCGAAAAAAAGGTCTGAAACATCGAACAAGACCGAGACCTCTTTCTCCTTTGCTCCTTCGTTATAAAAGAAGAGATTAAGGGCTGCTGTAAATGGAACTTGAATTGAAATGGGTTGAATTCTGATTTTCTTCAACGAGGAAAGATAATGATCGACATCGACTTTTTTCACAAAAACCGCAAGAAGATCAAGCCATTCCTTCTCCTCCTTGAGGATATGATAATCGAAGCATGTCTCCCCTCTTTCGAAGGGGGTATACTTGGACGTCTCATATTCCAACACCCTTCTCAGATTCTCTTTCGTTGCGATGGGAAGCCTGATGAAACGAACAACCGCCTTTTCCCTCGGTATCGAAATGGAGATTCTCTCTCTACTGATTTGATGCTTGGAGATGAAGGTATTGATTAGGCTGACGATCTGTGCCTGCCGCTCCTCTTTCTGGTTTTCGGGCAAAATGGGATGAATCCCGCAATCCACCAGCTTTATTCTCCCGAAGGATCTCTTCAGAAGGGTAAGGACGAGATGGTTTTGCCTAAAATCAATCCCAAAACTTGAGTCGAAAATCATCATATAATTTCCTACTTCAAGCAAATCTTATGCCAAATGATACTCTCCAAAGAGGTGGGGGCAGAGTCGATCAAATCAGTGCGTCAATCCACTGAATGAATCTGTAACCTGCCTTCTCTTTCGGGTCTATTTTGACGATCGCCTTCAAACCTCGTATAGCGCCCCCCTCTTTGCTTTTCCCCTTTGACTCGATGGTATAGTAAGATGTCATCGATGCATATACAATGCTTCCCGCAATCTCTCCCATAAATGGAGAAAGTTCAGGAACCTTTTGTAGAAGCTCCGCTTGATTTTGGAAATCTTTTTCCTCTCGAGCCTTTACGATGGACTGAGCAACCTCGCTTGGAATTCCCAAAACAACCCTCAATACCGTTAAAGGGGCGCTGTTGATGTCAATCTGTTCTCCGGATGAATAGATTGAGAAGATATCTCTTAACCCGATCCCTTCCGTCCTTCCCCCTCCCTCTCCTTTCTTCGTCTCTTTCCTTCCGGAAAAGAGACCCGGGGTGACGCCACGGACGAGAAGAAGTTCCTCAATTGAGTCTAAGTTGCCATTCTTGCAATCGTAAGGTTCCTTGAGAGCTCGATAGTAATCGTTCTCCGCTCCGTTGACACGATAGAAATCATCCGGGTCTCTCCAGTCCAATATGGAATCGACGAGGACGTCTCTCGCCTCGCCTTCCAAACCCAATTGGCCTATAATCTTCCTCAGCGTTGGATCAGAGACCGTATTAATATTGACTTTGCCTGCTTCACTGGTGATCTTCACCTCGCATGTCCCTTGATCAAACGGAAGGGAGTAAGGTCTCCCATCCGTCATCCACTCTCTCTGCTCGGGAGGAACCTCTTCGAGCTTTTTATTCCTCTTCTGTTGAACCCTTGGGTCTTGTTTGTAGATCAGCTCTGCAATGGCACGCTGGACTCCACCTTCGGCCATGGCATAGAGTTGCGTTTCCTCCTTATAGTTTTTAGCAATATTGACCTCTGTCCTCATGGCGAAAGAAAATTCTAAGACAATCACAGATAGGATGACAATGACCCATAGCACCATGATCAAAACGATTCCCCTTGAACTTCGGAATTCGGATTGCGGAATTCGGATTGCGGAATTTAAGGTTTGAAGTTTTTGGTTGCTCATACTGCAACTTGTCATAACAAGCACTCTATTACGATAAACCTCCAACTTTCAGCTTGTTAACTGCCTCCACCCTGAAGCCTTTGCCGTATCATCCTTGGAGGCACAAATCTGGTTGGAACAGTTCTTACCTCCTCAAAGCGGTTGGCTGAAATGGAGGCCAGAAGGGTGAGGGGAACTTCTTCCTTCTCACTTTTCTTATTCTTCAAGGTAATCGTCATTCTTAAAGCCTTGGGAAGCTCTTTCTCTTCTTTTGCATTCCATTCGTCAAACCAGCCTTCTGTTCGGTTCTTTTCAGGATCTTCTTCCCTAAAATATTCAAAGCGGACATCCGAAATCCCTTCGTATAAAGAAACACCTAACTCCTCATCAGGTTTCTCCTCAAAAAAATCTTTATTGAGAACTCGCTGCTCATAATAAACCAAACGCCCCCCCTCGTTTCCTCCCTCTTGAAACTCATAGATAGCATAGACGAATCCTTGGGGCTGTCTCGCCTTGATCGGAAGGGCAGAGACAAATTTCAAGGAGTGAGGCTTTCCCTCGAAGGCAAGATAATCTCCCTCTGCCTTTTGGGTCTTTATTTTATATGGAATGCTCGATTTGATCTGCTGACAAACCAACCGGGAGATCGCCCTCACCTTCTGGTACTCTTCTCTTGTGGATTCCCCTCTCTCCCACGCCGAGAGGCCCAGGCGAAAGGCCCCGGAAATAACGAGAAGGATAAACCCAAAAATCGTCAGGGTGACAATCACCTCGAGTAGGGTGAACCCCGTAGTTGTAACAAAATTATCTCTCGACCCGTGGAAGGTCTTTTTAAATCTTGCCATTGCCCTGTTTCTCTCACCCCTACATCATCTCAACTACGGGGTGAATCCCGCAGTTGTTTTCCTTTTCTCTTTAGCTCTTCTTTCCATCCGCTTCCAATTTGCTCGCCTTATATGATTCGATACTGGCAGACCTCTCTTTAGACCCTGACTTCCAGAGGATATCGACCTTCACTTGGAAAAGCTCGACCGGAGGTTTAAAGTCCGAATCCTTTTCTACAGGAAGAATATCCCTCTTCTTAATCTCAACTTGCCAATGAAACGTATCATCATCGCACTTCCCTTCATCCGTTCCCTCTTCAATCTTCTGCTGCGAGGTTATCTCCTCCATTTTCATGCGGGCAAAATTCATCGCCTTCGTATACTCCTCTGAGGTTCTCGCCAGCCGGAGTCCTCCGGAGAAGAGCTCGATGATCACCGTCAGCCCAATCCCCAAGATCGCCAGGGCAACCACCACTTCAATCAGCGTGAACCCCGTAGTTGCGAAGAAATTCCTACAATACTTGCTAAAAGGCTTCTTAGATTCTGTCATCTTCCTTGACTCTCACCCGTATATTGTCTCAACAACGGGGTGAACCCCGCTTCAAATCTTGCCTTCGTCCAGCTTCTTCGATCCATAACAATCTTAAATCAAATCCAAATTTCAAAGCTCAAATGTCAAATGAATGTCAAAATGCTTTTTTAATGAGATCTCTGGAAAAGTCAAAATGTAGGGCAAAATGTCATGCCGAACCTTGTGCTGAACTTGATTCAGTATTGGTTCAGCATCTAACAAATCAAAGAATTACAAGACCCTGCAGCGAGTTCAGGGTGACAAAAAAGGGGTTTTTCAGAGATCTCTTAATCACAAAACATTTCTTCCTATTTAGATGTTGCCATTCAAGTTTTATTCATTCGGATTTTGAGCTCTGAGATTTTATTATACTTGGACCTGCTGAATCTTCACCGTACCCGTTAGGAAATTAACTTCGATCTTGTATCCTGGGCGGTCCTGGCTATCTAAAGTGATTGCCCCTCCATTCGATCCACCGTTGGAATAGAACTCAATCGTCGGAAGGTCAGAAGGGTATTGAGTCGACTCGACCTTGACCTCTTTGATGTGGATCCCTTTGGGAAGAGCGTATATCTTTTGAGGGATATTCTCCTCCTTTTTTTCACTTTCTTCCTTCCCTTCCGTTGACACCATCGGCAGAACCCTCACCTCATTCAGATCGGAATCGAAGAGGATCTGATAAACCTTCCCTTGATTGATCGCTTCGCTCCGGTAATACCGTAGGATCGCTGAAACCTTCTTAGCAGCCGCTTTCAGCTCGACTGTAGATGAGAAACGGTATAGAGAAGGAGTGACCAAGGCGATGGCAAGGCTGGTGATCAGCAAAACGACGATCACTTCTATCAATGAAAAACCTTTGTTTCTCACTTCCTGATATCCTTCCAACTAACGACATCCTGATTCTCTCCGTCACCCCCATCTACGCGGTCAGCGCCATAGGAAATGATATCATAGTCACCATTGTCTCCCGGACATTTGTAAACATAAAGATTTCCCCAAGGGTCATTCGGTATTTCCTTGGGAAGATAAGGACCTTGCCACGTGTCCAATCCAGAGGGCTTTTCGCGAAGGGCCTTGAATCCCTCTTCAGTCGTGGGGTACCTGCCTGTGTCAAGTCGAAAGGCATCAAGGGCAGCGCCGAAGAGTTCAATCTGCGCCTTTGCAGCACTTTGTTTTGCGCCGCTGATCTTTCTCCAAAGTCGAGGCCCCACCAAAGCAGCCAGTAATCCGATAATCGTGATCACTACCAATATTTCGAAGAATGTAAACCCGTGCTCTTTTCTCCTCACTTTCTCTTTCATAATGCCCCCTTCAATGTGATCTAAAAAGAAATTTCTGTTATGCTGGTGATGGCGAGCAGAATGGAGAGGACAATGAACCCCACTACCGCGCCCATTATTAGAAGGATGAGAGGTTCTAACAAAGACACGACCCTCTTCACCGCCGTTCGAACGTTTTCCTCATAGGTATCAGCCACTTTGATTAGCATCTCATCGAGCCTTCCCGTCTCCTCGCCCACACCGATCATGTGGACAGCCAGAGGTGGGAAAACACCCGTTTCTTCCAATGCTCTGGACATTCCTTTGCCCTCTCTCAATTGATCGTGAACATGAGCAATCGATCTTGAAATCGCTTCATTTTGAGAAATCTCCTTTACCAGAATGAGTGCCGGCAAAATGGAGACACCGCTCTGAAGCAAGGTCCCGAGCGTCCTTGCAAACCTCTCGACCTCCACCTTCTTGATAAGATCTCCTACGCCAATCCATCTCAATTTGTATCGATCCCACTTCCATTTCCTCTCCTCGTCTCTTTTGTATATCCTAAGTCCGTAATAAATCAAGGCGATCATCCCCAGGACGACCCACCAGTATCCCTTTACAAACTGGCTGAATGAGAGAACGATCTGCGTCGGCAAAGGGATCGCCTGGCCCATATCGGAGAAGATCGTGGAAAACCTTGGGATCACAAAGGTGACCAAAATGGTGATGGAGACCCCGCTGACAAGCGCAAGAATCAGTGGGTAGATCATTGCCGAAACAATCTGATCTTTCATCTCTTTCGTACTCGTTAGATATTGAGCCAATCGAGACAAGATCGTTTCCAAAAAACCCCCTGATTCTCCAGCCTTGACCATATTGATATAGAGTTTCGAAAAGATGCGGGGATAATACCCCAGGGCCTCGGCCAAAGAGTTCCCCCCTTCAATTCTTTTCAATATATCCTTCACTACCTCTCTCAAGCTTTCATTCTCTGTCAGGGTCCCCAAGATATCGAGGCTCCGGTCTATGGGCAATCCTGCCGAAACAAGCGTAGAGAGCTCGTCGGTAAAGGTGAGCAGGCTCTTTATCCCTACGCGCTTGGGCAAAAAAGAAGGAAAGCGAAAGCTTGGTGCCTTCTCATGGGGGGAGGTGATACGAATGGGGATGTAGCCAAGTTGGTGCAGACCCTGTAGTATCGCCCCCTCATCTTTCCCATCCATCGAACCTTCCACGGTCTGTCCGGTGACGGTAGCGGCTTTGTAAAGATACTCTGGCATCCTTTTCTATGATTTCCTCTTCTCAAATGATCCTTATGATCTCAAAAATCCGCAATCCGAAATCCACAATCCGCAATATTCTAAAGAGCCTCCTCCTCTTGAGTCACCCTTAAAACCTCAGAGAGAGTGGTCATCCCCTTTTTTACCTTCAACCAACCATCCTCTCTCAGGGTCCTCATACCATTTTTCCGAGCTGCCTCTTTAATGATGTTGGAATCCTTTTTCCCCAAAATGAGCTTCTGGATATCATCGGTCATTTGAAGGAATTCAAATATTCCTGCACGGCCCCAATATCCTGTATGAGCGCAACTTTCGCACCCTTTGACCTCAATGATATCCAAATCTGCAAGGCTTCCACCATCCACCTTCATCTCCTTCAGTATTCCTGGGTCAGGGGTATAGGGTTCTCGGCAATGGGGACAGGCGACTCTCACTAAACGCTGCGCCAGTATTCCAATAATGGTCGAGGAAAGGAGGTAATCCTCCATCCCCATATCAATAAGTCGTGTGATGGCGCTGGGAGCATCATTCGTGTGGAGGGTGCTAAGGACTAAGTGGCCGGTCAGCGCTGATTGGATGGCAATTTCAGCGGTCTCGGCATCCCGAATCTCACCGATGAGGATCACATCCGGGTCCTGACGAACAATGGACCGCAAGGCATTGGCAAAAGTGAGGCCAATGGATGGCTTCACCTGTATCTGATTGACGCCCCTCAGTTGATATTCTACCGGATCCTCGACAGTGATAATCTTTTTCTCAGGTGAGTTGATCTTCTGCAAGGCACAATAAAGTGTGGTTGTCTTTCCGCTTCCGGTTGGACCTGTGACGAGAATAATTCCGTGAGGCCTTTGGATGAGTTCCTCAAATCCCCCCATGGTGTCCACTGGGAAACCAAGCTTCTCAATATCCAATACAATGCTGCTTTTGTCTAAAATTCTTAATACAATGCTCTCCCCATGGATGGTTGGGACCGTAGAAACCCTGAAATCGATCTCCTTCCCTTTCACACGGAGCATGATCCTCCCATCCTGCGGGAGACGCCTCTCCGCAATGTTCAATTTGGCCATAATTTTGACACGGGAAACGATCGCTGCCTGAAGCCGTTTGGGCGGGGATTCCACGTCATGAAGCACCCCATCAATTCGATATCTCACCCTGAACTGGTCTTCAAAGGGCTCAAAGTGGATGTCGCTCGCCCTCGTCTCAATCGCCCTCGTGATGATGAGATTGACCAACCGGATGACTGGCCCCTCCGAAGCCATATCACGGAGATGGTTGACGTTTTCTTCTTCTTCGGCCTGATACTCCGGAATGCTATCGATATCCTCAATAATCTTTTCCATTGAGGTCACACCAGCCCCATAATACTGATCAATGGCCAACAAGATTTCTGCCTCTTTTCCGATGAGGGGCCGGACCTCATGGCCTGTCGCCAGCCGGATCGCATCAATGGTATAATAATCTAATGGGTTACTCATGATGACCGTCAATTCCTTATCGATCAAACGGGCAGGAATAAATTTTGACTCCTTCATGAATTGAATGGACAGGTTATTGATCAGAAGGGGTTCCTGTGGAAAGTCATCTTTGGTAGCAAAGCGGATCTCGAAAAACTTTTCAAGATTTAATCGCAACTCCTCCTCTGTCAGGATGCCTGAGCCGACCAGGTATTCTTCAATGGGAGCGTTTTCTAAAGGCCCATTGGAAGGAAGAACTTTCTCCCAATTCTCCTTTGAAATTTTTCCGTTCTCAATCAGGAATGAAATGAAAGGGGTCTCCATTATTCTCATCCTCAACCACTAATCAATGGAGCCCCACGGGCAAGCCCGTGGTACCTCCATGAAATACCCGCCTACGCCAAGGCTTCGGCGGGTTATCCGCCATCAGGGAAATCCGCCGGAGCATCGAAACCCCGGATCATGATAGATCCCATAAAGATTGACGCATTCATCCACGGCCAAAGGCCGTGGTCCTCTGCGTAGGCGGATAAATCTCACCTGAAAATAGTCGAATTGATATTACCACATAACGCACTTTTATGCAAAAATGATGACATTTTTGAACGACGGAACGGCCATTTTGCTGAAAAGAGTAAAATATTTCTTCAAAAGACTTCTTACAATTCTATAGCAAGTTTTGTCCTTTGTTTAAAAAAGCGGTCAATTTTTTACCAGCTTCTCAACCTCCGGAATATTTGCTTCTCTATTTTTATAAGATAGTTTTCCTTACTTTTTTTGAAAAAATCCCTATCATTTCAAAAAATTATTGACTAATCGTACAAAGAATGCACAATGAATCGAACTCAAAAGAGTAAATGGCACAAAATATGCTAATACAAAAAATGAATAATACCCAAAATTTGAGGAGGGAAATATCATGAGAAAGAAGATCTTCACCAGTCTCGTTGTTGCTATTGGTATAATGATTTGCTTTACCGATGCTTATGCAATAGATATCGATGGCTGGTGGACAGTAAGAACGAATCTCCAGCAAGGCGATTTTGTAACAGGTGAGTGGACAACACTTTATGGCACTGGGAAAAAGGTTTCATACATGTATATTTTGGATGCCCATGAAAGTGCTTATGGTGGCCCGGTTTGGCTCTACCTATGGAGTGATTTGGACAATAAATACCTTGAAGAAATCTATCCGATTATTTATATTAAGAACAATGTCATTGTTTTTTTTGGTCCTACCGGCCAAGATGCGGATGGAAATTACTGGGGCAATACAATCGTTTTAAGACCTTCCGGGTCAATAAGTCGCCCTAATGTGATGAAGGGTTTTTATACCATATATGACATGGAGAATATAGGAACACCGGATCAATTCGTAAGGATGGGTACGCTGGATTTGAACAGGGTTGAGCCTAAAAATGTCCCGAAAGATGTGAAGGATATGCAGATCACAGATTAGGCACTTAGGATTCAGAAGTCAGGAGCCATCCCGCTGAGGCGGGACAGAATAGAAGATGGGTTGGCCTCGTCCCTTGAGCCACGAACAAAACGAGCAGGAATTGTCGTTCTTATTCTGACTCCTATCCTGCGCTGTGCGGGATGGATTCTCTGAATTGGCAAGATTTCAAATATCTCTGGTTAGAATTTCAGGATCATCTCCAAAAGAGTTGGCGATGATCGAAGGATTCAAGGGGCCAAGGGTTCAAGGATTCAAGGGAAAACAATAAAAACGGCTAAAAGCAATTGGTTGCGTTACCCATCGGGAAGGAAATATG
>Ga0299912_10002391_pt1 | contig 15338 bp, 4 predicted proteins | sample RVTome_2_FD_207667 | JGI IMG/M metagenome (GOLD analysis project Ga0299912, IMG submission 207667) | Soil microbial communities from uranium-contaminated site in the Upper Colorado River Basin, Wyoming, United States - RVT95D214 (version 2) ... | reverse complement strand
CTTACACATTTTATGGTTTCGGCTTGAAACCGCTTGCCTTCCGCATGTCCGCGTTCACATTCGATTGGTTTAATTTTGATGGCGGGCCGCTGGAAGATTGGGGATTCGCGTTTGATTTCGAATTAAGTTTTCCCGAGTTTCCTGATTTCGTGCCGCCAGGCTTGAGAAATCCGCAAGTTACGATTCTTAATGCCGGTTATCAGAACGGGAACATTACCGGATCAATCGAAACCAAGCAATTCGATCTGCCCGGGCTACAACTTCCATTAGGCGGTGAGCTTAATTACTTCGTTAGAGAGATTGGCGGTAATCTTGGCGTATCCGGCGGAATCCAGAATTTTAATGTCACATTCCGCGGCGATATCCAGATGCCCCAGCAACTCTGGTGCGAGGGTGACAGCGGGCGAAGCGATGTCATGTCAACAGCGTTTACTGTCGATGGCGGCGGCAGGCTAACCGGCACTTTGACTAATTTTGTACCGACTTGTCCTTTGAATATAGGAATCGGCCAACTGGCTATTACCAATTCGAATGTCGCGCTTGATATTTCCGGCGGAAGCCAACGCGCGGTGATGGCCCTGGCCGGTATATTGCGCATACCCGGTACTGCCGATGGGGATACTATAGAAGCTTCCGGCAATATCAGTTTTGATTTAATCAACGCCAGAATATTATCAGGCGAAATCGCGATTAATAGTCCGTTCAGATATTGCATACCCTCCGACGATCCGGTTTTGACTTTCACGATAAATCACGCGGTGCTCAATTCGAGCGGCTTGCTGATCGATGGCGCCAATAGTCTTAATTTGGGAGAAGGCGCGACGGTTGGAGTCAATTTCAATGATTTACTAATAGATATTCACAATTTCAATATCGTTTCGGGTAATGCGGCTTTCATCAGCCAGTTCGCGCTCAAATTCGTGACTGAACTCGGCGGTCTGCGCTGGAGCGCTGTGGGTCTCGATGCCCCAATTACTGAACAAACAGGCGTGCGCTTGACTATGCCCCAGAATATCTCTCTCAATAGTAACGGCATATCCGCCAGCGGCGAAACCGGAGTGTTTATAAGGTTTGGGGGAGAGGACCACGCTAATATTCGCTGTGTTTTTTCCAATCAATTTAATATAGCGTTTTCGCCGTTCGGAGTGACCAATGGGCGGGCCGATTTCTACTATGAACAAACGATGGTGGCTTTCCTTGACCGCGACGGCTTCCATCCCGGCGATTTCTTCGGTATCATTCCTCTGCCCGCGAAACTGCCATTGCCCGATACGAGTATCGCCTACCTTGTCTTAAAGGATGGCGATAATGTACTGGTTCAGACCGAGACCGTGGCCAACGGCTTGAGAATATCGACTGATGATAATGAAACAATTCAGTTGGTAATACCGGCTCTTCAATATGAAGCGCCTCAGCCGCCAACATTTGCTATTAGTTTCAGCGTGATCGTAAACATGTCAACTTTCGAATTGGTCGATGGTTCGATTCAGGTATCTCCGCCGGCTGGTTCGCAATCCTTATTATCTTTAGCTTCCGTTGACGTGCCGCTTGATCTGACACAGCTTTTATTCTCACGCGTACAGGGTTCTCCCGCCTTTATGGCCAGCGCCAGAATTGCCTTACCTGAGGAACTCGGCAATGTCAATGTCAGTCTCGATTCGCTTTTGATTTCGGCGGCCGGTTTCTCCGGGTCGGTGACTCTGGGCACTTACAGCGAGCACTATCAGGAACTGGCTAATTATATAGTTAATGTGCCGATAGGCGATATGTTCAGGTTTAAAGTAGGCGGTCTGCAGGCGTCATTTGATATGGATGATTTCAATATCCGACTTTGCGGCGATATCCAAACCAAACTTTTCAGTTCGGAATCTGATACCGCCTCGATACATTACACGGCCGCCTGGGAAAACAACGAATTTAATTTTGGTTTCGATGTGTCCCACATGCCGGATGCCGCTCTGCCTTTGTATTTTGCCACTTTTAAACCGGAACCTGTAGACGGCAGCCCGCCGTTCGCTCTTAGCTTCAGCGATAACAGTTTCGCCCTGACCTTATCCGGAACCCTGGCGCTTGAAGATTTTGGGGAAGGTTTCGCGGTATCTTTCGGCGGTTTAAAAATCTCGGAGGATGGCGTAACCATACCAACTGTAAATATAACGACGCCGGAAGATTTTTTAAGCTTCGAGTTATTTACCGCGCAATTTGAGATCAAAGATGTTGAGGGTCACCCCGGACTGGCGTTCAGTTACGAAAATGAAGTGTTCTATATTTCCCTAAGCGGCGAACTGGAGTTTCTTAATAATACCAGTTCATTCCACGATTTTCGTATAGGCACTAACGGTTCAGTCAGTATCGGCGGAGTCAGTTTTATCAGCCATGATTTATATATCGTCGAAAATTACCTGGCTCTGTCGCGCCTGGGAATTGAGGCTAACGCTTTAGTTGTTGAAGGGTTTGCCAAGCTACCGGCGCCTTGCGATACATCCAGGCAAACGTTTAATTTCTCGATCAGTCCCGATGGCACGGTTACGGGCGGCGCCAATATAGTTATCATGAACGAAACGCCCGGCCTTGGCGGCAATGATTCATCAGAATTATCATTGTGGATCGCGACTTTTGATCCGACATACCTGGCCTTAGATTTTAATTTCGCCGACTTGCTGCAAAGTTCAGTTCAATTGGTTGCTGATATTTATTTCATGAACGACGCGAATAAATGGCTACGTTTAGGCAACCGATCCGGCGGGGTGATTACTCCCGGTCTGGAGATTAAATTTAACGGAGATGTAAATTGGGGCAATCTGCAATCAGCCCCAAATCTGTTTAATATTAATTGGGAAGCCTTAAAACTTGATTCTTTAAGGTTTGCCTCATTCGATACGGAAAACAGCGATTTTGGCTTGTCTATTTCGGGGAAGCTAAATGTCAATATATCATGTGTCGGCGGCGGCTTGCAATTTGAGGATTTGCGTGTTACTTCCGGAGGGGATGTCGAAAACCTGGCCGGGTCAATTGTCGGCGGCGATATTACAATTACCGATATCGTCACTATCTCAATCAGCAATATCGGTTTCAGTAGCACACCGACGGATATTCAGGTGTCCGGCGGTACATCTTGCGAAAATTACCAGGGTCAAAACCAGCAAGGCCAGACCACCACTGTTCATGTGTCCAGCTTTTTCAGGTTTGGCGCGGCAATTGATATCGCCAATGTCGGCGGCGGCGGTATCCGGGAATTCCTTACTTATAACACGCCGGATGGCGGTACTCATATAATTATCGACAGCGCTTATGTGAATATTCCCGATGTGGTTGTGTTCTCGCTTGATTTCACCTATGAACAGGGGCCGGATGGTTTCGCTTTGCTGATGGGGGGACAAGGCGTACTGGTCAATGCCTACGGTATTATGGTGGTCGGGAAAATCGCTCATTTGAATGGCGAAACAAGTTTTGGCTTATTTGTGGCGGTCGATGTCACGATCACGATTCCACCATGCCTGGTACTTACGGGTATCGGCGGAGGATTTTTCTATAATCCAACGGAGTGCGATCTCGAACTTGTCCGACAGATGGCGGGATTCGGCGGCGATAATCCTGCCAGCGGACGAATTTCCGATCCCGGCAGTTTCGCGGTATTGTTATACGCGCAAATCGCCGTCGTTCAGGATTACCTCGTGTATGGCCGGATTCTGCTGACAATCACGGAAGGTTATTTCCGGCTTGATGGTCGGGTCGTGCTGCTCGATCAAGACACCTATCTCAAAGGTTCGATTTATCTTTGCATAGGTTTCCGCAATGGTTTCGCCGAGGGCAATATCACTATTGATATTACAGTCGGGGATTTTCTGGTCGGCCATGCCGAATTTGGCTTCTATGTCTATGGATCGGATACCTGGGGGATATATGGCAATGTAGATATCTCCGTACTGAGCATTTTGGAAGCCCACTCAAAGCTATTTATAGGTAATCCGGGTTTCTTGATTCAGATGAGTATTTCTTTCCATCTGGATCTCTGGATATTGGAAATAAGCGCCGGTTTCGAAGCAATGGCCTGGTACAAGGTTAATGTTTCCTGGGGATTATATGCCAAAGTTTGGGTATCGGTTGAGGCGTTATGGGGCATAGTATCTGTTACCGGTTGGCTCGAGGCGGCTTTAATAGGCGCTCATGGAGACTGGTACATTTACGGACTGGCGGGTGTGAAAGGCTGCGTTATTGGTATATGCAAATCAGGCAGCGTCTGGTGCAAAATTCATGACGGCGGTGTTTCAGGTGGTACCGGGCGAAACTCCGAGATGGATGCTATAATCGAAGATGCCAAGAATATAGGTGAGGAGATGGAAGATGCGGCTGAAGAGGCGCAGGATGCCATGGATCAGGCTCTCATCGAATCATTCCTTCTTAGCGATGCCGATTTGGTTGAAGCTTTTACCAATCTATTCAATGCCGGCCAACTTCTGAGATCGGGTAATCCTTTACTCCAAATGTTCGCCATTTTATTCTTGGCGGATGTAGGGCCCTTAGATGAACTCGAACTAAATTGCGAACCTGTGCCCCCATCGCCGGGAGGGAGCTGGTGCGCCGACCATGCCTTCTATCCGCCCGATTATTGCGGCTCTATGTGGGCCACGCTATACGCTTTTTATCAGCAGGAATTAGTGCAAATACCGAACATCTATCAGAACTATTTCATGTGCCCCGATGCGCCATCGAGCGCCGAAGTTGATTCGATAAGGGCGCTACGTACTCGAGTGGAAAACCTGATCGATGCTTGCGACAATAACAGGGGGCAACTATCCAGCCGTCTAAGCCAGGTCGCATCCTCGCTTTCCGAAATTCCGGAACTGGAATATGTGTTTAACAATCCTGTCACGGACTATAACCTTGATGATCCGGTTGGCGAAGAGTACGTTCAAGGCGATACTACTTATAAGCGGGCTATTAACCAACCCTATTTTTCTCTCGATTCGCTATTGGCGACAAGTAATAAAGAAAATATGGAAGAGGCGGAAGAGGAATTCGCGCAATACGAAGCGCTGATTATTGAGAAGATAAATACACTTGAAGCCGCTATTCAATCGGTAGATGCTTCATTGGCCGGTACGGGAGGCCAAATCAGTTTCGATCAATTCGGGCGCAATTACGCGGAACTTTATTTTGAAATAGGCAAATTCTTTATTCAACAGACCGGCTACGACAGACACGAACAGACGTATGCCCGGGCCAAAGCTACCGAACTTCAGGGTCTATCCAATATTGTGCAAAATATCATGGCCATGAAAACGCTCCGTATCGGGAGCCGCCCGGCCGGTAATAACCTTAATGACTTGGTGAATATAACTTGGGCCAGAAAAAGAGCTCTGCTTAAACTCCTGATGTGCCCTAATGTCGATACCGATAGTTTGAACAGCTTCAACTCGAGGTGGAACGCTTTATCAATTGAAAATAAAAAAGGATTATGCACTCAAATCGGCACGCAATTGTGGATTGAGATGCCTTATCTCGGTTTCCAGCATCTTGATTCAGTAGCTACGGAGGCGGTTGACCGTACCGGAGCGCTTCAGCTTCGCGACCAGTTAAACAATATAGGTCTATCGCAGACTGTTTATACTCAAGCTTTAGATCCAATTTTCGATGCCAAGGTCATTCTTTCGGAAAGACTATATGATATTCTTGCTCTCTATAACCAATGGCAAATGAACTCACCGGATACCGTCGAGTGGCTGCTTTCAGAAAACCAGGTAAACCAGAAGAAATCTGCGGTGATGCAGACATTGCGAGTTCCACAAATTGGCACAATTAATGCGATTGTAACTAACGCCGATTTTTATAGCTATGGCGCGTTGTCCTGGTCAGCATCGCATCCCAGTGGAATATCGGAATATGCCATTAAATTAGAAGATCACAGTAGTCCACTTCCGCCGGAAATAGGCTTGCAAAGCGTTGGGCGACGGACATACATGACCAGTTATGCTTTGCGCTACAATAATCAAACTTCAAGCAATTGGACGCTAATTTTGAGGGCTCGAGGTGGCGCGGGCTATACTAATCAGAGGCGGCTTGATTACACTGCTTATTTCTCGCCCAGTGGCGGCGGCGGTGTCGGGACTTATCAGACATATGATATGGGCAATGATATTACCGCTCCGGCAGAACCGGTGATTCAGCTCTCGAATTATCTAACCAGAATGGTTTCAGTTTATGTACCCAACGTAGGTTATATCTATACGCCTCATCATTACTCAAGCGATGCTCATGAGATCAACGTTAGCTGGTCATCTTATGATAACGAATCCGGCGTAGTGGAATATCAGTATGGGGTTGGCACCTCTCAACGGGTTAACAATGTGTTAGGTTGGGTATCAGCCGGGGGCAGAACCGAGAGCCTGATTTACGGATTAAATCTAAATAGCGGACCAATTTACTATGTAAACGTCAGGGCCCGTAATGGGGCGAATATTTGGAGCACCACCGGCTATTCTGGGCGCCTGGTAATAGATACGACTCCACCGTCTACTCCGACCAGGAGTATTGTATTTAACCCATATCCCGGCGGACCTGACTTTGAACCATATGTTCCGCCAACTGTAATTCCGCCGGTTCTATTGCCGCCTCAGCTAGTGCCTCCAATCTTCCAATCTGGTCCGGCGTTTGAACAATATTATCCGGGCGAACCGGCAACGGTTAATGCTTCCTGGAATGCCTCTACCGATACCGAATCAGGCGTCTATGGTTATCAATATAGATTAATCTCCGCCAGCGATACGACTATCAGGTCCGAAGATTGGATACCGCTTGGTACCGGTACTGAAGCGGTAATTTCGGGCGGCGAGCTGGTAAATTATTTCGATTCGGTTTACGTCGATATCAGCGCCGTGAATTACGCGCGCCTTACTTCCGGGACATTAAGGTTTGGCCCATTGACGCCGGTAGATCCCAGCCCGCCAAGCCAACCGCAAGCGGCTTGCTGTTATGGCTTGCCGGCAGGAACGAATTATTTGATATTTACCCAGAGGGCTCATGACTATGAAACCGGAATAAGAGGATATCAAATTTCTGTGGGAAGCACGCCTGGTGGAGCCGATTTGGTCAACTGGCCCAGCGGATTAAGTTACGATGCGGATGATTTTGGCCCGGCTAATTCGCTTTTGTTGCCCAATTTTGGTCTACCGAATGGTACAACCTGCTATATCCAACTCCGCGCTGTTAACAATCAAGGTATGATCAGTACGGCTTGCATTACCGGACCATTTATTATCGATACCACACCGCCGATTACGCCGGTCGTGACGCCAACTTTAACTATGCAGGGACATCTAAGCGTGCTCGTTTTGACATATTCAAATGTTTCCGATCCTCAATCGGGTATTCAGTATATCGAATACGCGATCGGTAGTACCAATGGCGCTACTGATATTACCAACTGGCATAATGAGGGGCTGGTCAGTTCTACCCAGATAGCGCATCAATTGATAGGGATGTACAGAGGTAATACTTACTTTATCGGGGTAAGAACTAAAAATGGTGTGGGGATGATGTCGCAGGAATTTTGGACAAGTATATATATACCATAGGAGCAAAATATGAAAAAGCCATTACTGATATTAACGATATTAGCTTTGCTGGCTAATATTGCGGAGGCTCAAATAAGGCAGGACCTTATCACTATGGTGGGCGGTGATTCGGTCGCCTTGTTCCTTTTCGATCCGCCTCAATCAAACGAAAGTTTCGTTGTCTATAGGCAAGGACCGCTACCCACCGGTGATGATTTTGTACTGTTAACAAAAGATGAACCGATCAGGCCAACGGTTGACGCTAACCAGGTTAAATCTATTCTTGGCCCGGATTGGGAAGTGATCAGCAAGGCTTTTGGTACAGATGAGCCGTTTGAGATTTTGCGCAAGCTGCGAGGCGATGATTTTATCGGTATAGTCCATTCTCTTTTTAGCCCGCAAGTCGCCCGTCTTACCGGCCGTCTTTATATCGATAAGGGAGTTGAGCAAGGAAAAGAATACAAATATAAAGTTGTTGTTATTAATACCCGTGGCGAAGAGAGATATTCTGTTACGGAAGAAGTTGTCATATCCGAGATTTATCCCCAGCCGCCAACCGAGCTTAAAGCCGAAACCGACGACGGTACGATCAAGTTAACCTGGAAATATCCACCTTGGGCCGGAAGTTATAAGGATCTGGCCATTCAATACTTTCTATATCGCAAGGTCGGCGATAGCGAATTCGCGAGGGTTGAGCATAAACCGATTATCCGGGATGATTACACTCCATCCGAATATAGCGATCTTTGGTTAAAAAACGGCGTCGAATATTCATACTATGTAATTGCCGTCGATCCGATAGGCCTTCAGAGTCAGCCATCGGCGGTAATAACGGCAGTACCTGTAGATAACAAGCCGCCTGCCCTTCCTCAAAACCTTAATGTTGAATCAGGCGATGGCGTCGTGGCGATGTCGTGGAATATGAGCCTGGAACTTGATGTTGACGGCTACTTTGTCTATCGATCAGTTGGCCTGGATAAAGAATTCATGAAATTGAACAGCAAGCTGGTAGCGGTCAACATTCCGATTTATTTTGATTCGACTATCAGCAACGGCGTGCAATATTTTTACGCTGTCTCCGCGATCGATAAATCGGGCAATGAAAGCGAAAGAAGCAATCCCATTGCTACAATCGGCGAGGACAAAACGCCGCCTCAACCGCCGACAAATCTAACTTTTAATATCACCAGGCGGATATTAAAACTGATCTGGTCGCCGTCCCAATCAAAAGATGTCGCGGGCTATTACATTTATCGCGGCTTGGCAGATGATATTCAGCCCAAAATCAATCATGAACCATTCGTCGACACCGTATTTGCCGATAGCGGCTACCAGGCCGAAGGCATGACTCCCGGGAAAAAATTCTGGGTAAGCGTTACCGCCGCCGACCGCTCGCGCAATGAAAGCGAGAAAGTCACGCTTGAAATCATTGTTCCCGATGATGAACCGCCTTTGCCGCCCCAATCATTTATCGCTGAAAATCATGAAGGCAGGTACGTGCGTATATCATGTAACGGCAGCGCCTCGCTTGATGTAGCCGTTTATAAGATATATCGGACCGAAAACGGCGGCGAATTTCAGTTGATTAAAGAATTCAATCGGGCGCCATTTGTGTTGAATGATTCGGCGGTTACTAAGGGTATAGCGAATATATATTATGCCGCCGCCTTCGATTCGGCCGGCAACGAGAGTGAATTAAGCGCTATTGATACCGTATTTATTAAAGATGACAGCGCGCCGCCATCACCTCGCAATTGTTTAGCCAGGTTAACCGAATCAGGTATTCAGTTAAAATGGGAACGAGTGGTAGATTTTGATTTGATAGGCTATAATGTTTACCGCTCAACTATCCCCAGCGGCGTGTACGAAAAGCTCAATACGGAACCCATGACAGAATTGGAATTTATCGATAAAACCGGCACTGACAAACATTATTATAAGATAAGAGCGGTGGATTCATCCGGAAACGAAAGCGATCGGGGAGAGGCGGTCCATGCGGGCTAAAATAGTCATCCTTCTATTCACTGTATTTTATTTACTGGTCTGTGGAGATGTCAAGGCGCAGTCACTCCTTGATTTTGGTGTCCAGGCTTTTAATTTAGAGGACTATGAACAGGCCGCTTTGTACTTGAGCGAGTATATTGTTGATTTCCCCCATTCACAACAAGCGCATGAATATCTCATAAATTCATATTTGGCGCAAAAACGGCATGATAAGGCAATTGAATCGTTGGCATACGCGGTTCAAATATTTCCGGGAAACGCCACATTTTGGAAATTATTAGGCCAACTTTACGCGCAAAAACAGGATTATTCCAATTCGAAATTAGCGTTTGAAAAATATCTTGAATTGTATCCAAAGGATACCGAGATAATTACCGCCCTATCTCTCATATGTTATAATCTTGGTGTCGATTTGGCCAAACAAAAAAACACGGATCAGGCGATAAAGTGCTTCAAAAATACTATTGAGTATGATTCATCTTACATGGAAGCCTATACCAACATAGCCGCGCTTTTAATCGACATAGGAGATTATTCGAATGCGCGGCAACATCTTGAAAAAGCCATCGAGAGATTTCCTTATAACTATACTTACCGCAAAGCGTTGTTCGATGTTTTAATCAAGCTCGAAGATTTCGATACGGCGCTGACGATGCTCGAAGATATTCAAAATCATGAGCCGGATAATATCGATATAGCCTTGCAGCTGGCGATGCTTTATCGTTATAAGAGCAGAATCGATGAGGCGATAGCGCTTTATGATTCACTCATCAAGAAGTTTCCTAAAGAACGCAAAATTTATATGGCGATCGTGGATTATTGGCAAAATTTTGGCCGTCAGGAGAAAATTCGCGAAACTTATGAATTGATGGGCAAAGCTTTTCCGGATGATTTGTCTATCATCAAAGATATCGCCATTACTTATGAACATCAGGACGATTGGCCGGGCGCCCGCGCGGAATATCAGAAAATACTGGCTCGCGATCCCGGTAATATCGAAACAAGAATCGCGATTGCGAACATGTACAGGAAAGAAACTAACGATAGTTCAGCTATTGAGATATTGCTGCAAGCGGTGTCTATAGAAGAAAACAATTACGACGTCTTGAAATCACTGGGGATTATTTATATTGATAATGGTAATTATGACGCCGCATTGGATTTATATATAAAATTTTGCGGTTTCTATAGTTCGGATTTTTATCCAGCCTTTCGTCTGGGAACTACTTATTTAAGTCTCGGCTGGCTCGATTCCGCCAAGGTTTATCTTAATACGGCTAAAACCTTGTCGACAAACGAACCTCTGACCTGGTTCAAATTGGCTGAAATTGAAGCGCTAAATAACAATAGAATTGAAGCAGTTGAAATTTACAAACGTACTTTGAAACTTGCTATCAAACGGATGCAATCTTTACAGAAGGAATTTCAAACCGAATTCGCGGGCGGCGACGGCACGCTTCAATTGAATGAACTCGGCCAATATGAAACGCTCCGCGATCAGATGCTGAGTTATGAAGATATTATCGATATCAGCCTGAACTATATAAAAAATAGTATCACCAGAGCTGAGTTTGGTCGATTACTGGATTTATATATTGAAGATTATCCCACCAATAATTTTTTATATCTGTTCAAAGCCGAATTGTTCGAGCAAACAGATCGCGATGATGAAGCGCTAATTTTATACGAACGGGTAATATCCCTTCAGCCAAAAGCGATCAAGGCTCATCAGGCGATGGCGGAAATATATGAGAAGCAAAATAACTATGATGCGGCTTTGCTATGTTATAGAAGAATGCTGGCCGCAGATGATAAAAACTCGGCCGCTTACGACGGCGTGATTCGAATCTCCCAGGAAACAGGTCATCTGGATGACCTGTGTGACGAGTGGCTGAAGTTATCCAAAACCCAGCCTCAAAATAAAGAACTCGAGCAAAGACTAATTGAAATTTTACATAAAGCCAACCGTTATAATGAAGCGCGGGCTATCGTTGAATCCAATATCTCGGAAGAAGGTAAAAAATGAAAATAATTAAGACGTTATTAAATATATTTTTAGTTTTATTGATTACCGATATCGGGGTAGCCCAAGTTGAGGAGCCTCCCGTTACCGAACAGCCCGATACAGCGCAAATGATTACTGAACCGCCTAACGCGCCGGCTATACAAAAAGAAAAGAAAAGCCCATTTCGCCTTTCCGGCGATTTAGGATTATATGGCGAATATTATTCCGTTTCCGAGGGTGAAGCCAGAAGGCCATCCAGCACAGGCAGGATATTTCTGCGGCCATCGCTGACACTATTCGGTAATTTCAGCGCCTCGCTGGATATTATTTATTCAACTGAGGGTAGTTCAGCAAGGCAAAGCATCAATCAGTTTGCCATTCATCCCAGATGGAGTTGGGGCGTATTACATGCCGGCGATTTCAGTCACGAACTGTCAAATTTTACTTTCAGCGGCACTACCATACGCGGCGCCGGGGTTGAGCTTTACCCTGGAATACTGAGGTTTCAAGCTATTGGAGGTCAATCCAAACGAAAGATTGTCGCCGACGCATATAATTCTGTGTATTCGCAGATTGCCTATGGTTTTAAGCTGGGTATCGGCGAAGAAGATGCCTCATTTTTTGATATCAACGTTGTCAAAGTCAAAGATGACATGAATTCAATATCGGCGGATATTTTCCAGATAGATTCGCTCGAAGCTGATACCACTTATTTCCCCGACACCACCGATACTGAAGCAGTTCCTCAGGAAGGTATAACGCCTGCTGAAAATCTCGTGGCGGGAGTAAATACCGTAATTAAATTATTTCAGCGAAGATTGATATTTAAGGGCGAATTCGCAGGCAGCGCTTATACACGTAATTTATACAGTAATTCAGAATTGCCAGATGATGTCCCATCATTCGTGGATAAAGTTTTCACGGTGCGCGGCTCATCCAGCTTCGATTATGCCTATGCCACGGAGTTAAGTTTCAATCAGCGCATTTTTAATGTTAAGGGCGGCTATACATATATTGGGCCGGGATATACATCGCTGGGTCTGTCATCCAATATTAACGACAAACAGATTATCGAAGGCGGATTGGGTTTCCGTTTCTTGAGAAACAGGGTCGCTATACAGGGCACTTTTCAAAACCAACAGGATAATGTCGCCGATCAAAAAAATGGCACGACAAAGCGCGCCGCTATTAGCGTAAACGCTATAATCCGACCGGTTAACCAGGTGTCATTAGCTTTTAATACCATGCGTAATATAATGAAAAATGATGAATCGGTTGATACGACCTGGATTAAAAGCGATTCAGTGTTTAATGATTTCGATTCCACCTGGACTGAACCCGATTCGGTGCCGTATGTCGGTCTGATCCATAACGAAAATATCAGTTATTCTGCCAACGCCATGTATCAATTCCTTTTATTCAGCCTGAATCAATCGCTTAACTTTAATTATTCTATTCAATTTTCTAACGATAAGAACCCGACTCGTGATAGCGTAGATGTGAAGACACAGAATATTATGCTTTCTCTGATGTCGATGTTTGGTTCCACTTGGTCCGGTTCGGCGACAGTAAATTTCAATACAATTGAAATAGAGTATTTCGATAAAACCAATAGAGCCAGCTATGGGATTTCTCTAACAAAGAATATGCTGGACGGTAAATTATCCAATACGCTGGGGGCAAATATGGGCAATTCCGATGAAACCGATATTACCGGAATTTCCTTCCAAGCGAATTATTCGCTTACCCGGGAGGATGTTATTCGTCTGTCGGCCAAAACTTCCATGTACGATAACAAAACTCCCGATACGGAAGATTATAACGAATACATAGCCAATATTGGCTATACGCACAGGTTTTAAAACGAAGATTTCGCTTTGAAAAAAAGAAAAATATGTTATAATTTGATTAATATAAATGTAAAAGGGTAATAATGAATAGTACAGGAGGCATAATGTTACGCGGTCAACGATTAATTTATGTATTATGGGTCATAATAATATGTGGGACAAGCAGTTATGGCCAGACTCCCGAAGTTGAATGGGAGACGCTATTAGGCGATACTGTAAACCATGATTACGGTTTAGGCGCCTTTCAAACTGCCGATGGCGGCTATATCGTTGGCGGCAATTCAAATGCCTGGAATGGTGGTTACTACGATAATGTCATGTTTAAACTTAACGCAACGGGAGATACTCTTTGGAGCGCATCGAATTTGCTTAGCGGTTCCCAAGAAAACGCGGTAAATTTCCGCTTGATGCCAAACGGCAGTTACATGTTTTCCGGCTATTCCACTCAAAATCCAGAAGGGGGAACAGCTTATTTATTCAATGCCGATTCAGATGGTTCATATGGCTGGACCGGTCTTTACGGAAATGAGACCATTCAGGAAACCGCTACTTGCTCCGCGCCGGCCGGCGATACTGCTTATGTACTGATAACTAATTGTTGGTATAGCCCAGAATATGCCAATGATATAAGAATGTATTATGTTGGTATGACCGGCTGGGAATCCTGGACTCAGCCGTATCATTCCGTTGTCGCCGATGGGGCGGATTGTATAAATTCCGTGCCAACAGGAGACTATATAGTAACCGGATATACTCAAACCCCGGATTTTACTGATTACGAATTGCTTATGCTCCGAATCGGTATGTATGGTGGAATCCAGGTTTGGAACAGAATAGGCGGCTCTCATGATGATGCCGGCTATTGGGTTATACCAACCGCCGACGGCGGATTTCTGGCTACCGGCTATACCAAAGAAATCGATGGTATCGGCAAGGATGTATATGTAGTCAAAACGGATTGTGATTGTATACCCGAATGGCAGAAAATATATGGCTTTGGTTACCATGATGAAGGCAGATATTGCGCTCAGACCGCTGACGGCGGCTATGTTATTGGCGCGACCTGTCGGGCTTATAGCACTTTCGATTTCTGGCTTCTGCGTTTAGATGCCGACGGCGACACACTCTGGACAAAAGTAATCGAACGCGCTGGTGGCCAGGCGCTCTATACGATAGACATTACTGATGACGGCGGTTACTTGTTATGCGGTATCAGCGGGTTGTCTGGCCAAGATTGCGACATGTACGTAGTTAAGCTTGGATCGGAATCTGCAGTCGATGATAATTTCACTGGCTTGCCTGATAAAACAACGCTGGAACAAAACTATCCGAACCCATTTAACCAGTCAACTACGATTAAATTCACGTTGAATGAAGAAGAACATGTTTGCCTTACGGTTTATGATTTATTAGGCCGCGAAATTATGGTTCTGATGAATGAAAATAAATTTGCCGGCGGGTATTCCGTCAATTTCGATGCTTCAGGATTGCCAACCGGCTTTTACTATTATAAGCTGAATACGAACTCGCAATCTCAAGCTCGAAAAATGCTGTATTTGAAATAAAAGCGCGGACCAGGATATAAAATCTTTTTCTAATTAACAATCATTTCTTGATATTGATGTATTATTAAGCTCCGGCTTTGAAAGCATAATTGAAATCTGCTGGATTTATACTTAATCTATTAAAAGTAATTAAAGCCGGCCGCTATTTATACGGCTGCTCACAACCGGGGAGTGAAAAAAAAGCTTGGCGTTTATACATTTTTACGAAAGCAATAATATCTAGTATACACAATTAATCACTACTGTCCCAACGTTAGTTGAATAGATTCAATTGGTTAGCTGTATCAATCATGTTTTCTTCCGGCTCAAAATTGCTAAGTGCTTGTTCTATCGGCGTTTTCTCAAACAGGGTAACGCTTAA
>Ga0299912_10002390_pt1 | contig 15339 bp, 14 predicted proteins | sample RVTome_2_FD_207667 | JGI IMG/M metagenome (GOLD analysis project Ga0299912, IMG submission 207667) | Soil microbial communities from uranium-contaminated site in the Upper Colorado River Basin, Wyoming, United States - RVT95D214 (version 2) ... | reverse complement strand
ATCTCCATGGTCTGGGTGTAGTAATCCACGGGCTTCGGTTCTACCCAGGCAATGCGTCGGGCCAAATCGAGTTCCTTGATAAGGTAGGACTCGCCCTGGTGAAGATAGATAGCACCGGGGTGTACCTGGAAAAAGGCAACACTGGCTTCCACCGTCTCTAACAACTGACCATCCTGCCCATCAATGACGGCATAATTTTGCCCTGATGTTGACCTGATGTTTATGTCCTGAGCGGGATAGGAAATAGAAGGAGCGGGGTGCCATCTCACCTCGCGTCTTTTTAACCTTCCTTCTTGTTCTAGCTCAACCAACATAGTCCGCATGGTTAGTCCGAAGAATTCCTCGTCCTTTTCATGCAGAGGTTTCTCCCAGGCGGCGCAGAGGAGGTGAGGCTTCAGGATATAAGGGTTGTCAGGGTTGACTATGGCGTTGTCAAAGTTCTTGCTGAATAAATAATCGGGATTACACATCAAATATTGGTCAAGCGGGTTTTCCTGACCGATAAGAAAACTCGAAGAGCTGTGGGTGCTTCGCCCGCTACGTCCTGCCTGCTGCCAGGCACTGGCAATGCTGCCGGGATAGCCCGTTAGCACAGTGGCATCCAAATCGCCGATATTTATTCCAAGTTCCAGGGCTGTCGTGGCGACTAGACCGAGAAGCTCGCCTTCGAAGAATTGACGCTCAATTCGGCGTCTGTCTTCAGGAAGGTAGCCTGCCCGGTAAGGGCTGATCTTGTCCCTCAGCGAAGGAGGCAGTTGTTCTTGGGTGTAAATATAGATGAGTTCGGTAAGCTTACGAGTACTGGCAAATACCAGACTACGAATCTCTTTCTCAACAAGCTCTTTGAGAAGAAAAGCCGCCTCGCTGTTGGAACTGCGTCGGCTAGTCTTGGCCTCATCAATGAGAGGCGGATTCCAGAAGGTGAAATACTTCTCACCATGTGGTGAGCCATCTTCGACAACGGCCTCAAACGGCAAACCAACGATATTCCGGGCATGTTCCCGGGGATTGGCGATGGTGGCTGAGCAGCAAATGAACTGGGGATTAGAGCCATAAAACGCGCAAAGCCGCCGCAGTCTCCGTAGGACATTGGCTACATGGGAGCCGAAGACACCCCGATAAATATGCGTCTCATCTACTACGACATATTTGAGATTGCGAAACAATCTAGACCACGATTGATGGTTGGGCAGGATGCCCAGATGGAGCATATCGGGGTTGGTGAGCACCACTCTGGCTTGTTTTCTTATGTTTGCCCTTTCATCCTGTGGCGTATCGCCGTCGAAAGTAGCCATGGCTCTTGGGGAGATTACTTCGCCTCCGGCTCGTAATGACAGGGGGCGAGCGATTTGTTTGAGGCTACGTAGCTGGTCCTGGGTTAGGGCTTTAGTGGGGAAGATATAAAGAGCACGGCTATTCTTATCGTGCACAAGCGCATTGAGTGTGGCCAGGTGATAGCAGAGGGTCTTGCCGCTGGCGCTGGGCGTGGCTATTATCACATTTTTCCCGGCGAGGACGGTATTCAAGGCTTTTGCCTGGTGACTATAAAGAGCGGATATGCCCAGGGATTCCAAACATGTTTGCAGGCTGGGGTGGAGGGGGTTATCGAGTTTCTCGAAAATTGCGCCTTGATGAGGAATCCGTTCGATGTGGACGATCTGCTGGCTGTAATCAGTTAGGCCGAGTAGGTGGTGAAGAAAGGCAGCGGCGTCCATCAGGGAAAGGTTTCTATTTCTGAGTTCAACAACTCCACATCGGGGTAATTCTGGACGACGAACTTGACGACATTGGCCAGAACCTCATCGGCGTGTCTTCTGTGGTTGCTCACGCAAGCTACCCCTAAAGTAGCTAATTGCCACAAGTCCTGGTTATCAATCTCGGCTACGGAGACATTGAACTTATTCTGTACCCGTGCAATGATGGACTTAATTACCTGCCTCTTGCCCTTAAGGGATTGGTTCTCCGGGAGGCGAAGCTCGATTTGACACACACTGACATGCATCGTGTTTCCCTTCCTTAGTCCTGTCCCCGAATTTCTGTAGTTGCTTGATTCATCAAGCATGATCGCCCAATAAGTCGGGCAACTACACTATTTAGACAACCCTATCCTCCCAAGAGAGAAGTTGGGGAGTTACAATCCCTTCCTAATAATATGAGCCACAAGGTCAGCAAGGCGACAGCTATAGCCCCACTCGTTGTCATACCAGGCCAGTACCTTTACCAGGTTGCCATCAATGACCATGGTGCTCAGGGCATCGAAGATGGCACTGGCAGGGTTGCCCTTAAAATCTGAGCTCACCAGTGGCTGGTCGCAATACTCCAGAATCTCCTTGAGCTCTCCGTCGGCAGCCTTGCGAAAGGCTGCGTTGATCTCTTCGGCGCTTGCCTTTCTCTTCAAATCAGCGACGAAATCCACGACGGATACCACCGAAACGGGCACCCTGAGGGCAATTCCATGTAACTTCCCCTGAAGTTCCGGAATGACCACACCCACGACCTTGGCAGCACCGGTGGTAGTCGGGATGATGTTGGTGCCGGCAGACCTGGCTCGGCGCAGATCGCGGTGAAACACGTCCAGTATCTTCTGGTCGTTGGTATAGGCGTGGACAGTAGTCATGAAGCCGTGAATTATCCCAAAGTCCCGGTGAAGGACTTTGACCACCGGAGCAATGCAGTTAGTGGTGCAGGAGCCGTTGGATATAATGCAGTGCTTAGTCGGGTCGTATTGCTCCTCATTGACGCCGAGGACAATAGAGATATCTTCTTCTTCAGCCGGTGCGGAAATAACTACTTTCTTGGCACCGCCTTGAAGATGGGCAGCAGCCTTGCTGGCCTTGGTGAAAAGCCCGGTAGATTCGATCACAATATCCACCCCGTAGTCTCGCCAGGGAATTTTGGCCGGCTCGCGCTCAGCCAGGACCTTTATTTTCCTCCCATCGACTACGATGCCATCGTCTTTAGCTTCCACCTTACCGGGATAGATGCCATAATTGCTGTCGTACTTGAAAAGATGGGCGTTGGTCTTGGCATCAGTAAGGTCGTTCACTGCCGTTACCTCCGCCTTGCCGCCACAACGCTCGATGATTGCCTTCAGAGCTAACCTGCCAATACGCCCGAAACCATTGATTCCCACTTTAGTTGCCATTACTCATCTCCTCCTTCTTGGTTAATTTGTGCCGTCACATCATTTCTGTCTCCTCACGGGAGCGGGCTACGAAGTTTAGTCTTTGGCTATATACAAGGAGGCACCATCCATAGCGACGTTGCTCACCCCTCCCTCCTCCGTCAAGAGCTTAAGGTGAGCCAGGGTCTCGGTGACAGCCATTCGCTTATCCCAGACTGGCAAATCCCGAAACGCGATGCCTCCTCTGTCGGTCATCCACGGGATCTTCTGAGCTATCTCGTAGGCTGTCTTCAGACCGTCGCGCAAAGACTTCAAGATAGCTCTCCTCCTGTGTTCATGGTGCTCGAGTATCTTCTCTATTCTCAGTCCCAAGGCATTGAACAGCGGCCCGTGGCCCGGGAGTACGAAACTAACCTTGAGGCTCTGTAGTTTCTTAAGGGAAGAAATATATTCGCCTAGTGGGTTATCGCCGGAGAGGGGATTGTAGCCAACGTGGGGAGTGGTCTCATACAGGACATGGTCACCGGTGAGAATGAACCTCTTCTCTTTTTCGTAAAGGCAGATATGCCCTGGCGAGTGCCCCGGCGTCCATAACACCTCGAATTCAAAAGAATCGTTGGAGATTATGTCGCGATCCTCCAGCATAACGTCAGGCGAATCCGGGGTAACATATTTGTTCATCCATAACGAAGCCTCTTTTAGCTGAGGCAGTTCGTCCTGAGGGACACCATTCTGTCGCAGCAGTTCTTCAGTCTTTTGAAGGAGGTCGGCGAAATCTTTGTACCTGGGAGAGATAAAGCCGGCATCAATTCTGTGAATTGCTACCTGGGCCCCGCAAACCTGTTTTATCTTACCTGATAACCCGTAATGATCAGGATGGATATGGGTGACAACCACTTTCTTGATGTCTCGGAGTTTGAGATTAGATGCCTTCGTCCCCTCCTGGAGGGCCCACAGAGATTCCTGGGTATCCCAACCACTGTCGACCAGGATATGTCCATCACCGCCTTCAACTACATAGACGTTGGTAGACAATGATCCGCTTGCAGGACCAGGACTCTTTAGTTGGTGAACACCGTCCAATACACGCATTATTCGATCCTCTCTAAATTATATAATACTCTTTTGCCAGGGTAGTGTGCAGCCTTTCCTAATTCCTCCTCTATCCTGAGGAGACGATTGTATTTAGCCAGTCTCTCGCTGCGGCAAGGGGCACCAGATTTGATGAATCCGGCATTGCTGGCTACTGCCAGGTCGGCAATAGTAGTATCCTCGGTTTCGCCAGACCTGTGACTGACAATGGTTGTCCATCCGGCCTGGCGAGCCCTCTCGATAACAGCTAGTGTTTCACTGAGCGTGCCTATCTGATTTACCTTGACAAGGATTGAATTGGAAGCCTTCTGGGCCGTGCCCTTCTCCAGGCGCTTCATGTTGGTGGCATAAAGGTCATCGCCCACTATTTGAATCTTCTTTCCCAGTCGAGCGGTCAGCAGCGACCAGTTTGCCCAATCGTCCTCAGCCAGGCCGTCCTCGATGCTAATGATAGGGTAGCCCGAGACTAATTTGACATAATAGTCGATCATTTCGGTGGGACTGAGCGTAGCACCTTCTCGAGAGAGGACATATTTTCCGTCTTGGTAGAAAGTACTGGCGGCTGGGTCCAGGGCCATAAAGAGATCCCTGCCAGCTTCGTAGCCGGCACGGTTAATGCCTGCCAGTATCAGTTCCAGCGCATCTTTGTTGGCGGAGAGCTGGGGAGCAAAGCCACCCTCATCTCCCACATTGGTGCTTAATCTCTTATCTTCAAGCACTTTGCGCAGGGAATGATAGACTTCGCTGCTCATCTGTATGGCTTTGTGGAAGTTGGCGGCGCCCAGTGGCACTATCATGAATTCCTGAAAGTCGACAGAGCCCGAGGCGTGCTTGCCACCATTGAGAATATTCAGCATGGGGACCGGTAGTTGCGTGGCTCTCGTCCCTCCCAGGTAACGGTACAGAGGAACGTGTCGGAAGCTAGCTGCAGCCCTGGCTACGACAAGAGACGTCGCCAGTATAGCATTGGCACCCAGTCGGGCTTTGTTAGCAGTGCCATCAAGTTCAATCAGTCGCTGGTCAATAGCCGCCTGGTCTAAAGGGGACATCCCCACTATTGCTGAGGCAATTTCACCGCTAACGTGTTCTATAGCTTTCAAGACGCCGAGTCCCCCATATCTAGTTCTGTCGCCATCCCTGAGTTCCACAGCCTCATATTTTCCGGTGCTCGCCCCTGAGGGGACAGAGGCGACAGCCACCGTGCCATCAGCTAATACCACCTCTGCCTCTATTGTAGGATTGCCGCGAGAATCGAGAATCTCTCTGGCCTTTATACTTTTGATGTTTGCCATTTCACTTCCCGTCATTGCGAGTTCTTCGCTCCCCGACATTCTGAGGGAGAGAAGCGACCGAAGAATCTCGCTCAGGACAAGCTCCGCGAAGCAATCTCACGATTTTTGCGCCTCTTGGCCAAAACAATTGCTTTATCCACTGCTTTGGCAGGGCTTTGAGCCCTGATTATGGAATCGTCTTCTCGCCCGTTGCGTGACAGCGACCAGGTATTCAAGCCTATCACAGGGATATTACCCTTTAAAGCATAAGCGATTTCGCTTAGTGTGCCATAGCTTCCTCCGATGGCAATCACTGCCTGGGCTGACTTCACGACAGCGAGATTTCGCGCCTCACCTATGCCGGTGACCACAGGAATATCTACACAGGGGTTGGCCATGCTTGAATCTTGTCCGGGCAAAATGCCCACGGTCAAGCCGCCTTGTGATTTTGCCCCGCGACAAGCAGCTTCCATCACACCGCCTAGGCCACCGCAGATAATGGTGGCGCCCCGTTGGGCCAGCAATTCACCGACACTCCCTGCCAGTTTGGCTTCTTCTGGGGAGCAGGAAGAATTCCCGATAACAGCGATGATCATTTTGTAGCTTGGCATATTATCTTAGCACACAGCTAGGGCCTCAGTGAACTGGCTTATTCAATGGCTTTAGTCTCTCTTTCATTGTGCACAGGATATGTCCGGCTCAAGACGTCTGCAAAATGCTTTTCTATGATGACATATGTTCGCTTCGAAACCTCGATAAATCCTAGCTTCCGGGCGAGTTTGAGCGAAGAGAGATTATGCGAACGACAGCTCCAAACCGGGACTAGCCCATCCCTTTGCGCTGACCGTGCAACAAGCGAAGCAGCAGCTGTGGCTAGACCGCGCCGTCTATGATTCTCCAGGACATAGACGCCGATATCGGCATATCGCTGTCCACGAGCAGCGACAAAGGAGGTGGCCACGAGCTTGCCGTCGACAATCGCACCCGCTGCCAGTCCTTTTGTCAGCGATGTTCGGAGATCTCCCCAGAATCCAATTGGCTGTGCCTCAGGAGGTAATTTCTCCAGCGGCGTGAGGTCGTCAAGCGTCAACCAGCGAACTGACTCGTTTTCGAAAGGCAAGACTTGCGCCCTCGGGATGTGATAGATATCATCCAGGAAACTGACTGGCGTTTTCAATTGGCTCGAAATGATTTCTCCAAGCGGAAGCGCAACTTCTTTGGCTACCAGAATGCATTGCCAGCCTTTCGCCTGAGTGAGCTGTTGCCATAAAGCATTGGCGTCCGAACCAAAACCAGTCGGTTCTGAGGGCAACTCTTTCGATTGGAGAACGGCCACTGACCCAAGACGTTGGTTGCCAGACATGTAGACATTACAGTCACCCCGTGTTAGTACATGAATCGAGATGACTGTCTCGGGATTTTCTGTTAACGTAGCGAGCAAAAGGTTTCGTTTTCTTTCAAGTATCATTGATTTGTCGTGCCGTCTGCTGAAGCTACAAATGATTATATCACTTCGATAATAACAGTCCCTGCTTTTGCGCTCGAGATTGTAAGCAAGCTGTCTCGGAGTGCAAGTAGGGAGCTAAGAGATTGAGCAACAATACGCGCTAATGCTACTTCTTGGTTGCGATGGCTGCCAGTATTGGTGAAATCAGATATACCGATATCCTGACTAATAAGTCCTTTTCCTTATCATCTGAGCTATAACACCGCCGCTAATAAGTACCAGGCCAACAATCGTAATGACTACTACGCTTTGAGCGGGCGTTGTGGCTGAAAGTCGTTTTAGCAGTATCCCGAGCAATGCCCAATCAACCACAAGGGAGTAATAGATGTCTTTCCGGGTGAAGATCACGGATAATGCGATGGCAATACCCACAATAATCACGGCTACTGCCCAGAATTGCTCACCAAGTCCCCATGCGTTCCAATTGATATCAGCCAATAGAGCGGTGACATTGGCAATCGTGGCTATTGTAATCCAGCCAAGGTAGACGCTGAAAGGAAGATGTGCCAAATATCTTTGAGCCTTCGGCGCCTGCGATTTGCCAATGTTCAACCTCACGTAGATTGCCAGCAAGCAGCCCAGCAGTATTAGCATCAGGACCAAAGATAGGGGGACGATTTGATAATGCCAGGCAAATATCCAGCCGATGTTGGCGAGGCAGGAAACAAAGAATAGCGGCCCGATTCTCTGGACGAACTCGATCTTCTGGGGGTCTCTTCTAACAGAGGGTAGCAATTGATATATGACGAAGATAGCGAGTAATACATAGATTAGTCCCCAAATTGTGAAAGTCAATCCCGCTGGCACGAATAGATTCGGATAGAGGTCAGATAATTCGCCGGTCGTTATGTCATTTATGGGGAGGATATTGGCCAGCGCATTAATGACAACGGTACCGAGAAATCCCAGCAAGTTTAGAATCGACAGGATTAACAGTGAACGGCTTTTGTTCATAAGTCCCCTCCGTTTGCGCCACTCTGTGAAGACTGAAGCTTCGACTCCTGCTTCAGCAACAGGCGCAAGTAATGGATTGCCACTACTTCGACCCAGATTAGCGCGTTGAGTATTATGATTCGCTCGTACAAACCGAACCAGCCTCTCTGGTCACCAAAGATCGCCCCTATTATCAGGCCGAAAGCTAAAACGCCGGCAGTCAGAGTATAGACAAAGATGTTCTTCCAATTCGGTGTGCTCTTGAAGCTGGGTGCGAGTGATAGAATAGCGATAGGGAATAACAGGCCAAGACCATAAGATGCTATCGCGTGGATTGTTCCATCAATGGGCGGGGCTCCAGGGTGGTCCATATGAAAAGTGGCAATCAACATCAACACGAAGCCGCAGAGAGCAAGTAGTATGATGCCGGCATGGAAGCCCCGTGCTCTTCGTATGCCGAAATAGAGTCCGCCCACGAAGATCACCAATAGTGTACCCATAGCCAGAAAACAGATCGACTGCAGCCAGCCTAGGGAGGTCAACGCAAAGCTGCTGACTGAATCACGGATCGGGCTGTAACCGGGAATAGATAGCGATGCCGCGAGGTCTCCGATAATCACCACAATGGGTCCCACGATACCCACCAGAGCCGGCACACTGTTGATGTTCAGGCGTTTAGACATAGACATCAGTTCCTACGTAGTTGGTGTGTTCGCTGTAAAACATTCAGGCAGCGACCCTATACATAATATCCTTTCATCATTATAGCAAACATTTCTATGCCGAAAAGTAGCTAGTGACGTAGGCGAGAACTATGGAGACTGTAGGGGGAGCGATACCGAGAAGGTGCTTCCCGCCCCCACCTGACTTTCCACTTCTATCTTGCCCCCGTGAGCCTCTGCGATATGTCGGGATATCGCCAGGCCCAGGCCAGTGCCTCCTTCAGTGCGCGAGCGGGATTTATCAACCCGGTAGAACCGTTCAAAGATGAAAGGTATGTCTTGGGAGGGAATGCCAACTCCAGTATCCTTCACGGCGACGACAGCCATTTGCCCTTCGCGGCGAAGTGAGACGGAGACAGTCCCGGGAGCGGGGGTATATCTGATGGCATTATCCAGAAGGTTCATGAACAGTTCTCTCAGTCTGGCTTCATCGCCTTTCACTGCTAGATCCTGCGTCTGGCCTAATTGAAGGCTGAGCCCTTTTTCCTGGCAAAGGACCCCTACATCTGCACTCAAGTTAGTGATGAGCTTGCCCAGATCCACTTGCGTGAAGTTCCATTGTTCCTTTCCAGCGTCAGCACGAGCCAGGGCAAGCAACCGGTCAATAAGGGAGGACATCTGTCTTGCTTCCTGAGAAATAGTCTCTAAAGATTGCCTGTAATCGCTGGGTGGTCTTTCCTTCTGTAGCGCCAGAGTGGACTCAGCTTCAATTACAGATAGTGGAGTACGTAACTCGTGCGAGGCATCACTGGTGAATTGCCTCTGGCGCTGGAACGCTTTCTCCAGTCGTCCAATCATTGCATTCAGTGTCGCTGCCAGCCTGCCCAATTCGTCTTTGGTGTTGACACTGATTCTTCGACTTAGGTCAGTTTCCTCGATTTCCTGTGCTGTCCGGGCAATTTTTTCTACCGGCTTGAGCGCTCGGCCGGCCAGGAATATACCACCTCCAGCAGCTAGTGCCAATGTGAGCAGAACAGCGATCGCAAGGGTACCTACCAATCTGGTGAGTATATTCTCTATTTGTCTTGTCGAGCGAGCGATGACCAGCGCGGCTGGCTGGATACCGGGCGGTGGTCCCAGCATGCTAAGGTTGATAGAGACAGCCACGAGACGCAGTCTTTCGCCTTCGGCTGTCTGGCTGGTGGTAAAGGCACTGCTGCCGGCAATGGTTTTCGACACGAATTCGTGACTCAGGGAAACACCTATCCCCGGTGCAGACACCTCCACCAATTGGTCGCCAGAGTAGAAATACAATATAACGATCTCCCCTAACTGTTCCTGGAATTCTCCTTGTCTGATGCTTTCCAGGATTTCCTGGATACTGCATAGCTGTGTGGAACGTATTGCCAGCGAACGGTCCAGACTCCGATAGAGGCTTCGCGAGAGATAGAAGTACACCCCGCCGCTGAGTGCAATCAGCAGAAATGCCAGCACCAACAGGTACCAGATGGTGAATCGGAATTTGATGCTATGGATGAAGCTCATAGTGCTTTCAGCCGATAGCCGGCTCCTCTCACCGTCTGAATCAGGCCATCGTCCTTTTCGTCGTCAATCTTGCGCCGCAGTCTGCGAATATAGACATCCACTAGATTGGACAGGCTATCGAAATCGTAGTCCCAAGCGTGTTCTTCGATCATAGTGCGCGTGACTACCACATTCGGGTGGCGCATCAAGTACTCCAGGATGACGTATTCCTTAGTGGTTAACTCAATGGGTCTCTGCCCTCGCCAGACCTGGCGGGTAAGAGTGTTCAGAGTTAAGTCTCCCACCCGAAGCTCTGGCGATTTGGCCATCCCCTCTCGTCGCAGGAGCGCCCGAACTCGAGCCAGAAGCTCACTGAAGGCAAAAGGTTTGACCAGGTAATCGTCGGCTCCTGTATCTAGTCCTTTGACCCGGTCCTCCACAGTGTCTTTGGCCGTCAACATCAGAATGGGAGTATTAACCTTCTTGGCGCGAAGCTCATGGCAGACTTGGATGCCATCTTTGTTGGGCAACATGATATCCAAGATGATGAGGTCGTATGGATTGACCTCGGCAAGATATTCTCCTTCCTCCCCGTCGTAGGCTAAGTCCACAGCATAGGCTTCTTCCAGAAGCCCGCGCTTGATGACAGTACAGAGCCGCCGGTCATCATCAACAACTAGAATCCTCATACCAGACTCTCCAAACAAATTATATTACACTAAGATGAACATGAGATGAAATAGTTCGTTTGGATGATTTCTCTAACGTTCACTTTCAGTTCATTGTGGGTTCATGTCGGTGTGATAAGCTGGATTTGCACTGATGGGGACCAGCGGTAGAACGAAATTACATGTGTCTACTAAGGAGAGAAGGTCGATATAGCATCTGAGAAGGAAACATATCCCCATCAGTAGAAAAAACAGAAAGGAGTGATATGACAATGTGGAAACGCAAGTGGTTCATTCCAGTCGTGGTGGTGTCCGTACTGCTGATTGGAGGTATAGTGGGAGGAGTAGTTGTTGCCGGGAGTGACAACACAACCAATACTGAGGATCAGAGCCAGGCCGCCAGTCGATGCCAGGCGCTTCTGGATAGAGTGTGTGCCATCTACGAAGAAAAGACGGGTGTAGCCATCGACTCAGAGCAACTGAAAGACGCTCTGAAACAGGCCCGAAGTGAGATGCGGGACGAAGCTCTGGAAAACTGGCTGCAGAAGCTCGTGGATGAGGGCAAAATAGCTCAAGAGGAAGCAGATGAGTTGTTGGAGTGGTGGCGGTCCCGGCCCGACGTCCAACTGCCGTTACCTCGGCTCGCCAGACTTTGTCGTGGTCTTCAGATTCAGGTTGATCCGTGGTGTGCGCCTGGTGCTCCCGGCGAAGCAGGCAATTGATAGAGTAAACCAAAACCTGTCTGAGGAGAGGGGGCTGCGTCATCCCCCTCTCCTGTCGAAGGAGGTGGAGAATGTCTAAGCTGAAGTACATTGTGATGATTGCCATCATGGTTCTTGGCATCAGCCTGATTCTTGCAGACACCGTATCTAATTCCACTAGCTTTGCCTCGGGATATGTGTACGTCGACGAACAAATCGGCCCGCAGCCTAGTACTCAGGAGTTAGTGGCAACGGTGGCTCCTGCCGTGGTTTCCATTGTCACCGAGACGGTTAGCTACAACTGGTTCAGGCAACCGGTCCCGCAGACAGGAGCAGGGAGTGGGATAGTGATCAGCCCGGACGGATATGTTGTGACCAACAACCATGTGGTCGAGGATGCGAACAAGGTGACAGTCACTCTGAGTGATGGGAATACCTATGAGGCGACCGTAGTGGGGACAGACGCGGAAACCGACCTGGCTGTAGTGAAAATTGATACCAGTGGTCTTGACTACCTGCACTTCCTGGAGAACTCTCTGGAGCAGCTCGGCGTCCTTGACCCAGTTGTAGCCGTGGGCAATGCCTTGGCTTTGCCGGGAGGTCCGACCTGGACTCTTGGCGTAGTGAGCAATTTGGGACGCTCCATTGAGGTGGACACGGGTGCGGTGCTCAAGGACATTATCCAGACTGATGCCGCGATCAACGCAGGAAACAGCGGTGGGCCGCTGGTAAACATGGCAGGCCAGGTAGTCGGTATTAATGTGGCCATCGCCAGCAATGCCGAGAATATTGGCTTCGCCATAAGCACTGACACTGCTATCCCGGTAGTGCAAAGCTTGATAAACGAAGGAAAGGTGGTTCGCCCCTGGCTTGGAGTGTCAGTGGCGACCGTTACCCCAGCTATCCAGCAGTACTATCATCTCTCAGTAGATGCGGGAGCGCTCATTACCAGTATAAGCAGTGGAAGCCCGGCAGATGAGACTGGACTGAAAGCGGGTGATGTTATCACCAGGATAGACGACGAAGACATCAGCACAAGCGACGACCTGATTTCAGCCATAGGCTCTCGTCAAATCGGCGACCAGGTGGAGATTGTATATTACCGCAGGAGTGTGCAGAAGGTAGCTAATGCCGTGCTAGAAGGGTCCCCGTCTTAGGCTGACGACGAGCAAAAAAGAAGGGGGCAAAATACTTAGATGGGTTTGTCCAGATATGGTGGTTTCCTGCTAGCCGGTGCTTTTGCTAATCTTCGAGGGCGGTCAGATTTGACAAATGCTCGACAATCTCGTGCCGAATTGCTGGCACTGTGTTTTTCATTGTCAATTGTGACACTACAAAGGCAGAGGTGAATGCGATGAAACTAAATGCAATAAGAGTATTAATGAAAAAGAGAGTGTCAAAGATAGTATTGGCCGTGGTGTTGTGCGGGGTCGTCGCCTTCGTATTAATCAGCGTTTTTGAACCGGGTTCAACGCCAGCACTACAGTACCAGACAGCAACCGTACAGGCAGGCAACCTGACGGTAGAGATTAGTGGCAGTGGCAATCTGGCGCTATCTTCCACCCAGGATCTCACCTTTGAGATGGCAGGAACGGTGCAAGAAGTGTTGGTCGAAGAAGGTGATTCCGTGGAAGAAGGACAGGTGCTAGCTAGGCTTGACACGTCAGAATGGGAGGACGAGTTGACGACACTGGAGCTGGACCTACTTCAAGCGAAGATAAGCTTGGAGAATGCTGAACTTGACCTGGAAAGGGCTGAAGAGAATGACTCCGAGGACATATACGTTAGAAAGTTGCAGCTCAAGCTTGCCAAAGAGCGCTTGGGGCAGAGAGAGAAAGCGTTAGAAGAAGCCAGCGAGGCTAGCCCAGCGGTTACTGCTCCCTTCGATGGATTCATTACAAAGGTGAACGTTTCTGGCGGCGACGAAGTGAAGAAAGGGACGGTAGCGGTGACTCTTGCTGATCCCGACAAGTTTGAAGTTGATATTTTAGTGAGCGAGATGGATATTTCTGAAATAGAGAAGGGAGGAAGGGCCACATTGGAAGCGGACGCCATATCCGGAATAAGCCTTCCGGCCAACGTCACCTACATCGCACCAACCGCCACCATTCAATCAGGGGTAGTGAACTACAAAGTTACGGTCGAGGTGCAATCGGTATCAAACATTTCGCAAGTCCTGCCGTCGGGGATGACGCCACCGCAGGGATTTACACCGCCGGCAGGGCAGGGCAACTCCTCAATAACCCAGCCGGTTGGAACGTTTCGCACCATTCAGCTCAGAGAGGGGCTGACCGTCACCGTGAACATAATAGTGGACCAGAGGACCAATGTGCTACTGGTGCCCAGCGGGGCTATTACGACCCAGGGGTGGCAGAGCTATGTTGAGGTAGTATCACCAGATGGCACCATCGAAAGGCGAGCCATAAAGACGGGCATCACCGATTACGTGAACACCGAGGTAACAGACGGGCTCGACGAAGGCGAAAAGGTGATTGTTCCTCAGGGGACTAGTACGACGACACAGCAGGAAGGGCCAGGAGGTGGAATGTTTCCAGGGGGTGGGACGTTTCCAGGGGGTGGAACGTTTCCAGGAGGTGGAACATTTACACCAGGAGGAGGGGGATGACCAGCAAGTTGATAAGGATAAGTAGATGATCCAGTTGCAGGGCATAACCAAGGTGTATCCTATGGGCAAGAGAGAGCTGACGGTGCTCAGAGGGATAACTCTCAACATCGAGAAGGGCGAGCTGGTGGCGATAATGGGACCTTCCGGCTCGGGCAAGACGACACTTCTCAATCTTCTTGGCTGCCTGGACAAGCCGACATCGGGTAGTTACTATCTTGAGGGGAGAGAGGTCAGCCGTCTGAATGGCAACGAATTAGCTGCGATCAGGGGGCAGAAGGTTGGCTTCATCTTCCAGACCTTTAACCTATTGTCGCGACTCACGGCACTGGCTAATGTGGAACTGGGCATGACCTACGTTGGTGGTGTTGACCGTAGACGCGCCATGGAAGCGCTGGCTAAGGTGGGTCTATCTGACCGAGTCAATCATCGTCCAGTCGAGCTTTCGGGGGGTGAACAGCAGAGGGTGGCTATCGCCCGGGCTCTGGTGAAAAACCCCTCACTGTTTCTGGCCGATGAACCTACCGGCCAGCTAGACAGCCGTTCTGGCGAAGAGGTAATCTCTATCCTTACCTCTTTGCATGCCGAGCAGGGAATCACCTTGCTTTTGGTAACCCATGATGCCCACATTGCCCGGCACTGTCAGAGAGTAGTACACCTCAAGGATGGTGAGCTCATCGCGGAGGAAAGCGCATGAAAAAGTGGCATACCTTCCTATCCACTGTGTGGCTTGGACTCAACACTCACAAGCTGCGCAGCTTCTTGACCATGCTTGGAATCATTATCGGCGTAGGTTCAGTGATTACCCTGATGTCCATCGGCAAGGGTTCCACGGCACAAATCCTCTCCAATATCGAGAGCATGGGGGCAAACCTGATTACTGTCAGCCCTGCGATGGGTTTCGGTGTTGGAGGAGTGAGGGGCGCCGGTGGTGGCGGCCAGACGCTGACCATGGAAGACGCAGAGGCAATATCGGAGCGTATCTCTTATATATCTTCCGTGGCGCCCTCTTCTTCTAGCAACCTCCAGTTAGTTGTGGGCAGTGAGAACACGAACTCGCAGGTCATAGGGACAACCCCCGAGTATGTGTCAGTAACCAACCTGAAGGTCGCGAGCGGCTCTTTCTTCTCGGGGCAGGAATACGAGCGCGGTGCTAAGGTAGCTGTGCTCGGATCCGATGTCGCTGAAACGTTGTTTGGCAGTGGTAATCCAGTAGGACAAAAAATGCGGATGG
>Ga0299912_10002388_pt1 | contig 15340 bp, 14 predicted proteins | sample RVTome_2_FD_207667 | JGI IMG/M metagenome (GOLD analysis project Ga0299912, IMG submission 207667) | Soil microbial communities from uranium-contaminated site in the Upper Colorado River Basin, Wyoming, United States - RVT95D214 (version 2) ... | reverse complement strand
GATCGAACAAGTGCCACCCAACGTCAATTTGGCGCTGATTTTAAACCCGCGCCTGACCGAACTGGAATTGATGGCGTCCATCTGCGACGAGATGCGCATTCCCTACCCGCTGGGAACCAAAAGCCTCAAAGATTTCTTCGATTTCATGAACCGTTATCTACTAGATGCGCACGCGCGCGGGCGCAATCCGGTGTTGATGATCGACGAAGCGCAAAACCTAAGCCTTCAGGTGCTGGAACTGATCCGCCTACTCACCAACCTGGAAACGGCGGAAAAAAAGCTGTTGCAGATCATCTTGGTGGGGCAGCCCGAACTCAACCACATCTTAGCCCAGGAAAACCAACGCCAAACCGCGCAGCGCATCACCGCACGCTACCATTTATCGCCATTGGGCTTGGTGGAAACGCGCAACTACATCAACCATCGCCTAAGCGTGGCGGGACTGACCTCAACCGTATTCACCACCGGAGCGATCAAAACCATCCACAAAGCGGCGCGCGGCATTCCGCGCCTGATCAATTCGATTTGTGACCGCGCGTTGCTGGCAGCATATACCAAAGGATGCAAACAAATTCCGTCCAAATTGGCGCGCAGCGCCGCCGCCGAAGTGTTTGGCGTTCAGGTGCTGACGCCCGGCACGTCGGTCTGGCGCATGTTGGTGCTGGCGCTCACCCTCACCGGGTTGATCTTCTGGGTGGGCTTGGATCCTTATCGCACCGGCATCAAAGAAACACTCTACACCTTGATCGAGCCGCTATTGCCCCCAACAGCCGAACTCGTGGCGCTTAAACCCGAGACGCCCGAACCAACGAATGCACCAACGCCCGAGCCCGCACCTTTGCCTACTTCGGTGGAAGCACCTGCCCCGATGGAAACGCCTGAGCCGATAGAAACGCCCACGCCCACCCCCATAGAAGCCCCCGCCGAGGCGCAAGACGTATCACTATCCGAAGGTACGGTCCTGGGTGAACTCATCGACGCCAGCACCCCGGATCGCGCCTTTGCCCAATTATTCGCCCTTTGGGGCAAACCTTACGCCGAACTGCAAGGCCTAACGCCGTGCGACAAGGCCCGCGCAGCGGGCTTAAGCTGCTTGCAAGGCGATACCGATGTAGCGGGCCTTAGGTTCATAAACCGCCCCACTGCGGTATCGTTCGTTATGCCCGACGGCGAACACGTCTTCGGCATAGTCTCGAAGATCAATGCCAAAGACGCAACCGAAACCATAACCCTGCTGTTTGATGACCGCGTCCTTCCCATGTCCGCCAATGCCTTCGCCATCCGCTGGCCGGGCGATTATTTGGTGTTATGGCAACCGCCTAAAATCATTGAGCGCCCCTTGGCATTCGGGCAACAGGGCGAAGATATCCGAGAACTGCGCCGGTTGCTGGCAAAAGCCGGATTTGCCGATGGCGATAAGGATTTGGCCAGTCAAGGTAGTGTGTTTTATGGCCCCAGCCTGCGCGACAAAGTGCGAGCATTCCAAGAAACCCACGGCCTGCGCGTGGATGGCATCGCGGGACCAGACACCCTGTTGCGCATCACCGGCGTAGCGGGCGAAACTGGCATCCCCGCCCTTTTCACGTCTGAAAACTAAGGAAATTCAGGGCCCATGTCCTACATCCTCGAAGCGCTGAAAAAATCCGATGCCGAGCGCAAACGTGGCGAAGTGCCGACGCTGAGCGATGCGCCACCCGCTTCGGCATCCTTCGCCCCAGCGGGGCGATCCCCGATTATCCTCATCGCGGCGGGCGTGGTTGGGTTTCTCATCGTCGGCGGCGTCGGTGCGTGGCTAATGCTGTCGGGCGATACCGCTCTTGCACCTGCGCAACACGTTGCCCAGCCGACAATTGAGGAACCAACAGCGCAACCGCTTCCCCCTGAAGAACAACATCCCCCTGCAGAACAGGCGTCTAACGAGCAAATCCCTTCTGAACAGTCCCCCGTTGAGCAACCGCTGCCAGCACCGACCGTTATGCCGTCTGAGGTTGGGCTGGCGGAGCCCGAACCGGCAATTCCGGAACAACCTGCCCCTGATACCGCCCCGGAAGCGGCGGCGGCGGCGCCTACTCCAACACCAATCGTTCAAGAAGCACCCGCTCAACCCGCGCCAGAGATCGTCGCGCAACCAAAACCCAAGATCGAACCAAAGGCTGATGCCGAGCAAAAAACCGAACCCGCAGCCGTAGCTGAACCCATGCCCGAACCGCAGGAAGTGGCCACCTTGATCGCCAAAGCAGCGCCTGCGCCAACGGTCGAAAACAACTCGCCCCCCCTTCCCGAACCGACCTTGCCCGCCACCGTCCTCAAGCCGGAAGGAAAAAGCCAGGCCACTTTGAAAAGCGCCAAGGTATTGGTTGATCGCGCCTGGACCAACATGGATCAAGGTCTATTCAGCCAAGCCCTTGCCGATCTTGACCAAGCCATCATTTCCGATCCCGCCTCTGCCGAAGCCTGGTTCGCGCGAGGCTGGGCCTTGGAAAAAAGCGGCGACGAAACCTCCGCCATCGTCGATTACGGCCGCGCCATCGACGCCAAACCTAAGCATGCTATGGCCCTGTTCAGCCGGGGATTTTTACAGCTTTATGGCGGAAATCCTCATGATGCCGTAACGGACTTCGTGCGCATTCAAGGGGTCACTACGGACGAAAGCCTGCGCCTTTACAGCTACTTATGGCTCTATCTCAGCCGCGTGCGCGCCGAGCAAAATGCCCAAGAACGACTCAAGAATGATGCGGCGGATGCCTCGCTAACACAATGGCCGGGACCTCTGGTGATGCATTTTTTAGGCGACATGAACGAAAGCGCCGTGCTCACATTCATTGAACAAGGAGCGCAATCAGGGCTTAAGAAACGTCGCGCTACGGGATACTTCTTTTTGGGCATTGCCGCGCTGATTTCCGGCGATAAGGACCGCGCGCGCACGTACTTTGAAAAAACCTTAGCCACCGGCGCAGTCGATTTTCGCCAGTACGACGCCGCCAAACGCGAATTGAATAACCTGCGCTAAAACCAACACTAACGGGTGGGCGCACCAGCCCACGCGGGTGTTCCCGCATGGGCTCGCAAGCGCTACATAAGCGCCAACTTTTCACCCATCCGCTATCCTACCCTAAAGATGGCAAACTGCGAGGCTGACATGCCCTTGAACCGCACCACCGTTACCCACTTTCTCATCGAAGCCATGCGCGAAAAGCATGGCCACGGCAACCTGACGCTGTTGCTCAACGACGTGATCACCGCTTGCAAGGTGATTTCCGATCAGGTCAACCACGGCGCACTGGTTGGCGCGCTGGGCAGCGCCGGTTCGGAAAATATCCAAGGCGAAACGCAAAAGAAGCTGGACATCTTGTCCAACGAAATCTTCCTGCGCTTCAATGAAGTCGGCGGCCACTTGGCAGGTATGGCATCTGAAGAAATGGATGACCCCTACGCCCTTCCCGAAGGCGCGCCACGCGGTAAATACCTGTTGCTGTTCGATCCGCTCGACGGCTCTTCCAACATCGACGTCAACGTCTCGGTCGGCACCATCTTCTCGGTTCTCAAATGCCCCGAAGGCGTGACCCATCCGGAAGTGAAAGACTTCCTGCAACCCGGCACCACCCAGGTATGCGCCGGTTATGCGCTCTATGGCCCGTCTTCGATGCTGGTGTTGACCACGGGTGATGGCGTCAACGGCTTCACACTCGATCAAAACATCGGTGAATTCATCCTCACCCACCCGGGCATGACCATTCCCGAAGATACGCGCGAATTCGCGATCAACGCGTCGAACTCGCGCTTCTGGGAAGCCCCGGTGCAGCGTTATGTCGAAGAATGCATGGCAGGCACCGACGGCCCGCGCAAAGAAAACTTCAACATGCGCTGGATCGCCTCGATGGTGGCCGAAGTACACCGCATCTTGGTACGTGGCGGCATCTTCATGTACCCAATGGACGAGCGTATGCGCTCCAAGGGCGGCAAGCTGCGGCTGATGTACGAAGCCAACCCGATGGCTTTCATCGTCGAACAGGCCGGCGGCGCATGCTCGACGGGCCGCGAACGCATCATGACCCTTCAGCCCACCGGCCTGCACCAGCGCGTGCCGGTTATCTTAGGCTCCAAAAACGAAGTCGAACGCGTGGTTTCCTATCACAAGGAATAATCAGCGCATGGCTTAGCCAAATCGAAAACGCCGCTCCTCAACGGGCGGCGTTTTTGTATCGGGTTACTGAAAATAGGGATTGCTTTCAAAATTGGCGATTTCCAACGCCTGGGGAAGGCTCTGAGGATCTTCGTGGGAAAGATCGTCCCCTTCGGGAAGGGACACGACGCCACCCCGCATCAATTCGACAATAGCGTCGTGCAACCGCTGGCGCATATCGGCGCGTAAAGCATCGGCGGGGAACGTCATATGGTAGACCCCCACCACCTGATCCAACCGCAACCGCCTCAGACCGAGATCGCGCAGCGCGGCTTCAAACAATTCTCTTTCTCGACTTTCCATACCCTCTGCGCCCCAATGCGAATCATAATTCGTATTATAATATTGGGATGAGCAAGAGCAATTACCACAATGAACTACATCATTAATCCCAATGACGTATGCCATTAAGTTAAATAATTCTAACAATTATAATAGGGTTATACGCCGCCGGTCGGCTTATTTGCGGTTTTAATGCTGACGGCCGGAGCGGCCGCTACGTTCGCCTTCGCCGCAGCCGGAACTGCGCCTGCCGCTACCGTCCCGGCCATGTCCGTTTCAACATCGCCCAACAACACCACGACGATTTCCGAATACGCCTTGGCGTTGGGAATCAACACTTTAGCGCCCGGCGATTGTAAGGTGGTATGACGTAGATCCACACTCCTCACCTCGCCTTGAAATTTGTCGATGCGCACCTTGTCGCCGCGTCCAAAAGGACGAAACAACATAATCAGCACGCCCGCGATCATATTGGAAAGCACGTCCTTCATCGCCAGGCTCACCGCAAAACCGGTCAAGCCCAACCCTGTCACCAAGGCCGTAACATTGACACCCGCCGTGCCTAAGCCCGCGATCACACCAATGATAAACAGCGACCAGCCCAACACGTCGGCCAGCAGACTCAGCAGAGCTTTACGATCTTCAACAACGCGATCTTGAAACCGCATAATAAAGCTACCCAAAAACCGGGCCAGCAGCCAAAACACTCCCGCCACGGCCGCACCGGCCACGGATTGAGGCAATACGGCAGAAAACCGCAACGACAAAATATCGAAAAAGTCAGGCATACGCGATCCACTCCCCTTCGGCGCCGCGCCAATCTAGCCGACAATCCAATGAAATTGAAGTTAAACCGAACGGCGCAAAGCGCGACGGCTACGCACCTTGGCGAACGTCAACGGCAACAATTCGACTGCCAACACGCCACCCAAGATCAGTGCGCCACCCGTCAGTTCCAGTGCCCCTAGGCTTTCCCCTAAGATCACTGCTCCAGCCAGCGCCGCGAACACGGTTTCGGCGCTGAGGATCACCGACGCGTCGGCCGCAGGCGTGTGACGCTGAGCCACCACCTGCAACGTAAAGCCGACCCCTACCGACAACAGCCCGGAAAAAGCCAACATCGGCGCGGCGCCGAGCAATCCGTCAAACGTCTGCGTCTCGCTGGCCCCGCCCCAGATCACCCCCCATACCCCGCACACCGTGAACTGAATGCACGAAATCACGAAAGGCGCACCGATCCGCACACTCATTGCCCCGATCAACAAGATATGCACGGCCCAAAACACCGCACCCAAAATCACCCAAGCGTCGCCCGCCTGAATATCGCTTAAGACGCCGCCCGACATCAGGTAAGCCCCGCTTAAGCACGCCGCCGCCGCAGGCCAGATGGCCGGGTGCGGCACCTGGCGCAGCACCAGCAGCGCCAAAATCGGGGTCAGAGGCACGTACAGAGCGGTCAAAAATCCGGCGTTGGCCACCGTTGTGTCGGCAATGCCGAACTGTTGAAACAAGGACGCCAAAAACAACACCGATCCGGTCGCCGCCAACCACGGCAACACGCGCCGCTCCAGCGCCCAGCCTTCCGCGCGTTTGGCGCGCAATTCCCGGATCGCCAGCGGCAGAACCACTAGAGCGCCCAAGCAAAAGCGAATGCCGGTAAACAAAATAGGGCCGATATGTTCCATCGCCATTTGTTGAATCGAAAACGTCACCCCCCAGATCAGGGCGGCCAGAAGCAACAACAAATTGGCGTGTAAACGGCGCATGGGGGGAGATCCTAAGCCTGACTCAACTGGGGTTTATACCTTCCCGCAGGGATGTTCAAGCCATGCAATGTAACGGCTGTTTCATTGTTAAAAATTGTGAATGAATTGTTGCGGCAGTCTCTTGAGAGTCCTAAAGTTTCATGGATCGAACGTTAGGACCTCCCCCCCATGATCGACAGAACCGCGCCGCTTTTAGAAGTCACCGACATTCACAAACGCTTCGGCGGACAGGAAGTGCTCAAAGGCATTTCTTTGAGCGCAAAACGCGGCGATGTGATTTCCATTTTAGGCTCCAGCGGGTCCGGCAAAAGCACCTTCCTGCGCTGCATCAACTATCTGGAATCGCCCGATCAAGGCCGAGTGGCTATCGAAGGCGAAGAAATCCGCACGAAATCCTCCAAAACCGGCGGTTTGATCCCCGCCGATCCCAGGCAACTCGCCCGCCTGCGCGCGCGTATCGGCTTTGTGTTTCAATCGTTCAATCTGTGGCCGCATATGAACGTGCTGCAAAACGTCATTGAAGCGCCGATCCAGGTCGCCAAACTGAGCAAAAAAGAAGCAATTTCCCGCGCCGAAGCGATCTTGGAACGCGTGGGTTTAAGCAACCACTTGGGCCATTACCCCGCACACCTGTCCGGCGGCCAGCAACAACGCGCCGCCATCGCCCGCACGCTGGCGATGGAGCCGGACGTCATTTTATTCGATGAGCCCACTTCGGCGCTAGACCCGGAATTGGTCAGCGAAGTGCTATCGGTCATTGGTACATTGGCCGAAGAAGGCCGCACCATGTTGATCGTCACCCACGAAATGGGCTTCGCCCGTGAAGTTTCCACCTGGACCATGTTCTTGCATCAGGGAAAAGTTGAAGAACAAGGTCCGCCCGAAAAACTGTTTCATGACGCACAATCTGAACGCGTCCGCCAATTTATGGCCAGCCACTTACATTAACCGCTGGCCGCACAAGGGAGAGAAAGAAAAATGCAGATGATCCACAAACTAAAAGGCATGGCCATAGCGGCCTTGGCCGTAATGACCCTAACCACTGGCGGCGCGAATGCTGCCGACAAGCTGCGCATCGGCACCGAAGGCGCTTATCCTCCGTTCAACATGGTCGACAGCAATGGCGAATTGCAAGGCTTCGACGTCGATATCGCCAAGGCGTTGTGCGAACGCATAGGCGCGGAATGCACCTTCGTCAAACAAGACTGGGACGGCATCATCCCCGCCCTGTTGGCGCAGAAATTTGACGCCATCGTCGCCTCCATGTCGATCACCGAAGAACGCAAACAAGCGGTCGATTTCACCGACCACTATTGGACCAACAAGCTCCAGTTCATCGGCAAGAAAGGCATGGCGCTGGATACCTCCGACGCCGGGCTCAAAGGCAAGGCCGTAGGCGCGCAACGCGCCACCATCAGCGGCGAATGGCTGGAAAAAAATCGCGCAGGCACGGACGTCAAATTGTACGATACCCAGGAAAACGCCTATCTCGACCTAGCCGCTGGCCGCGTCGACGCCATCCTGGCCGACGCGCTGGTAAACTACGAATGGCTGCAATCCGATGCGGGCAAAGATTTTGAATTCAAGGGCGATCCCGTATTTGACGGAGATCTGATCGGCATCGCCGTGCGCAAAGGCGAAGACGATCTGCGCACGAAATTGAACCAGGCGATCAAAGACATCGTCGCGGATGGGACTTACGCCAAAATCAACGCGAAGTACTTCCCGTTCCCCATCTATTGATGTGACATAAAACCGGCAGGGTTCCAATGAGATCTTCGTCACCCTGTCGGTTTTTCTTATCTGTGATTTGAGACGCCCATGATTGATCTGCACGGCTTTGGCGCGCAACTTCTGGCAGGCACGATTGTGACCTTGCAGTTGACGCTGGCCGCTTTGATCTTAGGCTTGATTTTGGGACTGCTGGGCGCAACGGCAAAGCTATCGCAAACCACACCCTTTCGGTGGTTGGGCGACGGATATTCGACGCTGGTGCGCGGGCTGCCGGAATTTTTGGTGGTGCTGTCATTTTATTTCGGCGCGTCCCAAGCGTTGATGGCGGTGGCGTCAAAATTTGGCTATCGCGAATACATTGACGTCAGCGCCTTTGCCGCAGGCACGGCGGCGCTGGGCTTTATCTTCGGCGCTTATGCCTCCGAATTGTTCCGCGGCTCGATCATCGCCATTCCGAAAGGCCAAGCCGAGGCCGCCCGCGCGCTGGGCATGAGCACGCGCCAAACCTTTCTTCGCATTACCCTGCCGCAAGTGTGGCGCATCGCGCTGCCGGGACTGGGCAATTTGTTCATGATCTTGATGAAGGATACCGCTTTGGTATCCGTCGTCGGGCTTGAAGAATTGATGCGTGTCACCGCTTTTGCGGTCGGGCGCACCAAAGAGCCCTTCACCTTTTATCTGGCTGCCGCCGTCATCTATCTGATTTTGACCTCGATCGCGTCTTACGGACTAAGACGCTTGGAAAAACGTGCGAGCTTAGGCATTCGGGAGCTGGCATCATGAACGGGCAAGCCATTCTCGACATGCTGCCCTTGCTGGCCGAAGGTGCGCTGCTGACCTTGCAGTTGGTGTTTCTATCCGCCTTTGTGGGGCTATGTTTGGCGGTTCCCATGGCCATTGCGCGGGTTTCAAAAAATCCATGGGTGAGCCTGTGGCCACGACTTTATGTGTTCTTTTTTCGCGGCACGCCGCTGCTGGTGCAACTGTTCTTGGTGTATTACGGCTTAGGACAATTTGAAGCCGTGCGCGAAAGTTTGGTGTGGCCGGTGTTGCGCGACGCCTACTGGTGTGCGGCGATCACCTTTTCACTGCACACGGCGGGTTACATCACCGAAATTCTGCGCGGCGCCATTCAAACGGTACCGACGGGGGAAATCGAAGCCGCGCGCGCCATCGGCATGAATCCTTCGCAAATTTATAAATCCATCCTATTGCCCAGGGCGTTTCGCATCGCCCTGCCGGCTTACGGCAACGAACTGATTTTGATGCTCAAGGCCAGCGCGCTTGCCAGCACCATCACGCTGCTCGACATCACCGGCATGGCGCGCACGGTGTACGCCAAAAACTACCTGCCGGTGGAAACCTTCGTCACCGCAGGTGCATTTTATCTGGTCATCACCTACGTGCTGACACACTTAATCCGGTTCTTGGAAAAGCACCTTCACCCCGACCGCAAGGAACCGGTCGTCATCATCGGCTAAAACTTAGTTTGCTTTATGCCGATGCCTTGCCTGCGCGGTTCACCACCAGCCACAGGGCGTGGATCATGCCGGGTACGAAAAAAAACAGCGTCAGAACCAAGTTCAGCCAAAAATGCAGCCCAATACCGACCGTCAAAAAGGCCGCGACCGGGGGCAAAAAGATAGCGAGGATGATGCGGATCAGATTCATGTTTGGCCCTCATTTTAGATCAAACCGTTAAGATCAATCATCCCGAGTTTATCTTGAACGTCAAGTCCGAAGGAATTGCCCCATAAAGGAACCAAAGATTCACCAAATCCAAGGCGGATCGCGCAAAACCGATCCAATGCTTTGAAAATCAACGTGGTAAGGGATAGAGCAAAAGCTTGGTGACCCCTACGGGATTCGAACCCGTGTTGCCGCCGTGAAAGGGCAGTGTCCTAGGCCTCTAGACGAAGGGGTCGCGCTTGAAGCCCGCGTTTAGTAACCGCTCTCAAGGCCTAAATCAACCCCCTTTTTCTGCGCCCGCCCCCTGCTTACTCCCCTGTTTATCCCCTCCGATCCGCCTTCAGCCCACGCATTGCCCCGATAAGGAACACTCAGGGGCTGCACAACGCGCAATTTCACGCTAGACTGCCTTTGATCAAAAACACCAAATTAGCCAAACAATCAGGGGGATTTCATGCTTAAAGGTAAAGTTCTGATCGCCCAAGGTGGCGGTCCGACGGCGGTAATCAATCAATCACTGGTCGGCGCAATTTTGGAATCGCGCAAATTTCCGGGGGTCGAGCACGTCTATGGCGCGTTACACGGGGTATCCGGCATCGTCGGCGAAGATTTTCTGGACTTAACTCAGGAAACCAATGCCAACTTGGAAGCGGTGGCGGTGACGCCATGTTCCGCCCTAGGTTCCACGCGCGACAAACCCGACATCAAATACTGCCAGGAAATTTCCAAGGTCTTGAAGGCTCACGATATCGGTACGTTTTTCTACATCGGCGGCAACGATTCATCAGACGCCGCGCGCATCGTCGCAGAACACGCCCAGGCTACCGGTCATGACCTCACCTGTATCCACATCCCCAAAACCATCGACAACGACCTGATGGTCAACGACCACACGCCGGGCTTTCCGTCTGCGGCAAAGTTTGTGGCCTCGGCGTTCGCGGGCATCAACCAAGACAACGCGGCGCTCAAGGGCGTTTACGTCGGTGTGGTGATGGGCCGTCATGCGGGTTTCTTGACCGCCGCCGCTGCGGGAGCGCGTCTCTATGACGGCGATGGCCCGCACCTGATTTATGTTCCCGAACGCACCTTCAACATGAACAACTTCGTGGGCGACGTGAAACGTGTTTATGCCAAACACGGACGCTGCATTGTTGCGGTATCGGAAGGCATTCACGACGCCAAGGGTGCACCGATCATCACCTCTTTGATGAAGAACGTCGAAAAAGATGCGCACGGCAACGTGCAGCTTTCCGGCACCGGCGCGCTGGCGGATTTGCTATGCGACCAGATCAAGGCCAAAGCCGGCATCAAGCGCGTGCGCGGCGACACCTTCGGTTATCTGCAACGCTCGTTCTTGGGCTGCGTGTCCGACATCGACCAAATCGAAGCGCGCGAAGTCGGCGAAAAAGCGGCGCAGTTCGCGCACTTCACCAACAAACGCCACGGCACGGTGACCATCCATCGCACCGGCGATTACGCGGTCGAGTACAAACTCTCGCCCGTGTCCGCCGTGGCGGCCAAGACCAAGATTATGGCCAAGGGCATGATCAACAAAGACGGGAACGACGTCACCGACATGTTCATGAAATACCTAACGCCGCTGCTCGGCACCGGCGGGCTGCCCACGGTGTCGCGCCTGGACCGTTCCAACCGAGTGAAGAAAATCCTCAACAAGAAATAAACGCATCGCCCAATCCGCCAAACAAAAAGAGCCGCCCGAAAGAGCGGCTCTTTTTTTATTGAGAAGAAACTGAGGCTTAACGCCCAAGCTCATGGGCCAATTGATCAAGCAGCGTGAGCACTTCTTTAGACGCGGCTTCCATACTTCCGGCGGCAGCCAATGCCGCGTCCATATCGCCTTTGTGCAAGGCATGTAACGCATCCTTACCGAAGCGGTGCACCTTTTCGTGCGGACCCGCCATCTGCCGGAAAGACGGGGCATTTCTAACCGCATCATCCGTCACGGTGTCATACCACTTGCCCAAACGGCACCCATGATGGTCGGCCAATTCGTCCGCTTTAAGGGTCTTGCGGCCGATCAGCGTGTCCATAACGTTTTTCTTAAACGCCGTATGGTCAGACTTGGCCAAGTACACGACCTTGTGCGAAATGTCGCGGGTAGCCAAAGATTGCACCCGCTCGACGATCACCGCATTGGCTTTATCCATGGCATCAGCAACCCGGTTGATCTCGTCGGAATTGCGCATCGACATGTCGGCGATCATAGTCACTCCCTGAGCGACCTCGGTCGAAGCTTCGCTTTGCTGCGAAAGAATGGAAGCGATTTCTTGCATCTTCGAGGTCACGCCCGCGATCTGTTCACCAATGGCGCGCATGCCGTCGCCGGTGGTGGCGATCACTTCCTCGCCCTCCTTAACCGCTTTAGCGCCATTTTCCATGGAAACCACAATGGTCGACATTTCCGTGCGCAGATGAGAAATGCGATTACGAATATCGTCGGTAGCTTTGGCCGTCTGATTGGCCAGATTTTTCACTTCCCCGGCAACCACGGCAAAACCCTTGCCGGCTTCGCCCGCACGCGCGGCTTCGATCGTCGCGTTCAAAGCCAAAAGGTTCGTTTGTTTGGCGATGGCTTCAATGCTTTCGACGATCTGCCCGATCTGCGCGGAAGCATCGGCCAGACTATCGACCTTGGCGGCGGCATCTTCAACAGCGCGCGCGATGTTATGCATCGTGGTGACGGCAAGATTGGCCGAGCGCATGCCATCCCTGGCGCTCGCTTCGACCGTGTCGGCGTCAGCCGCAGCGGCTTCGCTGGTATGTGCAATATCTTTGACCGAAGCGACCATTTCCTCTGCGGCGGCGGCAATGGCTTGGGAACGACCATTGACCTCGTTCACGTCGCGGGTCATTTCCGCAATGGACACCATTGCATCGCCACATTCCACGGCAATTTGAACGGTGCTCTTCAGATTGATGAAATCGTTATTTTCCAAAAGTGCGACAAACTTATCGACGGCTTCACTGCTGCCTTGAGCGTAGCCAGCCTTGGTCGCTTCTCCATAGGCGCCGCTGGCCAACAACTTAATGACTTCATCGCTGCATTTTGCTTGATCTTCAGACATATTGAATCCTCATCAGCTTTAACATTTTGGGCATGGTACACAAAAAATCACATAAAGGCATTGTGAATCTTACCTCTTGATATCGTATATCAAAATTCAGCTTTCGTTCATCTAAAAATAGCCATGTTCCATTCTCTCCCAATGCTCAAGAGGCTGAAATAATGATTGAGTTTAACAATACGGCTGGGTGTCCATGGCCTTTCACTGGACCGTCATGATCCTTATCGCCGTTAGCGTATGGTATGCTTATTCGCGCGGTTTCATCCCTCGAGAAGAACGCGACCTGCGGCGCGCCATCATGATGCTGCATTTCGATTGGAGTTGGGTCGCCATGGGCGTGGTGGCCTTGCGCATCTTCTGGAAAGCACGAACAGCCGAGCCCAAAACCATCAACGATGATGCGCGCTTGATCCTCGCTCACACGCTGGTGGCGGGCGCGCTGCTCGCCCTGCACGTCGGCGCGGCGCTGTGGCATCACGTCATCAAAAAAGATGAAACGCTACAGCGCATGCTGCCGTGGGGCTAGGGTCGGATCGCTTTAGGTGGAAACGCTCATGTGATTCTACCTAAAGCGTGAATCCGCCCCTATCAATATATTAGAGGGCGATTCACGGATTAGGTGGGGTGAGGGCTTGGCCTTACTCCCACCCCCACACCGGCTGTGCGTCGTCCACTTGAAGCTGCACGCTCTCATAGCCGTTCCACACGTTCAGTTTTAGCCGTCCGACGAAATCGAACGGCTGGCCGCCGTGGTTGGCCAGCGCCTTGCCCAGTGCGCTGTCAAAAGCTCTAAACGCAATGGCGGTGAGTTTACCCTGCCCGCCTTCACCCGACAAAATCAGGCGCAGGTGCGATTGATCCGCGCCCACCGGATCGGCTTTGACGATGCGTGCGGCCTTGATGCAAAAGCGCGGTTCCGGATTACCGACGCCAAACGGAGCCAATGTCTCCAACGTTTTGATCAGGCGGTAGTTCGCCCCCTCGACGCCTAAGATGGCATCGACATACAGCCCCGGCGGCGGCGGGTTTTCGCCTAAATCGTGGATCATGCGGGCGGCCAAAAACGTCTCCAGTTCAGCCAGTTTATCGCGCGCCACCGTAAAGCCCGCAGCCATGGCGTGACCGCCGCCCTTCACCAGCAGTTCCGCCTGACGCGCGGCGATGACCGCCGCCCCCAAATCCGCACCCGAAACCGAGCGCCCCGACGCGGTGCCGAACTCGCCCATCCAACTGATCACGCAAGCGGGGCGGTTGTAGCGTTCTTTCAGGCGCGACGCGACGATGCCGATCACACCCGGATGCCAGCCTTCACCCACCGCAATGATGATCGGCCCCGGCGCATCGCCCGCCAGCTTGGCGTCCACCTGCTGCACCGCTTCATCCAACACGGCGGCTTCGATGTCTTGGCGTTCGGCATTCAGCGCATCTAAGCGTTGCGCGAGGCTCAAGGCTTCGCCTTCGTTGCCGGTGGTGAGCAAACGTGCGCCTAAATCCGATTGGCCCACCCGCCCGCCCGCATTGATGCGCGGGCCCAAAACAAAGCCCAAATGATAAGCGGCGGGCGGTTCCTTGATGCCTGCCGTATCGGCCAGCGCGCGCAGGCCAATGTTCTGACGCTGGCCCATGACCTTCAGCCCCTGCGCCACCAGCGCGCGGTTGACTCCGGTCAGCGCCACCACGTCGCACACGGTGCCCAACGCCACGATATCGAGCAGGTTCATCAGATCGGGCATTTTGCGATCAGCATACCAGCCCGCATCGCGCAGAATGCCGTTCACCGCCACGCACACCAAAAACGCCACACCCACGGCGGCCAGTTGACCGTGCGGGCTGTTGTCATCCAAGCGGTTGGGATTGACCACGGCAAAGGCCTTGGGCAATTTTGGCTCACCCTTGTGATGATCGACAACGATCACGTCCAGCCCGGCCCCGTGGGCGGCGGCCAACGGCTCGAACGCCACTTGGCCGCAATCGACGGTGATCACCAGCGCCGCACCCTCGGCTTGCAGCTTCAACAGCGCGGGCGCGTTGGGGCCGTAACCTTCTTCCAGGCGGTCGGGGATGTAAACAAATACCCTCGCCCCGGCGCTTTCCAAAAACCGCTTGAACAGCGCCGCAGACGTCGCCCCATCCACATCGTAATCGCCGAAGATGGCGATATGCTCCCCCGCCTGCACCGCGCCCGCGATGCGCGCCGCCGCTTTATCCATGTCTTTGAGGTGCAGCGGATCGGGCAGATGGGTTTTGAGCTTGGGGTCCAAGAACGACGGCGCGGTTTCGACATCAAGTCCCCGGTCGGCCAACACCCGGCCCAGCACCTCCGGCAGCCCCAAGCGCTGGGAAATGGCCAACGCCTGACGGTCGTCGGCTTGTTTCAACAGCCAGCGCTTGCCGCCCAGCGAAAGTTTGCCCTCGCCCAGCAGGTCGGTAACGGTCTGAGGATCGATTGGTTTTTCCATGTGCGTCCCGGCTTAAGAATATTCACCCCAGAGTACACAGCGGACCTGAAGAATGAACGCAAAAAGTCGGGTGATGGCGTTTAAATTGCCGTTCATGGTTCTAAGATGGCATCTTTAGTGCGATTACGGTGCCGATTATGG
>Ga0299912_10002387_pt1 | contig 15346 bp, 16 predicted proteins | sample RVTome_2_FD_207667 | JGI IMG/M metagenome (GOLD analysis project Ga0299912, IMG submission 207667) | Soil microbial communities from uranium-contaminated site in the Upper Colorado River Basin, Wyoming, United States - RVT95D214 (version 2) ... | reverse complement strand
GCGACTGGTCCACCTGGCGCTGGGAAGACCGCGCCGCGGTGTTTCTGCGCGCGGCCGACCTGCTGACCACGACCTGGCGGAATACGCTCGTCGCTTCCACGATGCTTGGCCAGAGCAAGACGCCACACCAGTCCGAGATCGACGCCGCGTGCGAGATCGCGGATTTCTGGCGCTTCAACGTCCACTACGCCGACCGGCTGTACGCGGAGCAGCCGCTGTCCGAACGCGGGGTGTGGAACCGGACGGAATACCGTCCGCTCGAAGGATTCGTGTTCGCGGTGACCCCGTTCAACTTCACCTCCATCGGCGCGAACCTCCCGACGGCGCCGGCGGTGATGGGCAACACGGTGGTCTGGAAGCCGGCGTCCACCGCGGTCTTCAGCGGCTACTACATCTATCGGTTGCTCGAAGCAGCCGGTCTGCCACCGGGCGTGATCAACTTCCTGCCGGGCGATGCCGGCGCCATCTCGGGAACGGTGGTGGAGCACCCCGAGCTTGCGGGCATCCACTTCACGGGGTCGACCGGCGTCTTCCAGCAATTGTGGCGGACGGTGGGCGAGCACATCGCGCACTACCGCGCGTACCCGCGTCTCGTGGGAGAAACCGGCGGCAAGGATTTCATCGTCGCGCACCCCAGCGCCGATCCCGCGGCGCTGACGACCGCCATCGTGCGTGGCGCGTTCGAGTACCAGGGGCAGAAGTGCAGCGCCGCGTCGCGGGTCTACGTCCCCGACATCCTGTGGCGCACGATCAGGTCGGGCGTGCTCGACACCATCGCGGGCATCAGGATGGGCGACGTCGCCGATTTCCGGACGTTCATGGGGGCCGTGATCGACCAGGCCGCATACGACTCCATCAAGGAGTACGTGGATCACGCGAAGGCATCCGCCGACGCGGCCATCCTGGTGGGCGGTGAATGCGACGCCCGCGAGGGTTACTTCATCCGTCCGACGCTGATCGAAGCGAAGCGGCCGGACTACAAGTCGATGTGCGAAGAGATCTTCGGCCCCGTCCTCACGCTGTACGTTTACCCGGCCAAGGACTGGGACCAGCTGCTGACGACGGTCGACTCCACGTCGCCGTACGCGCTCACCGGGGCGGTCTTCGCGAACGACCGGCGCGCGGTCACGCAGGCGCGGCAGGTGCTGCGCCACGCGGCCGGGAACTTCTACGTGAACGACAAGCCCACCGGTGCCGTCGTCGGCCAGCAGCCGTTCGGGGGCGCCCGGGCGAGCGGGACCAACGACAAGGCGGGTTCGATGCTCAATCTGGTCCGCTGGGTCTCGGCGCGGTCGATCAAGGAGACGTTCGTGCCGCCCACCGACTACCGGTATCCGTACATGAATGCCGAGTAGCGGCGGACTCCGGATCGGGCTTCCGGTCGTGCAGGCGTCCGTTCTCACGCTCCCGCGCGCGTCTGACTTCTTCGCGCTGACCAAGCCCCGCATCGTGCTGCTCGTGCTGCTCACGGCGGCTGTGGGGTTCTACGTCGCGGCGCCGAGCGGCGTCGGCATGCTGCTGTTCGTGCACACGCTCGTCGGCACCGCGCTGGTGGCCGCTGGGTCGGGCGCTCTCAATCAAGTGGCCGAATCGGATGTGGACGCCCTCATGGTGCGTACCGCCCAGCGGCCCCTGCCGGCCGGGCGGTTGACCCGGCCGGCCAGCGCGGCCTTCGCCGCCACCCTCGGCGCCCTCGGGACGGGGTACCTCGCGGCGTTCGTGAACCCGCTTACCGCGGGCCTCGCGGCTGCGACGCTCGGCTCCTACATTCTGCTTTACACCCCGCTTAAGCGCCGCACGTCGCTGTCCACCCTGGTCGGCGCCGTGCCTGGGGCGCTGCCCATCCTGGGCGGATGGACGGCGACCGGGACCGGGCTGTCGGTCGCCGCCTGGTCGCTCTTCGGGATCATGTTCCTGTGGCAGCTTCCGCATTTCCTTGCCCTGGCGTGGCTCTATCGCGCCGACTACGCGCGTGCCGGGCTCCGCATGCTGAGCGTCGGCGACGACGACGGCCGCCGGACGTTCAGCCAGGCCTTCCTCTACGCAGCGGCGCTCGTCCCGGTGAGCCTGGTCCCGACGGTCGTCCGACTGGCAGGGTCCCTCTACTTCGGCGGCGCGCTGGCGCTGGGCGGCTGGTTCGCCGCGACGGCGGCGGTGGCGGTCCGCCGGCGAACCACGCCTGCCGCCCGCCGCTTGTTTCTCGTCTCGATCGCGTACTTGCCCGGGCTGCTCGGCCTCCTGGCCCTGGACAAGGCCCTGCACTGAAGCCGCCGCAAACCCTGGGCTGACGGCGCGCCGTAGTTACTTTTATCGGCTTCGTGGCAGGACGCTGAGCTTCCGAGCAGTGGAGTAGAGCGATGGCAGGAGTATCAACCAGGGCGTGGGTCATCACCCGCCGAGCCGCCGCGGTCGGCGTGCTGGGAGCGATGGCGTGCGGACGGGGAGAGACTGGGGACGCGGCGGCCGGCGCCGCTCCGGCCGTCGTGCGGGCACCGGAAGCCGGGGAGACGCATCTCGCGAACATCCGGCAACTCACGTTCGGCGGCCAGAACGCCGAGGCCTATTTCTCGGCGGACGGGCGACGGCTGATCTTCCAGCGCACCGCGGACGAGGGGGGGTGCGATCAACAGTACGTGATGAATACCGATGGATCGGGCCTGCGCCGGGTCTCGAGCGGCCTTGGCCGGACCACCTGCGGGTATTTTTACGCGGGGGACGCACGCATCCTCTATGCGAGCACCGTCCACCTGGGCGACGCATGCCCGCCCAGCCCGGACATGTCCAAGGGATACGTGTGGCCGATTCCGGACTTCGATCTCTACACGTCGACCGTGGACGGCGGGGACCTGCGGCGCCTCACGACCTCGCCGGGCTACGACGCTGAAGCGACCCTCTCGCCCGACGGTTCCACGGTCGTGTTCACGTCCACCCGGGACGGTGACCTCGACATCTACGCGATGAACGTGGACGGCACGAACGTCCGCCGCCTCACGAACACCGCGGGATACGACGGCGGGCCGTTCTTCTCGCCCGACGGGACGCGGATCATCTATCGGGCGTCGCGGCCGGCATCGGCCGAGGCGGCGGCGGACTACACCGCGCTGCTGTCCGAAGGCCTCGTGCGCCCGAGCGCCCTCGAGATCTGGATAATGAACGCGGACGGATCCGAGCAGCGGCAAGTCACCGCCCTCGGGGGCGCCAACTTCGCGCCCTTCTTCCACCCCGACGGGCAGCGCGTGATCTTCGCCTCGAACCACCACAACCCGAGGGGCCGGAACTTCGATCTGTTCATGGTGAACCTCGATGGTAGCGGTCTGGTGCAGATTACGACGGACGACGATTTCGACGGTTTCCCCATGTTCTCTCCCGACGGGCGTCAGCTCGTGTTCGCGTCCAATCGCCACGGTTCGGTGCCGGGCGAGACGAACATCTTCATTGCCGACTGGGTAGAAACGCCGTGACGGAGGCGCGATCGCGGATGGCCGAGAACGGGCGCACAGGCGGAGCGGACACCAAAGGGCGGGAAGGCACCGCGGCGACCCCCACGGCGCCCCCGGCGGCTCCGGCCGACAACGGCCGGCGGCCGTCGAAGACGTGGGAATGGATCAAGTCCCTCGCCATCGCCGTCGCGATCTTCCTGGTCCTGCGGACGTTTCTCGTCGAGGCGTTCCGGATCCCGTCGGGCAGCATGGAGAACACGCTGCTCATCGGCGATTTCCTGTTCGTCAACAAGGCCCTGTACGGCGCGGAGATCCCGCTGGCGGGGGTGCGCCTTCCCGCGTTCCGCGAGCCGGGGCGGAATGACCTCGTGATCTTCAAGTCCGTCGAAGAACAACGGCTCACCGTGGTCAAGCGAGTCGTGGGGATGCCGGGCGACACGCTCGCCATGGAGGACAACCGCCTGATCGTGAACGGTACGCCGGCGGATGAGCCCTGGGTCATCCGGACCGACCCGCTAACAGACCACGAAGATCCCAAGATGCGCGGCTGGCAGGTCCGGCACCTCCCGGCCGACCGGTCGGCCCGAGCCTACCGCCCGACCCTGAAGAACTGGGGCCCGATCGTCGTGCCCGCGGATTCCTTTTTCGTCATGGGAGACAACCGGGACAATTCCTACGACAGTCGCTACTGGGGGTTCCTCGGCCGCGACCGCATCCGTGGCCGGCCGCTGGTGGTCTACTTCAGTTACGACTCCGACGGCATCCTCCCGCTCCCCATCCTGACAGGCATCCGCTGGAGTCGCCTGCTCACGATGCCCAAATGACCGGCCCGCCCCGCCGGTCGGCCGGCAGCCGCCTCGGGGCGTTCCTGCGGTCGCTGATCGTCCCCGTGGCCCTCTTCCTGGTGCTGCGGACGTTCGTTGTCGAGGCGTTCCATATCTGGCCCTCGGGAAGCATGGAGCGGACCCTCCTGATCGGCGATTTCCTCTTCGTGAACAAGGCGCTCTACGGAGCCGAGGTTCCGGTGCTGCATCGCCGCCTGCCAGGGTTGCGCGAGCCCGAGCGGCTGGACCTGGTGATCTTCGAGTCCGTGGAAGAGCCGGGGCTCACGGTCGTCAAGCGGATCGTGGGAATGCCGGGGGACACGCTGGCGATGCGGGACAACGTGCTCGTCCGGAACGGGGTCGCCCCGGATGAACCGTACGTCCAGCACGTGCCGTTCGGTGCCGAACAGCGGGACCCGCGGATGCGGGACTCCCAACTCCCGCACTACGTGGGGCAGAACCCCACCGCCTACCGTCCCACGTCGTGGAACTGGGGACCCATCGTGGTCCCCCCTGACTCGTTCTTCGTGATGGGCGACAACCGGGACGAATCCTACGACAGCCGGTACTGGGGGTTCCTGGGGCGGGATCGGATCCGGGGCGCGCCGTTCCTGGTCTACTTCAGCTACGACCGCAACGGCGCGTTGCCGCTCCCGATCCTGACCGCGATCAGGTGGGGGCGGATTCTCTCGGTTCCCCGCTGACACCGCGGGTGCCTCGCGAAAGGCACCCGCCCGCCGCTAGACGCCTATCGGCACCTCGGATGGTTGCGTCAACGCCTTCGGCACGTAGGCGGCCTGGCGCCCACACTCCGAGCACCGGAGTGAGACCGAGCGGTCGGCCTCCCACTCGGAGCCGCTCAAGCGGCGGCGTGGTGTGCGAAGGATGGAGCGGCAACCGCAGGACGGACAGACGAGTCGCTGCCGGTCACGGTCGGCGAGAATGAGTTGCAGCGCCTCAGGGGCGCGGTATTCCTTGGTCCCACGACGTCCCACGGATCAACTCCTGGATGTGTGGCCCGCGCGAAAGGTATCTCTACACGAGCGGGCTGGCAAACCGCACCGGTCCCCTTGACGGCCGCACGGAAAACCGTCACTCTGGGGCCATAACCTCTTCGCTGGAGGGCGCATGGAGGCCTCGGGCCCCGGCGCGCGATACATCCCAGTTGCCGAGATCGAGATGGACGCGGTCCTTCCCACGCGTTCGGGATTCCGCCTGGAAGGGCGGGGAGCCGACGGCGCCGATTACCAACTCGAGCTGCACCTGGACCTGCCGGTCGATCAGCGAACGCAGCGAGTACTGGCCGAGCTGCTCTCGCAATCGGAGCTGAAGATTTCCCGAAAGGCCGGCGAACCACCGCTCGGGGCCATGCGGCGCGAGCGGGCCCGCCAACGGGAGTAGCGTGCCAGTACGACAGTGTACAAGTCGTTATACGACAATTGATTATACGAAATCCAGACAATGGATGCCGGCTTGACTCCGAGCCGGTGACCCGCTAGGTTGGCGCCTCAATTCGCGACCGCTCAGGTCGCGTGGGGAGCGTTGCATGGCGGCAGACCTCGGCGGATCGCAGATCTCCGCGCTCTTGGAGAGTGTTCCGGGCATCCGAAACGTGCTCCGGAGTCCGGTGGCGGACGCGCTCGTCAATACGATCCGCGCGGCCGTGGGCCTGCGCCCGTTTGCGCTTGCGGATGCCGAGGAGCTGATCCAGTACGCGGTCCGGCGCGGCCTGATCAACCAGTCCGAGGGTGATCAGGTCATCCAGGACGTCCGTGGGACCGCGGCGGGCAGGACGCAGAAAGTAGCGGGGGGCGGCGGCCGGAAGCCCCCCGTCGCAAAGAAACCCCCTGCCCAGCAGCCGGCACCAAGAAAGCCAGCCTCCCCGAAGCCCTTCCGGGGCAAGGGCGCGGTCAAGGCTCGATTGGCCAAGCCCGCCCGCCGGCCCGTCAAGAAGCGCTAGCTCAGACCGTCAGGCCTTCCACCAGCCCGCGTAGACGCTCGGCGGTTTCGTTGAGCGTCGTGGCTTGCGCGGCCATCTCCTCCGTGGATGCCCCCTGCTCCTCCGCCGCCGCCGTCACCTCCTCGGCCGACGAGGCATGCTGGGAGGCAGCGCCGGCGACCTCCCGCAGGATCGCCGTCAGCTCGCGGGTTTCGGTGAGGTTCGCCTCGGCCTTGTCGAGCACCTTGCCGGCGGCGAGCTCGATCTCTTCGACGCCCTGGACGATCTGCGCGAGCGCCTTGCCCGCCCCGGTTGCGGCGGTTGCGATGCCGGCCACTTTGGCCCGGGCCGCCGCCATGGTCTCGACCACCGCCCCGGTTCGCTCACGGATGTTCCGGATCGTTTCGGTGACCTCACCGGCGGCCTGAGCGCTCGAGTCCGCCAGCTGGCGCACTTCGTCCGCCACGACGGCGAAGCCCGTGCCCTGCTCGCCGGCGCGCGCGGCCTCGATGGCGGCATTGAGGGCGAGCAGGTTGGTCTGGGACGCGATCCGCTTGATCAGGTCCACGAAGTCGTCGATCTGCACGGACAGACGGGCCAGCTCTTCGACCTGGGAGGCGCTCTGCTCGACGATTCCCTGGACGTGCCCCAACGTGCCAGCCGCCACGGTCATGTCCCGCTCATGGGCCGCCGCGAGACGGTGGATATCACGGCCCAGGTGCGCGACCCGGCGGGCGACCTCCGCGTTGGAGGTTGCCGTGGCTCCGACGCCGTCCATCCGCTTGAGGCCGCCATCCAGCCCCGTCGCCTGCCGCTCGGCCCCCGTGGAGATCTCCACCATGGCGGTGGTGATCTCGTTCGACGTGGCCGCCAGTTCCTCGCTCACGGCGGACAGGTCCTGGGCGGTGCCGGTCATGCGTGAGCTCTCCTCGCCGATGCGCGCGACGATTTCCCGCAGTCGCGCCCCCACCCCCGACAGGGCCGCGCCGAGTTCCGACAACTCCTGCGGCATCTGCGAGTAGTCGAGTGCCACCGGACGCAGGTCGCCGTGGCCCATGCGCTCCGCGGCGGCGAGCAAACCCCGAATCGGGCGATCGATGGAGCGGTACAACGCGAGCGCGATGCCGCCGCCGACCACCGCGGTGATGGCGAGCACCAGAAGGACGATGAGCAGGCGCCGCCGTGCCTCGGTGGCCAGGCGGGCGGCGGTGGCCTCGGACCGCAGGGCCTGCGCTGCGCTGACCGTCCGCGCCTCCCCGATCAGCTCGTCCGCCGGGGCACGGGCAGTCACGGCCGCTGCGAGTGCCGCGTCCGGGCGGCCGAGGTCGGCAAGTGCGTGGGCGTAGTGGTAGGTGACCTCGACCCGCGACTGGAGGGTGCCAAGCCGCGTGGCAGCCTGCTGTTCCAGCGCCTCCAGGCCGGTAATCCCGGCGAGGGCGCGCTGGAGGTCGACCACCTCGGTAGCGGCGCTTTGGAACCGGCGCACGTCCTCGCGATTGCGACTGTTGAGGTATTGTTCCGCGTGCCGGATCTCGTCCGTGACGGCGGCGGCCAGTCCCCCGCTGAGTCCCGAGACGCGCTGCAGCAGCGTCAGCTCCCGCGTCACGGCCCGATCGATCGTCGAGAGTGCACCGATCCCGATCACCGCCACCGGGATGAACCCCGCAGCGACGGCCAGGCCGGCCACGATGATCCGCCCGCGCAGGCTGCCGAGGAGCGCGCGCAGGGTCATGAGCCGCCAGCCGCGCGCAGACTGCCCCCGCGCACGACCCCGACGGCAATGGGCTTCTCGGGCACGTCGCCGTGCTCGTCGAAGACGATGCGGCCGGTGACCCCCTCGAAGGCGGGGTGCGTGCTGCCCACGCCCGCCAGGTAGTCCCGGATGCGCGCCCGCTCCGTTCCAACAGCCTCCAGCGCGCGGGCGATCAGGCGCACGGCATCGTAGGCGCCGGCGCCGCGGTGATCCGGGAGGCGATTCCCGGACGCCCGGCGATAGGCCTCGACGAAGGCGGCGTTGGCCGCCCCTGCCTCGTCCGGCAGGTACGCCGTGGAGATGAAGATGCCTTCCGCCGCGGCCCCGAGATCCTCTATCCCCGCGAGCCCGTCACCACCCACGATGGGCAGCGAGAGGCCGAGCGAATCGCGCGTGGCGAGAATCCGGGTGGCGCCGGCCCGGGTTCCGGCGATCAGGAGGACGTCGGCGCCGCCCCGCCGCTGCAAGCGTTCCAGGTACGGACGGAAACTGGGGAGGTCGTCGAGGTACGGGTCAGAGGTGACGATGTCGCCTCCCGCCCGGGTGAAGGCGTCGACGAAGACGTCCCGGACCCCCCGCCCGTAGTCGTCGTTGATGTAGACGATGGCGGCGCGTCCGGCCCGCAGCCGCTCGCGCGCCCAGGACGCGAGTCGGGCGCCGTGGAGGGCGTCCGTCGGACAGACGCGGAACACCCAGGGACCGGCGTCCGTGAGGAGGGGGCTCGAGGCGGACGGCGAGATGACCGCCACCGGGGCGGCGCCTCCGTACACGGGGGCGGCCGCGAGGGTCGCGCCACTCGTCAGATGGCCAACGACCGCGACCACCGCGGGATCGGCGGCGAGCTGCAGTGCCGCGGTGACGGCGCCTTCCGCGGTAGCCGAATCATCGAGGATGACGAGCTCCAGCACGCGGCCGCCCACGCCGCCGGCGGCGTTGATCTCCTGGACCGCCAGTTCCGCGGCGGTGCGCATGGACACGCCGCGTGCTTCGCTGAACGGTCCGGCCACGCCGATGCGGATGGGCCGGTCGCCACCGCAGGCCGCCAGCATTACGAAGAGGCACAGGAAGCGCAGCGCGCGCGAGCGTGGCACCCGGGGGACCTCCGAAGGGAATGCGGTCGCAAGATTAGCGGTCGCTCCGGTTCGAGGCAATGCGCTAACTTGAATCCTCGTTCCATGCTCACCACCGTGCACGGTTTTGCCGAAGCGCTCCGTGCGCTGCTCGATGCGCGCAGCGCCGAGCAGGCGGACGCGCGCTGGCGGCGTGATGGGCTCGAGGAGCGCGGGTGGGAGGCGCTGGCCGCCGTCGAGCGGTCCACCGATCCAGGCGTGGCGCCGATCCTCGATGAGACCGATGGCCTCCTGCTCCGGCTCCTCGACCGGCTGCCGATGCTGGCCCGCGGAAGGGCCGGCGCGCGGCTCCGGACCTTCCGCCTTCCCGCGCTCGAGCGGCTCCAGCATGCGACCGCGGCGGCTCTCGTCGCGCACCGGTTCGGCACGGCGGGCCTGGCCACCGTGGCGACAGATCTGCGCGCCCCGATCGGGCGCCGGTACCATGCGTTCCTCCTGCTGGCACGACTGCACGCGCGAGCGACGTGGCCGTTGTTCCGGCGCTACCTCGTGCCCGAGGCCCACCACGCATTCCTCGGCGTCGCGGCGGAAGCGGCGCGGTACTACCCCGCTGCCCGGCCGGCCCGCGCCCTGGTGGAGCTGTTCGATGCCACCCGCGGAGACCTGCATCTGCGAGCCTTCCTCGGTCCGCGGCTCCTCGAATCGCTGTACGTGCTCGCCGATCCGGTGGCCCTACCGCTCTACCATGGGCTGGCCGCCGCCGGTCATACGGCCGCCGATCCGGGGCGATGCGAGGTGACCCATGCCCTCGTCATGCTGCGGCGCCTGACCGGCGCCGTGCCGCTCAACAGCAAGTTCCCGGAGGACGAGCCGCAGGCGGGATCCTGGCTCGACCGGGCAGAGGCCCTGTACGAGGCGGACCGGCACGTGCTGCGGCCGGTGGCCGTGCTCTAGCGCGGGACGATCAGCGGAAGACGCGGCGGAGGATCGTCGGCTCGGCGTCGGTGACCGTGACCTCGAACAGCATGGCGTTGCCGACCGGGTCGTAGTGCCCCCGCCACTCGGTTTCGTCCGACCAGGTGAACGTGATGATCCGCATCTCGCGATCCCATTCGCCGTAGGTCCAACCACCCTCCGGCAAACGCCGCCAGCGCGCCGTCCCATCCGGTGTGATGACCAGCTCGGTCTCGACGCCGTCGGCGGTCCCGAGCGCTCCACGCCACTGGCCGGTGAGCGGCCGGGCGAGCGGGCTCTGGAACGCCATCGTCACGACCCCATCGGGGGTCTCGAGCAGCAGGCGCTGGAGGACGATGCGGTACCGGCCCACCACCGTGGTGTCACCGAAGGCAACGAGCGAGTCGGGCGTGAGCCGGAAATCGAGGACGTGCTCGTCGTTCACGACCAGCATCGTGTCGCCGTAGAACTCGAGCTGCAGCCCGCGTCCGCGATGGACGCCCACCCAACGGTGCGCCAGCACGGAGTCCCGCTGGGCGGCCGTCGGGGTCGGCGCGAGCGGACCGATAACCAACAACACGACGACGAAGAGCCGCATGGCTGCAAGGTATCGAGCGCGAGCCTCACCGTCCACGCGGCGTATCTATGGGGCGGTCCGCGGGGTAGTTATGTTGACTCCTCCATGTCCATGTCCACCCCTGACGAGATGCGGGCCACACGCGTCTTCACCGATCGCGGAGAGGCGCTCGGGCATTTCTTCCTGCGCGCCGGCGAGGCTCCGCGGATTCTCGCGTACGAGGACGAGGTCGGGTGCCCGCTGCACAACGTGCTGGCCGCCCTGGAATGGACGATCGCGATCGGCATCCTGCACGAGACCGACCTCGTGCATGCCGCCCGGCTGGGCAGCGAGAGTGCCGCGGCCATGGTCGAGCGCCGGCAGGACGATCGCCGCGTGTTCGTCTACATGGGACCCCGCATGGACGCGCCACCGGCCGATCCCTACGAGGGCATGCTGCTCTACGACGAGCCTGGGGTCCGGGCGTTCGAGTTCGCGCAGCGCGTCCACGCGCTGGCCCATTTCCTTCGTGCCACCCAGGGGGCCGGGGCGGTGATCTCCGCCCTGTCCAAGCGGGCCCCGGAGCTGCGGCACGTGCGCCGCTGGCTCGGCGTCCTGTTTCAGGGGCCCCGCGCGGACGTGTCGAATCACCTCCTGGCGGGCTGGTTCTCGGCCGGCGGATCCGGGGTCCTGTTCGCGCCGCCGCGGCCGGGCGACCCGTTCGTCTACGAAGAGGTGGGAATCGAGTCATGAAGACCACGGTGGTGGCGGGGTTGCTGGTTCTGGGGGCGACTCCGGCGGTGGGACAGGTGTCCGCCGCCCCGGATTCAGCGGCCGTGGCCCGGTACCAGGCGTTGCTGATCGGCCTTCGCGACACGGTGGATCTCGTTTCCGCCCGGGCCAACGAGTTCCGGCGCGACCTGCAGTCGGTCGGCGAGACGACCGTGCTGGCGCGGGCGTCGCGCCTGGAGGCCGCCTGCCGCGCAACGCGGGGGGCACTGGCCGTGGCCCGGCCGCAGCTCGCCGCGGCCCGGCTCGCGTCTCATCAGGCGGGTGCGCGGGATTCGCTCGTCACGGCCATCGGCGTTCTCACCTCCAGCCTCGCGCGCGACTGCGAGCAGGGCCTGGGGCCAGCAGGGCCGGGAAGCCGCGCTGATACGCTCCGAGCCTGGGGGCCCAACCGCACTGCCGCGCTGATCCAGGCGGTTGCCGGCTACCACGGCGCCGCGGCGCGGTTCGCCCGGAGGCTCGGCACCGACCTCACGGGGCGGTGACGCGCCGGTTGCGCTGCCGTTGTCCACGTGTCGCTGTGGACCCAAGGCGCAGTTTTCCTTTCGACAATTCCACATGGCGTGGAGAAACGGGCGAACCCCCTTCAGGGTGGCCGTTTGGCCGTCCACACTTCCTGCACATCGAGTGTGTAAACCGAAGAGAAATCGGCGCTTGCGCGTTTTTTTCGCCACTCTAGATTGGCAGCGTGGTCGTCGGGGGAAGGTTCGGGACGAGCTGTCTCGATCACGCCTCGAGTGACCGGTTCGAGCGGGAATTCCGGGGAGAGCGCCGACAATCAAGGGCTCAGGCGTTTGACGATCCGGGTACGTACTCCGACTCGGGCAGGTGAGGCCAGTTCGCGTGCCTCATCCACGCCGATGTAGCGCCTCGGTGTGCCGTGCGAAGGGTCGCTCCGCGACGCGATCCGACTCGCAGCGCTCGCGCCGGTGAACCTTGCGGCCTGGCCAGGTTGCTTGGGGATGGAAGCCGGAGCTCCTCGTCGCCCTACCGCGGACGGGTCAGTCCATGCGGCGGCGTCAGGAAGAAGAACAGTGGGAGTCAATCCCCTGGCTCCGGGTAGCCGGTGCGGAGACGGCGGGCGGCTCGAAAGAGTTGGCCCGCCGTTTCGATTAGGGGCAAACACGTGAGGGAACGTGAGAACGTGAGAACGGGAGGGACGTGAGGGTCAACGGCTATTCCGACGCAGTATCCCGAACAGCCCACGCGTGATCTCCTGTCTCAGGATCTCGATGGTCACGAGAGACTGCTGGTCGACGGCGTAGAGGTCCGGCAGGACGTCCACTATTCCGTCGACCTCGGCAAGACTGCCGATGGCAACATTGAAAAACTGGCGCAATTCGCCGCGGCCGCGCCGTGCATTGCCTTCGGCGATGTTGTTGGCGACTGACCAAGCGGCCCGACGCAGCTGTGTGATCGCGACGAAGCGCTCCTCTTGGGGAAGGGTTCGAGTTAGTCCGTAGATCTCGACGACGAGCCTGCGGGCTGCCTGCCAGACGGGAAGACTGCGGTGTCGGTTCATCGGACCGCCGGGTTAGGTCTCGACCAAGCTCGCATGCGCGACCATGGGGTCCCACACCGTCCTGTTGCAGACAGGATCGTGTTTGCGCGCCTCACGTCCTCACGTTCCTCACGTCCTCACGTTCGCCTGAGCCTCGGCAAACTCCCATCACTCTCCCTCGCCGGATGCATCTCGGCCTCCCGCTCGGATCCGCGCGGCAGGAGGTGCCGAATCGAATTCGCGTAGTACTCCAGCAACGGCCGCTGCGACGGCAGGATCACGAAGGCGTCGCCTTCCCGCGCCACCAACCGCCGCATCCGGAAGGTGCGCCAGGCGCGCTCCAGCACGGCCTCGGCGTCGCGCTCCGCGTGGACCAGCTTGGCGTCACGCTCGAGCATGTGGGTGCGGTAGGCGGTCACGCGCTCGAGCAGCTCCGACCGCCGTACGAGCGTCTCCCCGAACGAGAGCAGCGCCGCCGCGACCAGAGGGACCGGCGTCACGGGAATCACGTCCGCGATGCGGGCGAGCATCGAGTCCGCCAGCTCCTGCATGCGTGGAAGCCGCTGGTCCCGAGGCAGGTCGAGAACACCGGGACGATCCGCGATCCAGGATCGCGCTGACATCGGCGTGCCGAAGTTCACCGCGACGCGGCCATAGCGGCGCAGCCGGCCGGTGAGCAGCCGCAGGGCGTTCCAGCCGGTGTAGTGGCCCAGCGTCGCGACGCGCTCGGCACGGCTCTTCCGTTGCACCCCTTCCTCCAACTCCCGGATCAGCGAACGGTCCTCGAGCACACGGTCGTAATTGAGTCCCACGGGGACGAGCCAGATGTCGCGGTCGAACCCCGGCTCGCGCAGCGTGCGGACGAGGTAGTCCACCAGGCCGATCTTGGCCGGCCGGAGCGCCCCGTCACGGGAGAGCCCGCCCTCGAGGAAGATCCCCTGGGTGACGCCGTTGCGGGTGATGAGCTGGAGGTAGCGCTCGAGCACCGTGTGGTAGAGCGGCTCGCGGTAGCGCCGCCGGATGAAATACGACCCGAACGACTTGAAGACGTACTCGAGCGGCCACACGCGCGCCCACTCGCCCACGGCGTAGCTGATGGAGACCTGCTGGGCGAGCACGTAGGCCACCACCACGTAGTCGGCGTTGGAGCGGTGGTTCATGAGGTACACCACCACGTCGCGGCGCGGGATCGCGTCGAGCCGCGCGCGGTCGGCGTACGTGATGGAGACGCGGTACAGCAGGTTGATCAGGATGCGGGAGAGGTTGTAGCCGAACTTGTAGTACGAGAGGACGTTGAAGAACGGCACGATCTCGCGGACGTATCCCTCGACCTGGGCGCGGACCTGCGGCTCCGGGAGCCCGTGCTCCTTGCAGTGCGCCCGAATGGCGGCGTGGACCGCGTCGTCCAGCAGCAGCTCGTCCCGAATGACGCTCCGGCGGACCAGCTTGTAGCGGTCAATGCGGACCCGGAACCGGTGGACGGCGCGGAGCACCGCGCGGCGGAACCAGGCGCGGATGGCGTCGCGTGTGTGGCGGACGGCCCAGAGGATGATGGCCCCGGCGAGGAGCAGCGTTGCGGCCAGGGCGGTCCAGGTGAGGGGAGTCACGCGGGATAGAGTGGAGACAGATCGGGACCGGGGCAAGCGTATGGGATGGCGGGATGGTGCGTCATCGCGCCTATCCTGCCGGATCCCGCTGTCGCCTCATCCCGTGCGCGGTTCGCCGAGATACTGCTCGATGGCGGCGACGAACGCCACGAGCTGGCGGCGGGCGTCGCGGACGGCCGTGAGCACGATCGCGTCGTTGATGGCGTCGTACTCGTGCACCAGGCGGTTCCGCAGGCCCGCCGAGGGGGCCAGCTGCCGGGCCAGATCGTCCGGAATCACGCCCGCGCGTCCCGCCGCGAGGAAGCTCTCGTAGTAGTCGGGCGGCGTTCCCTCACCCTTCGCGCGGATCAGGTGGAGATTGACGTCCACGGCCGCCTCGATGGCCTCCTGGAGCAGGCGCTCCGCCCCCTTCTGCCGGAAGCGATCCCGGCGGTACTCCTGGAGGGTGAGCCCCTCGATGGCCGCCAGATCACCGAGGTTGCGGACGATGGCGGCGAGCTTGCGGCGCACCAGCGCGCGGTCGAGCTCGGTCACCGGCCGCCCCCGGTCGCCGTGATGAAGTCCCACAGCTCGCGGTGCTCCGCGTCCCGGAACTTGCGTGTGTCCGCGAAGCGCCGGGCCGCCAGCGACGCGAACGCCGCGAACGCTCCCGGGTGGGCCTCGTAGAGCGGGATCCCGTCGCGCGCGGCGAGGGCCAGCAGTAGCGGGTCGGCGCGCCGCAGGTCGGTGACGTCGATCTCCTGTGTGCCGAGCGCCTGGATCAGGCGGTTCGTGACGGCGACCGCGTCCAGCGGCCCATCGGCCAGGATGCCGAGGTCCAGGTCGGCCGGCGCGGCGTGCGCACGCGCCGCCGAGCCGAACAGGACGATGAGGCGCGCCCCCAGCTCGGCGCCGAGCTGCTGGGCAGCCTCGC
>Ga0299912_10002385_pt1 | contig 15357 bp, 14 predicted proteins | sample RVTome_2_FD_207667 | JGI IMG/M metagenome (GOLD analysis project Ga0299912, IMG submission 207667) | Soil microbial communities from uranium-contaminated site in the Upper Colorado River Basin, Wyoming, United States - RVT95D214 (version 2) ... | reverse complement strand
GCGGCCATCCTTAGAACGCGCTTCCGCGTGCTCAAGACCGAGGGGAACCTGAACAATCTGATCGGACTCCCCCTCACCCTCTTACGGCTGGACGAGACACACGACGTCGCGGTCCTCGAGCTGGGGATGAACCATGCGGGTGAGATCCGGGACATGACGCGCATTTGTGATCCCACCGTGGGCGTGATCACGAACGTGGGTCCGGCCCACATCGAGCACTTTGCAAGCCTGGAGGCGATCGCGCAGGCCAAGGGGGAACTCTGCCGCACGATGCGCCGCGGGACGATCGTTGTGAACGCTGATGACCCGCGGGTTGTGGCACAGGCACGCGCCAACCCCCACCGGCGCATCACCTTCGGCGTCATCCGGCGCGCGCAGATTCGGGCCGAGCGGATCCGCCGGGATGGGATCGACGCGCAGCGCTTCACGCTCGTGGCCGGTGGCCGGCGCACACCGATTCGCCTCCCCGCACCGGGTCGCCACAACCTCTCGAACGCGCTGGCTGCCGCAGGTTCCGCTTTCGCGGTGGGCCTCGGACCCCTGGAGGTGGGCGAGGGTCTGGCCCGCTTCAAGAACACCAAGTGGAGGATGCAGATCATGAAGCTCGGGCGAAACATCATCCTCATCAACGATTGCTACAACGCCAACCCGGCCTCGATGGAAGCGGCGCTCCGCGCCTTCGTCGAGATGAAGGGAAGCGCCCGCGGGTTCGTGGTGCTGGGCGACATGCTCGAGCTGGGCCGGCACAGCGAGCGCGCCCACCGAGACCTGGGACGTCTCGTGAAAGATCTCGGGATCGAGGTGCTCCTCACCTGCGGAAAGGAAGCACGCGCGATCGCCGAGGAGGCGGGAACTCCCGGGAGCCCCACCGACGTGCACATGGGCGAGTCCTACGAGGAGCTGGCCGCGAAGCTCCGCACCATGACCCGCGGCAACGATTGGGTACTCGTGAAGGGCTCTCGGGGGATGGAGATGGAGAAGATCGTGGAAAGGTTCGTCGGCTGATGCTTTATCACCTACTCTATCCGTTACACGTGAAGTTCATCGTCTTCAACGTTGTCCGCTATCTCTCTTTTCGGAGCCTGGCGGCGGCGATGACGGCGCTCGCGGTGAGCTTCCTCTTCGGACCGGCGGTGATCCGTTGGCTTCAGCAGGAGCAGATCGGCCAGCCGATCCGGGACGACGGTCCGAAGACGCACCTGGCAAAGGCGGGTACGCCCACGATGGGCGGCTCGCTGATCATCATTGCGGTGACTCTCTCGACGCTGCTTTGGGCGGAGCTTCAAAACATCTTTGTGTGGCTCGTACTTCTCGTCATGGTGGGATACGGCCTGGTGGGGTTCGTGGACGACTACCGCAAGCTGGTCCGGAAGAGCGCCAAGGGGCTCCGCGGCAAAGAGAAGCTGTTCTGGCAGATCCTTCTCGCGGGGGCGACCGGTGCCATTCTTTACGCTCTTCCTGACACCCAGTTTCGCACCACCCTCACCGTGCCTTTCTTCAAGAACGTCCAACCCGACCTGGGATGGTTCTACATCCCGTTCGTGATCTTCGTCATCGTGGGGACTTCCAACGCGGTGAACCTCACCGACGGGCTCGACGGGCTCGCGATCGGGCCGGTGATCACGTGCATGGTCACGTTCGGGATCCTCACGTATGTGGCAGGGAACGAGAAGCTCTCCGGATATCTCCAAGTGCCCTACGTGGCGGGAAGCGGAACGCTCGTGATCCTCTGCGGTGCGGTGTTCGGCGCTGGGCTCGGGTTTCTCTGGTTCAACACGTTCCCCGCGCAGGTGTTCATGGGCGACGTGGGGAGCCTCGCCCTGGGCGGCGCGCTCGGCACGGTGGCGGTGGTGACCAAGCAGGAGATTTTGCTGGCGGTGGCGGGTGGAATATTCGTGCTGGAGACGCTGAGCGTCATCCTCCAGGTGGGAAGCTTCAAGTGGACCGGGAAGCGCATCTTCGCGATGGCCCCGATCCATCATCACTACGAGCTTCGCGGGTGGGCGGAGCCGAAAATCATCGTGCGGTTTTGGATCATCTCCATCCTTCTTGCGATGATGGCGCTCTCTTCTCTCAAACTTCGGTAGGCGTATGGACGTGCAAATCGCCGGTGCCAGGGTTCTCGTGATGGGGCTGGGGGTCACCGGACTCGAGGTGACCAAGTTTCTCGCCACGCACGGGGCACAGGTGTATGTCCAGGACGACGCACCGGAGGAGGTACTCCGGGAGCACCTTGCCCAGGTGCACCCGCTCGTCGAGGAGGTACGGGTGGGCGGGGCGGGGTGGGTGGACCCAACGGGGTTTGACCTCGTCGTGCCAAGCCCGGGCGTTGCACCTGACGGCGGCACGCTCAAGGCGGCATTGGATGGCGGCGTCCCTGTGTGGAGCGAGATCGAGCTGGCTTTCCGTTTCCTCCGGGTCCCGATCATCGCGATCACCGGCTCGAACGGGAAGTCCACCACCACGACGATGCTTGGAAAGATGCTGGCGGCCGATGGGCGCAGGGCCTTCGTGGGGGGCAACCTGGGCACGCCACTGGTGGTGTGCGCCGGGGCGCCGAAGGATGAGGAGGTGGCCGTGGTGGAGGTCTCGAGCTTCCAGCTCGAGCACGTGCACGCATTCCGACCGCGCATCGCACTCCTACTGAACCTCTGCGAGGACCACCTGGATCGCTACCGGAGCTTCCAGGCGTATGTGGCCGCCAAGGCGCAGATCTTCGCACGGCAAACACCGGAAGATCTCCTGATCGCGAACGCCGAGGACCCGCACGTGATGGCGCTCGCGGCGCGCGCGCGAGCCCGGCGCCGGTTCTTCAGCCTCACCCGTTCGCTGCCCGAGGGCATCTTCCACCGCAACGGCTGGCTCATCTGCCGTGAGGGCAAGGACGAGGAACGGTTCGGGCTGGAGTCGCTGCAGATCACGGGCGCGCACAACCTGGAAAACGTGATGGCCGTGATCCTCGCCGCCCGCGCGTGGGGCGTCTCGCCCGCCGCGATCCGCGAGACCCTGGCCAAGTTCCGCGGGCTGCGCCACCGCTTGGAGCGCGTTCGTGAGGTGGACGGTGTTTCTTATTATGACGACTCGAAGGCAACGAACGTGGGCGCGGCGGTGCGCTCGATCGAGAGCTTCGCGCGCCCGGTGGTGCTGATTGCCGGAGGGAAAGACAAAGGAGGAGATTACGGCCCGCTGCGGGAAGCGGTGGCCCGCCATGTGAAGAGCGTGGTGCTGGTGGGTGAGGCCGCCGCGCGAATCAAAAAGGAGTTGGGGGGCGTGGTCCGTACGATCCCGGTGGAGAGCTACGCAGATGCGGTGGCCACGGCCCACCGTGAAGCGGAGCCGGGGGACGTGGTGCTGCTGGCGCCGGCCTGCTCGAGTTTCGACATGTTCAAGAGCTATGCGGAGCGCGGTGAGCACTTCGCCGCGCTGGTGAGGACGCTTTGATGACCGCGAGATGCCCGCGGGGTCCCGACGCCGCCTTGATTGCAGTCACGCTCTTGCTGCTGTGTGCGGGGCTCGTGATGGTCTACAGCTCGAGCTCGATCATGGCCGAGCAAAAGTTCGGGAGCCAGTATTATTTCCTGAAGCGCCAGGCGGCCGCGGCCATCGCAGGGTTTGGCCTTCTCGTACTCTTCAGCCGGCTGCGTTACGCCGCGCTCCAGAAGTTCGCCTTGCCGATCCTCGTGGCGGCCGTCGCTCTCCTGGCGGCAGTGTGGATTCCCGGAATCGGGGTGCGGGTGGGCGGTGCGCAGCGTTGGATCCACCTTCCCGGCTTCAATGTGCAGCCCTCGGAGATCGCAAAGCTCGCTCTCGTGCTCTTCTCGGCCATGCTCCTCGCGCGTAAAGGCAACCGCGTGCGCGAGTTCGTTCCAGGCGTTCTACCGCTTCTCACGGTCGGAGGCGTCCTCGTTCTGCTCCTGCTCGCGCAGCCCGACTACGGCGCAGCGGTGACGATGATCGCCCTCGTGGGAATCATGCTGTTCGTGGCGGGGACACGGGTGTCGTACATGGTCTACGGGCTCCTGGCGGCACCGCCCTGCCTCGTGCTGCTGGCTGCCACGTCGAGCTACCGGTGGGCCCGTCTCCTTGCCTTCTTTGATCCGTGGGCCACGCGATCGGGCTCCGGCTACCAGATCGTGCAGTCTTTTCTTGCGTTCGGCGCAGGGGGCTGGTTCGGCGCGGGCTTGGGGGACGGCCGACAGAAGCTCATGTACCTCCCCGAAGCGCACACCGACTTCATCTTCAGCGTGGTGGGGGAGGAGCTCGGGTTGGCGGGCGTGACTGTGATCGTGGCGCTGTACGCGACGCTCGTGTGGCGCGGGTTCCGGATTGCGATGGACGCGCCCGACCCCTTTGGCGCATACGTGGCGCTGGGGATCACGTCGCTGTTAGGCCTCCAGGCCATGATGAACATGGGGGTGGTGATGGGGCTGCTCCCGACGAAGGGGCTCACGCTGCCGCTGATGAGCTACGGCGGCTCCTCTCTCATCGTGAGCCTCACGTGCGTCGGGATTCTGCTCGCTATCGGGATGCAGTCTGCTCCCGTCAGGCGCTGACGTGCGGTTTCTCGTCGCCGGGGGCGGGACCGGCGGCCACCTCTTTCCAGGGATCGCCCTGGCGCAGGAGATGATCGCGCGGAGCGCGAAGAACGAAGTTCTCTTCGTGGGAACGGCCCAGGGCCTGGAGGGCCGGCTGGTCCCACGCGAGGGGTTCCCGCTGCGCTTGATCTCGGCAAGTGGATTCAAAGGGCGGGGACCGCGCGCCAAGATCCGTGCGCTGCTCTCGCTTCCGAAGGGAGTGGCGCAGTCGATCGGGATCCTGCGCGCTTGGCGACCCGACGTGGCCGTGGGCGTCGGCGGTTACGCGTCCGGGCCGGTGCTCCTCGCGGCGACGGCGCTCCGGATTCCCCGGGCGATCATTGAGCCGAATGCGATCCCGGGGATCACGAACCGTCTTCTCGGGCATTTCGTCAACGAGATCTACGTCGCCTGGGACGAGACGGCGGGGCGCTTTCCGAGGGGGAAGGCGTTCGCCACGGGCAACCCGATCCGGCGGGGAATGCGACCCCTGGCACGGGCGGCGGCGCATGAAAAGTTCACCGTTTTGGTGTTCGGCGGAAGCCAGGGTGCGCATCGCATCAACACGGCTGTGATCGATGCGATCGGACTCCTCGGGGAAGCGTCCAGGCGCGTCCGCTTCATGCACCAGACGGGGCAAGCGGACCTGGAAGAAGTGCGCGCCGCGTACACGGCGCGCGGGATCGAGGCGGAGGTGGCTCCCTTCTTCGACAATATGGAAGCGCGCTACGCAGCGGCCGAGCTGGTCGTTTCACGCGCGGGCGCCACGACGATTGCCGAGCTCGCGGGGGCGGGCATGGGGGCGATCCTGATCCCCTTTCCTTTCGCCACGGACGATCACCAGGCCGCCAATGCGCGCGTGCTGGAGCGGGCGGGGGCGGCGCGGATCGTGCTTGAGAAGGACCTCACGCCGGCCGGGCTGGCCGCGATGATCCGAACCCTCGCCGAGAACCCTGCGCTCGCGCGGGCGATGGGCGAGCGGGCGGGGGCGGTCGCGAAGCCGGATGCGGCGAGGGTGATCGTCGATCGGCTGAAGGCGCTTTCGGCGAAACAATGACGGGGGGCGGCGTGTACAAGCGAATTCAGAGCATCCACTTCGTCGGCATCGGCGGCATCGGCATGAGCGGCATCGCTGAGGTGTTGCTGAACCTCGGGTACCGCGTCACCGGGAGCGATCTTTCGGAGTCGGAGACCGTGACGCGTCTCAGGAACCTCGGGTGCTGTATCGCGATCGGTCACCGCGCCGAGAACATCGAGGACCCCCACGTGCTTGTGGTCTCCTCTGCTGTTCGCCCCACGAACCCCGAATTGATCGAGGCGCGCCGGCGCAGCATCCCCGTGATCCCCCGCGCGGAGATGCTTGCCGAGCTCATGCGCATGAAGTACGGCGTCGCGATCGCCGGCACCCATGGCAAGACCACGACCACGAGCATGGTGGCCGCGTTGCTGGCGGCCGGCGGGCTCGATCCGACCGTCGTGATCGGCGGTAAGGTGAACAGCCTCGGCACCAACGCCAAGCTCGGGCAGGGGGAGTTTCTTGTGGCGGAGGCGGACGAGAGCGACGGTTCCTTCCTCAAGCTCTCACCCACCATCGCCATCGTGACAAACATCGATCCCGAGCACCTCGATTTCTACCGCGACCTGGCCCATTTGCAGGAGACGTTTCTCGCGTTCGTGAACAAGGTCCCGTTCTATGGCGCCGCGATCCTCTGCCTGGATGAACCGAGCGTGCAGGCGCTCATCCCTCAGGTACAGAAGCGGGTGATCGCCTACGGTTTCTCCGCGCAGGCGGACTACCACGCCTACGATGTTCAGCTGGACGCTTTGCTCGCGCGCTTCTGTGTCCGGGGCTTGGGCCAGGACCTCGGGCGTTTTGAGCTGCAGATGCCGGGGAGGCACAACATCTCCAACGCGCTGGCGGCCATCGCGACGGCGCTCGAGCTGGACATCCCGCTGGAGCGCGTGCGCGAGGGGCTGCGGGAGTTCACCGGCGTCCAGCGGCGCTTCCAGGTGAAAGCGGACGCGGGGGGCGTCCTGCTAATCGACGACTACGGGCACCACCCGCAGGAAGTGCGGGCCACGCTGGCCGCTGCCAAGGAAGGGTTCGGGCGGCGAACCGTGGTCATCTTCCAGCCACACCGGTATACGCGCACCCGTGACCTCCTGGAGGAGTTCTTCACGGCCTTCAACGAGGCCGACATACTCTTCCTCACCGAGATCTACGCAGCGGGTGAGGAAAAAATCCCCGGCGTCTCGGCGCAACTCCTGCTGGAAGGGATCCGGGCGCATGGTCACCGCGCCGTCACCCTCGTGCCGGAAAGGGAGGAGATTGCAGACCTCCTCGCGCACGTGGTGCAGCCGGGCGACGTCGTGATCACGATGGGCGCGGGGGATGTGTGGAAAGTGGGAGAGGCGTTCCGCGAGCGTCTCTTCCGCGGGGGTTCCTGAGAGGCCGGCGATGGACGAACGCCTTCGCACGCTCATCCAGGAGCGGTTCGGGGACAACGCGGTCTTCGGCCTCCCCATGTCCCGGCTCACCACCTTCCGCGTGGGCGGGCCTGCCGAGTGCCTGGTGTACGTCCAGGAACTCGAGGACCTGCGCGATGGCGTGGCGCTGGCGCGACACAACGGGCTCTCGATCACGCTGCTCGGCGCCGGATCGAACCTGCTCGTCCGGGACGGCGGCGTTCCCGGTGTTACGATCTCCTTCGCCCGCGGTTTCCGGGGACGCGGGATGCGGTGCGAGAACGACGCGTCAGCGATTCTTTGGGCCGAGGCGGGTGTGAAGATCAACACCTTCCTCGCCTTCGCGCAGGAGAGCGGCTGGGCGGGGCTCGAGTTTCTCGCGGGCACGCCGGGAACGATGGGAGGGGCCGTGGTGATGAACGCCGGCGTGCATGATCGCGAGGTCAAAGACACGCTTGTGGCGCTTACCTTCCTGGCGCCCGATGGCACGATCCACACGCGATCACGGAGCGATCTTCACTTCCGCTACCGCGGGGTCGATCTCCCCGAGGGCGCGTCGATCTGCTCGGCGGACTTCGCCGTGACGCGCGACGATCCGAACCGCGTGAAGGAACGGATGTCGTCCCTGCTCACGCGGCGCAAGCGGACCCAGCCACTCACGCTGCCCAACGCGGGATCGGTCTTCAAGAACCCGTCCGGTGACTACGCGGGGCGCGTGATCGAGCAGGCGGGCCTCAAGGGAGCCAAGGTGGGCGGCGCGCAGGTGAGCGAGGTTCACGCGAACTTCATCGTGAACATCGACGGAGCGCGCGCAAGGGACATCCTGGCGCTCATCGATCTGGTAAAGCGACGCGTGCTGGAAACGCAGGGGATCCGCCTTGAGACGGAGGTCCGGGTGATCGGCGTTGATCCCGTGGGAGGAGAGGCCTAAGTGGCAAGAGGCGCGATGGCATCGAGGATCCTGCAAGCGCCCCGCACGCGCGTGGGTCTCAGCCTGCGTCTTCGGCGGGCCTTCGCGCGCGCGCGCCGGACAACCGCGCGCACGCTCCAGGCCGCAGGGATCGCGTTCCTTGTGATCGGAACCTCCGCGGCGTCCGCCACGCTGGTCTTCTCCATCACGCGCTCCTCCTACTTCCGGGTGCGCGAGGTCAAGGTGCGCGGCACCACGCAGATCTCGCGTGCCGAGGTAGCACGGATCATAGGCCTCTCCCACGGGGTGAGCATATTCGCGATCCCGGCGCGCCGGCAGGAACGCGAGATTGCCCGCAACCCATGGGTGGCGCGCGTGGTGGTACGGCGCCAGTTTCCCGACCGCGTCCTGGTGGACGTGACCGAGCGGCGGCCCTGCGCCATTGTGAAACTCGGCTCTCTCTTTTACGTGGATCGCCAAGGGGTGGTCTTCAAGCGACTCGTTCGCGGCGACGACGCCGACTTCCCCGTGATCACGGGGCTTCGCCCGGCCGATTTGTCCGTCCCCGAGGGGCGCGAGCTTCTGGCGCGCGCGCTGGAGCTCCAGCGGCTGCTCGAGCGCGACCCGCACTTCGGCATGAAGCGTATTTCGGAGATCCACGCCTCTCAAGACAGCGGGGTCAGCGTGATCACCACCGGCGACCCGATGACGATCCGGTTCGGGCTGGACAACTTTCCGGTGAAGATGGAGTCACTCGGGAAGCTCCTGCAGCATATCGAGCAGCAGAGGGTGAAGGTCCGTGTGATCGACCTCAGTTTTCACAACATGGCGGTCCTAGAGCCCGCCGACGAGGCCGACGACGGGAACACCGTCGGACTGTGAGCCGTAGGAAAGACGAGGGGGGTGGTTGATGGGCAAGAGAGACAACTTGGTGGTAGGGCTGGACATCGGGACGACCAAGGTCTGCGCGATCGTGGGCGAGGCATTCGAGGACGGCCTTTCCATCATTGGCATCGGATCGCATCCGTCCAAGGGCCTCCACAAGGGCGTGGTGGTCAACATTGAGAGCACGGTGGACTCGATCCGCAAGGCGGTCGAGGAAGCCGAGTTGATGGCCAACTGCGAGATCTCTTCGGTTTACGCCGGGATCGCCGGCGGCCACATCAAGAGCTTCAATTCTCACGGGATGGTCGCGGTGAAGGACCGGGAGATCACCGAGCGAGACGTCCAGCGGGTGATCGACGCGGCCCAGGCCGTGGCGATCCCGATGGACCGCGAAGTGATCCACAGCCTGCCGCAGGAGTTCATCATCGACGGGCAGGACGGGATCCGGCAACCCATCGGCATGAACGGTGTGCGGCTGGAAGCGTGGGTGCACCTGGTCACGGGTGTCGTGACAAGCGCGCAGAACATCATCAAGTGCGCGAACAAGGCAGGGCTGGACGTGGCGGACATCGTGCTCCAGCCGCTGGCGAGCAGCGAGGCGGTCTTGTCGGAGGACGAGAAGGAGCTGGGCGTCGCGCTCCTGGACATCGGCGGCGGCACGACGGACCTCGCCATCTTCCGCGAGGGAAGTATGAAGCACTCCTACGTGCTCGCGCTGGGCGGGAACCACATCACCAACGACATTGCTGCCGGCCTGCGGACGCCGGCCGCAGACGCGGAGCGGATCAAGAAGCTCTACGGCTGCGCGTGCAGCCGCGTCTGCGCGGCGGACGAGCGGGTGCAGGTTCCCAGTGTGGGCGGGAGGAGTCCGCGCGAGCTTTCACGCAAGACGCTGGTCGACATCATCGAGCCGAGAATGGAGGAGATCTTCAGCCTGGTCCGTGAGGAGATCGTTCGCTCCGGTGTGGAGCGGCGCGAGATCCCCGCGGGGATCGTGCTCACGGGCGGTACGAGCAACCTCGAGGGGATCCCGGAGCTGGCCGAGGAGGTTTTCGAACTTCCCGCGCGGCGGGGGATCCCGGAGAACGTCGGCGGCCTGCAGGACATCGTGGGAAACCCGATGTACGCCACCGGCGTGGGCCTCGTGATCTACGGAAGTCGCGAGAGCGCCTCGAGCCGCTTCCGGATCCGTGACCAGCGAAACATCTTCGGCAAGGTGAAGGCCCGGATGCAAGAGTGGTTTAGCGATCTGTTCTAATCGAGACATCCCCCGGCCGCAGGCCAGTCCGGTCGGGATTGCATCAATTCTATCCAAGCCTTGGGGGGGTTATGTTCGAGTTTGACGAGGCCGAGGGAGCTTCTGCAAAGATCAAAGTGGTAGGGGTCGGCGGTGGAGGCGGCAACGCAATCAACACGATGATCTCGTCACAGCTCTCGGGGGTCGAGTTCATCGCCGCCAACACGGACGGACAGGCGCTCGAGAACAGCCGTGCGTCGATCCGCGTCCAGCTCGGCGCAGCGCTCACAAAGGGACTGGGCGCCGGCGCGAATCCGGATGTGGGGCGAAACGCGGCCCTGGAGGCCCGCGACACCCTCCACGAGCTGCTGGAGGGAGCCGACATGGTCTTCGTCACGGCCGGGCTCGGGGGCGGCACCGGCACCGGCGCCGCGCCGATCATCGCCGACGTGGCCAAGGAGTGCGGCGCCCTCACTGTGGGAGTGGTCACCAAGCCCTTCCGCTTCGAGGGGAAGCGGCGGATGCGCCAGTCGGATCAGGGAATCGTGGAGCTGCGCAAGACGGTCGATACGCTCATCACGATCCCCAATGAGCGGCTCCTCTCGATCTCGGATCGCCAGGCGTCCCTCCTGGATGCGTTCAAGAAGGTCGACGAGGTCCTGCTTCTGGCCGTGCAGGGAATCTCCGACCTGATCACGGTGCACGGGCTCATCAACCTCGACTTCGCCGACGTCCGCACGATCATGAACGAGATGGGCATGGCGATCATGGGCTCGGGCGTCGCCCGAGGTGAGAACCGCGCCCTGGAAGCCGCCCGTCAGGCGATCTCCAGCCCGCTGCTCGAGGACCTTTCGGTCAGTGGTGCCCGGGGGATCCTGATCAACATCACCGGCGGGACGGACCTTACCCTGCACGAGATCAACGAGGCCGCGACGTTGATCCAGGAGGAGGCGCATGAGGAGGCCAACATCATCTTCGGCTCGGTGATCAACCCGGAGATGACGGAGGAGGTGCGCGTCACGGTGATCGCAACGGGCCTGGACCAGGACGAGCGATTTGATCGAACCGCCTCCGTCACGGAGCTCCCGCGCCGCGAGGGCCTGCGCCCGCTCGCCGCGGTCCCGGCAGCGCCCCCCGCGCGACCGGCACCGCCTCCGCGCGCCGCGGCACCCGCGCCTCCCGTGGCCGCGACCCCCGAGCCCGAGAGCACCCCCAAGGACGATCTCCCCGGCTTCGATGAGGAGATAGCCCCGGATCCGGAGCCGCCGAAGCTTTACCGGCCGAAGCGGCCCGACGCGGGTGAAGTGAAGAAGCCTGCCCGGACGTTCCACCTTTCGCCCTTCGACGAGGACGAGTACGACATTCCGACGTTCCTGAGGCGGCAGGCGGACTGACCCGGGCCATCGGTGCGCGGCCGGCTCCGCGGGCCGGCGTTTGGTCGTGGGTCAACTTGAGAGGAGACATGGAAACGCGACGGTGGCCTCGGCCCTCGCGTGCTCGGGCGGCGCCTGCCCCCGCGTCAACCTCCGTGCCTGAGAAGTAGGGGCCCGTCGGCTTGATCTAGGGAAGATACTGGGTGTGGCGCTGGGGCCTCCACCCTGCGCGCGCGAGCGCCGAGGCCACCGAACGTCAACTATCTTCTATCGTCTTTTATAAGTGACACGCGACTCGGTGTTTCCATGGGTTGAGTGATGAAGGAAGAAGAGGTTGCTTTCCGAAACGAGCGCGGGCGGCGCCTCGCCGCCGTGATCATGCGCCCCGACCTCGGCGAGCCCGCCGCCATGGCCGTCCTCTGCCATGGCATGCTCTCCGGCAAGAACAGCCCCAAGCACGTCACTCTCTCCGAACGCCTCGCCGCGCGAGACATTGCAACGCTTCGATTCGACTTCACCTCCCGCTACGGGTCCGAAGGGCCGATTGAGGAGCTGACCTACACGCACCAGGTGCTCGACCTCGAGGCCGCGGTGAACTTCGCCCGTGAGACGTTCGGCCCCCTTCCCCTCGGGATCTACGGTTCGAGCATGGGGGGCGCCGTGGCCCTCCTGTACACCGCGCGCCTTGGGAACGTAAACGCGCTCGCGACCATCTCGGCGGTCGGCCGCCCGGGTGACCTGTGGTCGGCGTGGCTTGGGGAGGAGAAGAAGGCGCAATGGCGCAAGGAGGGGTGGATCGAGCTCCAGGGCATCCGGCTCCCGTGGAGCTTCTACATGGAGGCGACGACGAAGGATGCGATCGGCGCGGCCGCGTGTGTCCGCTGCCCGCTCCTCGTGGTCCACGGCGCGAAGGACACGGTCGTCCCGGTGGCGCAGGCGCGGGAGATCCACGCCGCGGCGGCAGGGGAGAAGAAGCTCGTGATCCTCCCCGAAGCCGACCACTCCTACAGCCGCCCCGAAGACCTCGAGCGGATGCTCCAGGAGGTGGCCGGCTGGCTCCAGACGAACCTCCTCTGAACGGCCGCCCCCGCGTTCCGCTTCCTTTCCGGCGTGGGAAGAGGCTTCTGGGCCCCGTGAGGATCGTGGTATCCTCTTCTTCCAGACCCCGCGGATGCAGCCTCCTCGCCGGGGGGTGGTGCCGAACCCCGCCGTCGCCATCTCTCGCTCATCGAAGGCGCGATCCTGAGAGGAGCACCCCATGTCCGAAGAACCGGCTCCCTCCCCCGCCCCGAACGTTCCACTGAACACGCTTCTCGTACCCATCGACTTCTCGGAGAACGCGCTCCACGCGGTGGACTATGCGGTCCGCCTCGCGGAGGTCTTCGGTTCGCGCGTGATTCTGCTTCACGTCTACCACTTCCCCGTGGAGCTGCTGACGGATTGGTCCGCCTACGGCACGCTGGCCGGATCGGCGGAGATCCTGGAGGGACTGCGCAAGGACCGCGAGGAACAGATGGCGGCGCTCGCACGCGAAAAGGCGCGCCCGGGGGTCGCTTTTGAAACGCGCGTGCTGGAGGGGACGCCCTTCGCCGAGATCGTCAAAGCCGCCCGCGAGGAAAACGCGGACCTTATCGTGATGGGCACCCGCGGACTCACCGGTATCAAGCACATCTTGATCGGAAGCACCGCGGAGAAAGTCGTCCGGAAGTCCCCCTGCCCCGTCCTCGTCTTGAAGCCCAAGAATTTCGAGTTCCACATGCCGTGATCGACAGGGGGCCACGCCCGATGCCCGAACGAGACGAACCTTCCAGACCGGGCAAACTCCTCGGGCAAGGCTTCCGGATGAACGATCTGATCTCCCAGCTCGAGGGGCACGAGGGTTCCACCCTCTTCCTCGGCGTCCACACACCGGAAGAGACGCTCGAGCGGCTTTCCGCCTGTGGCATCCTCGATCGCCTCGAGGCGATGGACTTTCGACCGCTTCTGAGGATCGATTCGATGACCCCGGAGGGGCAATCGGTCCGCGTTTACGACGGCGCGCCGGAGCCTGGGCGGCTTCTGCTCGAGCTCAAACTCCGCGTCACGGAGATAACCCCCGCCCTCCGCCTCGCCACCGAAGTACCGCTCCGCCCGCTGCGCATGCTCCGCCTCGAGTGGGGACTCCTCCAGAACCCGCGCGGCGCCTTCACCCCGGAGCGCCCCCGCCTCCCCGACCAGGCTCACCCCGGACTTGGCCTGAGCAGCGTCGCGGTGAAGTTTCTCGACGATCTGGCGCGGGATCAGCGCTGCGACGGTCTCTTGAGCTTTCCGCAGCACTACCACAACGCGATGATCTACGGGCGGCTGTACGTTTACTTCCATCCGGCGCGGCAGGGGTGGCACGAGGCAATGGCGCGGGACCTTCGGGAGCGCACGCTCGCGGAGCGCTCCTTCGCCATCGACGCGGGCTGCCTCGTCGCGGAGCCCGGAGGCAAGCCCTTCGCGTGGGAGGCCTCGGAGATGGTGAGACCGCTCTCCCGCCGCCTTTCGGAGATCGTGCGCTCGCGCTTCTGGCGCCGTGAAGCCCGTGGCGCGCAGAAGTCCCGGCGCTTCCGGATCGATTGGGATCGGTACGACCGGAGGATGGCCGAGGTGGAGGGGTCTGAGGTGGGGGGGTCTATGGGAAGATGAGGACCGGCGTGCCGACGTCGACGAGATGGTAGAGCGTCTCGATATCTTCGTCCGAGAGCGCAATGCAGCCGTCGGTCCAGTTCAGGTGGTGACGCTTGGTGAACCCGCGGTACGCCCCCCCCTCCCCGTGGATGCCGACGTAACCTCCGAGCGGCGTTCCCCAGGGGGGCGATTGACCCGTCGCGATCGCACGCCGGATGCGGGCGAAGTCATCCTCGCTGATCAGCCGCCGATCGAGCCCCCGCCTGGCATCTTCGATGTTCGGGTAGCTGATTCCCAGGAATCGGCGGAACCGGGAGCTCGGCTTCTTGGACGTCACGTAGTACTCCCCCTCGGGTGTCCGGCGATCCCCCGCCCGATCCTTGTCCCCCAGCGGCCGCGTCCCCAGCGTGATGGTGAACCTGCGCTTCAAGATATCGTTCTCAAAGTAAAGCAGGCGGCGCTTGGCCTTGAAGATGACGAGGGTGGGGTGTCGGGAGGTCTCCGCTTGGACGTTCCGCGGTGGGAGCGGACCCGGATCGACGCCGGGAAGCATCGCCACCAGGAGGGCGGCGCCCAGCAAGCGCAAACGCCGGTAGGGGTGGGGCGCGCAGGAGTTCATGCGTCGGTGTCTTCCGTTAGGATCCGCCCGCCGCCACCGGTCCTGAGCACGTTCAGCCAAAGGGGGAGGTGCCGGGCTTGGATCTTTCTTATATACACCGGAATGCGGGTTTGCTATATTTCGCCTGCCTTAAGAAAGGGGGTGTGAAAGCGATGCAAAACTATTTCAAAACGAGAACGGTGTCAATGTTGGTCGCGGTGCTGCTTCTGTCTTCCCTCTCCGTCGGCTGCGCCAAGTGGAAGGAGACGCGTGACGCGAAGGATCAAGCCGTGAAGGCCTCTGCGGACGCGATGGCCGCCTCGCAGCGCGCGGAGAGCGCCGCCAGCCGTGCCGAAGCGGCTGCGATGCGTTCCGAGGACGCTGCGGCGAAGGCCGAGGCCATCTTCGAAAAGCTCCAGAGGAAGTAATCGCAGATAAGATCGCTTGTCTGTCGCGTATGACGAGATAGGCGAAGCCCCCAGCCGAAACCGGTGGGGGCTTCGTGCGTTGGGGCCTTCATCCCGGACCCGTCGTCTCCTTCCCGGCTTCCTCGAGCCCCAGCGTCTTTGTGACGTTTACCGGGAAACCGCGCGCATCCTGAAGAGCACGCTCGAGCCTCTGGCGATCCACCCGATCCCTCACACCGAGCTTCCCGATCTGGC